>ERZ1673743.1920-NODE-1920-length-20166-cov-5.517776_pt1 | contig 20166 bp, 11 predicted proteins | sample MGYA00580197_ERZ1673743 | MGnify/ENA primary metagenome ERZ1673743 (study PRJEB41218, sample SAMN15661795) | gut metagenome | host: Homo sapiens | place: Canada: London | collected 2015-08-20/2019-03-30 | study: EMG produced TPA metagenomics assembly of... | reverse complement strand
GATATATGTGGAAGGCGGATGTTTCTCTGCATCACATGACATAGATATCGAGACATATCACCTGTCGATGCTCCTTAGAGGCAACAGTCCGGCTCTCTACAACCATAATCATCTAGACGGGGACGCGGAACGATTGCCTCACAGCCGAAACGAATGGGAATATTATGCAGTTAATTCCACAGAAAGCGTTAGAATTGCTGCTACCACTCCTCTTGCAGTGGAAATTTACCGTAATTATCATTTCAACTATGATGTGCGCCGTCGTGGCAACCGTGTGAAGGAATTTCATATCTGCCCGGGCTATACGGAACTCATTATGATGATGCAAGAGAAGATGATGGAACGTGTAGAGCGGCATGGTCTATGTGTGGAATGTTGTCCGTCCTCAAATCTGCTTATCGGAAGTCTAAGCAGATTCGAGCGACATCCCATCTTCCGGTTTCATGGCATAGATCCAGCAAAGGGGCATCATCTTCCGGTGACAATAAACACTGACGATCTGGGAGTTTTCCAGACATCGCTTGCCAATGAGTACAGTTATCTCGCTCTCGCCCAATACAAGAGCAAATATCCTGACGGCACCCCGAGGTATTCCCACTATGAAATCTCCGAATGGCTTAAACGAGTATCCGAGATATCCGAGAAATACCGTTTTAGCCAAATAAAATGAAACTTAAGTTATCCCAGAGGAATGAACCTCTTGATTGCCAGATGCCAATTGGTTTATTCTAACAGTGAATTTATTATAAAAAATTCGTCGTTAATAACTAATTTCAACGAACTGTATGTGTATATCGACAGATTCTCGGCAAACAGCATGATTTTCCGGCACCATCTGTGACGCGGGAGGGGGGTCAGCGGAGGCGGATGTCTTTGATGTCGATGAGGCGGTGGATGATGGCGAAGATGGTGAGGCCGGCCTGCGAGTGGATCTGAAGGCGGTTGGCGATGTTGCGGCGATGGGTGGTGACGGTGTTTACCGAGATGCAGAGGGCGTCGGCGATCTCTTTGTTTGACATCCCTTTGGCCACGCAGACTATCACTTCTTTCTCGCGGTCGCTGAGGTTCTCGTCGGTCACGGCTGCGGCCCGGGCCTCGGCAGGGGGGAGGGCCTCGGCGGCGCTTTCGAGGTGCCGGGCGCGCACGTTCTCCTCCATCTCCCTGACGGCGGGCACGAGCAGGCGGTTCTCGACCATGCAGTGCGAGATCAAGTCGCCCTGGCAGTTGATGATGTCGTAGAGGAACGAGTTCAGTATGTCGTTGCCCGAGCGGCGGTAGTGGCCTATGATGATCTCTTTGAGTTCGTTGAGCTTGTCGGCCATGTCGGTGTGGGTCGACGAATATCCGTCGAGGTCGAACGACTCGTCGATCTCGCCTCCGAGCAGTTTCGTGATGTATGCGAAGAGCACCTCGTTCTCATACTCCATGTGGCGCCTGACCTCTATAGCGTAGTCATCGAAATATTTGATTATCAGGAAGGTGACATCGGTGACATCGGCGGTGTTGACTGCCTCGATGAGTTTCTTGCGTATCTGGGGCAGGTTGAAGTCGAGGAAGTATGTGTGCGCCTTCTTTAAGTAGCCGGTGAGCGAGGGGAGCGAGATATGTGCGTCGGGCACGGTTTTCCCGCACACGAGGTTGGCCACGGCCAGGAATGTGGCACAGTCCACGCCGTTCTCGCGGCACACTTCGGCCACGGTGCTGTCGCCGAACCCGAAAGGTATCGAGAATCTGCTTATGACCAGCAGCAGAAGGCTGTTGTCGTCGATAATGTCCCTGAGTCGGTCACCCGGGGTGTAGGTCGTGAAAACTGTGGCCATAGGAATGATCGGATGTTGCTTTTTACAGGTAGCCGTGTCACCATTAATGATGATTTCATTGCAAAATTACAGGTTTTGGCGCGGGCGCGCAATACCTAAAAATGGTTACACGCGCCGGTGCGCGCCGCCGCGTGCGTGTGTTAAGTTTTTATTAAAGATCCGGGGTGGCGGCGCGATTGCCGGATTTTCGCGTTATATTTGCCTCATGTTTCAAATTGCTTTCCAGTCATGACCAGCTCAGACAGACCCAGAATACTTGTTGTCGACGACGAGGAGACCCTCTGCGAGGCCCTGCGGTTCAATCTCGAGGCCGAGGGGTTCGACGTCGACACGGCCCTGAGCGCCGAAGAGGCCCTGGCGCTCGACCTCAGCGCCTACCGGCTGATACTGCTCGACATCATGATGGGCGAGATCAGCGGCACCCAGCTTGCGTCGATACTTAAAAAGAATGAGGCCACATCGGCCACACCCATAATCTTCTGCACGGCACGCGACTCGGAAGACGACATGGTGGCCGGCCTCGACCTCGGCGCCGACGACTATATCACCAAGCCATATTCGATACGCAATGTTGTGGCACGTGTGCGCAGTGTGCTCAGGCGCACTTCGGGTGCCACCAAACCTCACGGGGCCGACGAAGACCGCCCCATCACACACGAGGGGCTGGCCGTGTGGCCCGGGCGCAAGGTATGCACCGTCGACGGTCGCGAGGTGCGCATGCCGCGCAAGGAGTTCGAGATTCTGTCGCTGCTGCTCTCGCACCGCGGCCGCGTTTTCTCGCGCGAGGAACTGCTGAAACATATCTGGCCCGACGAGGTTGTGGTGCTCGACAGGGTCATTGACGTGAACATAACCCGCCTGCGCGCCAAACTGGGCGCCTACGGCCGGTGCATAGTTACCCGTCCGGGCTACGGCTATGGCTTTATGGCGTAAGATGACATACCACCGGCGGCTGTTTGCCGGATTGGTGGCCTATTCGCTGGCACTGGCGGCGTGTTTCGCCGTGTTCCAGTACATGCGCGAGAAAGAGTTCAAGGCCGAAGAGCTGAACGCGCGCCTGCAGACGGTAAACGACCGCATCCTCACCGAGCTGGCCGACGGCGAGCCGGTGAGCCGGTTCGACATCCCCTCGCAGCTGCCGGGCCTGCGCATCAGCGTCATCGACACAAGCGGGAATGTCATACACGACAACACCCTCGACTCCCTGCCGGGGAGCAACCACCTCGACCGGCGCGAGATCGCCGACGCCATGCGGCGCGGCGAGGGGTACACCACGCGCCGCCATAGCTCAAGCACCGGCCAGACATATTTCTATTCGGCCATGCGGCGCGGCGACTATATAGTGCGCACGGCCGTGCCCTACAGCGTGTCGACCGACCAGCTGCTGAAGGCCGACTACGGATTCCTCTGGTTCATGGGGGTGATCATGACACTGATGTGCGTGATCGGATATTTTGCCACCCGGCGCCTGGGCCAGCATGTGCGACGGCTGAACCGGTTCGCCGAAAGTGCCGAGCGCGGCGAACGCATCCACGACACCGAACCGTTTCCGCGCGACGAGCTGGGCGAGATCTCGAATCACATCGTAAGGCTCTACGCACGGCTGCAGCAGGCCACCGCTGACCGTGACCGCGAGCACCGCCAGGCCCTGCACCAGGAGCAGGAGAAGATACGCATCAAGCGCCAGCTTACCGACAATATCAACCACGAGCTCAAGACCCCCGTGGCCTCGATGGGCGTTTGCCTGGAGACGCTTGTGGCGCATCCCGACATGGAACCGGCCAAACGCGACGAGTTCGTGCGGCGGTGCCTGACGGCCAACTCGCGGCTGCAGAATCTTCTGGCCGACGTCTCGGCGGTGACACGCCTTGAAGAGGGTGGCGCCTCGATAACACGCGAGGCCGTAGACCCGGCGGCAGTGGTGGCCGACGTATGCGCCGAGTACGAACCCGCCGCGCGCGAAAGCGGCATCACCATCGTCAACACCGTCACCTGCCCGGGGCCGATAAACGGCAACAGCGCCCTGCTGGCATCGGTATTCCGCAACCTTCTGGCCAACGCCATCGCCTATTCCGGGGGCACGGAAATCTCACTCTCACAACATATAGCCGGCAACCGGCTCATCATCACCGTGGCCGACAACGGCAGCGGCGTGGCGCCCGAACACCTGCCGCGCCTTTTCGAGCGGTTCTATCGCGTCGACAAAGGGCGCTCGCGCCAGATGGGGGGCACCGGTCTGGGGCTGGCCATCGTGAAGAACGCCGTCATCTGGCACGGAGGCACCGTGGCCGTCGAGAACCGCGTGGGCGGCGGCCTGGCCGTTACCGTAAGCCTGCCGCTGGCCTGACAGCAATGGGAGTGATGGGAGCTGTGGGAATAATTCCCATAATTCCCACCACCCCCTCATTTAAGTTTTTGTTAAAAGTTTTGCAACATTTATGAAACAAGCATAGGGTTACTTTGTAATAACAAATAAACATACCCTGTTTCATATATGGAAATACTGTTTCTATGTGTTGTGATATTCCTCTTTCTGCTGGCAGTATTTGACCTGTCGGTGGGGGTGAGCAACGATGCCGTGAACTTCCTTAACTCGGCAATAGGCTCAAAGGCCGCATCTTTCAAACGCATACTCGCCGTGGCCTCGATAGGCGTGTTCATCGGCGCCGCCATGAGCAACGGCATGATGGACATCGCGCGGCACGGCATATTCCGGCCCGAGCAGTTCTCATTCTACGACCTGATCTGCATCTTCATGGCCGTGATGGTGACCGACATCATACTGCTCGATGTGTTCAACACCCTCGGCATGCCCACGTCGACAACCGTGTCGATGGTGTTCGAACTGTTAGGTGCCACTTTCGTGGTGTCGCTTATCAAAATGGCCTCTGACACCACCGGTCTCGGATTCAACGACCTGCTGAACACCGAGAAAGCACTGTCGGTGATTCTCGGCATCTTCCTGTCGGTGATCATAGCCTTCTTCTTCGGTACCGTGGTGCAGTTCCTTACACGTATGATCTTCTCATTCGACTACCGCAGCAAACTGAAATGGAAGATCGGCATCTACGGCGGCATCTGCGCCACTGCCATCGTATATTTTCTGCTGATCAAGGGCACTAAAGACCTCACGTTCATGACCCCTGAGGTCAAGGCCTGGATTGCCGCCCATACCGCGCTCATAATCACGGGGTGCCTTGTGGGTTTCACACTGCTAATGCAACTGCTGCACGCGCTGGGCGTGAACGTGCTCAAGGTGGTGGTGCTGATGGGCACCTTCGCCCTGGCCATGGCTTTCGCCGGCAACGACCTGGTGAACTTCATCGGCGTGCCGCTGTCGGGCCTGTCCTCGTTCCAGGATTATGTCGCCAACGGCGGGGGCGACGCGCACGGTTTCCTGATGGGTTCGCTCAACGGGCCGGCCAATACACCGGTGTGGTTTCTCATCGGCGCCGGCCTGATAATGGTGGTGTCGCTTGCCACATCAAAAAAGGCGCGGAAGGTGGCGCAGACCGAAATCGGCCTGGGCAGTCAGAGCGACGGCGACGAGATGTTCGGCTCGTCGCGCGTGGCCCGGCGCCTGGTGCGGTGGACCATCTCGGCACTGTCGTGGGTACGCCGCGTCACACCGCCGCGTGTGCGCCGCTGGTTCAACCGCCGGTTCGACATGTCGCAGATGACAGTCGAGAACGGAGCGGCCTTCGACCTTGTCAGGGGTTCGGTGAACCTGGTGCTTGCCGGCGCACTCATCGCCGTGGGCACCTCGCTCAAGCTCCCGCTTTCCACCACTTTCGTCACCTTCATGGTCGCGATGGGTTCATCGCTGGCCGACCGCGCGTGGGGCCGTGAGAGCGCCGTCTTCCGCATCACCGGCGTGATTTCGGTAATCGGGGGGTGGTTCATCACCGCCGGCGTAGCCTTCGCGGGTGCCGGTGTGATAGTGCTGCTGATGCACCTGGGAGGCCATTGGGTAATGTTCGCGCTTGCCGCCGTGACCATAGCGCTGATAATACGCAGTCACAGACGTTTCAACCGCAAGGACTCAGAAACTCAGGGCGACACCCTCTTCCAGACCATACTCGCGACAAAAGACCCGGCCGATGTGTGGCCTCTGTTCCTGATGTATCTCACCGGAGCCCAGGAAAAGTTTCTGGCCTCGGCAGCCGACAGCTACTCGAAAATGACCCGCGCTTTCGTGGCCGAGGATCTGCGCACGCTCGACAAGACATCGCGCACGCTCACCAACTGGAAACGCGACCTCAAGAACGCGCGCCGCAAAGAGACACTGTGCCTGCGCCGTCTGCCCCGCGAGACCGCCATCGAGAAAAGTACCTGGTTCTACCTGGGCAACAACTGCTGCATGTCGGTGCTCTACAACCTGAGGCGAATCAACGAAATCTGCAAAGAGCATGTCGAGAACAACTTCCTGCCGCTGCCCCCGCGCTATGTCAGTGACTTCGAGGTAATCAGCGGTCGCGTCGACACACTCTTCGCCGACATCCTCGCCCTGGCCGACGCGCCGTCGACCGAAACCGTTAACCTGCTCCGCCACCATTGCGACGAAATCAAAGACGTCATCTCAGACACCACCCACAGCCTGCACGACCATCTGCGCGAAGGCGACCCGGCTGCCATGTCGGTGCTATACGTCTACCTTAACATGCTCCAGGAGACCCAGGAGATGGTATCGTCACTGCGCAAATACCTGCGCTCGTTCGCCAAGATGCGCGACATCGGCTACTCGGGGCGCCCCAACCGCATCACTGCCGCCACGATCTGACCCCCGGATACCGGCATGCCCCGGGTGGCGCTACACCCGGGGCATGCAAAGGTTCCTAATATATTTAATGTGGCTTACGTTCTACATCATTTCCACAATGCAAAGTTACGACAGACCCGGCGCCCGGTCAATACCCAAAACTGGGTAAAAAAACAGGGATATGACCGTCATTCTGCCGGCATCCGCGAGCAATTGCCGTAACAAACGACAGATAATATGCCCCAATAACATCAGAAAGCGCTGTGACCCCTCCCGGGCAATCACAGCGCCTTCTATCTTCATATCACTACTTTTTTTTATCACATTCTGGCTATGGCCGGAGTCTCAGCACACCGGTGCCGCAAAATTATGCAACATCACCGCCACATCCATTAATCTAAATTAAAAAGTGTAATGAGAGGAGCCATTCCGGCAACATTCCGTGGTGACTTGTTGTGTGGTACGCAATAGACTCGATGTAAGAAACAGCAGTGACTGACAGGCAAACCCTGCCTCCCGGTGAAGAGGGCTCCCCGCAGAGGTCATTCTCGGCCGAGTGCCAAGGGTGTCACGGGGAGCCAGACCTTCATGTCACCCTCGCCCCTGTTTGCCCAGGCGTAATAGGGTATCATCGACAGGCGCACCTTCCGGAGAACAAGATCACCGGTGCCGTCGCGTGTCACGGTCTGCGCGTCGGTATCGAGGCGCACAATGCCGTGCAGGGCCGCATCCCTCCGTTCAGTAATCACGGGATCGGGGTAGACCACGGCGTCGTCAAGGTCGAAGTCGTTGTCGGGCCATTCGGCGCAGTACACCACAGGGCCGCGCTCCACGGCGATTTTCCCTGCATTTGCGGTCACGTCGGGGTGTGAGCGCACGACGCGCGGCGTATTGTCGAACTCCACCTCCACGCGGTCACCCTTCTTCCACTTGCGGGTGATGGAGAGATAGCCTTTCGCGAGCTCTCTAACCGGCACCGTATCGCCGTTGACACGCACGGTGGCGCCCGGCACATGGTTTCCGGCATAGGAGTTGAGGTCGCCCGGCACGGGGTGCCCCATGGCCCAGCCCGGCATGCGCAGTTTCAGCGTGAATGTGCCGGCACGGTTCTCGCGGATGTCGATCACCGACTTTCCGTCCCATACATAATCTCCAGACTGCAACAGCCGTACCGGTCGGTCTGACACACGCAAGTCGGCATCGTTAGCCATATAGAGGTTCACATACACCTGGTCATCCTTCACGGCATAGACATACCCCGGGAGCGAGGGAATGAACCGGCACAGGTTAGACGGACAGCATGAGCAGTCGAACCATGGCTGGCGCTCATAGCCGCCGTTGCTTGCCAGGGGGTTGGGGTAGAAGAACCTGTCGCCCCCGAGCGACATGCCCGAGATGAGTCCGTTGTAGAGGGTGCGCTCAAGAGCGTCGTAATAGCGGGCGTCGCCGTGCAGCAGGAACAGGCGGTGGTTGAGGTACACGTTGCCGATGGCGGCGCAGGTCTCACAGTAAGCGCTGGCGTTCGGCAACTCGTAATTGTCGCCGAACGACTCCCCCTCGTGGCGCGCCCCTATGCCCCCGGTGATATAGAATTTCCTGTTGACAATATTCTCCCAGATCCGGTCGATGGCGGCAATGTAGGCCGAGTCGCCGGTAAGCGCGGCCACGTCGGCCATGCCCGAATACATGTAGACAGCCCTTACGGCATGCCCCACGGCCTCGTCCTGCTCGGTTACCGGCAGGTGGGCCTGACTGTACTTGTCGCGCCGGCCGGTATGGCCGCGGCGGTCGAGGAAGAATCTCGCCTGGTCGAGATATTTCCGGTCGCCGGTGGCGAGATAGAGTTTCACGAGTCCCATCTCGGCGATCTGGTGGCCGGGCACCCTGTCGAGCTGCCCTTCGCCGGGACCGAAAGCGGCGCACACGCAGTCGGCATAGCGCGTGGCGATGTCAAGGAAATTACGCTTTCCGGTGGCCTGGTAATGCGCTACGGCTGCCTCAACCATGTGGCCGAGGTTGTAAAGCTCGTGGCTCAGGTTCTCTACACTCTCCCACTTCACGGGGTTCATCCACGGATGCGGATGCGCCGGATTCATGGTGTACGAGGTGTTCAGGTAGCCGTCAGGTTCCTGGGCCGCGGCCACCAGCACGAGCACGCTGTCGATATACGCCTCAAGTTTGGTGTCGGGATAGGTCTGCAGCAGATAGCTCGCGCCCTCGATGGTCTTGTAGACGTCGGTGTCGTCGAACGGGAACCCACCCACCTCGTAATCGGTCGAGGGGTTCGCCGCCTTAACGAAATTGTCGTACCGGCCAGATTCCTCGCATTTCCGGAATGCGAGCGGCACTGTCACCGTGCGGCTCGTATTCAGCCGGTCACCCCAGAAGGCGTCGGTAATCCTTACGGAGGTGAAAGGGACGGGTTCGTAGGGGTAGCCGCCTGATGCCGTGCGGCCCTGCGCCGTAATGCCCGCGCAGAGTGCGGCAAGGCAGACGGCGGCGATGCTTGTCGTAATTTGTTTCATAGTGTGGGATGTATTCGCTTTATTGTTCGGTCGGGGTTGAATTCCAGGCGGTCAACGCACACCTGGCGGTGTATGCCGGGGCCGTCTGAAAGGAAATGCCTGTTTATGCGGTGATAGACGATGCGCCAGTCATCGGTGCCGGGGATGTTTATCACCGAGCAGTGGCCGGTGCCGTAAATCTCCTTTTCAGGCTCCTCAATCAGTATCACCGGGTCGGCGGCCACCTCGACCGGGCCCAACGGCGAGCGGGCCGTGCCGTAGGCGATATGGTAGTTGGGCGAGCCTGTATCGTCGACCGACCACAGGAAATAATACAGCCCGTCGCGCCAGAACACGTATGGCGCCTCGCGGTAGGCATAATCCTGCAGTGTGCCTCCCGCCGGAGTCATGACCGTGAGGGTGCCCTCTTTCATGGAGGTCATGTCATCCTCGAGCTCGGCGCCGGCCATATATCCGTTCCCCCAGTAAAGATAATATCTGCCGTTTGCCGGGTCGCGGAACACGTCGACATCAATCTCCTGGCCGCTCCCCACGGGGCTTTCGGCCACAATCGGCTCTCCGTGGTCGTAAAACGGCCCTGCGGGATCATCGGCCACGGCAACCCCTATGGCCTTGCGGCCCAGCGCAGGGGAATGGCCGCTATAGTAGAGGTAATAGCGGTACGTGCCGTCGGGCTGCCGGCGCTCTATCGCCGCTGGTGCCCAGGCATTGCCCGTGGCCCAGGGCACCTGGCTCCCCTTGAGATCGAGCACAATCCCGCCGTCGGTCCAGTCGGTAAGGTTGCCTGACGAAAACACCCTGAAATAATGTCCTCCCCAGCCGGGAGTGCCGTCGGTGGTGGAATATATGTAATAGCGGCCCGTCTTTTCGGAATAGAGAATCTCAGGATCGGCCTGGAACCCCGGCAAAACAGGGTTGTGCCTGTTGTCGCAGGCAGAATACCAGGTTGACGCCCCTGCCGCCGAGGCATGCACGGGGGCTATGGTGCCGTCGGAATTGTAATACAGCGGCTCGATTATCACCGAACGCGAGCCGCTGCCGCCGTCCAGTCCGCCGATGTGCGAGAAGAACCAGTCGCGCCCCTTGAAATTCACTATGGCCGGGTGGGTGGTGTTGCTGTTGCCTGCCACTTCCGAAATCACGCCCATGTACTCCCAGGGGCCCGTGATGCTGTCGGCCATGGCGTATGCTATCTTCTCGGGCCACTGTGCGGCATAGGTAAGGTAATACTTTCCGTTGGCCTTGTGCACGAACGGCGCCTCGGTGAATTCCCTGAGCTCAAGGGGCTCTACCGGGCCGGCGAGCTCTTTCATGTTTCTGTCGAGCCGCGCATGGAAACACTTTCCGTTTCCCCAGAATATGTGGGGCTGACCGTCATCGTCGACAAACACGGCCGGGTCAATGCATGCCCACGAGTGGGTGGTGCCGGGGCAGTCTTTGGTCGTGAGCATGGGGCGCCCGAGTATATCTCTGTAAGGCCCTTCGGGCCTGTCAGCCTGAGCCACACCGATGCCGCACCAGTTTGTCGACGAATAAAAATAATATTTACCCTCGGGTCCCTTCACCGGGTGCCCGGCAAACGACACATGGGCGTCGTTCCAGCTGAAGTCGTCGGCACGCACCGGCACCGGATGCTCGATCCAGTCTACCATATCGGTCGTCGAGAACGCGCACCAGTTCGGCATGTGATACCCCTCCCGGTTTCCGGGCTCGTCATATCCTGTAAAGAGCCACAGGGTGTCGCCCACCACCATTGTGGCCGGGTCGGCGGTATGCTTGTATCTAATAAGCGGATTCCCTTCGTATCTGAAACTGCGGCAGACGCTGCCGGCCTGTTCATGCCGGTCTGCCGAACGGGATGCCTGCGCCCGGGCAGTGAGACCGCATGCTGCGGCCGCAGACACAATTGCCAATGGGAAGAGTAATACAGTGACGTTGTATTTTTTCATGTTATCAGGTTTTTCGCCCGGATAAAAAACCGGGCGATTCGTGAGTTCCGGTATCAGGTGCAAAATTAATACCGCCCTCAGGGAACGCGAAGGGCGTATTTCGTCAAAAAAGGGTGTGATTCTTTCACCGGGCGCGGGAACGGACGGTTTTCAGCCGCGCGGTGTGGCGGCATCAGCCCAGATCGCCGAGCAGGACCTCGCGCTTGATCTTGCTGAGGTGCTGTTCGGTTATGCCGAGATAAGAGGCGATGATCTTCGATGGCACGAGCCTGAAAATCTCTTTCCACCGGGTGTACAACCCGCTCCTGACAAGCGCGCGGTGTATGTTGTCGCCATCGGTGACCTCGTCGGGCGCCTCTATGATGTCAGCGTTGCCCGACATGTAGCGTGTCAGCTGGATGAGGCGTGTCTTGGCGTCGCCACTGAGCAGGCGGTGGCGGCTTTCGTTGTAATAGAGCTGGTTCTGATGCATGCTCATGATCCACAGCGAGAACTCGTGCGAGCGCTCAAGCATCTCGTCGAAATACTGCCGCGGCACCCTGAGCAGGGTCGTGGGGCAGCATGCCTCGAAACGGTAATACGACGGCTCATGCCCGTAATAGCAGTGGAACGACATCAGCACCGTTCCGGGGAGGGCAAAACCGGCGGTCTTCTCGATGTTCTTGTCGAGGTAAGTGCCGCGTATCAGCCCGGTCTTGACGATATAGATGTTCGGGTCGAACACACCGGCATCGATCATCGGCTCGTAGGTATCAAGCGCAATGAGCGTCCCCCCGGCCAGAAACTCTTCCATAGTCTCGGGCCGCAGACGATAAGTTGCCTCAAGCGCCAGCAAGCGGCTGAGGTGGCTCAAATCCTGTGTTTCGTTGTTCTTCGCAGGCATAACATTGCAAAGATATGCAATTTTACGCTTTCCACAGCGCCCCTGCGACTTTTTATAACCGTTTTATCACATCTTTCAGAAAAATTACCGGCATCGTTGGGCACCAGAATCGGCCGAACGGCCGATTCTTAACAATTATTAACAGGGGGGGGTAAAAACTATACATTTGTTGATACCGGCCCGGCAAATAATATGTAATTTTGCCGGCAACAAATCAAATAGCGCCGCGTCTTTATGGTAAGGAGGGCGGGTCAAAATGCCCTAATAAGCTTTCTCGATGCATAACAGCCATCATTTCATTGTAGGGTCGCTATATGTAGCGACCGCTTACAAATTGAATCTCAGAAATTGGCTTATTATGCTCGGTGGCGGTCGCTACATGTAGCGACCCTACAATGAATAGCAGCACAATCCGCAACACCCTCCCAGCATCATCAACGACGCCAACACACAAAGCTATGAAAGTCTTCCATACCATCGCATTGCTTACAGCCCTGCTGACCCAGGCCGCAACGGCCCTCGGTGCCGGTTTCAAAGTTTCGGGCCGGGTGGCCGACAAGTCGGGCCAGCCGGAGATGTACGCCACAGTGAGGGTGTTCACCCCTGCCGACACGGTGAACCCCGCGGCCTACTGCGCCACCGACACGGCGGGTGCGTTCTCGCTCGCGCTCCCCGCCGCCGGAAAATATGACCTGACCGTGGCCGCCACAGGCCGTGCACCGCTGAAACAGCCGTTCGAGATATCTGCCGCCGAGCCGCAGGCCGACCTAGGCACCATTACCCTTGGCGACGGCAACGTGAACCTCGACGAGGTCACGGTGACCGCCATGCGCCCGCTTGTGAAACGTGACATCGACCGCCTCACGTACGACGTCAAGGCCGACCCCGAGGCCGCGGCGTCGAACCTGCGCGACATACTGCGCAAAGTGCCGATGCTCACCGTCGACGCCGACGGCACCATCCGCATCAACGGCCAAACGAACTTCAAGATCTACAAGAACGGGCGCCCGAACAACGCCTACTCAAACAACGCCAAAGAGCTGTTCGCAGCCATACCAGCGTCAAGCATAAAGAAAATAGAAGTAATCACGGCCCCCGGCGTGCGCGACGATGCCGAAGGGGGCTCGACCATCCTCAATATCGTCACCGACTCGCAGACGGCGGTGAAAGGGGTCCTGGGGCAGATAGGTGTCGGCTACTACTCGGCATCGGCGTCGCCCCAGCTCAACGGTTACCTCACCTCGCAGATTGACCGTGTCACATTCAATTTCTACGGCAACTACGGTTATTATCCGCGTTCGCGCGCCACCAAGGGGCATGAGGAGACCGACCTGGTCTATACCGACAGCGGAAACCGCATGCACTCCACCTCTGAATACTCGTCGGTGACCCAGAATGGATTCTACGGCGTGGAGGCATCATGGGAACCCGACACACTGAGGCTGCTCACTCTTGAGGCGTCGGGGTGGAACTACGCCCTCTCTGACGCCCGTCAGCGCGATGTGACACAGCTCACCACGGCCGACGGCACACTGCTGCAGCAGTACACCATGATTCCCGACCCGAAAATCAAGAACCGGCGGTTCGTGTTTGACGGTGCGGTAAACTACCAGCGCATGACCCGTCGCCCCGACGAGACTATCACGCTGAGCTACAACATCTCAGCCTCAAGCAACAACAACCTGCACCACAACCGCTACACCGACCTCACAGGGTGGACACTCCCCTACACCGAAACCCGGATGTCGAGCCGCACATATTATACCGAACAGACCCTGCAGGCCGACTGGACACGCCCATACTTCACGAAACTGACCCTCGACCTGGGCGCCAAGGCCATATTCCGCCGCAACCACGCCATATCGTGGAGCGAATATGTGGACGCCTACGACACATCTGACGACTTCATCCACCACACCACGGTGAGCGGCGCCTACGCCGACCTGCGCGGCAAGTTCGGCAAATGGATGGTGCGCGGCGGCGTGCGCTACGAATATTCGTATCTCTCGGCCAAATTCCTTGACCGCACCGGCTACGGCGACGAGGAGCGCCCCGACTTCCACCGCAGCATCAACGACTGGGTGCCCACCGCCTCGGTGATGTTCACCCCCAACGACGCCCATTCGCTCAAAGCGTCATACCAGCGCTCGATCCGCCGCCCCGGCATATCGTACCTCAATCCTGCCGTGACGACGGGGCCGCTCACCGTCAGCTACGGCAACCCCGACCTTGAAAGCTCGGCCTACAACAGCCTGAACCTCGAATACCAGTACATGGGGTCGAAGATCAACTGCATGCTCTATGTAAGCTACGATTTCAACAACAACGGAATCGGCCCTGTGCAGTGGGTCGGCACCGACGGGCAGACGCGCTACTCTACATACGCCAATGTGGGGAAAACCCGTGAGTTCACCATATCGCCCTGGGTCGGCGGCATGCTCGGCGACAAGACACGCATCAACTTCGGGTTCAACGTCGGCTGGGAGCGCCACGAGCAGCCCACACCGGTTTCGGGCGACGCCGTGATGGTCACCGTTTCCGGCTCGCGATGGTGGTGCAACCCCTACTGGTACATCCAGCAGCAGCTGCCCTGGAAACTGTCGCTAAGTTTTAACGGCAGCTACTGGTCAGGCAACCAGCAGGATGCCTACACATATTATTCACAGCCTTTCTGGGACTGTATGTACTACAGTTTATCGCTGTCAAGAGCCTTCCTCAAGGATGACCGCCTGAACGTCAGGCTCACGGCCACAAACCCCTTCGGCCCCACCGGCAATGAGTCATACAACCATGTGACCACACCTGAGTACACCCGCGTGCGCCACTCGTGGAATTCGGCATCGCGGTCGTTCACCATAAATGTCTCATGGCGTTTCGGCTCGCTCAAAGCCAGCGTGCGCAAGGCCAGCCGCACCATCTCGAACGACGACGTCATGGGCGCCGCCAACGCAAAATAACGCGCACATCAGTCGACATAAACAGACAATCCAAAACAGGCAGACATACACCGACATAAAATACATATCACTCAAGACAGCATGCGCCGGACTCCGCGAGGAACCCGGCGCATGCCATATCAATGTAATCTCATTTATTTAACCACGGCCTTGAAAGTGGCGCGGGGTCCGTCGGCAACGGTCACGGTGACGATGCAGACACCCGAGGGGAGCCCTTCGAGGCTTATAGTGCCTGTGACACCCTCGACACGGCGCAGCAGCTGGCCGGCTACCGAGCATACCTCGATGTCGGCCACGGCATCGCCAAGATCCACGGCAACAGCGTTGCCGCCAGTGACTGAGATACCCGAGGCAGTCACGTCAGTGATTGTCGAGCCGGGACGCTCGCTGATATTCTTGATGTTCTCGAAGAAATCAGCCCATTCGCTGGCTTTGTAGGCGGCAAGCGGAGCCTCGCCGTCGGGACAGTATACGGTGATTTTCGAGCAGTCGACATCTCGGAAGGGGTCTGTGAAACCGTCCCAGGCATCGAACTCGGCAGGCGTCTCGCCCTGAGCGATGATTTCGGTGAGCGCGGTGCATCCGAGGAAAGCGCGGTTGCCGACAAGGGTGACAGAGGCGGGGATGGTGACAGAAGTCATCAACTGGCATGAGGCCAGCATGGCGTCACTGATCTCCTCAAGCGAGGCCGGGAGCACGACATCGGTCAGCAGCGTGCCGGCCAACGCCTGTGTGCCCATGAGGAAAATATTGTCAGGCAGGTTGATCTCCTCAAGTGTCGAGAGGCAGAAAGCGTATTCATCGATGCCCAGCATTGACTCGGGCAGGATGACTTTCTTCATGTCGCACTCGTAGAAAGCGCCGCCGATGATGCCGCGTGTGCCGTCGGCAACGGTGATCTCGTCGCCCATGCCGGTACGCGGGCAGAGGTACAGGAACGAGCCGTCGGCATCATACAGGATGCCGTCGACAACCTTGAAGGCGGTGTTTCCGTTCTCGACAGTGATGGTCCTTACCGGAGTGCCGTTGAACGACGACGAGGCAATCGATGCCACTGCCGCCGGGATAGAAAGCGTGGTGAACGCACATTCCTCAAAAGCGCCGGTATTGATTTTGGTCACGGTAGAGGGGATTGCGACATCGGCCAGCGACGTACAGCCGAGGAACAGCATCGGCGCGATTTCCGTCAGGCCTTCGGGAAGAGTCACATGGGTGAGCGAGGTACACTCCTCGAACGCCTCCATGCCGATGGTCAGGCAGCTGTTGGGTATCTCGACGGATGTGAGAGCAGTCTTGTAGAACGCGCCCGAACCTATCGCAGTCAGGTTTGCAGGGAGTGTGATGTGCTCGAGGTTCTCGCAAAGGCCGAATACCGACGAGCCGAGCACAGTCACGCCGTCAGGGATGACCACTGATGCAAGCCGGGTATACCGGAAAGCATAGTCACCGATGAAAGTCAGGCCGGCCGGAAGGTTGATCTCGGCCAGCGGCGACTGGCGGAAAGCACCGTAACCGATCGAGCGCACACTCTCCGGGAGGGTGACCTTGGTGACGTTGCTGAAATAGAATGCCTCACGCTCGACAGACACCACATCGAATATGATGCCGTCGGCGTTCTCTACGGTGGCCGGAACCTCACATTCGGTAAGTTCCGAGCTAACCGACGACACACCGGCCTCGGTATCCGACAGCACAACGTATGTTACACCACCCACAGCGAACTCGGCGCCGATCTGAGCGCCAACGGCAGTAGCCGAGAGTTCCACGACAGCCGTACCGGCCTGACCCATGTCGACGGTGAGCTGGCGGGTTACGGCACCGGCTGCGGCAGGTGTGACGGTAACGTCGACGGTGGCGGTGGCTCCGGCGGCAACTGTGACAGATGACACCGTTGCGCTGACAACGCCGTCGTCACCGGCACCGGTCACAGTAAGGTCAAACGGCTTGCGGCCTGTATTGAGCACCTGAATCTGACGGCTTTCACTCCTGCCCACCACAATCTGCCCGAAGTCTATCGCCTCGGGGGTCACGGTGGCGGCATACTCCTGACCCACGTCACCTGCGGCAGTCTCAGCGGCAAAGGTGCTGATGGCAGTGCTTGACAGGCGTATGGCAAGCGGGGTGGCCTCGCTTACCTCACCGAGCATGAGGTTCCAGCCCGATACGGGATCAGACACCCAGCTGAAATCGAGCTCATCGGTGCCGATGCTCCATGTGCCGTCGGCCAGTTCCGTGGCCTTGAACACGGCAACTCCGGTGCCGTATGACTCAAGCTGCGCCAGCGACATCAGCACGGCGCCCTGTACGGCCGGAGAGATCATGTAGACACTGTGGCGGCAGGGATATTCGCGGATGGGGTTGGATTCGCCGATACCCACGCCGGCCACGCCGTCGATGGTCTTCGACACGAAATATTCGGTGCTTGCCTTGGCCTCCTTGAACGTGTAGTCGTAGATGTCGAAATCATACTCGTCGGTGACGACCCATCCGGTCCAGCCTTCGGGGAGGGTTTTGGCCGGGAGACTGAACGTGGCGGTATAGCCGTCGGGAGCATCCATGCCTTTGCCCGAAAGTGCCACGGCGAACGTACCGGCCTGCCCGAGGTCGAGGGAGAGCTGCCCGGTGAAGTCACCGGCGGCGGTGGGCGCGAAAGTCACGGGGATGTCGACCGACGCGCCGGAGGCAAGAGTGGTTGCCCCCAACGTGGCCGAGAACGGAGCGGCGGGAGCCGTCATGGAGATATTCAGCGCCTGCGAGCCTGAATTGGTCACAGTGACCTTGCCCTCGGCTGTATTGCCTGCAAGCGTGACAGGGAAGGCAAGTTCAGACGCGCTGACCGATGCCTCGTACTGCGCCTGCTCGCCATACGTGAATGTTGTCTTGGGCAGGAAGTTGCTGGCGTAAGTGGTCGATCCCGATGTGGTATAGGCCGCGGTGGGCATGTCGGGATCAACACCGAGGAATGCCGTGCGCGGATATGTCGAACCGGCCTGCCCGAGACTGATCTGCATCACCAGGTTCGAACCTGTATAGGCATACGGCGACGTGAGCCTGAATGTGAGCAGACGTCCACCTGCCTCGCCCGACATAGGTCCGGAGAATGCCAGGGCAGGCACTTCAAGGAACTGTGTGTACGATCCATCCTCGGTGGTGAACACAGTCTGGTCACATTCGGCAAACGACACGCGCATCTCCTGCGTAGACCAGTTTCCCTCATATCCACTGTCATTGATGTAGAACTGAATCTCGCGAATCGAGCTCCCGGCCATATCGGCCAGCTGCGATGCCGGATAGATCACCTGCGTGCGGCAGTTGACATTGTCGAGATAATAGAAGTGGAACGGCACATACGAGCTTTCTGCCGTGCCGTCGTTTACGGTGAGCGTAGCGCCATGTGCTGGTGGCACACCCAGGCCGCAACATAGCAGTGCCGCGGCTGTCAGTTGTTTGGTAATGCTCATTCAATAAGTATGTTACGAAATTTTGACTGTGTGACGTCCGTAACCGGCTCCGGTAATGCCCGGCTCCGCGAGGCCGTCATAATACTGTTGAGATGGCAAATATACAGCAATTTTGCAAATATACAGTCATTCCGACAGCATTTTCAGCAAATTTGCGGCGCGACGACACGCAGACCCGGTTTTAACATCCCCATATAATGCCATATTGTTAAAAATCGCTAACTTTGCATCCTGTTAACAGCAATTTCAACGTAAAAAGACTTATGGCCACAGGGTTTGACAACGACAAGTACATCCGCATCCAGTCAGAGCACATAAAGGAACGCATCGCCCACTTCAAGGGGAAACTCTATCTCGAACTGGGTGGCAAGCTCTTCGACGACTATCACGCCAGCCGCGTGCTCCCCGGGTTCCAGCCCGACTCGAAACTGCGCATGTTCAGCCAGATAAGCGACCAGATCGAGATCGTGATCGTGATCAGCGCCGAGGATATCGTCAAGAACAAGGTGCGTGCCGACCTGGGCATCACCTACGACGAGGATGTGCTGCGCCTGCGCGACGAGTTCATCGGACGCGGTTTCAAGGTCGGCTCGGTAGTCATAACCCACTATAACGGCCAGAGTGCAGCCGACGATTTCCGGCGCCGCCTGGAACGCCTGGGCATCCGCTCGTATGTGCATTACCTGATTGACGGCTATCCCCTGAACGTGGGGCTGATAGCCAGCGACGAGGGGTTCGGTAAGAACGACTATGTGGAGACAGAGCGCCCGCTGGTGATCGTCACCGCCCCCGGCCCCGGCTCGGGCAAGATGGCCGTGTGCCTGTCGCAGCTCTACAACGAGCACAAGCGCGGCATCGAGGCCGGATATGCCAAGTTCGAGACCTTCCCGGTTTGGAACCTGCCGCTGAAACATCCGGTGAACATAGCCTACGAGGCCGCCACCGCCGACCTCAACGACGTGAACATGATCGACCCGTTCCACCTCGAGGCCTACGGCAAGATCGCCGTGAACTACAACCGCGACATCGAGATCTTCCCGGTGCTCAACGCCCTGTTCGACCAGATCTACGGCACCAACCCCTACAAGTCGCCCACCGACATGGGCGTGAACATGGTGGGTTTCTGCATCAGCGACGACGAAGAGTGCTGCCGCGCCTCGAAAGACGAGATCATACGCCGCTACTATGACGCCACCAACAAGTTCGCCAACGGCGCCAACAACGAGGCCGAGGTGCAGAAGATACAGCTGCTGCTCAACCAGGCCCGCATCACCACCGACTTCCGCCGCGTCACCGTGGCCGCACGCGAGCGCCGCGACCGGTGCGGCAAGAACTGCGCCGCCATCGAGCTTGCCGACGGCACCATAATCACCTCGGAGACCTCAGACCTGCTCGGCCCGAGCGCCGCGCTGATACTCAACGCCATCAAGCACCTGGCCGGCATAGCGCACGAGGTGAAACTGATTCCGCAGGCCATGATCGAGCCGATCCAGACCACAAAGGTGCGCTATCTGGGTGGCCATAACCCGCGACTGCACACCGACGAGGTGCTGGTGGCCCTCTCGGTGGTGTCGCAGGCCGACGAGAACTGCCGCCGCGCCCTGGCCGAACTGCCACGCCTGCGCGGATGCCAGGTACATTCCACGGTGATGCTCTCTGAGGTGGACCGCAAGATCTTCAAGAAACTGGGCGTGGGCCTGACCTGCGACCCAGTGCGCAAGAAAAGCCGCAAGAACTGACCCCCGGGCCCACAAGATATAAAGAGGGTGTTGCAGAACTCTCCAAAATATTGGGGCATCGCTTTGCGATGTT
>ERZ1673743.1878-NODE-1878-length-20475-cov-7.579089_pt1 | contig 20475 bp, 18 predicted proteins | sample MGYA00580197_ERZ1673743 | MGnify/ENA primary metagenome ERZ1673743 (study PRJEB41218, sample SAMN15661795) | gut metagenome | host: Homo sapiens | place: Canada: London | collected 2015-08-20/2019-03-30 | study: EMG produced TPA metagenomics assembly of... | reverse complement strand
AGAGCGTCGCATTGGTAGTGCGGAGGTCACGGGTCCGATTCCCGTCAGCAGCTTTCTAAAACCCTTGAAGGATCAAGGGTTTTTATTTTTGCAGGAAAAAGGAGCTTACAATGGAACTCTACTTGATCCGTCATGGAGAAACCGATTATAATAAAGAAAGAAAAATCCAGGGGAGCTGCGACATTCCACTGAATGAATATGGAAGAGAGCTTGCCAGGGAAACCGCAGAAGGGCTTAAGGATATTCCCTTTGATGTGATCTTTACTTCCCCTTTATGCAGGGCCAGGGAAACCGCAGAGTGGATCGCAAGGGGAAGACAGATCCCGGTTTATGAGGATAAAAGGCTGCAGGAGATCTGCTTTGGCGAGTATGAAGGACTCTGCTGTGGCAGGAAGGGGTACAATATTCCCGATGGAGGAGCTTTTTTTGATACCTTCTTCTTTGATACAGAGAATTACCAGACACCACCAGGAGGCGAAAGCTTTGAGGATGTGATCAGCAGGACAGGGGCATTCCTAACAGAGCTGCTTCAAAAAAAAGAATATCAGGACAAAACAGTGCTTCTGTCCACCCATGGATGTGCACTGAAGGCAATATTGGCGAATATTTATCATACGCCTGTTGCAGAGTTTTGGGGTGAGGGTGTGCACAAAAACTGCGCAGTGACCCATCTTTCTGTAAAAGGTACAGAGTTTCAGATGATAGAAGAAGGAAAAATCTATTATACACCACGGAAGTAATGAGGTGATCAGATGCAAAAGGATATGACAAAGGGGAATCCGATGCCGATCATTCTGCAGTTTACATGGCCGCTCTTTTTGGGAAATGTATTCCAGCAGGTTTATAATGCGGTAGATTCCATGATCGTTGGAAGGTTTGTAGGTTTCGGTGCGCTGGCAGCTGTCGGTTCCACAGGAACGATCATGTTTCTGGTGATCGGTGCGGCAACAGGATTGTCCACAGGCTTTACTGTGCTGACCAGTCAGCGCTATGGGATCCATGATGAAGAAGGAATTAAGAAAAGTGTAGCAAATGGAATGCTGTTGTCGGCGGCCGTTATTATATTGATGACAGTATCTTCACTGCTTGGAATGAAGGGGATACTGCGTCTCCTTAACACACCGGAAAATATATTTGAGGATGCTTACACCTATATTTCCATTATCTGTGCGGGAATTATTGCCAGTGTGGCATATAATTTTTTCAGTGCATGTCTGAGGGCAATCGGGAACAGCAAAGTACCGCTTGTAACACTGATCTTTTCCGCCTGCTTGAACGTAGTACTGGATCTTGCACTGATCGTAGGGTTAAAAATGGGAGTGGCAGGTGCAGCACTTGCTACGATTATTTCCCAGGGAGTATCTGCACTGATGTGTTTTCTTTATATCTGGAAAAAGGAAACCATGCTGCGGCCGGAATGGGAACAGATGCGTTTTTTCCCGGAGGATACGAAAAAACAGCTTGGTGTTGGTGTACCTATGGCACTTCAGTTTGCAATCACAGCCTCCGGAACTATGGTGATGCAGGCAGCCATTAATCTGTTTGGTGCCCTGGCAGTAGCCAGCTATACAGCGGCCAGCAAGCTTCAGAATATGCTGATGCAGGGAATGATGGCGATCGGACAGACCATGGCGACCTACAGTGGCCAGAACTACGGTGCAGGAGAGGTAGACAGGATCAAAAAAGGTGTCAACGCCGCATTGCTGGTAGATATCGTTTATTCTGTCATAGCAGGACTGGTAGCATATCTGGGGCTGCCTGTTCTTTTGAAATTTTTCTTCGAGAGCGGAACGGATATGACACAGATCATGTTCTATGCCAAGCGATATACGGTGCTTTGTATTCTTTTTTATATTCCGCTGTGTGTGATCTTTATTTTCAGAAATACCATGCAGGGCTGCGGTTATGGGTTCCTGCCTATGATGGGCGGTGTGGTAGAGCTGCTTGCAAGGCTGCTCTGCGCAGTGATCGCCATGAGGGTGATGAGTTATTCTCTTGCTGTATTCTGTGATCCGGCAGCATGGCTTGCAGCGGGCATCTTTACTATGGTATCCTATTTCCATGTCATAAAAAAGATAGAAAAGAGAAAAGAGCTTGGAAGTACAGGTACGGCTGCAAAATAATTACATACAGGTCCTGCGGGAAGAAAACGGAGTAAAGACCTTTGGCGGAGACCAGGGATTCTTTGCAAAGACGGCGCAGGCAGACAAGAAGGAGAAGCGAAAGAGGAGCAGTGGCTGTGGGGTCATTGCTCTTTCCGATATGCTGTTTTATCTGGGAAGAAAAAGAAAGGAGCTGCAGATATGGCCTTCTTCCTTTTATGAACAGAAGGAGCTGACGGAAGCAGAGTACAGGAAATGGTTTGCAGAAAGCTACCGGATGCTGCTTGGAATCCCTTTTTCCTCAGGCGTCAGCAGTCTTTGGATGACTTTCCGGATCAACCGCTTTTTCCGGAAGAAAAAAAGTCCTTACCGTGCATTCTGGGGGTTTAGGATTTCACGGATCCATGAAAGAACCATGCAGATGCTGCAGCAGGATATCCCGGTTATCCTTTGTATCCCGGTGATGTTGCTTCCATGGGACAAAAGGGACGGGATCCGGTTTTGCGGAAAAGAGGAGCTGGAAAATGGAAAAATTTCTGGCAGCAAGGCACAGGTAAGCGGACATTTTGTGGTAGTGACGGGTATTTTGTCAGAAAAAGAAGAACTATATTATGAAATATCCTCATGGGGAAGGAAATATTATATGAAGAGAAAAGATTATGAGAAACTTTGCAGATCTCATTTTCTCGGTAATATACTGGGCAATATCCTTGTGATCACTGCCCGGAAAGGACTTTCCCAAAATTGAGACAATACAGCATAATAAAGGATCCACATGGGGAGCCGGCAGGGAGGGCAGTCAACGGACTGTTCTCTTTTTTATATTACCGGTCAAGAAAAGCGTTTCATAAAAAAAATCTGCAGGAACCATAGGATTCCTGCAGAATGAAATTTTGAAGCTGGTTATTCAGCGGCTGGTGCTTCACCCTCTGTTGTGGGAAGCGGAGCTGCGGCAGCCTGTGCTGCGGCAGAAGCGGCTGCCATTTCTCCACGCTGTTGTTCGATGATCGTCTCAATACCAGGCTGAGCCATGTATTCGGCAGTGTGGATACAGGTCTTTTGCGCTGTCTGTGGTACGGTGATCGTGGAGACAGTGCCGTCTTCATTGGTAACCTCCTGGGTTGCCATAGCCGGTGCTTCTGTGCCGCTTCCCTGCTGGAGAGACGGATCCTCTACAGGCGTCATGGTCAGGACACCTTCAACCTTGAAAGGACAGGTATCACAGGCCGGAAGGTTACTGTAAGGACAAACCATACCCTGATAATGTACATCACAGCTTTCTGTAGGAACAGTGCCTTCTGCAAAGTACTCCGTTTTCAGGGTACCATCACACAGACCGGGAATCGGAAGCTTGCCTGACTGTGAGCATACAGTTGCAGTGACGATACCACTGGGTACCTGGAAGGACTGGCTAGGCAGATCCTCGTGTACCTTACTCATAACAGCACGCCAGAGTTTTTTGGCAAGGTTTCGTTCACCGTTTCCTTTCTGGAGCTTGGCATTGTTATCATAACCGGTCCAGACGGAGGCAGTGTAATAAGGTGTATAGCCGGAGAACCAGACATCATTGTAATCAGATGTGGTACCTGTTTTGCCGGCAATCGCCATATTACCAAAGTTAACAGAGGCACCGGTACCGGAGGTAACAACGTCTACCATGGCATCTGTCAGGAGCCATGCAGTTGTTTCCTTGATCACCTGTCTTGACTGCTGAGCAGTATTGTCCAGAATAACATTGCCATCATGGTCAAGAACCTTGGTGTAAAGCTTGGGCTTGATATAGGTGCCGCCATTTGCGATCGAAGCATAGGCAGCAGTCAGCTCCTCATTAGTAACACCCTTGGTAATACCGCCAAGAGCAAGGGACTGCTGGATATCAGAAAATACCTGTGTCTTGCCGCCAACGGTGATTTCCTCTCTTTCTACAAGAGTGGTGAAACCAAAGTTCTTCAGGTAATCAAAGCCAAGCTGAGGTGTGATCTGCGTCAGTGTTTTTACAGCGATGATATTCATGGACTGTGCAATACCTGTTCGCAGAGAGTTCAGACCTCTGTATTCACTGCCCCACCAGTTGTTGACGGGACGTCCGTTTGCATAGTTGAAAGGAGCATCATTCATAACCGTAGCAAGGGTAAGGCCTGCGCTGTCAAGGGCAGGAGCGTAAACCGCTACGATCTTGAAGGTGGAGCCGGGCTGACGTTTGGAATCAGTAGCACGGTTTAAGGTACGGCTGGCTTCCTTCTGGCCTCTGCCGCCTACCATGGCAACGACGTAGCCGGTACTCTGATCTTCGATAACGATGGAAACCTGTGGCTGAGGAGTCAGGGTGATATTTTCACCATATACTTCCTCGCCGGGTTCCATAACAGCAGCCTTATACTGTTCAATCGCATCATAGGCAGCCTCCTGGCTGGAATAAAGCAGGTTAAAGGAGCTGTCCATCTCCTTGAAATACTGGCGGTACATTTCTGTACTGTAGTTTTCGAAATTGCCATTAGAATCCTGCGTGGTCAGCTCATAGCCGAGCTGCCATCTGGTACCCTCCGGATAATTCTCTTCATTGGAAAAGGCTTCATCACAGATTTCCTGTACATGGGGATCCTGCGTAGCATAGATCTTAAGACCTCCGCTGTAAAGCAGGGTATAGGCCTGGGTCTCTGTATAATTACCAGTGGCCATCAGATCCTCCATGATATCATCGGTAAGGGCATCCACAAAGTATGTATTTACGGAGTCCTCTTCAACCTCAGCATTGACGATCTGGATACGGGAGTAGACATCATCTGCCATGGCCTCATCATATTCGGTCTGAGTGATATAACCCTGCTCCAGCATATTGTTCAGTACCTTTTCGCGACGCTGGGCATTATTGTCCGGGTGGGAGATAGGGTTGAACTTGGAAGGATTCTGGGTGATACCGGCAATAACGGCACATTCCGAAAGTGTCAGAGTGTTGACAGATTTGTTGAAATAACGCAGGGATGCTGCCTGTACACCAAGAGTATTCTGTCCAAGGTTAATGGTGTTCATATAGTTGACAAGGACATCATCCTTGGACATGGTCTTGGTCAGCTCAATGGCAAGATACTGCTCCTGGATCTTACGCTTGATCTTATCCATGAAGCCATCTTCCTTGGTCCAGTTGGTAAATACGTTATTTTTCAGAAGCTGCTGGGTAATGGTACTGGCACCTTCAGTAAAGCGGAATCCGTTGCTGACACCTACATAGGCTGCGCGGATGATTCCTTTGATATCAATGCCATTGTGTTCATAAAAACGTTCATCCTCGATCGAGACAAAAGCGTGGGCGAGATTCTCCGGGATCATATCCTTGGCCACGGGAATACGATTGGAATCCTGGGCGATCAGTTTACCGATCTGGTTGCCCTCCAGATCATAAACGAAGGTGGAAAACCCGGTAGGTGTGACATCAATATTTTCAATACTGGGAGCTGTATCAATGATCCCCTTAAAAACACCTATCCCGGCACTGGCACCGATGACACCGATTGCCAGAATGCCGAGAACCATCAGGTTCATGACAGCAAGCAGTAATTTCTTGCTCCATTTATGGGATGAAGCATGGAGGGATTTCTGACGTTCCTTGATCCCTTTTTTACTATAATTCATGTAATTGCCTCCATATCAGTTTTACAACATATAGAGTATACCAAAATGTGCCAGCAAAGGAAAGGTTTTTCATACTTTATTAAGAATTGTTCACCATATGGTGCTGTTTTATTCAGCCTTGACAAGAGAAGAAAGCTTCCTCATAATTTAAGAAAAGAGTGGGAAAAGAGAACACAGATGGAAGAAAAAAAAGAACAGTTTTCTCCTTATCGTATACTGGTAGAGGGAGGAAGCGGTGAGATCATAGAAAAGAAATCCCGTTTTATTGCGAATACGATACCGGTTTCATCTGAGGAAGAGGCAGCAGCATTTATCGAGTCCATGCGGAAAAAATATTATGATGCGAAGCATAATTGTCCGGCTTATATAATAGGTAGAAACCAGGAGCTGACAAGATGCAGTGATGATAAGGAACCGGCGGGAACGGCAGGAAGACCGATCCTTGAGGTACTGTTAAAGGAAAAGCTGACAGGTGCAGCCATTGTCGTGACCAGGTATTTTGGAGGAGTGCTTCTGGGAACAGGAGGCCTCGTGCGGGCTTATACAGAGGCTGCCAAGGCAGGGCTTGCAGCATCCAAAACTGCATGGATGCGCTATGGTGTGATGCTTTCCATAAAGACAAATTATACGGATCTTGGAAGGATACAGTTCCTTCTTGCAGGAAAGGGACTGGAGGCGGAGTGCATTTATACTGAGAATGTGGAGATACAGGTCAGAGTACCGGCAGAGGAGAAGGATTTTCTCTTGAAGGAGCTTACAGAAGGAACAGCGGGAAGGGCTTCGTTCCAGATCCTGGAAGAGGGGTATTACAGGGATTTTACCTGAATCTGACATAGATCTTACGGTAAAATCCGTTGACAAAAAGAGACAGGTGGTCTAAAGTAAATTTGGTGATCAAATATCCGTAAAATGGGTATAACACATAGTAGGATTCTTCGAAAGGTGGTGGTTTTTATGAGTAAAAGTTCACAGTCAGGCAATGCGGACATACCTCCTCATGAACGGAGCATAAAAATCACATATAAAGGAGATATACTATGGATATGGAAGAAATCAGGGATCTGGAAATAATCAGGGAATTACTGGAAACCAGGCAGTATACAAACCTCCGTCAGAAGGTAGCTGAGATGAATACCGCTGATGTGGCGGCTATTCTGGAGGAAATGGAGGAGGAAGAGCTTTTAAAGGTATTCCGTATATTGCCAAAGAGCATGGCAGCAGATGTGTTTTCCTATCTGGAAGTGGATCATCAGCAGATGATCATCACCAGTCTGTCCGACAAGGAAGCTGCCAACATCATTGATAATCTGATGGCGGATGATGCGACAGACCTTCTGGAAGAGATGCCTGCCAATGTAGTCAAGAAGCTTCTGGCAAATGCCAGTGCAGATACGAGGAGAGATATCAATCATCTTCTTCGCTATCCTGAAGATTCTGCCGGCAGTATCATGACTGTGGAGTATGTGGATCTGAAGGAAAATATGACAGTACAGGATGCCATTAACCGGATCAGACAGGTAGGTGTGGACAGTGAGACCATCAATATCTGTTATGTTCTGGATGCCAAGCGTACACTGGTTGGAACGGTAGCACTCCGTTATCTGCTGATCACACCACCGGATGCTGTTATCGGTGAGATGATGCATGAGAATGTGGTATTTATCAATACCATGATGGATCAGGAGGAGGTTGCCAGGCAGTTCCAGAAATACGACTTTACAGCAATGCCCGTTGTAGACAATGAGAACCGTCTGGTTGGTATTATTACCGTCGATGATATCGTGGATATTCTGCAGGAAGAGGCCACAGAGGATATCGAAAAAATGGCGGCTATCGTACCTACCGACAAGCCATATATGAAGACCACGGTGTTTGAAACCTGGAAAAAGAGGATTCCGTGGCTTTTACTGCTGATGATTTCAGCAACGTTTACAGGAAGTATCATTACTTCCTTTGAGGATGCCTTAAGTGCCTGTGTGGTGCTGACTGCCTATATCCCCATGCTGATGGATACCGGCGGAAATGCGGGTGGACAGGCCAGTGTTACGATCATCCGTGGACTTTCCTTGAATGAGATCGAGTTTAAGGATGCGTTTAAGGTAGTGTGGAAGGAAGCAAGAGTAGCAGTGCTTTGCGGACTGACGCTGGCTGCAGCGAACTTTGTGAAGCTTCTGCTTTTTGACAGAGTGACGATCGCAGTTGCAGCAGTCGTGTGTCTTACGCTGGTAGCAGCTGTGTTTATTGCCAAGATCATCGGATGTCTCCTTCCAATGCTTGCCAAGAAGATCGGCTTTGATCCGGCAGTTATGGCGAGTCCCTTCATTACTACGATCGTAGATGCGCTGTCGCTACTGATCTACTTCAGCATTGCTACAGCGATCATGCATATATGATGACAAACAGAGACAGGTGCCTGCAGCAGGCATCAGGGGCTTAGGCTTCTGATCCCGGTCTCATAAAATAATAAAAACAGAAATCCCGGAAAGTTATTCTTTCCGGGATTTTTCTCACTTCATTATTTATTGTCTGCCTGAGCTGCCAGGGAAGCCTGACGCATGGCAGCACGCTTTCTCATGGTAGGATCCAGGATCTTCTTACGGATACGAAGGCTCTTCGGAGTAACCTCCAGAAGCTCATCGGTATCAATGAAGTCAAGAGCCTGCTCAAGACTTAATACCTTGGGCGGTGTCAGACGAAGCGCTTCGTCTGCACTGGAGGAACGTGTATTGGTAAGCTGTTTCTTTTTGCAGACATTCAGCTCAATATCCTCGCCACGTCCATTCTGCCCTACAACCATGCCGGAGTATACCTTTTCACCGGGACCGATGAAGAGAGTACCACGCTCCTGTGCATTATAGAGACCATAGGTGATGGCTTCCCCGGCTTCAAAGGCGATCAGGGAACCCTGCTTTCTGTACTGGATCTCACCTTTGAAGGGACCATAGCCGTCAAATACGGTATTCATGATACCGTTTCCCTTGGTATCTGTCATAAATTCACCACGGTAACCGATGAGACCTCTGGCAGGAATGGAGAACTCCAGACGGGTGTAGCCGCCGCTGGCACTTCCCATGCTGCGCAGCTCACCCTTTCGCTGACTCAGCTTTTCAATGATGGAGCCGGAAAATTCTTCCGGTACATCAATGTAGCAAAGCTCCATAGGCTCCAGCTTCTTGCCGTTTTCATCTGTCTTATAAAGAACCTCGGCCTTGCTGACTGCAAATTCATAGCCTTCACGGCGCATATTTTCGATAAGGACAGACAGATGCAGCTCACCACGTCCGGATACCTTGAAGGACTCTGTGGTATCGGTTTCTTCTACACGCAGGGAAACATCTGTATTCAGCTCACGGAACAGTCTGTCACGGAGATGACGGCTTGTAACGTATTTACCTTCCTGACCGGCAAGCGGAGAATCATTGACAATGAAATGCATGGCAATGGTAGGCTCAGAGATCTTCTGGAAAGGGATGGGAGCCGGATTATCTACGGAGCAGAGAGTATCTCCGATATGGATGTCTGCAATGCCGGAAATAGCAACGATGGAACCGATGCCGGCTTCCTGGATCTCTACCTTATTTAATCCGTCAAATTCATAAAGCTTACTGATCTTGACCTTCTTCATCTTATCAGGTTCATGGTGGTTTACGATCATCACTTCCTGATTGACCTTTACGGAGCCATTGTCCACCTTGCCGACACCGATACGACCCACATATTCATTATAATCAATAGTACTGATCAGAACCTGGGTACCAGCATCAGGATCACCTTCCGGTGCCGGGATATAATCCAGGATCGTTTCAAATAAAGGAACCATATTAGTACCTGGCTCATCCATATCAAGAGAAGCTGTACCGGCCTTTGCTGAAGCAAAGACAAAGGGACAGTCAAGCTGTTCTTCACTGGCTTCCAGATCGATAAACAGCTCCAGAACTTCGTCGATCACTTCATCAGGTCTTGCTTCCGGACGGTCGATCTTATTGATGCAGACGATAACAGGAAGCTTTAATTCCAAAGCCTTGCGGAGAACAAATTTGGTCTGGGGCATGGCACCCTCAAAAGCATCTACTACAAGAATAACGCCGTTTACCATCTTAAGGACACGTTCTACTTCGCCGCCGAAGTCCGCATGCCCGGGAGTATCGATAATATTGATCTTTGTATTTTTGTAAGTTACCGCAGTATTTTTGGAAAGGATTGTAATACCACGTTCCCGTTCGATATCATTGGAGTCCATCACTCTTTCGGCTACTTCCTGATTCTCACGGAAGACACCACTTTGTTTCAAAAGCTCGTCAACCAAGGTGGTTTTGCCATGATCAACATGGGCAATAATGGCAACGTTTCTGATATCTTCTCTTTTCTGTTTCATAATCTCCTCCATCTGACATAAACACTATTTCGTAGTATAACACCGGTAAATAAGGCTTGTAAAGTGTCAGAATGTCGATTTTATGCGGTAAATAAAGGTTCTTCTTTGGCAAAAGAGATGATATATATTTATTACATACAGGGAAAAACCAAAGTGTAAAAGGAGAAGAGCAATGACAGATAAGGTAATTGAAAACAACCAGGTGGTAATCATGGGAGAAATTGTCAGTGATTTCTCATTCAGCCATGAAATTTTCGGGGAAGGATTTTACATGGTAGAAGTAAAAGTGGAAAGACTGAGCGATTCCAGTGACATTATCCCGCTGATGGTCTCGGAGAGGCTGATCGATGTAAAAGCTGACTACAGGGGACAGCTGATCATGGTCACAGGACAGTTCCGTTCCTACAACCGCCATGAGGAAAGAAAGAACAGGCTGGTTCTTTCTGTATTTGCCAGAGAAATTGAATTTGTTGATGAGATTGAAGAAAGTGCAAAGACCAATCAGATCTATCTGGATGGCTATATCTGCAAGGAGCCTGTTTACCGGAAGACGCCGCTTGGGAGGGAGATCGCAGATCTTCTGCTTGCGGTAAACAGACCCTATGGAAAGAGTGATTATATTCCCTGTATCTGCTGGGGAAGAAATGCCAGATACGCCAATCATTTCCATGTGGGGACCAGATGTGAGATCTTTGGGAGGATCCAGAGCAGGGAATATATGAAGAAGCTGTCAGAGGAACAGGCAGAAAAGAGAATCGCCTATGAAGTTTCTGTCAGTAAGCTGGAGCTTCTGGAGGAGCCGGAGGATACGCCTCTTCATGCATGATTTTTTTCAAAAAATCCGGGAAAAGCAGCGAAAAGTTGCTTTTCTTATCTGACTGTGATATGATGAGCCGTAAGTTTCTATAGAATTTTCATATGAGGTGTGTTTATGAAACAGGGGCTGATACATATATACAGCGGAGATGGACATGGCAAGAGTCCGGCAGCACTTGGCAAGGCGGTGATGGCGGCAGCGGCCGGTGAAAGAGTTGTGATCATCCAGTTTTTGAAGGGCAGAGGTCTGCAGGACACTGAGTTTATCAGGAGACTTGAGCCGGAGATCAAGATTTTCCGTTTTGAAAAGAGTGAGACCGATTTTGTGGCACTTTCTGAAGATAAGAAGCAGGAAGAAATTGTCAACATTAAAAACGGATTGAACTTTGCCAAGAAAGTGCTTACCACGGGAGAATGTGATCTGCTGATCCTGGATGAGGTACTTGGACTCATTGACAATGAGATCATTACCGTGGAAGATCTGAAAAATCTACTGGAAGCAAGGGACGGTGAAACTGACATTATCATGACAGGAATTTCCCTGAATGATGATCTGTGTCTGGTCGCCGATGAGGTTTCCAGGATAGAAACATTGAAATTTAAACGCTGGTAAGACAAAAGCATTTTTTGCAATAGCAAGAGCAGGATATCATAGCATCTGCGCATTGACAGGAGTCAGGCGAGGTGCTATGATTTGTTTATAACAAAACAGCAGTTCAGTCTGCGACAGCAGATGGCTGCATGAACAACTTGATAGATGAGATAGAGGTTGCGTATTTTAAGAGTAATTTTTTGGATGTGGCAGGCACAGAGGAAGGAAAATGAAAGGAAAACACGCCGAAAGAATTCGGAGGCACTGCATATGGATTCTTGGGGATACAGTTAAGAGCTGTATGACTGTCATCAGATTCTGATGGGGCGCTATCCGATGAAAGAGATAAAAGTCGGCGCCATTTGTGCCGGCTGTTTTTTTACATAATAATATTCAAGGAGGCAGTTAATATGGCAGTTTTTACAGGCGCAGGAGTAGCAATCGTTACACCCTTTAAGGATAACGGTGAGGTGGATTACGAGAAATTTGCAGAAATGGTAGAGTATCAGATCGAGAATGGTACGGATGCGATCATCGTCTGTGGTACTACAGGAGAATCTTCCACACTGACACATGAGGAGCATCTGGATGTGATCCGCTACTGTGTGGAGAAGGTAAATGGCAGGATCCCGGTCATTGCAGGAACGGGCTCCAACTGTACAGATACAGCGGTCTATCTTTCTACAGAGGCCGAAAAATACGGTGTGGACGGACTGCTTCTGGTAACTCCTTATTACAATAAAGCAACCCAGAAGGGCTTATACCAGCACTTCAAGGCAGTGGCAGATTCTGTTAAGGTTCCAGTTATTCTTTATAATGTGCCGAGCCGTACAGGCTGCAATATCGCACCGGAAACTGTTGTGAAGCTCTGCACGGAGGTAGAGAATATCGTAGGTGTCAAGGAAGCAAGCGGAAACTTAAGCCAGATCGTGAAGCTGATGTCCCTTTCAGATGGTAAGGTAGATCTGTATTCTGGTAATGACGATCAGATCACTCCTCTTCTTGCACTTGGCGGTAAGGGTGTGATCTCTGTTCTTTCCAATGTGGCACCCAGACAGACACACGAGATCTGTGCGAAGTTCTTTGCAGGAGATGTGGCAGGAAGCTGTGCAGAACAGCTTCGTGCGATTCCGCTCTGCAATGCATTGTTCTGTGAGGTAAATCCGATCCCTGTGAAGAAGGCACTGAACCTGCAGGGAAGGGGAACTGGTATCCTTCGTATGCCGCTCTGCGAGATGGAAGAAGAAAATGCGGTAAAGCTTGAAAAGGCAATGAAGGATTACGGTATTTTATAAGAGCCATATTAATAGGAAAGAATGAGGAACAGAAAATGGTAAATGTGATCATGCATGGCTGCAATGGAAAGATGGGACGCAATATCGCTGCCCTGATTGCAGATGATCCGGAAATTACGCTGGCAGCAGGTGTAGATGCTTTTGATGAGGGAAAGAATCCCTTTCCTGTTTTTAAAGATATCAGGGACTGTGACACGGAGGCGGATGTTATCATTGATTTCAGTGCAGCACCTGCAGTAGATAACCTGCTTACTTACTGCGAGGAAAAAAAGGTGCCCTGTGTGCTTTGCACCACCGGTCTTTCTGAGGAGCAGCTTCAGAGAGTAGAAGAGGTTTCAAAGAAGGTAGCGATCCTGAAGTCTGCCAACATGTCCCTTGGCATCAATATGCTGTTAAAGCTTTTGAAGGAAGCAGCAAAAACACTGGTACCGGCAGGATATGATATCGAGATCGTAGAGAAGCATCATAATCTGAAAAAGGATGCACCGAGTGGTACTGCGCTGGCACTTGGTGATACGATCAACGAAGAGTTTGACAATGAATTTGACTACGTGTTTGACAGAAGCACCAGAAGAGAAGTAAGACCGAAGAAGGAGATCGGATTTGCATCCGTCAGAGGCGGTACTATCGTAGGAGATCATGATGTGATCTTTGCGGGAACAGATGAGGTGATCACCTTTTCCCACAGTGCCTATTCTAAGGCTGTTTTTGCAAAAGGGGCGGTCCAGGCTGCAAAATATTTAAAAGGTAAGCCTGCAGGTCTTTACAATATGAGTAATGTGATAGATAATAAATAGTAAGAGAAAAGGAATGGTTTTATGAAGAAATGGCCATTCCTTTTTTAATCTGAACGGGGGAAGGGTCATAAGGTGACCTACGGAAAAATGAATGAACTGGAATTAAAGTATTTAAAGAGCCTTGCACATCAGTATCCTAATATTGCGGCAGCTTCTACAGAGATCATCAATCTGCAGGCAATTCTTAACCTGCCGAAGGGAACCGAGCATTTCCTGACGGATATCCATGGGGAGTATGAGCAGTTTAACCATGTACTGAAGAATGGCTCCGGTGCTGTGAAAAGGAAGATTGATGAGGTGTTCGGAAATACCTTAAGCAGCAGGGACAAGAAAGCACTTGCCACGCTGATCTATTATCCGGCAGAGAAGCTGGATCTTGTGATGCAGGAGGAAGACAATATTGAAGACTGGTATAAGATCACACTGCACAGGCTGGTACAGGTAACCAAGCGTGTGGCTTCCAAGTATACCAGATCCAAGGTAAGAAAGGCTCTGCCGAAGGATTTCGCTTATATCATCGAAGAGCTGATCACAGAAAAGGCAGAGGTTTCCGATAAGGAAGGCTATTACAATGAGATCATCCATACTATTATCAGGATTGGGCGGGCACCTGACTTTATCATTGCCCTGAGCAACCTGATCCAGAGGCTGGTTATCGATCATCTGCATATTGTAGGGGATATTTATGACAGAGGTCCTGGTCCCCATATTATCATGGATACGCTGATGAAGTATCATTCGGTGGATATCCAGTGGGGAAATCATGATATCGTGTGGATGGGGGCTGCCTGCGGACATCTTGCCTGTATTGCGACAGTCATCCGTATCGCAGCACGATATGGCAGCCTGGATACCCTGGAGGACGGCTACGGTATCAATCTGATCCCGCTTGCCACCTTTGCCATGGAGACTTATAAGGATGTAAACTGCGATACCTTTGCCATTAAGTTTAATACAGACTATGACACCAAGGATCTGAGTCTTGACATGAAGATCCATAAGGCAATTTCCATTATGCAGTTCAAGCTGGAAGGCCAGGTGATCAAAAAGCATCCGGAATTTCAGATGGATGACAGACTGCTTCTTGACAAAATTGATTATGATAAGAAGACTGTGTGGATCGGTGATAAGGAATACGCCATGTCAGACGTGGAATTCCCGACCGTGGACAGGAATGATCCCTATAACCTGACTCCGGAAGAAGAGCAGGTTATGGCAAGACTGCGTCAGGCCTTCCTGAAATGTGAGAAGCTTCAGAGGCACATCCGTTTTCTTTATACCAACGGAAGTCTGTACAAGGTGCATAATTCCAATCTTCTGTATCATGGCTGTGTGCCGGTGGATGAGAAAGGCGATTTTAAATCTGCCAATGTAGAGGGCAGGGAGTATAAAGGCAAGGCGCTGTATGATGTGCTTGACAATTGTGCAAGAAAAGGCTACTACGCCAAGAATGAGCCAATCGAGATGTACCGGGCGCAGGATCTGATCTGGTATATATGGGCAGGACCTAATTCCCCGGTCTTTGGCAAGGATAAGATGGCTACCTTTGAACGGTATTTCATAGCAGACAAGGAGACTCACAAGGAAGTAAAGAACAGCTATTATTCACTGCTTGGCAATGAAGAGTTTCTGAATAAGATATTGACGGAATTTGGCCTCAGCACCAGAAATTCCCATATCATCAACGGACATGTGCCGGTAGAACTAAAAAAGGGAGAATCACCGATCAAGTGTGATGGCAAGCTGCTCATTATCGATGGTGGCTTCTCCAAGGCTTATCAGAGCAAGACCGGAATTGCTGGCTATACACTGGTGGCCAATTCCCATGGTATGCGTCTGGTTGCCCATGAGCCCTTCGAATCTACAGAAGCAGCGATCCTGCATGAATCAGATATTTTCTCTGATACTACGATCGTGGAAACCTCCTATGACAGGATCCTGGTTGCGGATACTGATATTGGACGGGAGCTGCGGGAAAGCATCACTCAACTGGAACTGCTGCTTGATGCTTACCGGGATGGTACGATTATTGAAAAATAAATTCCAAAAAAGAGCTGTCATTGTCTGACAGCTCTTTTTCTGCCAATATAAGAATAAAATCTGGCAGTAATTACTTCTTTACAGGTGAAGCCGAGGGGGATGCAGAAGCTCGTGTATTACCATTAGCCGGACTGCCTGTGTTACTGCTTCCTGTAACGGAATCTGTCATATCATCAATGCCGTCTGTAACTCCGTTTACAACATCATCGACACCATCGGTAATACCATCGATTGCATCTCCAACCGCATTGCCTGCGTCTTCGAGGAGAGAACCATCATCACCAGCAGTCACATCGTTGACTGCATCATTGACATCATCTGTGATATTGTCATTGCCATTCACTGCACCATTCTCGGTGCCTGCAGCATTATTTTCCGGGGAGCTTGTGACAGTTCCCTGATTGTTTCCGGTTGCAGCATTCCCTGCCATATCATTTGCAGAGTTGTTATTTTTGCTGCTTCCACAGGCAGCAAGTGCCAATGTCATAGAAAGCAGCATAGCTGCAACTAACAGCTTTTTCGATCCTTTCATCATAATACCTCCTGTCTAAGGCTGAAAGATGCCTTTCTTAAGAACTGCAAACTGTCAGTTCTGTTGCTATTATGTGCATTCTGTATTAAAATAATTCGTGTGAAAAGGAGCGGAGAATGAAATTCAGACCATGTATTGATATCCACAATGGAAAAGTAAAACAGATTGTAGGTGGAAGCCTGAAGGATGCAGGAGATCAGGCAGAGGAAAATTTTGTTTCAGAGCAGGATGCGGCCTTTTTTGCCAGATTATATCAGAATAAAAAGCTTTCAGGCGGACATATTATACTTTTAAACCCACCCTCTTCAGAATTTTATGAACAGACGAAAAGACAGGCTCTCAGTGCACTGCGTGCCTATCCGGGAGGACTGCAGATCGGTGGCGGGATCACACCGGAGAATGCAGGGGAATATCTGGAGGCAGGTGCAAGCCATGTGATCGTAACCTCTTATGTGTTCAAAGATGGAAAGCTTCATTATGACCGCCTGCAGGAAATGGTAAGGGCTGTTTCAAAGAACAGACTTGTGCTGGATTTAAGCTGCCGGAAACGGGAAGGAAGCTATTATATTGTAACCGACAGGTGGCAGAAGTATACAGATGTTTTGTTAAATGAGGAAACGCTGCATAAGCTGGCAGGGTTCTGTGATGAATTTCTGGTGCATGCAGTAGATGTGGAAGGAAAGGCAAATGGTATAGAAGCGGAGGTAGCTGCCCTTCTTGGAAATTCCTGTGAAATTCCATCTACCTATGCAGGCGGGGTACATTCCTATGAGGATTTGGAAAAGCTGAAGCTTCTTGGGAGGAACCGGGTTGATGTGACGATCGGCAGCGCCCTTGATCTGTTTGGGGGGAGGATGAGCTTTGAGACGGTAGTACTGCTTTCCCACAAAAAGCCAGACGGACATATCAACGTAAAAGTTGAGTTTGGCGAGGGTGAGGGAAAAGTTCCACTTGATAATATTGCTAAAAGAGCCGAGGAAGCATCCGACAGCGGAGAAAGTGGAAGCCATAAAGGATGCGTTGAAGCATTTTGAAGTGATTTAATGAGGATAGGCGTATCATTAGAAATAGTGGTACGCTTATTTTTGGTTCCTTTTGCAGATTTGTCCTTTCCCCTGCTTTCCAATATAATGAAACGAATCCTATCATCACCAAAAGTATAGCTCCCATTATCATTAAAAACATTCTCATCTTTCTTAACCATTTCTTATTTTGCATATTTTAACAGTCGATAATTTAAAAACAATGCTATGATTCCAAGAATAACAAAGGACACCACCATGCCTGTCATCTGCCCTATTGACAGTACAATTCCAAGCCTCGTCTGTACAACTGTCTGAAAAATCACGCACAATCCAACACAGGCAAAAAGTGTCAACAGTATGGAAGCCAATACATAGGAAAAGTGATGTCTTTTTAGCAATCCAACACCTGCAATCAAGCAAGTAGGCAATATGATTCCCAAATCAATGGCAAAAGTTGGCTCCGTTGTATAAATTTCAATAAAGCCAGTTGGCGTACCTGTCAAGACAGCCGGAACCAAATTTGTAAGCCAGACAAGAACGGAGCATCCTCCCACTATCAGGAAAATAGCTGTCCCTTTCAGCTTCTTAGTATACAAAATCTCATCAAAACATGCCTCAATCTTTAATGAGGAAACTGTTAAGATAAAAACAAACAAAGAAGTCGAAAACAGTACCAAATACAGAGGGAATAAGCGATTAAAGCTTACTCCTGTAATCAGGTATATAGAATTGTATAAAATACAGCTTTGCAGTCCCGCCGCCAATAGTTTTGCATATCGCCTTGAAGATAAACAAAGCACAGTTACCAAAAGTATAAGGGATACTACCAGCATTACAATATCCGTACCTTTGGTGGCTCCCACCTTCAACAGTGAATTGTAGGAATATATCCCATCTCCAAACAGCTCTATCTGTTGACCATATATATTTGTCACGAAAAAATGCTCTCCCCCATTTGTATAAAACAATCCTATATAAGCTGATAAAAACATGAATACCGCAACTAGAGCAGACAGCACTTTGATTGCTTTTGTCATTCGTTTTCTTCCTCCTTACGGATTTTTACCCAAAATGCCTCATATGCCATCTGTAGTTGCTGCTCTAACTCCTTCATGTCCAGCCCAAAGCCACTGGCTATCTGTATGGATGCAATTCCCGAATTATAGATTATCATGTGCAGATGCAGTTTCTTCGCTGACTCAAGACTAATGGATAATTCTTGTGCCAAATGCTCTGCCACCGACAGGGAACACTCCTGCTGATACAATTCTTCAAGAGAAGAACATATCCGATTGGGACTTTTTTTCAGAAAATAGAATTCATACAAATGAGGTTCTTCTTTCGCCAGATAAAGATAGGATTTTCCCGTACTTTGAAAAAAATTGTCTTTCTCCAGATGCGCCGCTACATACTCTCTAAAAAAAGCTCTTGTTCGTTCATATAAATCAGTTTTCAAGCCTTCCATATTGGAACAATAACTATAAATCGGCTGTACAGAACAACCGATTTTTTCTGCAATATTTTTTACAAGAACCTTATCTACACCATACTCTCTTGCAATTTCAAAAGCAGATTCTACTATGTCAATCCTTTTTATCTCTTATGAGTCCACCCCATAGTTCCTCGTCAAACTCAGTCATAACCTCTCCCGTATTTTCCAAGGTTGTAATACTACCCTTGAGAGCCTACGCTTTATCTGCTCCGTACTTTGAACCTTATAACGATGAGCACGGTACAGTTTAACGTTTCTTCACCATGTTCATTTTGGGTTCTGTATGAAATTCATTCCCCCCAGTTGGAATTTATAAGTCATCAGTGTTAATGATGTCTGTAATCCAGATAATCAATAAAGCGTTTTACCGCAATCGATGCGGATTTCTTTTCTCTCAAAGCAAGACCGATACTGTGATATGCAGGAACATCAAGTTCCTTTCTGTTGATAGAGTCAAATTGATGGTGGCATTGGACACATATATATTTAAAGATGGAACGATGAAGGAAAATACAGGGAATGATATTGTCAGAAGATTAAAAATAACTTTTAGTGACAAGGGATACATTGGAAGACTTGACACATCGGCCAAGAGATGGATTGATGAAGAAATAAGTGTTGTGACGAATGGTCTTTTGGAGTTTGTGGCTAAAATTTGATAAATTGGAGCAACTGGGTAAAACTCGGTAGAAATTATACTTTTACCGAGTTTTATCTTAAATATTTACGTTGAAATAATGTTGGAAGCGGAAGTTATCCCTGATTCTAAAATATGGACCGGCTTTAAAACGAAAATGGAATCTAAACGAGTGGATTAGGAATATTCAGGCAGAGAGTCTAAGGAAAGACATAGCTTGCAAAAGATATCAGCGATATTTTATTTGCATGATGAATATGAAAAGTGTTCCTGTATGACAAAATCAAATTGACTAAGTCTGATTGGCAATATATAATATAGACAAAACGAAAATGACATGAACGGAGGGACAAAGAAGTGGAGAAGGTTATAACACTTGAGGAAGCATTAAAAAGAATTGAAGAATTAGAAAATGAAAACGCTAAGCTGCGTGAAGAATTGGAATATTATAAAAATCGTAAATTAAGCGGAAGGCAGAAGCACAATGCAAAATGGATGGCTATTTACAATGATTTTGTTGCCGGTTATGAAAATGGAATGACTATGGTAGAGATTGCAAAGCGCAATAATGTCAGTGAGAGAACGATTTACAGGTATAAAGCGTATTATGACAAAATCACCAAAACAGAACACTAGACCATTTTACTGGCATCAGCAAAATGGTCAGATATGATGCTTTCGGACAAAAAATGAACGGAGGAGTTTTATGGAAGAAGATAAAAAGAAGGAAATTGATGTTACAGTAATAGAAGTAACCGAAGAATATTTAAAAGAAAAACTCTATGAAATTAGAGGTAAAAGGGTATTGTTGGATGCTGATTTAGCAGAGATATATGGCTATGATACGAAGGGATTTAATAGACAGGTAAAAAATAATATTGAGAAATTTGATGAAGATTTTATGTTTGAACTGACGGATGAGGAATTAGAAGATTTGCGGTACAAAAATTGTACCGCAAATCTAAGTTCAAAAAGCCGCTATAATCCTCATGTATTTACAGAGCAAGGACTATATATGCTGATGACCGTTTTAAAAGGGCCATTGGCTGTTAAACAGAGTAAGGCATTAATAAGAACCTTTAAGAAGATGAAAGATTACATATTAGAAAATCGTGATTTAATCGGTCAGAGAGAATTACTTC
>ERZ1673743.1865-NODE-1865-length-20608-cov-11.062229_pt1 | contig 20608 bp, 11 predicted proteins | sample MGYA00580197_ERZ1673743 | MGnify/ENA primary metagenome ERZ1673743 (study PRJEB41218, sample SAMN15661795) | gut metagenome | host: Homo sapiens | place: Canada: London | collected 2015-08-20/2019-03-30 | study: EMG produced TPA metagenomics assembly of... | reverse complement strand
ATCGCCACGGCGCTGGAAATCTACGTCACCGGCTCACTCAACGTGTTCAACCACCGCAGCAACGTGAATATCGAAAACCGCGTGGTCAGCTTCGATATCAAGGAGCTGGGCAAGCAGCTCAAAAAGATCGGGATGCTGGTGGTGCAGGACGCGGTGTGGAACCGCGTCACGATCAACCGGGAACAGCGCAAGTCCACCCGCTACTATATCGACGAAATGCACCTTCTTTTGAAGGAGGAGCAGACCGCCGCCTATACGGTGGAGATATGGAAGCGATTCCGCAAGTGGGGCGGCGTTCCCACGGGCATCACCCAGAACGTCAAAGACCTGCTCTCCTCCCGCGAGGTGGAGAACATCTTTGAAAACTCCGATTATGTGTATATGCTCAACCAGGCTTCCGGCGACCGGCAGATTCTTGCAAAGCAGCTCAACATCTCGCCCCACCAGCTCTCGTATGTGACCCAATCCGCCGAGGGCGAGGGGCTTTTGTTCTACGGCAGCGTGATCCTGCCCTTCGTAGACCGCTTCCCCAAGGATACGGAGCTGTACAAAATCATCACGACCAAGCTCTCGGAGCAGGTGCAGTCAGAATAGAAACGAGAAAGGATGTGCGAATATGAATAGCGACCTGATGATCTTTGAAAACCCGGAGTTCGGAGCTGTACGCAGCATCCTAATCGACGGCGACCCGTGGTTTGTCGGTAAAGACGTGGCTTCCAGCCTTGGTTACAGAAACCACCGAAAAGCCTTGCTCGACCATGTTGATGTTGAGGATAAATTGGATGGGGTAACGATTCGTGACCCCATCGGCAGAGGTCAGAAACCTATCTTTATTAGCGAATCCGGCCTTTACAGTCTCATCCTCTCCAGCAAGCTGGAGCGCGCAAAGAAGTTCAAGCGCTGGGTGACGGCCGAGGTGCTGCCCTCCATCCGCAAGCACGGCGCGTATATGACGGATGCAATTCTTAGCCGGATGGATGAGCACCCCGAGCTGATCTCGGAGTATATCGGCAAGCTCCGTGCGGAAAACGCAAAGGCGAAAGCAGCACGGGAGGCGCTGAAAAAGGCAGAGGCCGAGAACGCGCGGCTGGCTCCGAAGGCCAGCTACTACGATTCCTTTGTGGGAGTCGAGAGCGTGACCTGTCTCCGCTATACCGCCAAGGAGCTGGGCGTTCCGCAGAAGAAATTTATCGGCTACCTGCTGGAAAAGGGGTATGTGTTCAGAGACCGTCACCGCAGCGACCGTGTATTTGTCAGAGCCGGCAAGCGCAACGACCCGCTGTTTGTGACCAGGGATTTTTACCTTCCCAACGGCACAAAAAGCGAATACACCCTCGTCACGCCTGCCGGAAAGGCGCATTTTCTGAAAATCGCGGAGAAAATCCGCGTCTGGGAGCCCCGTGAGGTTGCAGAGGGCAAAGACGCCAGCGAACAGGCCGTCTTTGCCGCGTGCGTATGACGATCCAATCCCCCACAGAATCGAGGTGATGAATATGGCAAAACGCTCGCCAAGGCTGATTTTCACCGAGGAAGAACGCGCCCTGCCGGAGCTGGAACGAGCTATCCGCAAGGCGGACAGGGCGGCGGTTAAGCTGGAGAAGGCCGAAGCGAAAATCCCAAAGAAAACCGTAAGGGTCAAAAAGCGCGTTGTGGACAGTGAGAGCGGCAAGGTCACGACGCGCCTTTTCTTTGAGGAGGCGGACAAAAAGCGTCCGCCCTCCAAGCTGGCCCACGCCGCAAGGAAAGCGCCGCCGGATACCGTCCGCAGCGCAGTCCACCGCAAGCTTCGGGAGGAGGGCGATGACAACCCCGGCACGGAGGCGGCGAACACCCTGACCGAGACGGCGGAGCGCACCTGGCGCATTGCGGAATCGGCGCACCGCTCCCATGCGGAAAAGCCCTACCGCAAAGCGGACAAGGCGGAAGCCGCCGCAGACAAAGCCAATCTCAAGGCGCTGAACAAACAGTACGAGCAGGAATACGGCAGGGCTTCCAACCCCTATTCCCGTTGGCAGCAGAAGCAGGCCATTAAAAAGGAATACGCCGCCGCAAAAGCGGGGAACGGCGCGAGGAATACCGTCAAAGCGTCCGAGACCACCGCAAAGGCGGCAAAGCGCGCCGCCGAGGGAAGCAAGGAACTCGGCAGCTTTTTTGTCCGGCACAAAAAGGGCTTCCTCATTGCTGGCGGTATCGCCGCTGCGATACTGCTGCTCATGACCTGTATTTCCTCCTGCTCCACGCTGTTTCAGGGCGGGCTGTCCGGCGTTGCGGCCTCCACCTATCCGCTGGAGGATGCGGATATGCTGGCGGCGGAAGCCGCCTACTGCGCCATGGAGGACGAGCTGCGGGAATACCTGAACAGCTACGAAAGCACCCACGATTACGACGAGTACCACTTCGACTTGGACGAGATTGAGCACGACCCCTATGTGCTCATTTCCATGATTACCGCCCTCAAGGGCGGAGAATGGACGATTGACGAAATAGGCGGGATTCTGGAGACGCTGTTTGAAAAGCAGTATATCTTAACGGAAACCGTCGCCACGGAAACCAGATACCGCACCGAAACGCATATCGGCTATTACACCGACGAAAACGGCAATCTGCAAAGCTACGAGTACGAGGCGGAGGTGCCGTACACCTACTATATCTGCCATGTGGAGCTGGAAAACTTCAACCTCTCCCATGTGCCGGTGCATATCATGTCCCACGATCAGCTCTCCATGTACGCCGTGTATATGAGTGTGCTGGGCAACCGCCCCGACCTGTTCCCCGATTCCCCGTATGTGAACCGGTACTACCACACCAAGTATGAGAAGTACGAGATACCCCCGGAAGCGCTGGCGGATGAACAGTTCGCCGCCATCATCAAGGAAGCGGAGAAGTATCTGGGCTACCCCTATATCTGGGGCGGCAGCTCGCCGGACACCTCCTTCGACTGCTCCGGCTTCGTTTCGTATGTCTACAACAACTGCGGCCAGCATTGGAGCTTCGGCAGGCTGGGCGCGGAGGGGCTGCGGGGCATGTGCGCCTATGTTTCCCCGGAAAGCGCCCGTCCCGGCGACCTGATATTCTTTGAAAAGACCTACGACACCGCAGGCGCGTCCCATGTGGGCATCTATGTGGGCAATAACAGGATGCTCCACTGCGGCGACCCCATTCACTACGCTTCCATCGACACGAGCTACTGGCGAAGCCATTTTCTCCAGTTTGGCAGATTACCTTAACAACAACCATATCAACGCAAAAAAGGAGGATGTTATGAACCCGCGACTTGAAAAGCTGCGTCAGGAGCGCGAGAAGCTGGCGGAAAAGCTCGCATCGCTGACCGCACGGCTCAAAGCCCTGGACGAGCAGATTCTGAAGCTGGAAAACACGGATATTGTGGGCATTGTCCGCGAGAACGGGCTGACCATCGAGCAGCTCGCGGCGCTGATGGCGATGCTGGAAAAGCGTCCCACGGCGGCGCTGCCCGACGAATACAGAAAAACGGAGGATTTTACGGATGAAGAATAAATGGAGATTTTTTGCCGTGACGCTGGCCGTCGTGCTCTGCATGACGGTCTTTTCCGTTACCGCTTATGCAGGCGGCGGCGATATGGATGAGCCGACCGATACCATGCAGCCGGAGGATGCGGAGATCTGCGTACAGGGCTGTGAGTTGACCGACATCGAACAGACCCTGACGGTGAACGTGACTGAGAACGCGGACGGAAGCCATACCGTGACCATCGGGGATCGGAGCTGGACGCTTCCCGCCAAACGGGAGCAGGCCGGAAAGGTGGTCAACGTCCGCACCTATTTGAACCTGCGCACCGGCCCCGGCACGGATTACACCGTGGTCGGGCGTCTGCTCAACGGCGCGGAGGTGAAGGTGCTGGAGGAAAGCAACGGCTGGTACAAGGTGGTCGTGCCGGAGCAGACCGGCTATGTATACGGCAAATACCTTGAGGTTCTCAACACCTCTGCGGGAGGCGGTGAGAACGACACGGATACTGCGGGACTGCCGGATATACTGCTGCAATATTACGCCGCTGTCGGAGGTTCCGCGCCCCTGACCCCGGACGGCAACCTGACGCTCGTGGACGACATCGGCTCCGCTTTCGGCGCAGGCAAGCAGTTCATCACCGTGACGACCAAGGGTGGCAATACCTTTTATCTCATCATCGACCGGGACGATAAGGGCAATGAGAACGTCCATTTCCTGAATCTTGTGGACGAGGCCGACCTGCTGGCGCTGACCAAGGACGGCGAGAGCATCGTCCCCGCCTGCACCTGCACGGACAAATGCGCTGTGGGCAAAATCAACACGGGCTGCAAGGTGTGCAGAACCAATATGAGCGAGTGCGCGGGCAAGGAAGTTACGGAACCCACGCCACAGCCCGCCGAGCCTGCGGAGACCGCGCCCGAAAAGAGCGCCAACGGCGCGGGGCTTGTTGTGGTCGTCCTCCTGCTCCTGCTGGGCGGCGGCGGTGCGCTGTACTGGTTCAAGCTCCGCAAGCCCAAGGCCGACACCCGTGGGTCAGACGACCTGGACGATTACGACTACGGCGAGGACGAGGAAGATGAGGATTACGAGTTTGAAGCCGAGGACGAGACGGACGCCGGGGAGGATGCGGAAGAATGAGAATTTTGAATATCGCGGGAATGAGCCTGATCGCCCTGACCCATCTGCTTTTCCTCTGCTTCATCGTTCACGAGTTCTGCCGGACGCTCAGAGGAAAGAAGCACAGGGCGGATGCGCCTGTATTCGAGGGCTTTGCCGCTGCGGAGGAGGACGAGCCGTATATCCCGAAGCTCAGCGCCGATGCGCTGCAAAAGCTGAAGCCCGGACGGGAAGCCTGTTTCGTGGAGCAGGAGATATTTCCCGCCGTTCCGAGGATGCTGTCCTTTATGACCATGGAGGAGCGGGGCTGGGCGCGCATGGCGTTGAGTGCGTTTATCGGATTCATTCTGGAAATCAGCGTGGAGCAGGAGAAGGATTTTACCACGGTGCTGGCACTGCTGGAAAATGCGGCAATCCCGGAGGCTGCGGACGAGGACTGGAAATCCGTTGCGGATTTGGTTATGGAGGATCACAAAGGATTGTCATGCTATTCGATTTTTGCGTTCTTCCGGGAGCACTGCCCCGACAGGCAGCGTATCTATTCCTTCTGCATCCAGATTGTGAAAACGCTCTGCGTAAATCTGTACGGGTTCGTCCCCCTGGCATTTACCGGCAACCCGTTGAGAACGGTTGTGAAAGGAGAAAGCGAAGCATGACACAGACAGTCAGCACAGAATCGCCCATGGAGCTGTCTCCCCGCGAGCGGCTTATTCAGATCATGAAGCGCGAGCAGGCGCTTTTCATTCGGCAGACGCTCTCCCAAAAGCCCGGATACCGGGGCGGCAAGAAAGCCTTTGAATACTTCATCCGGCAGAAGATCGTAAAAGCAGTGGAGGCGGGCTGCGGGGACGCAGAGGCGCTGCTCCGCACCCCCAAGCCCGTCAAATCCATCTACTACGACTTCAAATACTATTTCGACGAATACAGCTACGCAAACTGCGACCTGTGTGTGGAGAAGGCCATCGAGGACTGCGGGAACAACACCCTGCGCAAGGAGTTCCTGCGGGCAAAGGGCTGGGACGCGCCGGATGATTTCGATATCAACGATGAGGAGGAATAAAGGAATATGAACGAATACCGATTGGTTGTGTGTGAAAAGCCCTCCGTGGCAAGGAGCATCGCCGCCGTTCTTGGCGCAGGCAAACGCGGGGACGGCTTTCTTTCGGGCGGCGGCTATCTCGTCTCCTGGTGCTTCGGGCATCTTGCGGAGCTTTCGGACGCAGACGCCTACGACGAAAAGTACGGCAAATGGCGAAGGGAGGACTTGCCCATCCTGCCGAAAAGCTGGCAGTACACCGTGGCGCGGGACAAGCAGAAGCAAATGAACACCCTGCGCACCCTCATGCACAGAGAGGACGTTTGCGAGGTCATCAACGCCTGCGACGCCGGGCGCGAGGGCGAGCTGATCTTCCGCACGGCGTATAATCTCAACAACTGCCGCAAGCGCGTAAAGCGGCTCTGGATTTCCTCCATGGAGGATGCGGCGATCCTTCAGGGCTTTGACAATCTCCGCGACGGAGCGGAGTACGACAACCTCTACGCCTCCGCCCTCTGCCGCAGCAAGGCGGACTGGCTGGTGGGCATCAACGCCACCCGCATGTTTTCCGTGATGTACCACCGCACCCTGAACGTGGGGCGCGTGGTATCGCCCACGCTTGCGCTGCTGGTGCAGCGGGAAGCGGAGATCAATGCCTTTCAGCCGGAGACCTTCTACACCGTCCATCTGGACTTTGACGGCTTCTCCGCCGCAGGCGGGCGCATGAAGGAGCAGGCTGAGGCGGAGCGGCTTGCCGGGGACTGCAACAGCAAAACCGCCGCTGTTACCTCCGTCGTGCAGACGGAAAAGACGGAGAAAGCCCCGGCGCTCTACGACCTGACCACGCTCCAGCGGGACGCGAACCGCTTGCTTGGGTACACGGCGCAGCAGACGCTGGATTATCTGCAAAGTCTCTACGAAAAGAAGCTCTGCACCTACCCCCGCACCGACAGCCGCTATCTCACCGACGATATGGAGGGCGGCGTAAACGCGCTGGCGCTGTGCTGTGTGGGCATCTGCGGCACGGAGCCGCCCGCAGCCGTCTGTTCGGGGCAGGTGTGCAGCAGCAAAAAGGTCAGCGACCACCACGCCGTCGTTCCCACCATGGCAGCGGGCGAAACGGACTTGGATGCGCTGCCCGCAGGCGAACGGGAGATCCTGCGCCTTGCCGCCCGTCAGGTGCTTATGGCGGTCAGCGCACCCTTCGTCTATCTGGAGACCGAGGCAAGGCTGGACTGCGGCGGGAATGTCTTTGCCGCCAAGGGGAAAACAATCCTTCATATGGGTTGGAGGGCATACACGGAAAATGGCAAGCAGGACAGCACCCTCCCGGAGCTTTCCGAGGGACAGTCGCTTTCCGTTTCCTCCTGCGCGGTCAAAGAGGGCAGAACGACCCCGCCAAAGCACTTCACCGAGGATACGCTTTTGTCGGCCATGGAGACGGCGGGCAAAGAGGATATGCCGGAGGATGCGGAGCGGCGCGGGCTGGGAACCCCCGCAACAAGGGCGGCGGTCATTGAAAAACTGGTGGCCACGGGCTTTGCAGAGCGCAGAAAGGCGAAGAAATCTGTACGCCTCGTTCCCACCGAAGCGGGCGTGTCCCTCATTACCGTGCTGCCCGAACAGCTCCAGTCCCCGCTGCTCACCGCCGAATGGGAGCACCGCCTCAAGGAGATCGAATGCGTCGAGCTGGGCGCGGACGAGTTCCTCGACGGCATCCGCGATATGGTCGCAGCGCTGGTTCGGGACGCTGCACCTGTGGACGGCGAGGAGGTACTGTTCCCCTCCGGCAGACCCGTTGTGGGCAAATGCCCCCGCTGCGGCGCAGAGGTCACGGAGAGCAAAAACGGCTATTTCTGCGAGAGACGGAGCTGCAAGTTCGGGCTGTGGCGGGACAACCGCTTCCTTGCCGCCAAGAAGATCAGCCTGACAAAGAAGATGGCTTCCTCGCTCCTGACGCAGGGACGCGCCTATGCCAGCGGCGTCTACTCCGAGAAAACCGGCAAGACCTACGACGCATTCATCGTGCTGGAGGACGACGGCGCGCGTTCCTCCTATAAGCTGGACTTCACCAAGTGACCCTCGCAGGCTCCCGCACGGGCGTTTCGTTCCCCTGCGGGAGCCGCTGTTTTTACCATGATTCAAAGGAGGTATGCACCCAATGGCTGAAAAACAGACCAACAAGGAACGGCTCAAGGACATCACCGACAGCATCGAGACGGGCATAAAGGAGCTGTTTGAGAGCGACAGATACAGGCAGTACCTTGCCACCATGAGCCGCTTTCACAAGTATAGCGTCAACAACACCATGCTCATCTATATGCAGCGCCCCGACGCCACCCATGTGGCGGGCTTCAACAAATGGCGCGATCAGTTCGGAAGGAGCGTTAAGAAGGGCGAAAAAGGCATTAAGATCATCGCCCCCACGCCCTTCAAGAAGAAAATTGAAGAAGCAAAGCTCGACCCCGACACCAAGCTCCCCATGTTGGATGCTGACGGTAAAGCCATCATGGAAGAGAAAGAAATCAGGATTCCGATGTACAAGCCGGTTACGGTTTTTGATGTGAGCCAGACAGCAGGCAAGCCCCTGCCGGAGCTGGCGGCGAACCTTACGGGGAATGTGCAGAATTACGAGGTGTTTATGGAGGCTCTGCGCCGCAGCGCGCCCGTCCCCATCTGCTTTGAGAAGCTGGCGGAGAATATGGACGGATACTTCTCCGTGGACAAACAGCGTATCGCTATCCGCGAAGGCATGAGCGAGGTACAGACGGTCTGCGCCGCCGTCCATGAGATCGCCCACTCCAAGCTCCACAATAAGGACGAAATCGGAGAAAAATATCAGGAGATTGAGCTGTTCGGCAAGCCCGCGCTGTTCTCCAACGGGCGCATCGACCGGGATAAGCTGCCGGAGGGCTTGTATGCGTATGACCTGCGCGGCTCGGATTACGATCCGGGTATGCCGGTAACGCTTGAAAGCCATGTCACCGTCAATCACGCCGCCTCTGTCATCACAGCAGCGCCCATTGAGCTGCCGGAGCAGGGCTTTCTTTATTTAGGCGAGGACGGGCTGAACTTCACGGGCGGCGAGCAGACCGTGAAGGAGTTTCTGCACGCACAGTACCCGGAAAAGGCAAAGCTCTCCCGCGCCGCCGAGGAGATTCAGGCGGAGAGCATCTCCTTCGCCGTCTGCGCCTATTACGGCATTGAGACCGGCGAAAACAGCTTCGGGTATCTGGCGACCTGGGCAAAGGACAGGGAGCTGACCGAGCTTCGCGCATCGCTGGAGACCATCAACAGAACATCTTCTGCCTTGATTACGGATATCGACCGCCATTACGCGGAAATCTGCAAGGAGCGCGGGCTGGACAGGGAGACGGAGAGCCTCGCCGCCCAGCCTGTGCAGGAGATCGCCGTGCAGGAGCAGGAGCCGGTCACAGCGCCGGACAACGGCTGCGTCCCCGACCCTGCGATCTCTATTGAGAGCATGAACGCCTACGGCTACACCGATTCCAATATGCTGCCGCTGACAAAGGAGCGTGCGCTGGAGCTCATGGAACGGGATGTAAGCGTGTATATGCTTCACACCGACAACACCGAGGCCATGGCGTTCGATGCAGAGGATATCCGCAGCTTTGACGGCATCTTCGGCGTGGAACTCTCCGAATGGGAGACGGTCAAAGACCGCTTCGCACCGCCGGACTATGAAAAAACATTCCTCGATAATCCCGCCGACAGCTTTATAATCTATCAGCTTCGGGATAATGATAATACGGCGCAGCTCCGCTTTATGAACGCCGAGTATCTGGAGAAGAAGGGGCTTTCCATTGAAAAGGGAAATTACGCTGCCGTCTATGCGGGAAACCTTGACCGCAGGGGCGATACGCAGGACAGGTTGGACGCGCTGTATGAGACCTTCAACATCCGCCGACCGGAGGATTTTCGCGGCCACAGCCTGTCCGTCAGCGACATCGTGGCGCTGAAGCAGAACGGCGTGGTATCCTGTCATTACGTTGATTCCCGGGGCTTCAAGGCGCTGCCCGACTTCCTAAAGCCGGAAAACTATCTCAAAAACGCGGAGATGGCCATGGAGGACGACTACGGCATGATCGACGGCGTTATCAACAACGGGCCGAAGCAGACCGTGGCGGAGCTGGAGGAACAGGCAAAGTCCGGCAAGCCCGTCTCCCTCATGGAGCTGGCGCAGGCGGCGCGCCGGGAACAGGCGCAGGCGGCACGGCAGGAGAAGAAGCCCTCCGTGCTGGCAAAGCTCTGTCCTCCCGTCAACGAGCCGAAAAAGACAGCGCGTTCAAAGCGCGCGGAAAGAGAGCTGCTATGATGAATTTTACCAACGATGAAATGAACCTCATGTGCATCTACCAGAGCGACAGCCGCAGCGGGCTGATTGCCGCCCTCACCGAAATGCGCGGATACCTGGACGAGGACGAAGCCGAGCTGCGGGATCTGACCGACAGCGCCCTGCAAAAGCTCAGCGAAATCACCGATGAGGACTTCGCAGCGCTGGAGCTGGTGCCTGACTTCGACACGGACGAATAAGGCGGGAGCGGCCTTCGGGTCGCTCCCGTTTTGCTTTCACGATTCTATTTCCCAAAATCGAAAAAATATTGATTTTGGGAAATAGATGGTGATGCTTCGCTTGTCTGCACTGCCGCATTGTTGGACAAAATGCGTGTATCCGCAAAAATGTTCAATAGATGCGGTTTGCCCTTCTCTTTACAAAAATGTCCGTTCGAGTGCGTAACATCCACGGAAAACGCACAGAATGAGCAGGGAGTTTTCGCGCTGTTTTTCTGAAAACGCTTGATTTTCACCTGACAGTTGCGTATAATAAGACTGCGAGGTGAAAATATGATAAAGACAACAGCAATGCTACTGGAAGAATTGAAGGGATACGGTTCTCCGAAGTCAAAGTTGGCGCGTATGGCGGAGCGGGGCGAATGCTTTCCCATTACAAGGGGGCTATATGAAACTGACCGGAACGCTCCTGCGTACCTGCTTGCGGGCAGTATTTACGGGCCTTCATACATTTCCTTTGAATATGCCCTCAGCCGCTACGGGCTGATTCCCGAGGCGGTATATGCCGTTACCTGCGCCACCTTTGAAAAGAAAAAAAAAAGAAGTATGAAACGCCCTTCGGAACCTTCACCTATCGGGATGTGCCGTCCGAGGCGTTCCCGCTGGGGATTCGGCTCGTGCAGGAGGGCGATTATTTCTACCGGATCGCAGAGCCGGAAAAGGCACTGTGCGACCAGCTCTATACTATGCCGCCCGTGCCGAACACACAGGAGCTTTTCCGGCTGCTGACGGAGGATTTGCGGATTGAGGAATCGGAGATTGGGAAGCTGGACGGAAATAAGGTTTGCAAATACAGCGGAGCGTATCATTCCACGAACGTAAAGAAGCTCTGCTCGCTTTTAAGGAGGCTTTGACATGAACAGCGCCATTGAACAGATGCTGAAAAGCTACCATGTAGAGAATATCTACGACAGAAAGAACGCTATGAAGGAGATCATGCAGGAAATTGTGCTCTGCGGCTTGTCCCGTGCGGGCTTCTTCAAAAAAGCGGCGTTCTACGGCGGAACCGCCCTACGAATCTTCTACGGTCTCGACCGCTTTTCCGAGGATCTGGATTTTTCGCTGGAAGCGGAGGATTTGGACTTTGACCTGACCGCCTACTTTCCCGTGCTGGAGAAGGAAGTAAAAGCCTTTGGGCTGAATGTGGAGATTCAGGAAAAGGAAAAGACAAAAGAAAGCACCATCCGCTCCGCCTTCCTGAAGGGGAACACAAAGGAACATCTCCTGCTGTTCTACGCGGATGAAAAGGTGGCGGGAAGCGTGGCGAAGAATGAAGCGGTCAAGATTAAGTTCGAGGTGGACGTTAACCCGCCCGCCTTCGCCTCATTCGAGCACAAATACCGGCTGCTGCCCGTTCCGTATGAGGTGCGGCTGTACGATATGCCCTCCCTGTTCGCAGGAAAAATCCATGCGGTCATCTGCCGTGCGTGGCAAAGCCGCATCAAGGGCAGGGATCTTTACGACTATGTATTCTATCTTTCAAGGGGTGCGGCCGTCAATCAAAAACACCTTCAGGCACGATTGATTGATTCCGGGTTCATTTCCGCTGATGCGGACTGTTCCTTGCCGAAAATCAAAGCGATGCTGGCGGAACGCTTCGACAGCATCGATTACGCACAGGCAAGGCAGGATGTGGAGCCGTTCATTCACGATTCCTCCGTGCTGAATATCTGGAGCGCAGACTTTTTCAAACAAATCACGGAGGGACTGACTGCGGTATAGTCCCCGACTGAAAACCGAATACCGCCCCTTACATAGAGCGTCCGTTCCGGGCGCTCTAAATTTATGCCATGAAGGAGGAGCAATATGCCGAGCAAGCTACAAACGTATATGCAGATGGCGGACGAGGCGCAGCGGCAGATCACCGGCAGCTACCGGGGCTGGACGGGCTTTCTCACCACCGCCGCAAGGCTGTACAAATACCCCTACGCCGAGCAGGTCATGATCCACGCCCAGCGTCCGGACGCCACCGCCTGCGCGGAGTACGACTTCTGGAACGAAAAGATGGGTCGGTATGTCCGCAGGGGCTCCAAGGGCATCGCCCTCATTGACAGCAGCGGCGAAAGGCCGAGGCTTCGGTATGTGTTCGACGTGTCCGACACGGGCGGCAGAGAATTTTCAAAGAGCCGCTACCTGTGGGAATACCGGGAGGAACACGCGGATGCGGTAAGCGCCATGCTGGAAAGCCGCTACGGTGTGGACGGGAAAGGAGGGCTTCCCGATCAGCTTGAGCGCATCGCGTCTCAGCTTGCGGAGGAATACTGGCGGGACTATAAGCAGGATATCCTCGCCATCGTTGACGATTCCTTTCTTTACGGGTATGATGAATTTAACGTAGGAGCGGCCTTCCAAAGCGCCGCCGCCGTCAGCATCGCCTACTCGCTCATGTCCCGCTGCGGGCTTGAAGCGGACGACCGCTTCGAGCATGAGGACTTCCTGAGCATCTTCGATTTCAACACCCCGGAAGCCGCCGCCGAGCTGGGCACGGCGGTGAGCAGGATCAACGGAGAGGTGCTGCGGCAGATCGAAGTCACCATCAAGAATTACGAGCGCGAGAAACTCGCGGAAAGGAGCCATAGCCATGACAGAGCTGACCTACACCAAGAACGGGGACTACCTGATTCCCGACCTGACGCTGAGCGAGACGCCGGAGGACGCGAGACCCCTGGGCAAGTACGGGAGACTGCGCAGGAGCTACCTTCAGGAGCACAGACCGGGGCTTTACAGCCGTCTGGTGCTGTCGGAGAAGCTGTTCCCGCACCTGCGGGAGATCGACGAGACGGCGAACCGGAGGCTGGAGCTGATGATGCCGGAGCTGATGAAGTCGGCGGGCGTGACGGAGGAGCTGAAAGCCCGCGACCAGATGAAATGGGTGGGGCTGATGAACAGCCTGAAAGCGCAGGCCGAGGAGATCGTTCTCAGCGAGCTGGTATACAACTGACCAATGACGCGCCGGAAGCGGAACCGGCGCAGCCTCCGATACCGCAGGCATACCAACTGAGCCTGTTCCCTACGGAGGAAGAGCAAATCGCATATATCGCAGAAGCGGAGAGCTACACGCCCTCCGCTTTTTCCATGTCCATCCCGCAGGCGGATATCGACCACATTCTGCGCATGGAAGGCAACGCCGACTATGCCCGCATGAAGATCGCCACGGAGTTCTCCAAGGGCAAGAGTGCGGAAGAAATCGCGGCGTTTCTTCAAAGCAGCTTCCACGGCGGCAACGGCGTCGTCACCGAAAACGGCAGATATTCCGCGTGGTACGCCGAGGACGGCATCCACATCGCCAATGGGGACGCGGCAAGATACCTGACCTCCGCAAAGGTCGTAAGCTGGCAGGAGGCGGCTGAGCGCATCGGACAGCTTCTCACTCAGGGCGAATACGCCGCCAATGTGGAGCTTGCGGAAGCGCCGGGGCATGAGCGCGCGGAGCTGGCGCAGTCTATCTGGTATCTCCGGCAGGATTTAAGTGAAAAGGCGCGGGCGCATGGCTACCTCTCCTGCCTGTCGGATATGCGGGGCGGCGGTTTCCCGGAGGAAACGGCGCGGCTTGCCGAGCGGCTGACAGACCCTGCGTTCCGTGAAGTCCTCATGGACGATTTTGCACAGCTCCGATCCGACTGCCGGGAGGACAGGAGCCTGCTACGCTTCCATTACCACAAGCCGGACAAAATCGAGCAGGGTTTGCGGGAGCTGTCCCTGCCCCGCAGGGAGTACCGCACCGAAATGGCGGAGATCCCCGCCGTGCAGCGGTTTATTACCGAGGACGAGATCGCCGCGACCCTGACCCGCGGCAGCAATATTGAAGGGAGCAAGGGGCGTATCTACGCCTATTTCAAAGAGAAACACAGCCCCAGGGAGCAGGCGGATTTCCTGAAAGATGAATACGGCATTGGGGGACGCTCCCACGCGGTATCCGGCGCGTCCCACAGCGGTGAGGATCACAGCGGCAAGGGCATCGTGCTGAAAAAGCAGGACTGCCCGGAAATTCAACTGAACTGGGCGAACGTTGCCTCCCGTATCTCCGAGCTGATCCGCAAAGACCGTTTCCTGACCCCGGAGGAAAAGACACAGTACGAGCAGTTTCAGCGGCAGACCGCAGCGCGAAGCGCAGCATGGAATGACTACAATGCCGTAAAGGAAGCCCACCCGGACGACCTCGTGCTGTTTCAGGTGGGCGATTTCTTTGAGCTGTATGGCGAGGATGCAAAACAGGCGTCGGAGCTGCTGAATATGAACCTGACCACCCGCAATATCCCCGGCGCCGGGCGTGTGGAGATGTGCGGCGTACCGTCGCACAATTTAGAGCTGTATGTAGAGAAATTGCGCGATAAGTATGATGTGACGATTGCCGAAGCGCCGGACTTTAGAGGTGAGTGCCACATTTACACGCTGCGCTCCGTTGACCATGAAGCGGAGGCCGCCATCGACGCGCAGGAAGCGGAGTTCGGTGCAGATGGCACAAGGGTGTTCCGCGACCCCGCCGCAGAGCAGGCTCAGCCCACGGTGCAGGAGCTGTTCGAGAGATACCGCCTGAGCGTGGGCAACGCGCTTTCCAAGGATGAAGCATTTCTCAACGCCTGCCGCAACTCCGACCGTCAAAACGCCTATCTGGAGGGCGCGGCGGCCATCCGGCGCATCGTCACAGAATCCGGCGATTTGCAGCTCACACGGCTTTATTTCGATATGCCCGCGTTCCACAACCGGCTCCATCAGGAGCTTTTGGACGAACTGTATCCCACGCTGGCAACGATGGTCACGCCCTCTCCCTACAAGGTAACACAGGAGGACATCGACGCGGCCTTGCAGCAGTGGAACGGCAGGATTGAAAGAAAGCACGCAGTTGTCCGCTATATGAAGGCTCATGCCCGCGACAGGGATACCGCCGCATGGCTGGCCGCGGAATACGGCGTAGGCGACAGCTCCAAGCCGCTGCAAATCTCCGTAGGCAATTCCGAGCCGGTTATGCTCTCGTGGCCGAAGGTGCAGCGGCGACTGGCGCAGCTCATCCGCGAGGATAAATTCTTCACAGAGCAAGAAAAGTCTGTGTTGGAGCAGAACCAGAATTACCTGATTTTAGACCAGCTGCGGGCAGACTGCGAATACTTTCTTGGCGCAGGCAACCGCGCAGAAAAGCATCTGTGGGCGGGCAGCGTCTATGCACAGATCGTCAAAATGCGAGAGCTGTATGACGCGCTCCCCCAAAAACCGGAATGGCTGACGAAAGAAATGATTGATGATTATGCCGAGCGGATGGCCCCACGGTATCAGGTTGTGGCATATCATCACTTTGAAAACGGCTTTGATGAGAAACGGGACTATCAAACGCTGGAAGAAGCAGAAAAAGCCGCACAGAGTTATGTGGACGGCACGATGGAAAGCGACGGCTTTGCGTATGACGGCGCAGCCATCTACGACCAGCAGGCACGGAAGTATCTGCGTATCTACGGCGATTACCCGGATGAACGGGCGCACGCAGAGGTAGCGGGACGTGAGCCGACCGCAGAAAGCATTATCCCCGCAGACCGTTTCCATGTGGTAAGCCTTGACCGAGGCTTCCGCACTCTGTACGCCGTGTGGGACGACGAGACCCACGGCTACTATGTGGACGCGGACGGCGTGACCGAGGAATTTACAAGCGAATGGCAGGCGGAGGCGTACCGGTTGGAGCTGCAAGGGCAGGCGGAACAGGCGCTTATGGAACGGGCAAAGGGGCTGATCTCCGACTTCTGCCGGAGTGAATACGGCTCGGAGGCGGATTTCAGCGACCCGGCGAAGGTCGGCGTCGCCTACACCACTGTCACCGACGATGAGATTCCCGTTCAGGTGAATATCGACCTTGTGAACTTCCGGCTGGAACGCTATCTGGACGACGAGCATCTGGAAACCCGGCAGTACGGCTCTTTGCAGGAGCTTATTACCAACGAGCTGGAAAACCTCGATTTCAGCGACCTCATTCATGTTTCGGATGAGGACGTGGAGCAGCACCGCCGGCACGCGCCGGAGGAAGCAGTTGAGGAAGCTCCCGAAACGGCTCCCGCCCCGCAGCCGTTCCCGTATTCCGTAGGCGATACGGTGTATCTGGAAAACGGCAAGCCCTATATCATCGAGAGCGTCGGCATCTTTGATATTACCCTCAGCGACCCGACGCTTTTCTATCCCATCTCCCGTGCGGAGAGCAGGGAGAGCTTCGCGCGGCTCATGGAGCGGTATCCGCAGCCGGAAAAGACCGCCGCAGAGAATACGGCTGTCCCCGAAAAAGAACCAAACCACACCTACACCGAGGAAACCGTGGCGGTATATCCCGGTGACAAAAACAACCTCCCCTATGATGTAGAGATTCGTACCCTGCGCTTTGACGAGCCGGAGCCTCCATCTTTTGAGGAGGTCGTGGACGCCAATCCCATTTCCGTGCAGGTAGGCGGCGAATGGCAGACCTTCCCCAACCGTGAAGCCGCCGAAAAAGCCATGTACGAGGAGTACAAGGACAATCTTCGCCGGAACGCAGAAAACTTCCGCATCACCGATGATGCCCTCGGCGTCGGCGGCGCAAAAGCAAAGTTTCGGGCAAATATGGCGGCAATCAATCTTCTGAAGGAATTGGAGCTTGAGGGCGCACAGGCCACGCCTGAACAGCAGGAAATTCTCTCCCGCTATGTGGGCTGGGGCGGCCTTGCGGATGCTTTTGATGAAAGCAAGGATAACTGGAAAGACGAATTTGCGGAGCTGTACGCCGCGCTATCCCCGGAGGAATATGCTGCCGCCCGTGCCTCTACCCTCAACGCCCACTACACCAGTCCCACCGTTATCCGCGCCATTTACGACGCGGTGGAGAACATGGGCTTCCAGACCGGCAACATTCTGGAGCCCAGCATGGGCGTGGGCAACTTCTTCGGTATGCTGCCGGAGAGCATGAAAAGCAGCAGGCTCTACGGCGTGGAGCTGGATTCCATCACGGGACGCATCGCAAAGCAGCTCTATCCCAAGGCGGATATTACCGTGGCCGGCTTTGAAACCACCGACCGAAAGGATTTCTTCGACCTCGCCGTGGGCAACGTGCCGTTTGGACAGTATCAGGTCAGCGACCGGGCTTTTGACAAGCTCGGTTTTTCCATTCACAACTACTTTTTCGCAAAAGCGCTGGAGCAGGTGCGTCCGGGCGGCGTGGTGGCCTTCGTCACCTCCCGCTACACCATGGACGCCAAGGACAGCGCCGCAAGGAAGTATATCGCCCAGCGCGCGGACTTCCTCGGCGCGATCCGCCTGCCTAACAATGCCTTCAAAGCCAACGCCGGTACGGATGTCGTTTCGGATATTATCTTCCTTCAAAAGCGGGACAGACCCATTGAAATCGAACCCGATTGGGTACACACGGGTATCTGGCGAAACCCGGGAGCGAACGCGGACGGCTTTGCCATCAATCAGTATTTCATCGACCACCCGGAGATGGTGCTGGGGCGGCAGACCTCGGAAAGCACGCAGTACGGCAGGCAGGACTTTACCGTTGCGCCCATCGAGGGCGCAGACCTTGCGGAGCAGCTCAGCGGCGCAATTCGGAATATCCGTGGAACCTACGCGGAAGCGGAGCTGCCCGATCTGGGCGAGGATGAGACCATCGTGGAGACCGTCCCGGCAGACCCGAATGTGCGGAACTTCTCCTACACCGTGGTGGACGGGGAGTTGTACTACCGGCAGAACAGCATCATGACCAAGCCCGACTTCAACGCCACCGCAAAGGAGCGTGCCAAGGGCATGGTGGAGCTGCGGGACTGCGTGCAGAAGCTCATATCTGAGCAGATGGACGGCTTTATTTCGGATGATACCATCCGGCAGACGCAGGCGGAGCTGAACACACTATACGACGGCTTCACCGCAAAGTATGGGCTTATTAACTCCCGCGCCAACGCCCTGGCCTTTGCCGAGGACAGCTCCTACTATCTGCTCTGCTCTCTGGAGGAGCTGGATGAGGACAAAAACCTCAAGCGCAAGGCGGATATGTTCACCAGGCGAACCATACGGGCGCACGAGGCCGTGACCAGCGTGGACACCGCTTCGGAGGCGCTGGCGCTGTCCATCTCCGAAAAAGCCTGCGTGGATATGGAGTATATGGCGCAGCTCACCGGCAAAAGCCAGGAGGAACTGATCGACGAGCTGAACGGCGTTATCTTCCTCGACCCTGTGCGCGGGGAGTGGCAGACGGCGGACGAATACCTCTCCGGCAACGTCCGGCAGAAGCTGCGGGAGGCGGAGCAGGCAGCGCAGGACAGCCCCGGCTATCTGCCCAACGTGGAAGCGCTGCGACAGGCGCAGCCCAGGGATCTGGACGCAAGCGAAATCGAGGTGCGGCTGGGCGCAACGTGGATCGACCCCTCGTATATCCGGGAGTTCATGTGGGAGACCTTTGAGACGCCTTTTTACCAACAGCGTATGATCGACGTGAACTATTCCGCCTTCACCGCCGAGTGGAACATCAGGAACAAGAACGCGGTCAGTTACAGCAATATTGCCGCATATATGACCTACGGCACGGAGCGCGCAAACGCCTATAAGATTCTTGAAGATACCCTGAATCTGCGCGACGTGCGCATCTACGATACCAAGCACGATGCGGACGGCAGGGAGCGGCGCGTACTCAACTCCAAGGAAACCACCCTCGCCCAGCAGAAGCAGCAGGCCATCCGGGACGCTTTCCGGGACTGGATATGGCGCGACCCCGACAGGCGGCACACCCTGGTCGCAAGGTACAACGAGCTGTTCAATTCCACCAGACCCCGCGAATACGACGGCAGCCACATCACCTTTGCGGGCATGAACCCGGAGATCCGGCTGCGGGAGCACCAGCTCAACGCGGTCGCCCATGTGCTCTACGGCGGCAACACCCTCCTTGCCCACGAGGTGGGCGCGGGCAAGACCTTCGAGATGGTAGCCGCTGCCATGGAATCCAAGCGGCTGGGGCTGTGCCACAAATCCCTCTTTGTCGTTCCCAACCACCTGACCGAGCAGTGGTCGGGCGAGTTCCTGCGGCTGTACCCCTCCGCCAACATCCTCGTGGCTACGAAAAAGGACTTTGAGCCGAAGAACCGCAAGAAGTTCTGCGCCCGCATCGCCACAGGCGAATATGACGCCGTTATCATCGGCCACTCGCAGTTTGAGAAGATACCCGTATCCATGGAGCGGCAGCAGCGGCTTTTGGCGGAGCAGATCTTTGAGGTGGAGGAAGGTCTGCGGGAGCTGAAAAGCCAGCGGGCGGAGCGGTTCACCATTAAGTCTCTGGAGCGCACCAAGCGCGGCCTTGAAGCCAAGCTCAAAAAGCTCCATGACAGCTCCCGAAAGGACGACGTTGTGACCTTCGAGCAGCTGGGCGTAGACCGTTTGTATGTGGACGAGGCGCACAACTATAAGAACCTGTTTCTCTACACCAAGATGCGCAACGTGGCGGGGCTGTCCGCCACCGACGCCCAGAAGTCCTCGGATATGCTGCTCAAGTGCCGGTATATCGACGAGATCACCGACAGCCGCGGCGTGGTATTCGCCACGGGTACGCCAGTCTCAAACTCCATGACCGAATTGTATACCATGATGCGCTATCTCCAGCACGACGCCATTCGCGGCAAGGGGCTTGCCCACTTCGACTGCTGGGCTTCCACCTTCGGGGAGACGCAGACCGCCATTGAGCTGGCTCCCGAGGGTACGGGCTACCGGGCGAGGACGCGCTTTGCCAAGTTCTTTAATCTGCCGGAGCTCATGACCCTGTTCAAGGAGGCAGCGGATATCAAGACCTCAGACCAGCTCAACCTGCCTACGCCCACGCCCATCTATCACAACGAGGTGGCGCAGCCCACGGAGATACAGAAGCAGCTGGTGCAGGAGCTGTCCGAGCGCGCCGCAAGGGTACACGCCCAGCTTGTTGACCCCGGCACGGACAATATGCTCAAGATCACCTCGGACGGGCGCAAGCTGGGGCTTGACCAGCGCATCATCAACCCCGACCTGCCGGACGACCCGAACAGCAAGGTCAATCGCTGCGTGGACAACATCCACCGCATCTGGCAGGACGGACAGGCGGACAGGCTGACCCAGCTCGTGTTCTGCGATTTGTCCACCCCGAAAACCGGCGCGACCGGAGCGAAGGCGGCAAAGACGGCGGGCGGGAATCTGGACAGCCCGGAGCTCAACGCCGTCCAGCGGCTGATCGACAAGGAAAACCCGGACGAACCCGGCTTCACGGTATATGACGACATCCGGGAAAAGCTCGTCGCCAGAGGAATCCCCCGCGAGCAGATCGCATTTATCCACGAGGCGAACACCGAGACGCGGAAGAAGGAGCTGTTTGCAAAGGTGCGCTCCGGTCAGGTGCGTGTGCTCATGGGCAG
>ERZ1673743.1863-NODE-1863-length-20625-cov-16.224016_pt1 | contig 20625 bp, 16 predicted proteins | sample MGYA00580197_ERZ1673743 | MGnify/ENA primary metagenome ERZ1673743 (study PRJEB41218, sample SAMN15661795) | gut metagenome | host: Homo sapiens | place: Canada: London | collected 2015-08-20/2019-03-30 | study: EMG produced TPA metagenomics assembly of... | reverse complement strand
TTGTCGTCATACACTTATTAAAACCACAACCTCTCAAAAACCTAACCCTAAAAGTAAAAAATATTTGAGAAATTTTGAGTCAGACTACAAAGTTACTGAAAATCGGGCAATTATCATCGTTAAAATTTGCCTTAAATTTAATTATACAAGGACAAGGATTATAAGATAAACGATGCACAAATTCTGCACGGCGCGTCTGAACCGCAAAATAGTTTTGAGCAAAAACAATTTCTGGTTTTCGCGGATCGCCGTTTTGTGCGATAAGATAGCACGCATAGCGCGTAAGCATCATGACATCTATTTGACGCTGAGCAACTTTTGCAAGCTCGATCATTTTGCTGACGTCAGCAAAATGATCTGAGTTTTTTTCTCGGTATTCCCGTCCCCTCCACGCCATAAAAATGACGAGGCTGCGCCGTAAATCCTGCGGCGCAGCCTCGTGTTGGCTTATCCTGTGTGACGGGCTGATCAGCGGTTCTTGCGCTGTTCGACGTCCTTCATCATCGTCTCGTCCTGGAGATTGTAATAGACGTTCTCCAGGTAGCGGAGTGCGTCGACGTTGTCATTGTCGGCCTCCCATGCGCGTTCGAGATACTGCGATGCTTCCTTGAACAGAGGTTTGATCTTCTCGTTGTAGAATACTTCACTCTCGGCGGGGTTGGTCGGAGCCTGGTCGTCTCCGGCGCTTGGCTCCGCAAAGAACCCCGTGCCGGGGAAGCACAGGGAAAAGAATTGCAACGCAATCGCCGAATACCTCTAAAAATCAATTATTGAATGAGGAAAATCGATTTGACTCGCTTACTAACGCTTAGCTACTACTTATATTCTATAGGAGTTTTAATTTCATCGTAATCATAACGTTCCGCTCTCGGAGATTGTAGGTACTGGTGTAGATATCCATTGCGGTATAGTTCACTTTTGTGAATGATTTGAAGTTGAAAATATTGTTAACAGCCAAATTCCATTCAAATCTTCCTTGCCGATAAGTTATTTTGGAATCTCCAAACCAGACGTTCTTGTCTCCGGAAGTCAGATTTGTATAATTGTTTTCGGCTGAAATATTGAATATTAGATTTTTAAGAGGGTAGAAATTAATGTCAGCTCTGCCGGTCCAGGAACGCACCCATGGCGCCCCTACTTCTATCCCCTCCGTATTGCTTCTGCTTTCTCCGTAAGCAAACGCCAAAGCTGCGCCCATCCAACGGGCAGGCGTAGTTGAAATTAACACGCTACCGCTCCATGATTTTGTGCTGAAAGCAAACAGCGACTCGTCAATCAACGAATTACCTTTGTATAGCGACGCGTTCGCTCCAATCTTTACAGTCGTATTCCAGAAGCCGAGTCCTTTGTTTAAGTTTACGTTGGCTGTGTATTGGTTAGAAGTGTTTCGCAATGGTAGAGTTACGCTCACAGTGGTCAGCCCGTCATACTCATATCCGGTTATATTGTTATGCTTAAACTGATTCCATGATAGGCTGGCATTGCCGAAAATCTGTCTGAACGGATTTGAAAAATAGTAGGTTAATGATGTCAGCCACGTTTCATCTTTCATTGTACGCTCAATCTCCGATCGTCGAAACGACAGGTAGTCGGTCATTACAATCCCTCTTGCCGCTCGTTGAGAATTATCTTTCATTCGGTTATAATTCACGTCTAATGCCACCCAGTTGCGTCCCATTTTATAGGTCAGATGCATCTGAGGAATTAAAATGATATAATTCCAATTCGTGGCTCTGGATTCGTCTATCCTGTCGTTAAGCCACTGCAGGTTATAAGAAACCGGCAAAGTTAACTCCGCATAAAAATCTCCTATTGGATAGGATACCTTGGGTTGAATACCGATATTGAACTTTCCGAATAGAAAATCATTTTGCGTCAAATCTTTGTCGATTAACTGCATTCCGTCAAGTTCAGACCTTATGTTTTCCATATTGATCCCCGAGAAGATGCCTGTATATAGTCTTACTTTATTAATCAGTAAGCTCCTCGAAGTGAATAGATTCGCCGCCACTGCATCAGTAGTATAGTTCTGAATAAGATTATCACCTTGGGTAAAATCATCATTGATATCTCCTGCCACTGATAGTGATTGGGGTTTGTGATTCCAGCCTGCGGAAAGATACATTTCCCAGGAGTGCTTTCCATTATTCTTAATAAAGCTAAGCCGGTCGGTTATTTCAATGCTCGGATTATCAAGATGTTGGTCAGCTATTGTTGCCCCGGATGTAAAATTACTTGTTGTTATTGCGGTACCATTGTCATGGTTCCAGTTCGCTTTGATATTTAACGAATTATCCAGGTATAGATTTTTATCATTCCTCTTAAAATTCGTTGCAGCAGTTAACGAATTGATGTAGTTACAAGCATTCAACTCCCTATAAATACTTCGATAATTTCCGGAAACCGGTTCAAACTGCTGAGATATTGCTTCTCCGGATTTACGAAGTTGATCATTATAATACCCTAAATTTAAGGTCAAAGTTGTAAGCGAATCAGCTTTAAATAGCTGATTTATACTTATTGTATTTGATTTATTGTCAATATAGCGTCTGGAGGCTATTCCGGGATTGGGAGGAGTGGCGACAGAAAGTGGTGCTTTATTGATTAATACCGGTTGATTATCCTCTGTCATTGACGTTAGTTCTGTATTTACATCTATCCCGTTATTATTTCCCTTGTAGGTAGTAATATTCTGCACTTTCTTGCCAAAATACATGGCTGTAAATTCGGCTGCCCATAATGCGGGTTTATAACCACCTCCACCCATCGCTGAAACGGTCCATGTTCCTTTAGCCGATGCCTTGAGTTTAAGATTGATAGTTATATCTTCGGAAGGAGCTATATCTTGCAACGCTCTTATCGGCTGATGATTTTGATAGACTTGAACGGAGGCCACATCATTGGCCGATACATTGTTTGTTGCTATTCCGTATCTTCCCTGAAGAAGATCCATATCCTCCACGTAGAAATTCTTCACCTCCTTACCGTTGAAACTGATACGGCCGGACTCGCTGACTTCTAATCCGGGCATCTTTCTTATAACGTCCCCGATAACACGATCCGAATTATCTTGGTAGGAGGCAACATTAAAACTTAAAGTATCTCCTCGCTCAGTAATCTTATCAGCAACTACAACAAATTCTTTCAATGTATTACCACCTTGTAAAACCAGATCAACACGACAGGAAGATGCAGCAATATCCTTTTTAAGAGTTGTATAACCTATCATTGATGCTCTGATAGTGATACTGTCAGAGTTCGTGGAGAACTCAAACGCATATTCCCCGGTTTCTTCTGCTAAAGTATGCGCCACAATCTTGCCACCATCAACGATGATAACCATGGCTTCAAGTGCTTGACCGGATGTGTCCGTTACCTTTCCGGACAACTTGATTTGCGCACAAACTGTTTGTACGCAAATCAAAAACATCAAGGCCAATATAATGAATATGCGTTTCATTACAATTAAGGGTTACTCTAACTCAAGTTGAGAGTATGGATGCTCTCGCGAGGAAATTTCACGCCCTAACTTGATGTTAAAGACCGAATACCCCGTCGCTTTAAAATAATTTTCATTCAAGGCACGCTGAAGTTTCCACACCTTTTCACGGGTAGATTTGGCATATTTATTGCCACGGGGTGCATAAATTGGAAAATTACCGTTTTCTACAGCTACCGCCTCAAAAACATAGATTCCGTCGTCATCCGATACCTTCATTATCAGTCCCGGAAGACCACCGAATTTCCAAGGCCCATATTCCACGGGGATATCCGGCGTAAACCACGCCGTAAAATCACGGCCACGCCAATGGCAAGTTGCCTTGAAACATTCATAGCCGCATACTGTTGCCGTTTCTGTTCCAATCTGCCAGTTGAAAAGAGGCAGATTCTCTGTATAATATAGGTTTTCCGAATCAAGTTCTCGCGGCATGGTTGCCCATTCAGTTAAGACACCATCTTTAGTGGTTATCTGAGAATACTGATACTCTATCCAATAATCGGGACGATGACCCTGAAGCCAACGAGCCGGAGGATAAACATTAGCCCTGGGGTTGGCGTCGAACCAGTGAGCCAGACTATCTTCATCGACTTCGACAAAAAAACTACTATAGTCTGTCATGTCAGGAGCAATCTTCAACTGCCCCTCATCAATCCATGTAGACTTATCGTTTATATCCTCAGCATTGAATGCGTATCTGATGCGGATATTCGCATCAGATACCTTTACCCTTTCACCTTTTGCTGCCCTCTTAAAATTGAAGGGTGATATTTTGGCATCGGAGTCTTTTCGTTGAGCCCAAAGCTCACATGGTAACAGACACGAAAATATAAGGACAACAATAAAAACAACATACCTTTTCTTGATTATCATACGGCAAATCTTTTTGATTATTATTTCGGCTAAAGTTACAAATCAAATTTTGAATATAATATATTCCAGTTGACTCAATGGAGAGATTATTCATATAAAGAAAACGTGAGCCAACTATGCCACGTCGTGATTTGAAGGTCGTAGGAAACCATTTGAGCAGATGTAACAATAGTAGCCCACGCTATATGCGTGAGAACCACTATGCTATCCTTGCTCGGTTGAAAATTTCCTACGTTTTCAAATCACAAGATACGCATAACGTTTCTTATTTTCCAAAATGTCATGCAGACACTTGATCTGCAAAGGCAAAGTTAGCTATTATTTTCGAGAGTAGCACCATATCTCACGAAAAATTCGTAATTATGCATTGATAAAACGATTACGATGGCACAAGAAATAGATCCCAACCTCGAAAACAAGCTCTATGATGACGTCAGCAACATCATTGAGCAAGCCCGTTATCGGGTAGCTGTGTATGTAAATTCCGAGGCATCCATGATGAACTGGAATGTCGGTAAACAAATCAAGGAAGATGTACTTCTTAACAAACGGGCAGATTATGGAAAATAGGTTCTCAAACGTTTGTCTCAAAGATTGAAAGTCAAATATGGAAGCGGCTGGGGCTATCAGAAACTTCAACATTGTGTACGCGCCGCGTACACTTTCAGTGAGGAAGAAATAATAATGTACGCAGTGCTTACACAATTAAGCTGGACACAATTAAGGTCCTTGATGGCGGTGCCGAATGCTCTTGCAAGGCAGTTCTACATGGAAATGTGTCGCTTAGAGCACTGGTCAACACGTACACTTATTACGCGGGAAAGGCAGAGCCTCCCAAAGAATAGAGACTATTTTTCTCGCCTTGCGTTGATCTGAAAAGTCAAGGATATAACCCTCCTTTGCGCCCTCGTAGGCACATCCTGTTTCTGCTTCAGCCATAAGTGGCGCGATGCAATCAAGTTTTTTAATGAAAGCATTGTTATCACAGGCAGTGATAACGCACTTTTCATTCACATATATGACATAGTCGCCCATCATCTTGCGGGAGCGGACTTCTCCGAGTGGAGCGAGGACCTCACAAATAAAGTCAATATATTCAGGAGTACAGGCCATACCGCAAAGTTACGAATAATCCCCGAACCCTCAAATAAATACTTCGAAGCCTTTCGCAGGCATAGTTTTTCACCTGCATTGAGCGCTGATTCCTTAGCTTTTTCAATAATTGATTGGAAGTTGCGCCCCCAAGCAGCCACGCCCTGGAAAGCAGGCTTTTAGCCTGCGCCTCCAGGTAGCCACGCCCTGGAAAGCAGCTTTTAGCCTGCGCCCCAACCTACGAGCTTAGCCCGCAGGTCCGAGCCCTCGGAAATGCCGCATCTCGCCTCCTAAAAAATCACGAGGCTGCGCCGTAAATCCTGCGGCGCAGCCTCGTGTTGGCTTATTCTATGTGACGGGCTGATCAGCGGTTCTTGCGCTGCTCGACGTCCTTCATCATCGTCTCGTCCTGGAGATTGTAATAGACGTTTTCGAGGTAGCGGAGGGCGTCGACGTTGTCATTGTCGGCCTCCCATGCGCGTTCGAGATACTGCGATGCTTCCTTGAACAGAGGTTTGATCTTCTCGTTGTAGAATACTTCACTCTCGGCGGGGTTGGTCGGAGCCTGGTCGCTGATGGCGTAGGCTTCCTCGCAGAGCATGCGGCCGTAGTTGTAGAGGGCCTGCGAGTTGTTCGGATCAAGTTCCACAGCCTTCATGAACGTGGCTTTGGCTTCGGCTTTCTTGTCCTGATTGTCGTAGAGGATACCCTTCACCAGGTAGTACTGGGCATTGTCGGGGTCGTTGGCGATGGCCTCGTCGATCAGGGCGAACGCCTTGTCGAATTCCTTGTTCTGCAGGTACTTGTTGATGATGAAGCCGATGTATTGCGAGTCTTCCTTACCGTAGAGCGGCTGGGCCTCGACTGCGATCTCATAGGCCTTGTCCATGTCGCCCATACTCTGGGCTACGGCCAGCGAATAGTCGTAGAGGCTCTTCTTGCTGTAGCCTTTCGACTTGGCGTATTCGAACGATGCCAGCGCCTTGGCCAGGCTGTCGGCCTGCCAGGCGGCGATGCCCTGGTTGAAGGCGATCTCGCTGATGATGGTGTCGACCCGGAAGCCGGCCGGCAGATGCTCGGCGAAAGTCGGGTTCTTGGTCATGCTCAGCAGGCACTCCCATGCGTTGTAGGCGTTGTTGAAGTCTTTCACTTCCCAGAAGTCAAGGGCTGCCTGGTTGTAGTCGGCGATGTGCCCCGTGAGGGTACCGATGATTTCCTTCGAGTATTTGGTCTTGATCTTGCCTTTCTCGTTGGGTACGGAGTCGAGCGGCAGGGCCTTCATGAAGTATTTGTAGCCGTTCAGCAGGTCGTTGCCCATGGTGATGACACCGTTCTCGGGCAGTTTGTTGAACTGCTTCAGGCCGTAGAGCTGGTCGAATTCCCCGAACATCGCCTTGCCCGGGATGAAGTAGGTCTGCGCCAGTCCCTCGGTTTCGGGATTGGTGAAGGCCGGCGTGATGATGGTCACTACCTCCGCGGGCGTTTTTCCATCCTTCATGGCTCGTTCGGCGTCCTTGAGGACCTGCTGCTGGGCGGGCACAGCGACAGCACCGGCTATTATTGCGGCGGCCATTGCTAAGATCTTTTTCATGTTGCTTGATTTAATGTTTTTGTTAATTATTTTCTTCTGTCTCATCGGCCGGTTCGGCGTCGGCCTCCAGGTCGGCGTTGATGTCGGCCTCGCTCATCTCGGGCAGTTCCTCGCCGTCGATGCCTTCGGTGGCTTCCTCGGGATCGGTCGGCACGGGGCATACCGAGGCTATCTCGTCGCCGCGCTTGTCGAGGTTGATCAGGCGCACGCCCTGAGTGGCGCGGCCCGCTATCTTGATGTCGGCCACGCGGATGCGGATCAGCATGCCCGACCGGTTGACGATCACCAGGTCGTTCTCATCATTAACGCTTTTGAAAGCCACAAGTTCACCGGTCTTTTCGGTGACGTTGATGGTCTTGACGCCCATGCTGCCGCGCGAGGTCAGGCGGTAGTCGCCAAGGATCGAGCGCTTGCCGTAGCCCTTTTCCGATACGACCAGCACGGTGTTGTCCGTCTCCGTCTCCATCGTGATCATGCCGATAACCTCGTTGTCGTCGTCGAGCCGCATGCCGCGCACGCCCGAGCTTACGCGGCCCATTGCGCGCAGGGCCGACGTGCGGAAGCGGTTGGCCTTGCCCTTGCGTGCGGCCAGCAGTATGTCGGAGTTGTCGTCGGTCATCTCCACGCCGATCAGGCTGTCGCCCTCGCGCAGCAGGATGGCCTTCTTGCCCTTCGACATCACGCGGCTGTACTCGCTCAGCACCGTCTTCTTGACCACGCCGCGGCGTGTCGCGAAGATCAGGTAGTGGCTGCCGGCGAATTCCGGATCCTCAAGGTTCTTGCAGGCCAGGTAGGCGCTCACCTTGTCGCCGGGCTCGATCTCCAGTATGTTCTGCAGGGCGCGGCCCTTCGAGGTCTTCGAGCCCTCGGGCAGTTCGTACACCTTCAGCTTGTACACCAGGCCGCGGTCGGTGAAGAACAGCATCGAGCAGTGCATCGAAGCCGTGTATACGTGCTCTATGAAGTCCTCGTCGCGGGCCGAGCTGCCGCGCGAGCCCACGCCGCCGCGGTTCTGTGCGCGGTACTCGCTCAGCGGGGTGCGCTTGATGTAGCCCAGGTGCGAGATGGTGATGATCATGTCGTCGTCGGCGTAGAAGTCTTCGGCGTTGAAGTTGCCGGCGGTGTAGTCGATGTCGGTCTTGCGCTCGTCGCCGTAGGTCTCGCGTACCTCGATCAGCTCGTTCTTGATCACCTCGCGGCACACGGCCGGATCGTTCAGTATCAGTTCCAGTTCGGCGATGTATTCCTCGATCTTCTTGTATTCGTCCTCGAGCTTGGTCTGCTCCAGCTGGGTGAGCTGGCGCAGGCGCATGTCGACGATGGCCTGCGTCTGCGCCTCGGTGAGCGAGAAGCGCTCGGCCAGGCGCTGGCGGGCGTCGTCGGTCGATGCCGACGAGCGGATGATGGCGATCACCTCGTCGATGTTCTGCGACGCTATGATCAGGCCCTCCAGTATGTGGGCGCGCTCCTGCGCCTTGCCCAGGCGGAATTTCGTGCGGCGGATCACCACCTCGTGGCGGTGGTCGACGAAAGCCTGCAGGATCTGCTTGAGCGTCAGTGTCTTCGGGCGGCCGTGTACGAGTGCCACGTTGTTGACCGCGAACGAACTCTGCATCTGGGTCATCTTGTACAGCTTGTTGAGCACGACGTTCGAGTTGGCGTCCGAGCGCAGCTTGATGACGATGCGCATGCCGTCGGCGTCGCTCTCGTCGTTGATGTCGGCGATGCCGTCGAGCTTTTTCTCGGTCACCAGGTCGGCGATGTACTTGATCAGTTCGGCCTTGTTCACGCCGTAGGGTATCTCGCTCACCACGATGGTCTCGTGGTTGGCCTCCTGCTCGATGGTGGCGCGGGCGCGGATGACGATGCGGCCGCGGCCGGTCTCGTAGGCTTCGCGCACGCCGGCGTAGCCGTAGATGGTGCCCCCGGTGGGGAAGTCGGGCGCCGGGATTATGCGCAGCAGCTCGTCGACGGTGATGTCGGGGTTCTCGAGCACGGCGATCGACGCGTTGATCGACTCGGTGATGTTGTGCGTCGGCATGTTGGTGGCCATGCCGACAGCGATGCCTGAAGCGCCGTTGACCAGAAGATTCGGGAAGCGCGTGGGCAGTACGGTCGGCTCGCGCCGCGAGCTGTCGTAGTTGGGCTGGAAATCCACCGTGTCGGCGTCGAGGTCCTGAAGCATCTCCTCGCCCATTTTGGCCAGACGCACCTCGGTGTATCGCATGGCGGCCGGACCGTCGCCGTCGATCGAGCCGAAGTTGCCGTGGCCGTCGACCAGCGTGTAGCGCATCGACCAGTCCTGGGCCATGCGCACTACCGTGCCGTAGATCGACGAGTCGCCGTGGGGGTGGTACTTACCCATGACTTCGCCGACACAGTTGGCCGCCTTCTTGTGCGGACGGTCGCTCGTGTTGCCCATCTCGTTCATGCCGAACAGCACGCGCCGGTGCACGGGCTTCAGACCGTCGCGCACGTCAGGGAGTGCGCGCGACACTATCACCGACATCGAGTAGTCGATGTAGGCCGTCTGCATTTCTTTTCCGATATCAATCTTAAAAATTCTGTCTTCTTCCAACATTGCTTGTAACAAATGGTTAATATTCACCGCGTGATCTTTCGCCGCTTCTGCAGCGGCTGATCCCGCGCGGAGGTCTTTTCATATTCTGCAAGCAAAGGTACGACTTTTTTTTGGATTACCGGCTATAATTTTGCCGCTATTTTATGCTGAAATGGCTGCTCCGCGCCCGATTTGGGGCTTATCGAAATTTTTTGTAACTTTGCGCGCAAATTCAGATTACGATATGAAGATTTTAGTTACCGGCTCCCGTGGACAGCTCGGACGCGAGCTCAGGCTTGTGCTTGAGAAGCGCGCCCCGGGCATCACGGTATATGTCGACCGCGACGAGCTCGACCTGACCGACCGCGACGCCGTCGAGAACTTCCTGGCCCACGGCGATTTCACTCACGTGGTCAACTGCGCCGCATACACGGCCGTCGACCGCGCCGAGGAGGAAAAGCTCGAGTGCGCCGCCGCCAACATCGACGCCGTGGCCAACATAGCCCGCCTGGCCGACGATCTCGGCATCAAGATCATACACCTCTCCACCGACTATGTGTTCGACGGCCAGTCGTGCCGACCCTACACCGAGGGCGACAAGGTGTCGCCCGTGTCGCAGTACGGCACCACCAAGCGCAAGGGCGAGACCGTGCTGCTCGGTCTCGCGCCCGAGAGCGTCATCATCCGCACCGGCTGGCTCTACTCGCCCTTCGGCCGCAATTTCGTCAAGACCATCCTCGCCAAGGCCGCCTCGCAGCCCGTCCTGAAGGTGGTCAGCGACCAGATAGGCACGCCCACCTACGGCGCCGACCTCGCCGAGGCCATCGCCACGGTGCTGTTCAACCAGCAGTGGGTGCCCGGCATCGTCAATTTCAGCGATGAGGGCGTCGCCTCGTGGTACGACTTCGCCGTGGCCATCCTGCGCAACGCCGGCAACACCGCCTGCCAGGTCGTGCCGGTCGGCTCGGCCGACTATCCCACGGCGGCCACGCGCCCCTTCTACAGCGTGCTCGACAAAAACAAGTTCAAGGCCATCTACGGCGTCACCATCCCGCACTGGGAGACTTCGCTCGTGCGCTGCCTCGAACGCATCAGGAAAGGAGAGGGCGATGAGTGAGCTGACCGACGAGATCGGACGCCGCCGCACGTTCGCCATCATCTCGCACCCCGATGCCGGCAAGACGACCCTGACCGAGAAGCTGCTGCTCTATGGCGGCGCCATCCACGTGGCCGGTGCCGTCAAGAGCAACAAGATCAAGAAGACCGCCACCAGCGACTGGATGGAGATCGAGAAGCAGCGCGGCATATCCGTCGCCACCTCGGTCATGGGCTTCAACTACGGCGACTACAAGATCAACATCCTCGACACGCCCGGTCACCAGGACTTCGCCGAGGATACCTACCGCACGCTCACGGCCGTCGACTCGGTCATCATCGTCGTCGACGTGGCCAAGGGCGTCGAACAGCAGACCCGCAAGCTCATGGAGGTCTGCCGCATGCGCAACACCCCGGTCATCATCTTCGTCAACAAGCTCGACCGCGAAGGCCGCGACCCGTTCGACATCCTCGACGAGCTCGAGAGTGAGCTCAAGATCGGCGTGCGCCCCCTGTCGTGGCCCATCAACATCGGCGCCCGCTTCAAGGGCGTCTACAACATCTACGAGCACGGCCTCGACCTCTTCACTCCCGACAAGCAGAAGGTCACCGAGCGCGTCGAGATCGACGACGTCAACGACCCGCGCGTCGACGCCGCCGTGGGCGAGGCCGACGCCGCCAAGCTGCGCGAGGACCTGGAGCTCATCGAGGGCGTCTATCCCGAATTCGACCATGAGCAGTACCTTGCCGGCAAGGTCGCCCCGGTGTTCTTCGGCTCGGCCCTCAACACGTTCGGCGTCAAGGAGCTGCTCGACTGCTTCGTGAAGATAGCCCCGTCGCCCCGGCCCGTGGCCGCCGTCGAGCGCGTCATCGAGCCGTCAGAGCCCGCATTCTCGGGCTTCGTGTTCAAGATCCACGCCAACATGGACCCCAACCACCGCTCGTGCATCGCCTTCGTGAAGATCTGCTCGGGCAAGTTCGAGCGCAACGCCCCCTACAAGCACATCCGCTCGGGCAAGCTGCTCAAGTTCTCGGCTCCCACGGCCTTTATGGCCCAGAAGAAGAGCATCGTCGACGAGGCGTGGCCCGGCGACATCGTCGGCATTCCCGACACGGGCACGTTCAAGATCGGCGACACCCTCACCGAGGGCGAGGAAATCCACTTCAAGGGCCTGCCGAGCTTCTCGCCCGAGATGTTCAAGTACATCGAGAACACCGACCCCATGAAGTCGAAGCAACTCGAGAAGGGCATCCAGCAGCTCATGGACGAGGGCGTGGCCCAGATGTTCGTCAACCAGTTCAACGGCCGCAAGATCATCGGCACCGTCGGGCAGCTGCAGTTCGAGGTCATCCAGTATCGTCTGCTCCACGAGTACGGCGCCCAGTGCCGCTGGGAGCCCATCTCGCTCTACAAGGCCTGCTGGATCGAGAGCGACAACGAGGCCGCCATGGAGAATTTCAAGCGCCGCAAGCATCAGTTCATGGCTGTCGACCGCGAGGGTCGCGACGTCTTCCTGGCCGACTCCAACTATGTGCTGCAGATGGCGCGCACCGACTTCCCCGACATCCGCTTCCACTTCACCAGCGAATTTTAACAGGCTGACGGCGCCGTGGATCATGCTGAGATAAACCCGACGTTCCGGTTCCGTCAGTTCGCCCTGACCGACCGCCGGTGCGGCATGAAGATCGGCACCGACGGTGTGCTTCTCGGCGCCTGGGCCGGCGACGGCATGCGGCCGCGCACGGTCTTTGACATCGGCGCCGGCTGCGGCCTCATCGGTCTGATGGCCTGCCAGCGGTTTGCGGATGCCGAGGTATATTTCGTTGAGAATGATTCCAATGCTGTCAAGGATCTCGAGTACAACATCAACACTTCGCCCTGGGCTTCGCGTTGCCGTGTTGTGGCGGCTGATTTCGCGTCGGCGCCGCTTGGCCGCGCCGATCTCATAGTGTGCAATCCTCCGTTCTTCCTCACCGGCGAGAAGGCACCCGATCAGAGCCGGGCTGCCGCGCGCCATGCCGCCGCGCTATCGCCGCTGTCGGCCGTCGAATTTGCATCCGCACATCTCACGCCCGAGGGTAGGGCAGCACTGATTTTTCCGGCCGAGATGCTCCCTGCGGTCGAGGAGTGCGCCGCGTTCGCCCGGCTCAGCCCGGTCCGCATCTGCTCCGTCGCCACTGCCGAGGGCAAGCGGCCGGCGCGCGTCATGGCCGAATTTACATTTGCATCGGCACCGTGCCGCCGCTCGGAGCTGACCGTCCGCGACCGCTCGGGGCGCCCGACGGCCGATTATGCCGCCCTTACCCGCTATTTCTATCTTCATATCGACGGTTGAACCGTCGCTTAAGATTTCACCACTCAAAACATTTACAATCACGTCATGAGTACTGTTAAATTCCATGTATCGCCGGGGCGCCGCCTCGTACTGCTCTTTCTCTGCTTCCTGCTCGGAGCGATAGTCACGGCCCTCGTCAGCGGACTGCTGCTTCAGATCGGGGGCGCGGCCCGTCAGCTGGCCATGCTGCGCATCGGCGCGGTGGTGCAGGATGTCGTCATGCTCGTGCTTCCGGCGGTCGCCACGGCCATGATCGTGACCCGCAACGCGGCCGGACTTCTGGCCATCGATACCCGTCCGTCGGGACGGATGCTGTTCTGGGCTCTGGCGGCGATGATCGTGTCGATGCCGGCGATGAGCTACATCATCGAGCTCAACGCCTCGGTCACGTTTCCCGAGTCGCTGCGCGGCCTCGAGCAGACCCTCCGGCAGATGGAGGCCAACGCCGCGGGATCCATCGCCTTCATGATGGGGCCGCACACGGTCGGCAACCTGATCATGAATGTGCTCATAATCGGCCTGTTCGCCGGCTTTGCCGAGGAGTTGCTTTTCCGGGGAGCCCTGCAGCGGCTGCTTCAGTCGACGCACATGTCGCCCGCGGCGGCCGTGTGGCTGGCCGCCATAGTGTTCAGCGCCGTGCATTTCCAGTTCTTCGGATTTGTGCCGCGCTTGCTGCTGGGAGCCTTTTTCGGCTACCTGTTGCTGTGGAGCGGATCGGTATGGCTGGCCGTGGCCGCGCACGCCTTCAACAACGTGATGTACGTGTTGCTGACCTATCTGACCGGTTCGGGCGATCCGCAGATCGTTCACGAGTCTGTGGCTCCGTGGGTGTTTCCGCTGCTCAGCGCCGTGCTGACGGCGGTCTGCCTTGTGGCGCTCTATCGCTCGCGCCGCATTGATGCGTGATTTCTTTCGTTGTAGATTTTTCATTGATAAAGGTTTTGAATTGTTAATTGGTTAAAGATTAAGATAATAATTCTCGTTTGGCGTCTTTTACTGATTTTTAGTCTGCATTCGTGCTACATGGGATAAGTCTCCTATAGATTAAAGGGTTAGATACTCGGGTTTAAACTCTCACTTTTGCTTCATGGGCAGATTAGGATTTAGGTTTATAATCAATCACAATTGTCATTCAACGCCGCAAAGTTACAACTAAAATTTTAAATACGCAAGTAAAATTGCAAAAAAATTATAACCAAAGTCTGCGGCGCACGGTGTGATTACCTCTGTTGCTGTGGGTGCAGGGATGGCCGGCCGGGTGACTGTGAGGACGGGACGTCCTCACTCCATAGGCGCAGGCTGGAAAGCCTGCTTTCCTGACTCAACATCTCCGTTGATTAGTTACGGTTTTGTGTTAAAATTGTTAAAATTTGCTGCTTGATGAAATAATAGCCGTATATTTGGGGTAACACTTTAGATGACCTTGATCCGACCGTGAAAACCTCCCGCAAATCGGCTTCTGCCATTTTACTGGCGCTGTGCTGTTCTTTCCAGATTGCATATGCCGACGTGGCGCCGACGCAGCGCAACTACGTCATGCGGGCGCGGCCTGGGGTAAGCATCACCGACGGCGTGCTGAGTGAGTCGCAGCTGTACGACGGGCGGACGCAGATCTCACTGAGCTATTTCGACGGCCTGGGCCGCCCCATAGGGCAGTGCGAGATGGGCGCGGGTGGCGCCGGCGAAGACATATTCACTTTTGTCGAATATGACCGCCGCGGTCTGGAGGCGCGTCGCTGGCAGCCCGTCCCGATTGAGCTTTCGCAGGGAATGCTTCCCGGCGCCGAAGCTTTCGCGGCCGAGGCTGCCGATTTCTACGGCGATACGCGCGCCTATACCGAAACGGTGTACGAGGAAACGGCCCTGCGGCGTCCCCTCCGGGTGACGGCTCCGGGGCAGGCCGCAGCGGGCCATCCTGCTAAAGTGGAATACGGCTATAACGATGCTGCCGGCGACCGGTCGCTCGCCCGCTATCAGTTCACCGGACTTCTTGTAAAGAACATCGGGATGTATCCGGCCAATTCGCTGCGCGTGACCGAGAGCATCGATCCCGACGGCCGCCGCGTCATCGAGTTCGAGGACTGCGAGGGCGTGCCGCTGTGCCGCCGCGTGATCACCGACGAGGGGACGTACGCCGACACGCGCCGCGTCTACGACCGCTACGGCGACCTGCGCGTGGTGCTTCAGCCCGAGCTGGCCAACAGCATCGGGACCGAGATGTCGGTCAACCGCGCCGAGATGAAGCGCTACGCCTGGTACTACACTTACGACTGGCGCCACCGCGTGACCAGATACAGGGCACCGGGCCGCGAGACGGCCTACAACGTCTACGACGCCCTCGGGCGCCTGGTGCTGACGCAGACCGGCGAGCAGCACGCCGCCCATCAGTGGACTTACCTTATGTACGATGCCAACCACCGCAAGGCCGTGCAGGGCGTGCTCACCACCACGACGTCGCAGACGCGGCTCGCCGCTATGCTCGACACCGTCATGATCACGGCGCGGCGCGACGATACCCGCTACGCCGATCTTTACTACGACTGCGCGGACGCGCCGGGCACGTTCGAGCCCTATCAGTCGTGGCTCTACGACGACTACGGCTTCATGGAATGGGCCACGCTGCCCGAGGCTCCCGCGGCGGCCGAAGCTGTCGAAATGGCCGGCGGCCGGGGGCTGCAGACGGGCATGGCCTACAAGGTCGACGGCACCGTTTATGTCCGCGCCGCGGGCTACGACAGCAAGGCGCGACCGGTCACGAGCGTCGAGTACGACAGCTTCGGGCAGAGCTACCGGCTGTGTCTGTTCACGCGCTACGACTTCCGCGGGAATGTGGTGTGGCAGTGCGAGCGCTACGACAACATGGCCGAGCAGACCGTAATTGACTCACGGCAGGTGGCGCTGCGCCACACGCTCGACCGGGCGGGGCGCGTCGTCCGCACCGACTTCAACACCTCGGCCGACATCAGTCCGTCGAAATGGACGGTCCTGCGCAGATACACATACGACGGCCTGGGGCGTCTGTCGGAGGTCACTGACGGTGTGACGGCCTCGTATGCCTACGACGTGCGCTCGCGCATGACGTCGGTGAGCTCGCCGCTGTTCAGCCAGCAGCTTTTCTACGGCGCCTCCCCGCTTAATGCCGCCCACGCCGACTATAGCGGCAACATCGTGGCCTCGGTCACGCGCCCCGGCCCCGGGGCTGCGGCCGACACGCTGTGCTACGTCTACGACCGGATGGGCCGCATGACCTCGGCCACGGGCACGCGGCTGAGCGAGACGCTCGACTTCGACCTCAACGGCAACGTCCGGCGCGTCGACCGCAGCTGGCAGGGCACGGCAGTGTCGGAGACCCATGTCACGCTCGACGGCAACCTTGTGTCGGACGTGACGGAGTACGCCGAGGACGTTCTGTCGGGCACCGTGCCGCGCATCAGCCGCGGCGACTACCCCGCCGCCATGGCCTACGACCGCGACGGGCGGCTTGTATCGGACAGCACGCGCCACATAGCCCGGATCGACTACGAGGCGTTCGGTGCCGCCCTGCCGCGCTTCATCGACATGGGGACCAACAGCATCATGCTGCGCTACCGTCCGGACGGGACACTGGCGCAGCGGCGGCATACGCGGCGCTACACGGAGCTGTTCACCGACCGCAAGGGCGTCACCCGCGAGCGGGTGCGCACCGACGAGACGCGCCACACGTTCGCCGGATCGTTCGAGTCGGTCAGCGGCCGTGGGTGGATCTACCACTTCGACGGCGGCTATGTGACGATGACCGACGGCGAGGCTCATTACTTTGCCCGCGACTACCAGGGCTCGACCCGCGCCGTCTACACGGCCACGCTACATCAGATGGCACCGCTGGCTGCATCGGCCGACGGCGCTGAGGCGACAGCCTCGGCCGAAGACGTGAGCGTGACACCGCGGCCGCAGTACACCCTCGAGCAGGTGACGGACTACTATCCGACAGGACTGCCGGTCGACATTACGGCTGAGATGACCGATGCGCCGTCGGCGTCGGCGTCGACGGACCGGCTGCACATCGGCAACCGGTGGATCAACCACGCCGGCCTGGGCTACTACGACAACACTGCCCGCTACTTCGACGCCCTGACTGTCCGCTTCACCGCCGCCGACCGGCTCGAATGGAAGACCCCGCAGCTCAGCCCGTGGTCGCACTGCGCCGGCAATCCCGTCAATTTCATCGATCCCTCGGGGATGGAGATTGTCATTACCGGAAGCGATGGCATACACTATAAAGTTATAAGAAACGATGAAGGGAAGTATATTACCGATATAAGCACACGCGACGATTATGTCACTCGCACATTGGAAGCGCTCAATAAAATAAGTGAGGGATGGGTAGGTAATTCCCTTATTGGAATTTTGCATGAGGATAAACAAATTATCAATATTAAAATGGATCTAAAAAACGGATATGATCCTACTAATAGAACTATTTTATGGAATGATAGTGACTGGAGAAATATTACTGAGCTAGAGAATGATGGTAATATAAGACTTTTAGCCCTGGATCCTTACTTCGGCTTAGCGCATGAAAGTTTTCACGCGTTATCAGATTTAAAAGGGTATGATGACAATTCGACATGGTACAGATTGAGTGATGGAAAAAATGTTCTTAATGATGAAAAATTCGCCGTTATTGGTGAGAATTTTATTCGCGCAGAACATGATATAAATGCACGCCCCGGATATTTTATACAGAATGATAATTTTACAACGAAAGATTATCTCCAACAACCCGGGCTTTTATTCAGCAATCCGAATGTAGGAAATCTTTTTAAATCTAGTGTTGTTAGAGTTTTATTTATTGGCTTTCTTAAATTATTATAAAAATGCTACGGATAATATTGGTAATGTTGGTTTTGGCGTGGAGTGTGACTGTTTACGGGCAGAAGGGGCAGCCGCTGGAAAAGCGAGGCTATGAATTGGCCGATCTGATAACCGCTGAAATGCAGAATATCGGATATACGTATGATTATGAACATCCCGAAGAAAGAATAAGCGATGTGCGTCGTATGACCTTTCTAAGGACTATGCCTACGGACACGATTTACGGATTATTCTCATCATGCAGTCATGACGGAAGACCATATTACGCAATCTTGAGTTCTGTTGATAAGATAGCTTTCAATGAATATGAATTTCCCGTGAAGGCGGGAGGAGGATGTTATTTTCCGTACGAGGACTTGATTGAATATGCCCAGAAGGCGTTTTTAGGTCTGAATGAAGATCCCGACGGATGGGGACACACGATATTTATAATTAAAATTCTGTATAAAGGCAGGAAATTCAAGATATTGAATTCAAAAATACATAGAGCTGACATAAGTAATATAATAATTGAATAGATTTGACGGTCATGAGAAAGATATGGATAATACTTGCGGCGATGGTCATGGCTGTCAGTCTGCAGTGCCGCAACCAAAATGGGAGCACGGAGGATGCTATTTCGGTCAATGATGCCGAGCCGACTCAAGACAGTCTCACGCAGCCGACACACAAAAAGGATCCTTTTGAGAAGACAATCGGACCGGATGTGGAAAAACCCGAATTTCACGAAATGCCGATTCATGGAATGAAGCCGTTGGAGATATTCGACTTCGAGCTCGACAGTTTCATATACCAGCAATACGGCGAGCGGCTGTTCGCCGAACGGTACAAACGCTACGGTCTTCCGGAATTTTACCGGCTTTCAGAATTGACGCGTCCGACCGATACGGTTGTCGGAATCATCTCGACCCCGTACTTGAAATCCAGCCAGTTGATGTATGTCTTGACAAACAAAGCTGACACTTTGGATTTCGATATCAGGCATAGCCGTACAGGCCAGGATGTATTTGATACGGATAGTGCCGTTGTTTATTTCAGTAACTACCCGATTGCCGAATCGGAGCCTTACCGGCTTTTGCTGGCCGACAGCCTTGACTACCTGCCTGAGAAATATTGGGCCCCGTATTTCGAGCCGGGCGGGAGCGACTACCTTGTGAAACTTTATGTCAAAGATAATATCGTCAGGCGCGCAGAGGTGATGCGCATCTACGATTCGCGCACCCTGATCTACAAGGTGCGTAAAAAACGGGTCCTAAGGTAGGAATGATATATGCAGAACATTCATAAATGACTGGGATTGGAACGAAATTGCTACATCGACATGGGGACCAACAGCATCATGCTGCGCTACCGACCGGACGGGACACTGGCGCAGCGGCGGCATACGCGGCGCTACACGGAGCTGTTCACCGACCGCAAGGGCGTCACCCGCGAGCGGGTGCGCACCGACGAGACGCGCCACACGTTCGCCGGATCGTTCGAGTCGGTCAGCGGTCAGGGCTGGATATATCACTTCGACGGCGGCTATGTGACGATGACCGACGGCGAGGCACACTATTTCGCCCGCGACTATCAGGGCTCGACCCGCGCGGTCTACACCGCCGCGTCGCGGCAGATCGCACCGCTGACGGCATCGGCCGACGGCGCGGCCGCGGCGAACGGCTTCGGCGACGTGACCGTGACGCCCCGGTACAACCTCGAGCAGGCGACGGACTACTATCCGACAGGCCTCCCGGTCGACATCACGGCCGAGATGACCGACGCGCCGGCGGCGTCGGCGGCGACGGACCGGCTGCACATCGGCAACCGGTGGATCAACCACGCCGGCCTTGGCTACTACGACAATACCGCCCGCTACTTCGACGCCCTTACCGTCCGCTTCACCGCCGCCGATCAGCTCGAATGGAAGACCCCGCAGCTCAGCCCCTGGTCCCACTGCGCCGGCAACCCTGTAAACTTCATCGATCCCTCGGGGATGGAATCGATATACGTATACCGAAATAATCGCCTGGAAAAAGTAGGTGAAACAACTGATCCTGACGATAAAAACAAATATTTATTGAATAGCACTGATCTTTCCAACAACTCTGTGTATAATAAAATACAAGATGGAGTCACATACAGTCAGCTACCAAATAGCGAGGAGGTGGCTATTTTGCCAAATGCTGAAGAACTTGATGTGATCACAAATTCAATGAATCAGGCAAATAAAACTAATTCCGAACATGGTGGCCACATAGACGAAAATGGTAAAGCACATGCTTGGGACAGCGGCGACCCATATCTGCAAGGAGAAGATGCTGCGAGCATCAAATTTTTTAGGATAGACGGACATAGAGTCTCGATGCCATGGACAGCTAAATTATATTGGCATGTACACCCTAAGGTAAATGTTTTTTCTAACCAGCCGGTCTTAGGATATTCCAATCCCTCTCCCACCGACTATAACTATGATATACTAATGCGTGATAAGAATTATCAAGGCACAACCCTTCTTGTGGATGGTAGAAATAAAGAAATAACGTTTTATTATAGGAATACCATTGTCGGAACAATTCCTATTAATGAACTTAAAAGAATAACACGTCCAAAATGAAAAAAATAACATTAGTGGTCATAGCATGTGCGCTGATTATGGCATTGGGAGGATGTTCAACCAAATTGTTTCTAATCGGGCTTGGTTTTTCCGATTCTGAATGGATGAGCGAGACAACATGCTATAAAA
>ERZ1673743.1857-NODE-1857-length-20697-cov-6.126587_pt1 | contig 20697 bp, 11 predicted proteins | sample MGYA00580197_ERZ1673743 | MGnify/ENA primary metagenome ERZ1673743 (study PRJEB41218, sample SAMN15661795) | gut metagenome | host: Homo sapiens | place: Canada: London | collected 2015-08-20/2019-03-30 | study: EMG produced TPA metagenomics assembly of... | reverse complement strand
TGGAAAAGACGAAAACCGTAGTCCGAAATATGCTGGACCGGGGATATGAAATAGAGGATATCTGTGCCATAGCAGGATGTGAGGCCTCATTTGTAGAAGAGATGAGAAAGGAGCTGCACCTGCAGTGATATGTGCATCCAATGAAGCTCCGTGTCAGAGCCTTTCCGGAAGTTCCATGGATCTGATTCGAATTCATTGCCTTTATGCACCCACTTCCGGAGACAGTGCCGTTCCCTGCGAGTCATGGGAACGACATTTGCCATCTCCTGCAGGGCGACTAAATTAACCTGGTAATCAATGGAATTCTTATCCGCTCTCATGGCTGCCATCCCTGTGAAAAAATGAAGCGATTGAGTGTCACGTCCATGGGAGGAGCTTTGTGATGCCAAGGAAGCAACAGGATCTCCTGCTCATACAGAAAAGAAAATGCATCATAAGGGCATTTATTCCAATACTTTCCCGGCTGTAGGAGTTGATATGATCCATCATGAGACAGATATCCTCCTGCGAATAGGAAGAACTCGGATCACAATAAAAAATGTGGGTGCGCAGATTTCCCTGACGGTCGTATTCGACCGCTTTGGGACTTGGAAATTCAGTGCCGTTATTTGCAAGGCAGACTTTAAAAAGTGTACAAAAACGATCCGGATGCAGTTCAAAGTAAAGCCGCTCGAAGATATCGAGCACAGACGGGGAATCATTGTGATCACGGAGAAAAGCAAGCATGAGTTCTGCTTTTACAAAGTGAATAGCAAAGTGAACAGTAAGAAGAACCTTATTGCCCTAGTTTCTTCCACAGAATCCAGCTGGGTGATTGCAGGATCGGGATAATCCAGAAGATATCCCTTAAAGTCCTCATAAGTGCGTCCGATCCGGGATTCTGAAAGGATATCACGGTATTCCCGGTGGGCAAAGCCAGTATGATATACCCGCTTTTCTGGGCTATAGGAAGACCGTTTTCCACAGCCGTTACAGACACAGGGGGGTCAGAAGAAGGAAGCAGGTTTTTTTCAAAATCTCTGCACAGGGAATTGCACATGGGGTAGCGTCTGCACAAGGTATACTTTCTGGCGGCATGGCATTCTGCGCAGATAAGGGATTTCAAACCTCCTATGAAATAGTAGTGGGATCTTTTAAGAGCGCAGCAGCAATTGAGGAAAAAATAAAAATATTTAAAAATTTCAAAAGATCTATAAAGTATTTTGGAGTTTCACCGATATAAATAACAAGTAAAGCAAGATAATTGCTTACGAATCTTAACAGTGATGATTTTTGGTGGTGCGTACGACTGTCAGAAGTCATTACAGTCAAAAATGAGTCGCAGGGAAGCGACCTTAAATTCAAGGAGGAATATACTATGGTAGTACAACACAATTTAACAGCAATGAACTCTAACAGAATGTTAGGAATAACAACCAAGACACAGGCTAAGTCAACTGAGAAGTTATCTTCTGGTTACAAGATCAACAGAGCAGCAGATGATGCAGCAGGTCTTTCCATTTCCGAGAAGATGAGACGTCAGGTAAGAGGTCTGACACAGGCTTCTGCAAACGCTCAGGATGGTATTTCTGCAGTACAGACTGCTGAAGGTGCTCTTGCAGAAGTTCAGGATATGCTTCAGAGAATTAACGAGTTGGCTGTTAAGGGTGAGAATGGAACTCTTACAACTCAGGACAGAAGCTACATCGGATCAGAAGTTTCCCAGCTGATGAATGAAATCGATCGTGTTAAGGAAACAACTACTTTCAATGAGCAGAGCCTGTTAAATGGTTCTTTCACAAAGAAGGGACTTCAGGTTGGTGCAGAATCTAGCAAGAACAACAAGATCATGGTAACTATTAAGAACATGGGAGTTGCTTCTCTTGGTGCTGCAACATATGCATCTAAGTTATCAGCTATGAAGGCAAGCACAGCTTTAAAGACCGCAGCAGCTGTTATTAAGAAGTTCCAGAACTTTGCTAGTATGAGTTCTGCAGACAAGGTTGGTAAAGGTAAGCTTACAGCATCCAACTTCGCAGGATTGAATGTATGGGCTAAGTCAGCTATTCAGGCTGTTTCAGAGCAGAGATCTGATCTTGGTGCTATTCAGAACCGTCTTGAGCACACTATCAACAACCTGGATAACGTTGTAGAGAATACAACAAGTGCTGAGTCTGCTATCCGTGATACAGATATGGCTTCTGAAATGGTTAAGTATTCTAACAACAACATTCTTGCTCAGGCAGGTCAGGCTATGCTTGCACAGTCTAATCAGTCTAATCAGGGTGTTCTGTCCTTACTTAGCTAATAGTTAGAGAAATAGTGTAGAGACAACTACCAAAAAGGAATCGGATTCTCTCCGATTCCTTTTTTTTAAGAGAATGCAGGAGAACAGACAATGAATTTTCCAGATTCCTATTTTGAAGATGAAGTAAAAGCGGGATTTTTTGTAAGTGCTAAAATGAAAAGCTACTGGGCAATGCAGCTTGAAGTGTTGAATGAGATTGACCGGATCTGCAGAAAACATCATATTCAGTATTTCGCAGAGTGGGGCACATTGCTTGGAACGGTTCGACATCGTGGATATATTCCGTGGGATGATGATATGGATATTGCCATGAAACGAATGGACTATGAGAAATTCCGAAAGGTATTACCGGGAGAACTGCCCAAGGAATATGCTGTTTTAGATTATGAAGAAGATAAGGACTACTGGGATGTTATGACCAGGGTGCTGAATGCAGAATTTGTGGATTGCTCACCGGAATTTCTCGATAAATACCATAACTGTCCCTTCGCGGGAGGTGTAGATATTTTTCCCTTAGATTATGCATCCAGAAATCCGAAAGAAGAACAGATGCAGAAAGAACTGGTTGAGCTGGTTAAGACAGCAGCTGATACTAATGGAGCAGGTTTGATGAACTCAGAAGAACTGGAAGAATGGCTTGCTTATATTGAAAAAGTGTCTGGACAGAAGATTGACCGACAGGGAAATATCAAGAATCAGTTATATAAGATCGTATGTGCCTTGTATGCTTTGTTTGGAGAAGAGGAAGCAGACAATATTGCAGCTATGCCCCAACGAATGGAGAATGGAGGGCATCTTTATCCCAAAGAATGTTATGCGGATTCTATTTTAATGCCTTTTGAAAATATTATGATTCCGGTGCCAGTTGGCTATGATTGCATTTTAAAGCTGAAGTATGGGGATTATATGAAGAGTGTTCGAAAGGGAGGAAGTCATGATTATCCTCTTTATGATAAACAGGAGAAGTATCTGAGCGAAAATGGAGTTTCATTCCCAAAGTATGAATATATAGAGAATAAAGAAAAAAAGAATCCGGTTTTTCTGGCAACATTACAGGAAAAACTCCAATTGCTTATAAAAATTCATGAGCAATTGGAAGTGCTGATGCAGTACGGTGAAAAAGAAACAGTTCTTCAATTATTGCAGGAAATGCAGAATGTTGCAGTGGGAATCGGAGAGTCTATAGAAAAGAAAGTGGGAGAGGGAACACAAACCGTAGCGTGTCTGGAGCAATACTGCGAAATGGCTTATCAGGTTTATGAAATGATCTGCGAGCAGGGAATGCCTGATCCCGGAGAAGTACGGACGATTCTTGATGAGACAGTACAGATGATCATGCAGGAAGCAGAGCAGATGAAGATTCGCAGAGAGGTTGTATTCATGCCGTACCATGCATCCCACTGGAGTGTACTTGAGAGCCTTTGGCAGGAAGCATCTGTGGATGAAGACTGTGATGTGAAAGTAGTCCCCATTCCTTATTATTATAAAAGACAAATGGGAGCAGCTTTAAGTGAGATGCAATATGATGGAGATCAATTTCCTGATTATGTGCAGATTACACCTTATTATGAATATTTTGTGGAAAATAATCATCCGGATATTATTTACATTCAGAATCCATATGATCAGTGGAACTACAGCGTAACAGTAAATGAAAAGTATTATTCCAGTGAATTATGGAAGAACACAGAACAGTTAATTTATATTCCGTGGTTTAAGATTGATGAAATGGATCCGGAAGATGAAAGAGGACTGAAAAGCAGGGAATATTTCGTGCCGTTTCCGGGAATTGTGAATGCAGATCAGGTGATTGTCCAATCAGAAGCCATGAAACAGAGCTACGTAGAATACCTGTGCCAGTGGGCAGGGGAAGAAACGCAGTCAATCTGGGAAGAAAAAATTCAGGGAACTGGAGCAGAACTTTATGAAGTGAAGAAGGAAGTGCAGTGTCCTACAGAGTGGCAGGATAAGAAACTGATTCTGTATTATATCAGTGGAAACGGACTTCTGGAGCATAAGGAAAAGATGATCTCCAAAATAGAATATGCCTTGAAAGTATTTGAAGAGCAAAAGGAACATATCCATGTGCTTTGGCTGCAGGACGAAAGCTTAAGAGAAAGATTGCTTCACAGGGTTCCTGGCGTACTGAAAAAATATGCAAACCTGCTTAAGAAGCATGATGGAAAAGACTGGATTACCATAGAAGGACCACTGGAGGAAGAGAAAGCAGTGGAAATGGCAGATGCATTCTATGGGGATGCCGGAAGGACAGCACAGCTTGTGAAACAGAGTGAAAAACCGGTGATGCTGCAGAATGTAGAGATTCAGGAGTGATGATCAGATCGTATGACAGAGGATAGTCAGAATATACAGATGAAAAAAGAAATACCGGTATCTTTTTTTATGGATGAAGTAAGATGTGGATTCGTGATTCCGGCAGCGATCAAGCAGGCATGGGCAGCGGAGCTTACTGTCCTTCAGGAAATTGACCGGGTCTGCAGAAAACACCATATTACATATTATGCTGACTGGGGAACGCTTCTTGGATGTATACGACATGGAGGCTTCGTTCCATGGGATGATGATATTGATATTGTCATGAAAAGAGAGGACTATATCCGCTTTTTGACAGTAGCAGTCCCGGATATGGAAGAAGGATATGCTGTGCAGACTTATCGGAATCAGAAGGATTTCTGGCTATTTATGGGGAAGGTGGTCGGCAAAAATCACTTCTGCTTTGAAAAGGAACACCTTCGAAAGTTTCATAACTTTTCTTATATCGCCTGTGTGGATATCTTTGTACTTGATTATATGTACCGTGATCCGGAAAAAGAAGAAAAACGCCGGACACTTTGCAAATATATGATTGGTACAGCGGATGCTGTTGTAGAAGGACGATCGGATAAAGAGGAAACAGAGAAAAGACTTCGTATCATAGAAGAAATGTGTGGAGAAACCCTGGAGCGAATAGAAGATCCGGAGGCCATGGGACGATATTTGTATGGCAAGGTAGAGGAGCAGTTTGGAGCAGTACCGGCAGGCGAGTCTGACAGACTGGTACAGCTTTTTCCATGGGGACTGAAGGGAAATACGAATGGCTATGCCAGGGAGGATTACGATCCTCCGATTTATCTGCCGTTTGAATATACGGAAATACCAGTTCCAAGGCTTTATGATAAAATGCTCAGGGAAAGGTATGGGGATTATCTCAGGCTGGTAAAAAATGCCGGTGCCCATGATTATCCCTTCTTTGAAGGACAGAAGAAAAATCTGCAGAAAGTGCTGGATTTCCCTCTGCCGGCGTTTCGATTTAATAAGGATAAGTTACAAAGAACAAAAGAAGAAAAGGAATATAAAGCCCATTCTTATAAAGCAATGGCAGAAGAATGCCTTCAGGAGATCGGAAAACTGGAGGAGGCCACCAAAACTGTAATCAGCAACGGACAGACAAATCAGGCACGGGAGCATATAGCTGCCTGCCAACAGTTAGCAGTTGATCTGGGAACAATGCTAGAACAGATATTACCGTTGTATCAACCAATGGTAAAGAAGCTGGAACAATACTGTGAAGAATTATATCATTTATATGAAGGAATGGGGACAGGAGATTTTGAATCGAATAATCATTTGACTCAAATCAGAAATGATATAGAAAAAGAATGGGAAGGACGTTATAGGAACCGAAAAACAGTACTTTTTCTGGCAAGCTGGTATGAGGACTGGAAAGCAATAGAAGGGCTGTGGAAGGAAAAGCGTGAGGATCCGGATTGCGATCCTTACTTGGTAGTACTGCCTTATTATACAAAAGATTATGACGGTTCGCCCAGACAATGGTATCTGGAGGAAGAGCAATTTACGGTAGAGAAACAAAGAAGAATAGAGGCAAAAGATTTAACACTAGAGTATCTGGAGCTGCTTCATCCGGAACAGATCATTATTCAGAATCCCTATGATGGATGGCATCCAACAATAGGAATTTCACCAGTGTTTTATGCAGAGAATATCAGAAAGTATACCGATGAACTGATCTATGTATCTCCGTTTGGGAAAGGGGATATTGAAGGAAAGGACACTAGAGAATACCAGAATATGCAGTATTATGTTGCAGCACCGGGCGTGATGTATGCAGATATTGTTATGGTATCGTCAGAGAAGAAAAAGAAGTTTTATATAGAGAAATTGACAGAGATTGCAGGGAGTGATACCTGTGATGTCTGGGAACATAAGATTTTGGTGAGAAATCGGGAAGAGATAAAGGAACCAGGAAATCAAACTGTAAAGGAAGCCGCCAAGAAGACACATAAGAAAAGACTGTTGTATGGAATCAGCCTTGGAACTTATCTGGAGGATCCTGATAAGATGCTCAGGAAAATACAGGCGAATAAAGAGATTTTCCAGGAGTATAAAGATCAGTTGGAGTTCAGGTATTATCTGTTTCCTGAAGGCGACTGGGATCATTATGCGGCAGAAAAAGATAAGGTTCAGAATTGTATTGGAACAGATTACAGAATTGATGTTATAGGAGATTACAGCCTGAAGGATGTAGATGCTTACTATGGGGATCCCATGCCGATGGCTATGAAGGCAGTAGAAGACAAAATTTCGGTTATGATTCAGAATTATGAGATCTGAATATGGGATATTGAAGGCTCTGAGTGATTGTGGTATAGTAAACATATGGTTCGGAACTAAAACGGAACTAAATACTATGTGACAGAACAACACATCTGGTGATATGAAAGAAGAGGGAACCTTATGAGTCAGGAGCACATGATCACTACAACAGAAGCAGCCAGAATATTGGGTGTATCTTCCAGATATGTTCTTAAGTTATGCACACAGGGAGAACTGTCAGGAGCAGAAAAATGTGGCAGAAGCTGGAAAATTCCAGAGAGAAGTGTTATGGAGTTTAACAGGGAACGAAATGTACTGATGAGGCAGGATGAATTATTACCTTGTGGTGTAGGAAAGAGTTCTTATAAGGAACTGGCATCTACCTGCTATTATGTGGATAAAACTTTGCTGATAAAAGAAATCATAGATGATTATAATGCGGTACAGCTCTTTGCGAGACCAAGGCGCTTTGGTAAGAGCCTGACGATCAGCATGCTGCAGACCTTTTTTGAAAAAACAGAAGAGGATACATCAGTTTATTTCAGAGATCGTGCGATCTGGAGAGAAGGGAAACGGTATGTTTGCCAGCAGGGGCAGTTCCCGGTCATTACACTTTCCTTTAAGGATATCAAATACAGTGACTGGGCAAGAACTTACGAGGCGATTTATCAGATTTTATGTGATGAGTTTAACAGACATCCGGAGATAAGAGAAAGCGAACTGGTCAGTGAACTGGACAAAAGATATGTAAAGCAGTTGTTTGAAGGAAAACTGACCGAAGTAGAGCTGTCAAGGGCATTATATCAGCTGACCAGGGCTCTTTGTCAGCATTATAAAACGAAGGTTATTATCCTGATTGATGAATATGATACACCGATCCAGGAAGGGTATCATAATGGATATTATGAGCAGGTGATTGAATTTATCAGAAATTTGTTTTCGGCAGGCTTGAAGGATAATGAGTTTCTGAAGCAGGGTGTCCTGACAGGAATTTTACGTGTATCTAAGGAAAATCTGTTCAGCGGATTAAATAATCTGGCAGTGAATACAGTTGTGGATGATAAATATTCTTCTTATTTTGGATTTACCCATGATGAAGTAGAAAGAATGGCCGAGTACTATGGGAAAATTGACAGGATGTCAGAACTTGAGTTGTGGTACGACGGGTATCTTTTTGGACAGGCAAGGTTATATAATCCATGGTCGGTGATGAACTATTTTAATAACGACTGTAAACCTAAGACATTCTGGGTGAATACCAGTGAAAACAGTATTCTTCAGGATGTATTAGGGAGTTTATCGCCTGAAAATGCGGAAGAATTAACAGAACTTCTGGAAGGCAAAGAGGTGATAACCCCTTTAAATATGGAAGTGATATATCCACAGATAAAGAAAGACATTGCAGGATTATACAGCTTTCTGCTTATGTGTGGATATTTGAAACTGGTTTCTCCTGTAGATGAGACAGAATTTGGAACCTTTGCCAGAGTGGCAATTCCTAATTTTGAAGTACGGCGGGTATTTGAAACAGAAGTATTATCATGGATTGGAAAAGGAACGGGTAATACAGCTATTACCAATGTGGGAAAAGCATTGTATAGCAGGGATGCAGTGCTACTGCAGAATAGTATCAGGGAGTTTATCTGTCAGACAGTAAGTTTCTTTGATACTTCAACAGAGGGATTTTATCATGGGCTGATACTTGGACTTACTGCCGTAGTAGGAAGTCAATATGTGATAAAGTCAAACAGAGAGTCTGGATCGGGCAGATATGATATTGCCATGTATCCTAAGAATAAAGGATTTAGTGGAATTATTATAGAGATTAAAAGCACCAAGGAAAAAAATGCTGATTTGGGAGAACTGGCAGAAGCTGCACTGAAACAAATTGAAGCCAAAGATTATACTGCTGATTTTCAAGTGCAGGAAACAGAATCAGTCACATGCTTCGGAATAGCGTTTTGCGGAAAAGAGACAGCGGTAAAAAGCGGGGTAAGTAAATAGAGGAGAATAAATGTGTATCAGGAATTTTTTTTTAATGCTGAGTTAGGATCACAATCTTATGATGAAAAATTGCTTAAAAGAATAAAATGTGAGGAACTGAGAGAATTAGTAAAGGCTTTTGGCAATGAAAAGTTGTATAGTGAATCGGAAACAGATATTGAAATTTTGAAACAATTAGTTGCATTCAGTAGTATCTGGGACTATAGACAAAGGCGTAGAATACATCAGTCAGAAGGGGAAAGATGGCAGGTAGATTCTGGTGTATTCACAGAAACCCAAAAAGTGTGTATTGAGAATGCAATAGATGCATTAGGACTGAGAGGAATACAACAACCATGTCAAAAAAAATATGATTATATTATAGCATTGGGCGGTGCCAGAATGTCCTGTTTATACAGAACTCAGTATGCGTATGATATTTTTAAAAAAGAGGAAATCCCCAAATTGGTATTGCTTTCCTCACTGCGAAAAGTTATGGATTCTGAAAGAGTGTCTACAGATACATATGCACCGCTGGCGCAAACAGAGTTTGATCTGATGAATGCAGCATTAAAAAAATTAAGCAGAATATGCAATGTCAGGAAACTTGAGTACGAAGATGAAAATTATAATCTCTCATGGAAGATAGTGGAGGGAGTGGATATTGGCACGGGAAAAGAGATAAGTTCTATTGCAGCACCTTCTCGAAATAAAGAGCGCAGAGCCAACTCAGCAGATACATATGATTTTTTTCTGGAGAAAGAAGAGAAAAAAAAGAATAAACAGATACTGTTCGTTACGAGCCAGATATATGTACCATATCAACATATAGAAGCAGTGCGGATGATTGGGATTCCTTACAAGATGAATATAGATACTGTGGGATATCCACTGGAATGGAATGGGAGTACCGGAAAACCTTTATACGAAAATTATTTGCAGGAAATTCGATCTACGTTACAGGCTATAGATAGACTGGTCATGATGGTAAAAAGATAGAAAAATATTTAACGAGGGGGATAAAATTGTGGGAAAAGGCGAAAGAATTGATACAGTCATCACAGGAAACGACTGTATAATTGATGTTGAACAGATACGAAATGTAATTAGAAAAATTGTGGAATATGACAAAAATGATTTAGAAAGAAAAATAATTAACGTTACTGGTGAAGGAGGTGTAGGAAAAACAACTCTTTTAAAAAGAATATGCGAGATATACACAAAGGAAAAAACGAATCTGGATGGTGTATATTATGTTGAAGCATCGGCATGTTCAGCAGATGTAGATATATTATATTTGATAGCCAGAAGCATAGGAAATGCAGAAAATAAGGGGAAGGCTGTATTAAAAAAGTATGAAGTTTTGTATGAATGCTATAGAATGGCAAGAAAACAAAAATTTACAAGACAAACGGAAGACAAAGACACTAACAGAAAAAAGGCAAGTGATCTTTTAAATAACTTTGTTTTGCCGGGAATGGAACTTATAAATAACTCGTTTTCCGTAATAGATATATTAAGTAATTGCATGCAACCTGAATTGATTCTGCAAGCTACAAAAGTAGGAGTTAGTGTATTTTCTTTAATAAGTGCTATTTTGGGAAAATATAAGGAAAAGGCAGAAGAGGAACCTTTTTTACGTATTATTGAGCAATATAATAGTGATTATGAGTATCGGAAGGCTTTAAGGGAGACTTTTACCGAGGAAATTATGGAATGGCAAAAGAATCGCGAAAAGAAGAGGCTTGCAATAATTATTGATAATTATGCACTGACGTATTCCCGAGAGTTATATTATGATAGTACATGGCTTAGAAATATTTCACAGAGAACAAAATGCTGTTGGATCGTAGGCAGCAGGAATCCGATATCGGCAAGGCAAGAACTTATAGAAGAAATAAAACTGCAGGGATTTAATAAAGAACAGACAGAGAAATATCTTACTGAATATATTCCTGAAAAATATAAACGAGACCAGTGGAATGAAATTGAAACAAGAATAATGGATATATGTGGAGAGGGAGAGAATATATACCTTCCATATAAATTGCGTCTGGTATGTGATTATGTGATAAGAAATAGTGAAGAAAAACTGACATCTGTGGATAAATTGGAAAATGTTCGGATGAGCGAATTCGTGAGCTATTATTTTTTCAGTGATATGCCGGAAATGATAATAGCGGCTGTGCAATTATTAAGTTGTCTTTCGGCCTGGTCAGCGCAAGAATTAGAAATATTGAAACGAAAATTTAATTATCATTATCTGGAGGCAAGGTACTTGCTGCAAAAGTGTGCATCAGTAGAGTGTCTTGATAATGGAGAGATAAAATTGCATGAAGCTATTAAAGATGCAATAAATCAGAGCGATGGAAATTTTATTATTTTTGATGCGGAAGAATATCTGTTTCAGGAATTAGGCAATCTATTTTTATCTTCAACAAGTGAAATTTATGATATAAGGTTAGTGAAAGATTACTTTATAATAGCATGTGATTTCATAAAACGACTTAGAAGGAACCAAAATACAAATAAATATCAACACATAATAGAGAATTTTAAACACGTTTTAGGTAATGTATATGATGCACATAAGACCAAAGAAATCATATCAGAAGAGTTTGAAATAGCCTATGGCGAGATTGTAGAAACGTTATTCAAGAATGGAGAGGATGAGTTATTATACTTTGAACAAAAGCTTTTATGGGCAGATTTGTGTACTAAATTATACAAAGCAAATACAGCACAAAGATTAGAAGGAGAATGTGTAACTGGGATTGAAGAACTATTGAGTAATATAAGAAATACAGAAAATACAAAAAATATTATAAAATGTTACATGTTGCTAATTAAGGCATACAACTGGGCTGGATATGATAGTTCAAAATCATGGGAATATGAAAAAGCGCTGGAGTATGGACGTAAAGGGCTCAGAATGGCAGATGACTTGGTAGGGATCGTAACTGAAAAGTTAGAAGGAAGTATACTACCAGGGAATATTGTTCAAATCAGAATATTGAAAGAAGCATATTCTGGGAGAAGACATGTTGCAGAAGAAAACAGCCTGTTTTCACAAATAAGTGAGATAGAAGGAGAAACCTATAGTTATAAGGATATTGAGAAGGCGCTAAAGGGAATATCTGAAATTAAGAATAGTATGGCCGACGAGGAAGTAACATGGTATTTAACGACATTGCTGACATTGTTTAAGGATCAATATGTAAGATTAAGGGGAAATGAACCATGGTATGTGATTCGGACAAACAGAGGGGATGGGATAGTTACAGATCCGGTGCGATACGGAATTTCTACATATTGGATTAGAAAAGCATTCGGGAAAGAGGGGCAAGGGCTTGCAAGGACAAGCATGAAAAACATTGCAGTTTATCTGTATAAGTCAGGCGATAGGATAAATGATGATTTAAATCGTAATTATCAGACAATGTTGATTTTGCAGGAATTAATCGAACAGTGTCAGGTGGCAACTCCTTTTTCTGTGAAGGGAGGATCGGTACCAGAGCAAAAAATAAAGGAACTGATTGAAGATGCAGAATTAATGGGTGTAAGTAATGAAAAAGAGATCATGTTTAGACATCTAAAATTTTTGTATGAAAGTATTTTAATACAGTATGGTGAAAAAAAACGTGAAGGGAAATTATTTACGATCTGGAGTATTTCACAGGAGGCCATGGAACCAATTTCGTATTTAGGTGAATTATATCTTTTGAAATATTGGTATACGGATGCTTTATTCAAGTTTGCGGTAGTATTATTGAATAGATATGTTCGTACGAATGTGTTTGAGGCAGAAATTTTGGATGCCTACTGTCGATGTGGCATAGCATTATATGGAATTGGAGATAAAAAAGATAAGGCAAAAGAATTTATGGAAAATGTATGTAGGATTGCAGAAAGCTATATTATAGAATGCCCTGAGAAAAAACAAGAATATTACAAGTCTATTTTAGGTGCAATAAGTAGAGAGGAGGATATTCTGGAATTAATTGATATACTGAATGATTAGATCAAAGATGAAAGTTAATTCACTTTATTATTTGATCTGGACTAAATGGTAAAGTGAGTTCCCAGTATTTCAAAAGAATAGATGGGCGGAATTGGCTTTGATCATTAAACCATTGGGAGCTTCTGAAAGATGAAAAAAGCGTTTTGTGAAAAAGAGACAGTGGTGAAAAGCAGGGTAAATAAATAAGAGGATATGCCGATATATAAATTAGTTGAATAAGATTCAGGACGAATCGTGATGATGCATGGAGGCATAAGTAAGGTGATTAAGCCGGTTGGATTGTCAAATTCAACCGGTTTTTTGATTTTATGACAAGGAGAGCAAAAATGATGAATTACTATATTTATGGTGCAGGAAAAAATTTAAAAATGGTATTGGATCAAGTTACACAATATATATGCATTGACGGTATATTAGATAATGATAAAAGCAAAATAAATACAGAGATTGAGTCAAAAAGAGTATACTCAATAGAAAAATTTTTTTCAGAAATATATGATAATCATACTGTGATTATTATATCTGTTACTAATCCTAAGGCGCAAAAGGAAATAGAGGTAGATTTAATTAAAAGAGGAATTAAAAAGGGTGAAAATTATGTTATGGCTTCAGAATTCTGCAGTTTTGGTGGAAGTCAAACACCGGGAAGCGTATCTGGGGTTATTAGGACTCCAGAAGGATACGAAGCAAGAAAATCTGTTGATCCTAATTCGTATATTGTATTTTCAAAGAGAAATAGAATATTTAGAGTGGTAAAAGACCAAGTGGCTGATAAGATGAGAAGAATCTATCAAAAATGTAAAAAAAATGATTTGTTTGATCAATGGATTATTAAAACATGGATTGCAGATAATGAGCAAGAATTTGGCGTGAACTTAGTTTTAGAACACGAATATATTCCAATTATTTCATTTTGCTTTGAGTGGGCACCGAAGATGTATGAAGATTATGTGATCTATTTTTTGGATTTGATTGGGAAACTAACTAATGCTGGGTTATGCCTTGTAGATGCACATGGACTAAATGCAACCATATATAAAGGCAGTTTTTCTTTTTTTGATTTTGGGGCTTTGGATGAGGGAATCATTACGGGAATGCGGCTACAAGAGGTATTGAACACACTAGTTTTACCTTTGATTTTGATAAAGGTTGGACAAACTTCAAGAGCGTATCTATATCTTGAAGATCATAGTATATTATTAAATTTAAGGGACGTGGTTGGATATTTGTCCGGTACAGAAAATGACCATTTAAAAAAAATATATGAAAAAACCATTAAGGTGAATACTAGTGAAGATGTTGAGGATATTTTAGCTGAAATAAAAAAATATATAATTAACTTTAGAAGGAATGGAGCAAAAGGAAAATGGGAAGATTATCAAGATAATGAATGGATGATAACAAATGATAAGATAAAATGGACAACAAAAATGCAAAATGCCATTTCACTAATTGAATATGTAAAGCCACATACAATAATCGACATTGCTGGAAATCAAGGTTGGTACGGATCATATTTTAGGCAGTATTTGGATAGTTCGATTATAGTTGATTCGGATATAAATGCATTAGATAAGTTATGGACGAGAATAAAGAGTGAAAAAATAAATAATGTAATACCGGTCAAGATGTCTATATGTGCCCCTTCTTTAGGAAGGCACTATGATGGTTTTATAGATGGAAAGGCAATTAAACCTATTAGAAAATGTGGATGTGAAAGATATAGATCAGAGTTTGCAATTGCATTATCTATAGTTCATCATTTGGCGTTTAGAGAATATCTTTCATTTGATGAAATTATTTCACTACTTTCTGAATATACAACAAAATATTTACTTATAGAATTTGTAGACAAAGAGGATAAATTTATAGAAGATTTTATTAAAGTAGGATACGAATGGTATACAAAAGATAATTTTGAGAGATCATTAAAGCAACAATTTAATATATTACAGCAAAAGGAATCATCGCCAAAAGAAACTAGAACAATGTATCTGTGTGAAAAATATGATAGAAATATATGATTTTAAGCACATATAGAAACCATAATTAGAAATTATGGAGAGGGTTGCAGAATGATATATGCGGATGAATTAAATAAATATGATAATGTTATATTGTATGGATATATAACAAAGAAGATAGATTTATATAGAGAAAAAATAAAAAAGAGTAAGTTTTATATTACGGACAGTGACTATCGTAAATTTGGAGAAGAATATAATAATGTTAGAGTAATGAGGCTGGATGATATTCTAGAAAATGTACAGGGTAAGACGGCTATAATTGTTTTGCCATTAAATTTTGAAAAAAGTATTTATTCTACTATACGTAAATTTGGTTTCAATGGTGATATTTTTTCTGATGATATGATATGTTTTGCTGATTATAATGACAGAATTTCTGATCAAAATACTGGAACCTATACTATAGAGAAACATACGCAAATATTGATAAGTTTAATGAAAGAATATGGCATTAACAATATAGTTGCGAGCCCGGGTATTTGCAATATGAATTTTGTATATAGTGTGCAAAATGATAGTTATTTTAATGTTGTTTCATGTGTAGATGAGAGGTCTGCTGGGTATATGGCTTGTGGAATTGCACAAACAACAGGAAGACCAGTTGCGCTTTCTTGCACAGGAGCTACTTCATCTAGAAATTATATGTCCGCATTAACAGAAGCGTATTATAGTAAGCTCCCCGTTCTGGCTATTACATCTAGTAGAGATTCATTTATGATTAATAATGGGATTGATCAGATAACAGATAGATTACATCATCCTAAAGATATAGTTGTATATAGTACTGAAATTGGAGAAATTGAAAATGAAACTGAAAAAGCATATTGCGAGTTGGAAGTCAATAGGGCATTGAGTAAACTAACTATAAATAAGGGAGGTCCTGTTCATATAAATTTAATTACACATTTTTCTAAGGATTTTACAGTTGGAACGTTGCCGATGTGTTCTAGAATAGAAGTTATTAATACGAGTGATAATCTGCCGCCAATTCCAGACGGAAGTGCAATAATGATAAGACCTAATGTACCAATAGATATAGAATTACAAGATTTGATAGAAGAATTTAGTGATAAATATGGGGTACCTGTTATAGGGGATAATTTAAGCAATTATAAAGGAAAAAACTTTGTAAATATAAGTTTAATGGCAGATCAGAAAGAAAACAATAATTTAAAGTTTGATACAATCATTAGTGTTGGTGAAATAAATAGATATATTCCGATTTCTTGTCGTAAAAGTTGGAGAATATCTGAGGATGGTAATATTCAAGATTATTATTTAAATCTGCAATACTTTTTTAATATGACATTTAAAGAATTTCTAAAGAAATATCTGAGCATTAAGTCAAATAAAATACAAATAAAAAGTGAATTGAAGAAAATATATAATGAAATGAATAATAAGATCCCAGAATTACCATTTTCTAATTTATGGATAGCGAGAGTTACGTCACCTAGATTACCAGAAAATTCAGTATTATATTTAGGAATATATTCTACACTTAAAAATTGGAATTATTTTGCCGTTCCTCAATCAGTTTATTGTTATTCAACCGTTGGAGGATTTGGAATTGATGGAGGTATATCATCAATGGTAGGTGCATCTGTTGTAAACAGAAACAGGGTACATTTTGCAATTGTAGGTGATCTGGCTTTTTATTATGAAATGAATGTGCTAGGAAATAAACATATAGGAAGTAATGTGAGAATTATGGTCATAAATAATAATGGAGGAAATTCTTTAATTAATGGAAATGGACTTCCGGATACAGAGAATATGACTATCTATGTGGGAGCACCTAATCATTATGGTGGAAATGACAGTATTGTTATAAAGGCTTTTGCAGAGGCACTGGGATACTTGTATTTATATGCTGAAAATAAAGAAGAATATTTGAGTCAGGTAAATACATTTATTAATGGTGATATAGGAAAACCTATTGTGTTTGAAGTAAAGACTACACATGAAAATGAAGCGAAGGCATTGAATGTAATTACGCATTTATAAAATGTAAAGGAGAATATAAATGGAAAATAAATACATAAAAAAATATAATATTGAATTTTTGATTTCGTGTGTACTACCTGATGTGAATGGCATATGGGGAGTTAGCGGAATGTATCCTTTTCTTTTTTTCTATCATTACAAAAAGGGAATTATTTTTAGTAGAGTAATACCAAATTGTAATACGGTTCAACAGTTATTTATGTTTCAGGGAATATATAAAAATGACTGTTATGTATTTCTTATACCCAATAATGAATCCGATATTGTTGTATACAATATAAAAACAGATTCATTTACTAGAATAGCATTAAAAGATCCATGTCCTAATATGTTTAGAGGTTGTGTTTGTATTAAGGATGATCTGATTTGCATTCCCTTTCGGTATGATTATTATGTAAGCATTGATGTTCAAACATTAAAGGTAAAATATATATGCCAATGGAAATGTAATGATTATGATTATACGAATGGTTATACAGTAAAGGGAAATAATATATATACAGTTATGCCAAAGAGCAATAAAGTGTTTTGTTATGATATTGAAAAAGGAAAAGCAATTATAAAGGAGGTTGGAGATAAAGATAGTAGTTACACCTCTATATGTGGCAGTAATGAAAATGTGATCCTATATGATAATCATAGAAAATCTATTAATGTATTAGATTCAAGTTTAGAGAAGATCTGTAAATCCATGATAATTGATAAAGAAGCAGTGGCGTTACATAGTGGATATAGTGGAGACATTATAGTTGATGATGTATTAACTGATGAGTGGGATGTTTTTTCTAAAGAATTAATGGTGATTAAAAAAGATGACTATGAAGGAAACAATATTAATGAGAGCAGGGAAGGAATGACATTATATAAATTTGGCTGTTGGTTTAATAACTACAATGAGAAAGTTTGCTGTGTAGATAAATATAATCATCTCTATGAGTTTAATAGAGATATGTCATATACGTGCCGAGAAATATCAATGTCTGCAGAAATGTGGAGAGATATAATAGATACAAATTATAAAACGAATTGCCCACAAAAACTATATAAAGAAAATCAATTCTGGAAGCTTACAGAGTTTCTAAATTTGATAGAACTTAGAGAAGATTTAAATCATAGTAGGAGCTAGGAAAACATAAATGAGAAAAATAGATATATTAACATATTGGGGAGTACCTAATTATGGTGCATGGATACAAGCTTATGCTCTAAATAATACAATAACACAAATAGCTAGAAATATGAAACAAAACATCGAAATTAGGCATATTAATTGGTTAGAAGAATCTCATTGGAAATACTATTATGAAAAAGACGAAAGACTATGTAATGCATTTATGTATAATTGGCAGCAAATACCTCATACACATCAATACACAGAAGAGGAATTGGAAAAGGAAGAATTTGATATATGCATAACTGGTTCAGACTCTATATGGTCATTTATAGAAACACCAAAGCCAGATTTTTATTTGATTGGAAACAAAATAAAAGCAAAGCATTTATGTGCATATGCGGCAAGCGCAGGGACCAGTAGTGTGCAAGATATATGCCATATGAGAGAAGTGATAGAGGGATTTGATAAATATGATCTGATCACAGTCAGAGATGAAAAAACAGGAGAGATTGTAAATCACTTCAGCAAACACCATAGAATTAATTCGACAGTACTAGATCCGGCATTATTGTGGGATTTCAAAAAGGATAAGGAAGTATTATTGCCACAATATAGTGATTATATAGTAGTGTACGGAACGCAGTGGAGTGAAGCATTTATAGAGGAAATAAAAGCTTTGGCTAATAAACAGAAGCTAAAATTAATAAGCGTGGGATTTATTAATCCATGGTGTGATATAAATTTGAAAATGATTGAGCTTAGAACCAAGGAATGGTTGGGCTTCTTCTGTAATGCAGAATATGTAGTAACGAGTACATTTCATGGACTAATGGTTGGACTGGCATATGAAAAGCAGATTAAATTTTGCCAGGTGCCATTTGTAAAAAACAGATCAGAAACACTTATAAAGAAGTTAGGATTGGAAGATTGGCAAAGTAATAAAAGCGATATTGATTATAACAAGGTTTCACTCAAATTGCAGAAAGAGAGAAAAAAATCACTTGATGTTTTAGAAAGTATATTAGAACTATAATAAAATCTAAAATACTTAATTAAAGGAGCAATTATGAATTATATAATTTTTGGCGCAGGACAAATAGGTCTTGAGGCAATTGAACTGATAGGTAAAGAAAAGATAAGTTATTTTATTGATAACGATGTACATAAAATCAATTCTGAAATATCAAATAAGATGATTTATTCTTTCAAAGAGGGGATTGAAAAGAGAAGTAAAGAAATAATTGTAATTGCGGTTTCAGCAACATATGAAGAACAGATAGAAGATCAGTTGAAAAATAATGATATTAAAGATTATTGTTTTTTTTCAGAGCTAAAGATGCAAATGACAAGAGACAAGATATTAACTAGAACAAATTATCTCAGTATATATAATAATGCCATACAGTGGATAAAAAATAACTCAGTATTAGATCAAGGGATCATTAACAATTCAAAATTAAAAAAATCATATCCAGAAGTTACAGGCTATTATATTCCTACTTTGATAAGATGGGGATATAAGGAGTTGGCAGTTTCCTATGCTAAGTGGTTGTGTTCAATTCAGAAGGAAGATGGCTCTTGGTATGATACTTTGGACAAGGCACCTTATATATTTGATTCTGCACAGATCTTAAAGGGCTTGATAGCAGTAAGAGAAATGTATTCAGATAGAGAACAATTGGATAGTGCTATAAAAAGGGGATGTGATTGGATTTTAAGTTGTATGACAGATGAAGGGCAGTTAAAAACTCCTTCAGAAGCAGAATGGGGAAATGTTGCATCTGAACTTATACATACATATTGCTTATCACCTTTAAATGATGCTGCTCAGTTATATGGCGAGCCCAAATACCAGGAAGCAGCAAATAAAATTTTGAATTATTATAAACAGCATTACTTTGAAAAAATAGTTGATTTTAGTATGCTTTCCCATTTTTATGCATATGTTGTTGAAGCTATGCTTGATATGGGAGAAATAGAACTTGCGAGAGAAGCTATGACTAATATAGAAGCTTTTCAGAAAAAAAGTGGTGCAGTGCCAGCGTATAAGGATGTGGACTGGATATGTTCAACGGGATTGTTTCAGCTTTCGTTGATTTGGTTTAGACTAGGGGATCTGGATAGAGGAAATAAGGCATTTGAATATGCATGTAAATTACAGAACGATTCTGGTGGTTGGTATGGCAGTTATATTTCTGAAGAGAATTCAGATGAAATTAATACATATTTTCCTGATGCAGAAATAAGCTGGGCAAATAAATATTTCCTGGATGCACTATATTATAAAAATGTGTGTCAGTTTGAAAAACAATCTGTTATTTTCCGAAATGATTTAGAAGATACAGATGGGAAGTATTTAGTTATTAAAAATACGATTGAAAATTTGAATAATGAAACAAGTAAAATTTTGGATCTGGGATGTGGTAAAGGAAGATATTTAAGAAAATTATTAAAAAATTTTCCTAAGTGCAAGTATTATGGAACGGATATTTCACTAAAAGTAATGAAATATTTTGAAGATTGTGGGCAAATAGAAACCAGACAGGGGAGTTTAACGGATATTCCCTATGAAAATGATATGTTTGATGTTGTCTATACTTGTGAAGCGTTGGAACACGCAATAGATATCGAATCCGCTGTAAAA
>ERZ1673743.1853-NODE-1853-length-20741-cov-4.988446_pt1 | contig 20741 bp, 17 predicted proteins | sample MGYA00580197_ERZ1673743 | MGnify/ENA primary metagenome ERZ1673743 (study PRJEB41218, sample SAMN15661795) | gut metagenome | host: Homo sapiens | place: Canada: London | collected 2015-08-20/2019-03-30 | study: EMG produced TPA metagenomics assembly of... | reverse complement strand
CCGCGGGCAAAGACGGCGGCGATGTATGGTTGACGAGTGCGGGAGCCACGGGCACCTGCGCAGAATCTGCGCGGGGTGCCGTCAGCGGGTCAACACTATGTTTTTCTCTGAGGCGATGCGGCGCATGTTGAGCACGGCATAGCGCATGCGGCCAAGGGCGGTGTTGATGCTGACGCCGGTGGCCTCGGCAATCTCCTTGAACGACATGTTGCGGTAGAAACGCATCTCAAGCACTTCGCGCTGCGATTCGGGCAGCGACTCCATGATGCGGCGCACGTCGGTGTGGATCTGAGAGGTAACGAGAAGATCCTCTACATTCTCTTCAGAAAGGTCGCGGCGGTTGAGCACGTTCACCTCCTCCTGGTCGGCCGAGACAGTGTTCTCGCTCTTCTCCTGACGGAAATAGTCGATGATGAGGTTGTGGGCGATGCGCATGAGCCACGCCGAGAATTTGCCTGAGTCGGTATAACGGCCCTGGCGTATGGTGGTGATAGCCTTCACGAACGTCTCCTGAAAGATGTCGTCGGCGATATCCTTGTTTTTAACAATGTTTACGATATAGGTGAAGATTCGATCCTGATATCTGCGAAGGATAACATCGAAAGCTTCGTTATTGCCATCGGCATAAGCGGTGACCAGCTTCTCGTCGGTCTGCCGGTTAAGATTCTGCATTTTCGTCGTTTTAATAGATTAAGTAGAAGTACGCGATAGGCAGGGGGGTGTTAAAAGGTTTATAATTAGGTTGATAATCAGGCATTTTCGGGCGGGTGTGAATTATTTCCGACACGGCTGCCCGAGGGTGAATTCAGTTGTTTTGTTGATGGGGTTACTTTTCCGAATACAAAAGTAATCAATAAATTTGAATACGCAAAAAAAGTTGCCCCCGATTAGCGTTTTTTCACCAAATCACGCACAATAACGACACCTTTTAAGCGTTATCAACACTTCCGGGGCCAAAACACAGCATTCCGGCATCAATTTTTCACCCTCACGGCAATATCAGGCACGACGGCACGTTATATATATGCAGGTCGCTCAGCCACATAGCGGTAGAGTCCGCGCCCGGACGGCGGCGACCCGCCTCCATTCCCCTCACATACCCCCAAACATTAGACATAGCGTGCCTATGAAAAATGATTCTACCTCAATCCCACCTAAATCAGCTATGAAACAGCTCTCTCCAGAAAACCGGGGTACCTCGCAGATGCGTCCCCGACGGCAGACCATGGCATTCATTCGCCAGTTTGCCCGCGCCTACAGCTGCAGCGCGTCATTGCCGCCGGCCCTGGGCGCCTTCATAGCCAACTGATTCACCAAAGCCAAAGCGGCGCGGCCCCATCCCCGGGAGCCGCGCCGCACTTTTATACCCCCGGGGGTGGAAAAAGAGCGGGCACGGGGTTGGGGGATTGCAAAAAAACGGTAACTTTGCAGATTATTAGAGACAGCTAATTTCACAATCTGACCCGATATGTCGGTAAACAAGGTAATACTGGTAGGAAATGTGGGCCGCGCCCCCGAGGTGCGGTACATTGACTCGCGTCCATACGCCACATTCTCGCTCGCAACCTCCGAGCGCCTCGCATCGGGTCAGGAGCTGACCGAGTGGCACCAGATCGTGATGTGGGACGCGGCCGCCGAGATTGCCGAACGATACATCACAAAAGGGACGAAACTCTATATCGAAGGGCGTCTGCGCACCCGCACATGGCAGGATTTCAACGCCATAAAGCGGTCGGTAACCGAGATATACGTCGACACATACGACATTCTATCGCGCCCGCAGCGCCCCGAGACCCCGACTCAGAAATCATAACCCAAACCCAATCATACCACAGATGAAAAAATCCGAAAAATTTGCCGGTGACGCGGCTCCGGACGATACCCGGGGCGCCGAGCAGTTCATCGACCAGACAGCCGACCCCGTGCAGCTGCCTGAGAACGCCTTCCGCCAGTTAGGGGCCGACGAGACCTACCGCCCGATGATGCATCCGGCGCGCCAGTACCCCGAGGTGACTCCATACTCGGTTGTAATGGGTCTGATTCTCTGCGTTATCTTCTCGGCCGCCGCCGCTTATCTCGGACTCAAGGTAGGCCAGGTGTTCGAGGCCGCCATCCCCATCGCCATCATAGCCGTGGGACTTTCGGGAGCGCTGGGCCGCAAGAACGCCCTGGGCGAGAATGTGATCATACAGTCGATCGGCGCCTGCTCGGGCGTGATTGTGGCCGGTGCCATCTTCACTCTGCCGGCACTCTACATCCTGCAGGCCACCTACCCCGAGATTACGGTAAGTTTCTTCCAGATATTCCTGAGCTCGCTGTTGGGCGGTGTGCTTGGCATACTGTTCTTCATACCGTTCCGCAAATATTTCGTGAAAGACATGCACGGCAAGTACCCCTTCCCCGAGGCCACGGCCACGACACAGGTACTCGCCTCCGGCCAGTCGGCCGGCGCCACAGGAGGCTCTCAAGCCAAGACGCTGGTAATCGCCTCGCTCATCGGCGGTCTGTACGACTATATCGTCGAGACATTCGGCGTATGGGCCAACACCCTCTCTACCACCGTGTTCCAGTGGGGGCAGGTGCTTGAGGAGAAGACACGCCTCGTCATGAACTGCAACGTGGGCGCCGCGGTGCTCGGTCTGGGCTACATAATCGGCCTGGAATATGCATTCATCATCACCGCCGGCTCGCTGTTCGTGTGGTGGGTGATCATACCCCTTATGGGCACCTACGGCAATGCCGAGATCGTGGCCATGTCGTCGCAGGAGATTTTCAGCAACTACGCCCGCATGATCGGCATCGGCGGCATCGCCATGGCCGGCGTGATCGGCATCGTGAAATCGTGGTCCATCATCCGCCAGGCCGTCGGGCTGGCCGGCCGTGAGTTCAAAGGTAACGACACAGGTGCCACACGCCCCGTGCGCTGGCAGACCGACATATCGATGAAACATATCGTGATGTTCATTGCCATAGCCCTTGTGGCCGTGCTGATTTTCTTCTGGTTCGGCGTTATACATGTATGGTGGCAGGCCCTCGTGGCCTGGGTTGTGGTGGCCATCATCGCCTTCCTGTTCACCACAGTGGCCGCCAACGCCATCGCCATCGTGGGCTCGAACCCCGTGTCGGGCATGACGCTTATGACCCTGATCATCGCCTCGGCCATCTTCGTGGCCATCGGCCTGAACGGCACCTCGGGCATCGTCGCCTCGATGGTAATCGGCGGCGTTGTCTGCACGGCGCTCTCAATGGCCGGCGGTTTCGTCACCGACCTTAAGGTCGGCTACTGGCTGGGCACCACCCCTAAGAAACAGGAGTCGTGGAAATTCCTCGGCACGCTGGTGTCGGCAGCCACTGTCGGCGGCGTCATCCTGGTGCTCAACCAGGTGTACGGTTTCTCGGGCGACAACGCCCTGGTGGCTCCCCAGGCCAACGCCATGGCCAAGGTGATCGAACCGCTCATGATGGGCGGCGACACCCCCTGGATCCTCTACCTGGCCGGCGTGGTGCTGGCCCTCCTGCTCAACTGGCTCAAGGTGCCGGCTCTGGCATTCTGCCTGGGCATGTTCATCCCCCTGGGACTGAACGTTCCCCTGCTCGTAGGTGGTGCCGTGGCATGGTTCGTGGCCAACTCGTCGAAAGACAAGGCCGTGAGCGACGCACGCCGTGACAAGGGTACCCTCATCTCGTCGGGCCTCATCGCCGGCGGCGCGCTGTTCGGCGTTTTCGCCGCCCTGACACGTTTCCTCGGTTTCGAGTTCGTGAACACCACCGACCCCGTTCTGTTGCAGATTTTCGCTCTCGTGGCATACGCCGCCCTCATATTCTATGTATGGCGTTCGTCGCTTAACGCCAAGCCCCAGCCGGGCAAATAACCCCTGACCATACAATACATTGAACCGCAAGATACTGGCGCTGGCCATCCCCTCGATTATAGCCAACATCACCACGCCCCTGCTGGGGCTGGTCGACGCGGCCGTGACAGGGCACATGGGCAGCGCCGTGTATATAGCGGCCATTGCCGTGGGGGGCGTGATGTTCAACATGCTCTACTGGCTGTTCGGATTCCTGCGCGGAGGCACCTCCGGGCTTACCGCACAGGCTTTCGGCGCCGGCGACATGCGCCTCTGCACTGTAGTGCTCTGCCGCTCACTTGTCGTGGCGCTCGGCGTGGCTGTGTTAATGATAGCCCTGCAGTGGCCCGTGGCCGAGGCGCTGACAGCTTTCCTCGAACCAGACTCGGCCACCGAACCACTCTCGCGCCGCTATTTCAGCATCCTCATCTGGGGCGCGCCCGCGATGCTCGGCACCTACGCAATGTCGGGCTGGTTCCTGGGGATGCAGAACTCGCGCATGATAATGTGGACGTCGCTCACCGTCAACGTGGTGAACATCGCGGCCAGCCTTCTGCTTGTCTACGTCGCCCACATGAAGATTGAGGGCGTGGCGCTGGGGACCCTCATCGCCCAGTGGACCGGCCTGAGCATGTCGGCGCTCTTTCTGCGACGCTACCGCCTGGGGCGTGTTACCTGGGCCGAAGTATTCCAGACCGACGGTATGCGCCGGTTCTTCTCGGTAAACATCTATGTGATGCTGCGCACCCTCTGCATGATTGCCGTAACACTGTGGTTCACCCGCACCGGCGCCGGCCAGGGCGCCGTGATACTGGCCGTGAACACCCTGCTGATGCAACTGTTCATGCTCTTCTCGTACATGATGGACGGATTCGCCTTCGCCGGCGAGGCTCTTGTAGGCCAATACGTTGGCCGGGGCGAACTCCTGCTCATGCGCCGGTGCGTCAGGTCGCTCATGCGCTGGGGAACGGCTCTGGCAGTAAGTTTCACCGTAATCTACTTTGTCGGGGGCGAGGAGTTTCTGGGGCTGCTCAGTTCAGACCTACCGGTCATCGAGGCCTCGGGCATCTACTGGTGGTGGGCACTGCTGATACCCTTCGCCGGATTCGCCGGATTCATCTGGGACGGCGTCTTCATCGGCGCCACCCTCACCCACGCCCTGCTGAAATCAATGGTGACGGCCATGCTTGTCTTCTTCATCGCCGAGAATGCTCTCTACCCAATGATCGGCAACCACGGCCTCTGGCTCGCCTTCATCCTCTACCTGGCCACCCGCGGCCTCTCCCAGTGGTACCTTTTCCGTCGCCGCTACCCCCGCCCCGTCTGACCCTCCCCCCAGTCAGACCCGTCGGACTTGTCGGACTGCCCCAACACAATGAAAACCAAATGTGTTACCGGTATTTGTGCATACACTTGCAGGGCCGCTACATGTAGCGGCCCTGCAAGTGTATGGTGATGTTCAGAAGTGGCTGGTGCGGTTCAGAAGAGGTAGGTGACGCGGATCTGCCAGAAGTCGGTGCGGGCGGAGTCGTCGACGAGTTTGGCCATCTTGGTGGCGAAGGTCATGCCCCAGGTGTACTGGCCCTGAATCTGCCAGTGGCGGAAGAGCTCGACACCGACACCGCACTGCAGGCCGATGGAGCCGGCGGTGTAGTCGAGGGCCTTCAGGTTGTTGTGACCGGCGAGAATAGAGATGGTGGGGCCGCCGAACACGTAGGGGGCCAGCGTGTCCTCGAAACCGTTCATGCGGGTCCATTTGAAACGGAGATCGATGGGGATCTGCACCATGTGCAGGTATGAGCGCTCGGTGCCGTAGCCGTCGACAGCCCAGATCTTGCGGTCGCCCAGGTGGAGCGTGGCACCCTGCGTTGAATAGAGGGCGCCTATGTCGATGCCGAAGCCGATGCCGGGAAACATCATCTCGCCCATCACGCCGACAGCCGGGCCAACCGACCTGTCGACCTTGAAGAGATCCTGTTTGAAATCAAGAGTGGTGATGCTGACACCGGCCGTGGGGCCCCAGCGGAATTCGGCGCGGCCTGCAAAAGCCGTGAATGCGACCACAAGGGCCACTATGACGTATCTGATATTCTTCATTGCAATCGGTGACTGGGGTTAGTTACGGGCGGCTTTGACGGCCACTACTGCCTCGGCGGGGGTGAGCAGGCTCTGCTCGCCGGTAGCCATGCACTTGAGGGCCATCTTGCCCTGCTGCATCTCGCTCTCTCCGACCATGGCCACGAAGGGCACTCCGGCGCCGTTGGCGTATGTCATCTGTTTCTTCATCTTGGCAGCATCGGGATAGATCTCGCATGCCACGCCGGCGGCGCGCATCTGTTTCATCATCTTCATCGACGCGGCTGCCTCGGCGGGGCCGAAGTTCACGAACATCACCTGTGTGGCAGTGCGGGCCTCGGCGGGATAAAGGTCGAGGGTGTTGAGCACGTCGTAGATGCGGTCGGCGCCGAACGAGATGCCCACGCCCGACAGACCCGGCATGCCGAACACGCCGGTGAGGTTGTCGTAGCGGCCACCACCGGTAATCGAGCCTATCTGCACGTCGGCGGCTTTCACCTCGATGATGGTGCCGGTGTAGTAGTTGAGGCCGCGGGCCAGCGAGACATCGAGGTCGAGGGTGGCGTCGAGGCCTACGGCATCGAGTCCGGCGATTACCTCGCGCAGTTCCTCCACGCCCTTGCGGCCGATCTCCGACGAGGCCAGCAGTGTGTCGAGCGCGTCGAGGCGCTCGGCCGTGGTGCCCGAGATGGCCAGGATGGGCTGGAGTGTAGCCACCTGTTTCTCGTCGAGGCCGCGCTCAAGCAGTTCGGCGTTCACGTTGTCGAGGCCGATCTTGTCGAGTTTGTCAATGGCCACAGTGATGTCCACAATCTTGTCGGGCGCGCCGATCAGCTCGGCGAAACCGGCCAGCACCTTGCGGTTGTTGAGCTTGAGGATGATGCGGATTTTCAGGCGGCGGAACACCTCGTCGATCATCTCAAGCAGCTCCACCTCGTTGAGCAGAGAGTCTGAACCCACCACATCGGCGTCGCACTGGTAGAACTCGCGGTAACGCCCCTTCTGCGGACGGTCGGCGCGCCACACGGGCTGAATCTGCGAGCGCTTGAACGGCATCTGCAACTCGTTGCGGTGCTGCACGACGTAGCGTGCAAAGGGCACCGTGAGGTCGTAGCGCAACCCCTTCTCGCAGAGCTGGGGAGCCAGACGCGCGGTGTCGCCGCTCTCTATGAGGGCGCGGTCGGCGCCACGCAGGAAGTCGCCCGAGTTCAGGATCTTGAACAGCAGCTTGTCGCCCTCCTCGCCATATTTGCCCATGAGGGTCGAGAGGTTCTCCATGGCGGGAGTCTCGATGGGGTTGTAGCCGTAGAGGGCGAAGACGTCGCGGATGGTGTTGAATATATAGTTGCGGCGGGCCATCTCGGCGGGCGAGAAGTCGCGTGTGCCCTTTGGAATGGAAGGCTTCATTGCTGTCTGATATGGTGGGTGATATTTACCTGAAAAAATATGTCAGTCGCGGTTGGCGCGCTTGCGCTCAAGCTCGTCGAGGATAATCTTGCGCAGACGGATGTGGTTGGGTGTTACCTCGACATACTCGTCCTCCTTGATGTATTCGAGAGCCTCCTCAAGGCTGAACACGACGGGGGGCACGATCTTGGCCTTCTCGTCGGTACCCGAGGCACGCACGTTGGTGAGTTTCTTTGATTTGGTGACGTTGATTACGATATCCTTGTCTTTGGCCGACTCGCCCACGACCTGACCGGCGTAGACCTCCTCCTGGGGGAAGATGAAGAAACGGCCGCGGTCCTGGAGCTTGTCGATGGCGTAGGCGTAGGCTGTACCGGCCTCCATGGCGATTAGCGAGCCGTTGGTGCGGCGCTCGATGTCACCTTTCCAGGGCTCGTAGTCGAGGAAACGGTGTGCCATGATGGCCTCGCCGGCCGAACCGGTGAGCACATTGTTGCGCAAGCCGATAATGCCGCGCGAGGGGATGTGGAACTCCATGTGCACGCGGTCGTTCTGCGTGGTCATCGACACCAGCTCGCCCTTGCGACGGGTAACCATGTCGATCATCTTCGAGGCATACTCCTCGGTGACGTTGATGGTGAGAGCCTCGACAGGCTCGCATTTCACGCCATCGATTTCCTTGATGATTACCTGGGGCTGCCCCACCTGGAGCTCATAGCCTTCGCGACGCATGGTCTCGATGAGCACCGACAGGTGCAGCACGCCGCGACCGAAGACAGTCCATTTGTCCTCGTCGACACCTTTCTGAACACGCAGGGCAAGGTTCTTGTCGAGCTCCTTGACCAGACGGTCGTTGATGTGGCGCGAGGTGACGAATTTGCCGTCGCGGCCGAAGAAAGGCGAATCGTTGATGGTGAAGGTCATCGACATGGTGGGTTCGTCGATGGCGATGCGCGGCAGCGGATCGGGATTGTCGACGAGCGTCACGGTGTCGCCGATCTCGAAGTTCTCAAGGCCGACGAGTGCGCAGATATCGCCCGACGAGACCTCGGCCACACGCTTGCGGCCCATCCCCTCGAACGTATGGAGCTCCTTGATTTTCTGGCGCGACACAGAGCCGTCGCGCTTGCTAAGGCCGATTTCCATGCCTTCGCGCAGGGTACCGCGGTGCACGCGGCCCACGGCGATGCGTCCCACGTAGTTCGAGAAGTCGAGCGACGTGATGAGCATCTGCGGGTCACCCTCGCGGGTCTCGGGAGCGGGAATGTGCTCGATGATCGCGTCGAGCAGAGGTATGATGTTTTCGGTGGGTTTCTGCCAGTCGGTCGACATCCAGCCGTTTTTGGCCGAGCCGTAGATGGTGGGGAAGTCGAGCTGTTCCTCTGTGGCGTCGAGGTTGCACATCAGGTCGAAGACCATCTCCTGCACCTCGTCGGGGCGGCAGTTGGGTTTGTCGACCTTGTTGATCACGACAACCGGCTTGAGGCCGATCTCGATAGCTTTCTGCAGCACGAAACGTGTCTGCGGCATCGGGCCCTCGAAAGCGTCGACCAGCAGCAGGCAGCCGTCGGCCATGTTGAGCACGCGCTCCACCTCGCCGCCGAAGTCGGCGTGTCCCGGGGTGTCGATGATGTTGATCTTTGTGTCTTTGTAGTTGATTGACACATTCTTCGACAGGATTGTTATGCCGCGCTCGCGTTCGAGGTCGTTGTTGTCGAGGATGAGTTCGCCGGCATTCTGATTCTCACGAAAGAGATGGCCGGCCAGAAGCATCTTATCAACCAGTGTGGTCTTGCCGTGGTCCACATGGGCGATAATGGCTATGTTGCGGATATTCTGCATAAAACGTTAGTTGAGGGCACCCGATGGCGCCATACTTTTCTTCATTCTGCTTTCAACCCGCAAAATTACTAAAAATCCCCCGAACTCGCAACAGGCGCATCAGGGGAAGTTTAAAAAGTATGAAGTTTAAAAAGTCAAGAGAACAGCAGAGTTAACCCCCAAAGGGCGGGTAGTGACTTTAGGGTCTTTAGGGTCTTTAAGGTCTTTAGCGTCTTCAGCGACCTTAAAGACCTTAAAGACCATAAAGACCTTATTGTGCTTAAAAGTGCGCGGTCATTCTTTGGCGGGGAAGAGGCGTGCCACATCGGCGCGGAGCTCGTCGCCCTGCTTGCCGCGCGAGAGGATGGTGCCGTCGGGGCCGAAGATGATGATGTGCGGTATGCCGGTGATGCCGTAGAGGTCGGTGGGCACGGTCTGGGCATTGATGATCTGCGGCCAGGGAATCTGATGTTTCGCGATGGCGGCGCGGGTATTGTCAGGCTCGTCCCACACGGCCACGCCAAGCACTTCCAGCCCTTCGGGGCCATACTGGTTGTAGAGATCCTTGATTACCGAGGTCTCGCGGATGCAGGGACCGCACCACGAGGCCCAGAAGTCAACGAGCACATATTTCCCTTTGCCCACATAGTCAGAGAGGCGCTGCACGGTCGAGTCGTTGGCGATCTCGAAATCCACGAACTTCTGTCCCACGGCCGTGCGGGCGCGTTTCTCGGCGGCGTCGAGGATACCGGCCACACGTTTCGAGTCCTTGAAACGCGGATACTTCTCAAGAGCGGCCTTGAGCGAGTCAATGTCCATGTCATACGCCTGGCTGATAAATATATAGCGGCCCACGGCGTTATCTTTGTTGGCCTGGAACACGGAGTCTGCCACGGCATTGAAACTGCGCTCGAGTTCGGCCTTCTCGGCCTCCTTGCCGGGGAGCAAGGCTATTGCCTGATAGCTGTTGTAAATGGCCTGCTGACGGCGCATCATATCCTCAAGCACGTTATTCAGCGGCGAACTGACACTGCCGTCGGCCTTCATCTGCATCTCGGTGTTCTCGAGTATGATGTTTCCGAGACGTTTCCCCTCCATGACGATGCGTGCCACTACCGGTTCGTCGACATGGCCGGTGAACACGGCCTGCGCGTTCTCTACCACGGCCGAGTCAATTTTTGCACCGTTGTCGAAATCGACAAGGAAAACTGTGGCATCCTCGTCATCGGCTGTCATTGGCAATGTGAACCTGTAACCGTCGGCTGCCTGGGCCACGGTGCATGCTGTGAAAACCACACCGACGGCCATGCTTAAGAATTTAAATTTCATCTTTATATGCTATGATAAGTTATTATCGGCTTTGAAATGTTGATTAAATTAACTAAATTTGCCGTTAAGCTTGGCAAAGTAAGTGATTTTTTCTGTAACAGACAACCGCTTACGCTTTAAAAACGTTAAATTACAGTGTGCTGTTCCACAGGCACTGTAATTCACCGGAGACCTACCCCATGAAAGAGAATCAACTGATTGCGGCAATCGGCTCGACGCTGACAGCCAACAAGGAGATACCCGCCCTGAGTGATTTCAAGGGCGTGACATATACTTACGGCGAGGTGGCCGTCCGCATCGCCCGCATACATCTGCTTTACGAGGCGGCATCGATAAAACCGGGCGACAAGGTGGCGCTATGCGCCAAGAACTCTGCCGCCTGGGCCGTGACATTCCTGGCCACGGTGACCTACGGCGCCGTGCCGGTGCCCCTGCTGCACGATTTCCACCCCGACCAGATCGAGCATCTCACCACCCACTCCGAGGCACGGCTGCTGTTTACCGAACAGTCGATAGCCAACGACCTCGACCACGACCGCATGCCCGACCTGAAGGGGATACTGCTCTTAGGCTCGTGCAAGGCCGAACTGGCGCGCGACACGCGCCTGGCCAAAGCGGCCGCAAACCTCGACCGGCTGTTCGCCGAGATGTATCCCGGCGAATTCGACCCCTCCAGACTCAAGCTGACCCACCGGCCGATCGACGACCTGGCGCTCATAAACTATACATCCGGCTCGTCGGGCAATCCCAAGGGAGTGATGCTCAGCTACCGCAACCTGTGGAGCAATGTAGATTTCGCCCTGCGCAACATCCCGTTCTTCCATCCGGGCGACGACATGCTGTCGATGCTCCCGCTGGCGCACATGTACGGGCTGGTGTTCGAACTGCTGTTCCCGTTCTGCCGCGGGTGCCACATCACATTCCTGGGCCGTGTACCCTCGCCGAAGATTCTGCTGCAGGCGTTTGCCGAGACGCGCCCACAGCTCGTTATCACCGTGCCGCTTGTAATAGAGAAGATCGTGAAGGGGAAGGTGTTCCCCACCCTGCGCAAACCGCTGATACGGCTGCTGCTGGCCATTCCCCCGGTGCGAAAGAAGATATACGCCAAGGTTCGCGAACAGTTGCTGCAGGCGTTCGGCGGCAATCTTAAACAGCTTATCCTCGGGGGTGCCCCCGTGGCCGCCGACGTGGAGAAACTTCTGCGCGACATCAAGTTCCCGTTCACCGTGGGTTACGGCATGACCGAGTGCGCCCCGCTGGTGACCTACGAGTGGTGGGAGACACAGCGGCCACACTCGTGCGGACGTCTGTGCGACGGTATGGAGGCACGCATCGAGTCGCCCGACCCGGCGCACAAGGCCGGGGTGCTGTTCGTAAAGGGCGACAATGTGATGAAAGGGTACTACAAGAACCCGAAGGCCACCGCCGAGGCACTCACCCCCGACGGATGGCTCAATACGGGCGACCTGTGCACGCGCGACGCCGACGGATACCTCTACATACACGGCCGCGACAAGAACATGATACTCGGCCCCTCGGGACAGAACATCTACCCCGAGGAGATCGAGGCCAAGCTGAACGAGCTGCCCCTTGTGGGCGAGTCGATTGTGCTTGACCGCGACGGACGCATCATAGCGCTCGTGCACCCCAACTACGAGCAGGGGCGCATGGAGGGGCTTACCGACCAGCAGACCGAAAAGCGTGTCATGGACCAGCTGCCGGTGCTCAACAAGGAGCTGCCGGGCTATTCGCGCGTGTCGGCGTTCGAGATTCACACCGACGAGTTCGCCAAGACCCCGAAACACTCAATCAGGCGTTTCCTTTACAAGTGAGCGCCCCACCCATAACTCCCATAATTCCCATGACTCCCACGCCTGATGCAATGGGAGTCATGGGAATTATGGGTGTTATGGGTGAGAGGGGGGAAATACCCTTATTTTACGGGGGTGAGACCCAGCTCTGAGGCGGCGAAACCGAGCATGAAGGCGTAAGCGGCATCATGGTCGTTGGGGAGTTCGCCGTCAAGTATGCCGTTCTTTATGCGCTCTTTGATCAGGCCCACCTCGCGGCATTCGGGGAGCCCGAAAGTCTGCATGATTTCCAGGCCGCCGACAGGGGGCTGGAAGTTGCGTATTCGGTCGCGCTCCTCAAGCTCAACCATCTTGCGGCGCACAAGCTCGTAGTTGGCACGGAACCGCTCGACCTTCTCGCGGTTGCGCGAGGTTATATCGGCCTCGCAGAGTGTCATCAGGTCGTCGACATCGTCGCCGGCCTCGAAGAGCATGCGTCGCACGGCCGAATCGGTCACCTCGTCTTCGACCAGGGCGATGGGGCGCATGTGCAGTTCCACGAGTTTCTGCACATATTTCATGTGCTCGTTCATGGGGAATTTCATGCGGCGGAAGATGCGCGGCACCATCTTGGCGCCCACGGCATTGTGGCCATAGAATGTCCAGCCGGCGTGGGGGTCGAACTTCTTTGTCACCGGCTTGCCGATGTCGTGCAGCAGGGCGGCCCAGCGCAGCCACACATTGTCGGACTTCGCGGCCACGCCGTCAAGCACAGTCATGGTGTGGAAGAAATTGTCCTTGTGGCTGATTCCGTTTACGGTCTGCACGCCGCGCATGGCGGCAAGCTCTGGGAAGATTATCGGCAGCAGACCGGTCTTCAGCAACAGCATCCACCCTATCGAGGGCTTGCGCGAACGCATGATTTTGGTAAGCTCGTCGTAGACGCGCTCGCCCGATATTATGCGTATGCGCCGGGCGTTGCGCGTAATGGCGTCGAGCGTCTCGGGCACGATGGTGAACTGCAGCTGGGTGGCGAACCTTATGGCACGCATCATGCGCAGAGGGTCGTCAGAGAAGGTGATGTCGGGGTCGAGCGGCGTGCGGATCAGACCGTCGTTGAGGTCATGTATGCCGTTATAGCGGTCAATCAGCTCGCCGTAGCGGTCGGCGTTGACGCAGACGGCCATGGCGTTGATGGTGAAGTCGCGGCGCGCCAGGTCATCGTCAAGGGTACCGTCCTCGACTATCGGCTTGCGGCTCTCGCGGTGGTACGACTCCTTGCGGGCGCCTACGAACTCGAGTTCGGTCTCACCCTTGCGCACCTGCGCGGTTCCGAAATTCCGGTACACCGCCAGATGGGCGCGCATCGCCTTGGCCACGGCCTTGGCGACCTCGATGCCCGAGCCTACGGTGACGAAATCCATATCTTTTGACGGACGTCCCAACAGCATGTCGCGCACATAGCCGCCCACGACATAGCACTCGCGGCCGAGGCGATCGGCGGTCTCGCCGACGGTATGGAACACAGGGAGGTCAATCTTTTCTTTCAGCATAAACGCACTGTGGTGTGTGATGTGTATGACAGGTTACGGCAGACAGACTCCGGAGTTCAGACAATGAACTCCACGATATCCTCAGGCGCCGTGGTGATGCATTCGGCATGGTCGGCGCAGACCACATAGGTGTTCTCCACGCCCACGGCGCCGATGCCGGGGAGAACGAACTTGGGCTCAAGGGCTATGACATTCCCCTCGCGCAGTACCTGGCGCGACTTCGGGGCTATGACCGGCCACTCGTTGATCTCGATGCCCACGCCGTGCCCGACGAATCCGGCATGCTGGCGATGCCCCATGAAATACCTTTCGAGGCCGTGGGCCTTCACTATCTCGAGGGCGCGCTCGTATAGGGCTTTCGCCTCGGTGCCGGGCACCGCCTCGCGCGCGAACATGCGGTGTATCTCGATCGAGCACTCATGTGCGCGGCGTGCCTCGTCAGGCACCGGGCCGAGCGAGAACACACGGGTCATGTCGGTCATATAGCCGGTGTAGTTCCCGTTGGCGTCGACCATTACGGGGCGGTTGCGTTTTATCTCCTCGCCCGAGGCACCCACCGGGAGCGAGGGGTTCATCCCCGCGCCACCCAGGGCGAAATCGTATGGCGTGGGGGCATCTGCATTCTCGCCGGTGAGCACACTGCTCATGAAGAACTCCATCGACTGCCCCGAGATGCGGAATATGCCAAGGTTACCCTCCTTGCGCGAGAGATGCTCGATCTCCACGTCAAGCTCGAAGTCGGTCATGCCGATATGATAGAGCGAAGGGATGCGGCCATAGACCTCCGAATGCCGGGCGCCCGAGAGTTTCAGCAATCCGATCTCACACGGTGTCTTAACAGAGCGCGCCTCGCGCATCACATTGGTGACATCGACGGTGGCGGGATTGCCGAGAGCCTTGCGGAGGCGGTCGACCGTATTCCACGGTGTCAGGTCAAGCTCCAGGCCGACCGTAACCGGCACGCTGAGGCCGTTACTTTCAAGCACCCCCGGAATCTCCTCGGGCTTGCGCACGTAAGCCACGCCGTCGCCCCCGAGTTCGATGGGACGGCGCACGATCCAGAGCGGTTTCCCGTCGACGGGAAGATACGCCCACCCGGCAAACACCCGTCCTGTGAGATAATACAGGTTGGCATAGTCGGTCACAAGCATGGCGTCGGCCACGCCGGCAAGTTTCTCCTGCACCTTGGCCAGGCGCATGGCGGCCTCTTCGCGAGGCAGTATGACGAGATTCTCCATTTTTCAGAACAGTTTATCAGATAATAAACACCGCCGGGGCGCCAAAAGGTCATGTGTCAGAGAGGCGGTCAGCGCGGGTCGGCCATGAAGAAGATGCCCACCTGCTCGATGCCCCGCAGGGTGTCGGTCTGCATGATGTGACGCACCTTTACCCGGGTGCCGGCGGCTATGGCGACACGCCGCGGCAGGGTGTCGGTGACCTGCAGGCGCGGGCCTATGCCGCTGCCAAGCCAACGCCCGTAGCGGTCGGCCAGGGTGAGGCGCACGGTGTCGGCATGGATGCGCCCTGCCGGGTCGGCCGACGACACCTCAAGCCACAGGGCCGTGTAGGGAAAATCGGCGGCATGTGTCACCGCGGTCACGAAATAGCCGGTGGCCACGGAGTCTCGGAATTCCGGCCGGTAGACCATTGCCTGGCCGTAGCGCCACCCCTCCGGGTCGATGTGGCGGTATTCGCTGTAATCGTTTGTGGGCGGCGTGGTGCAGCCGGTAACCACAGCCGCCACCATTAACAGGGCAACCGCCGCGGCCCAAAGGGGTCGCAACGGCTGCTGATATGCGGGTATGCGGTTACGCGGTTTCACAATCGGTTTATTCTGCGGGGGATGCGGGAGTTGACGGTTTCGGCTGGCGCGGGCCTTTGTCGGATCTGTCGGATGTGTCTGACCTGTCCGACTTGTCTGACTTCGCCGGTTTCTCTGACTTCTCGGGTCGCGGCTGGCGGTCGCCTTTGGGACGGTTGTCGGCATTGCGGGGCTTTCCGCCGTTGCGGCGGTCGCGCGACCCTTTCCCCTCACTGCGGGGTTTCGCCTCGCCCTGTGGTGCGACAGACGCCGGCGATTTGTCACCCTGCGGTTTACCGTCACTCTGAGGTTTAGAGGGTTTCGGCTGTTTCTGGGGTTTCGGCTTGTCAGAACCCTTCTCCTTATCTTTGGGCTGCCCCTTCGCTGACGAGTCTTTCGGCTTCTCCTTATCTTTAGGAGCCTGCCCCTCCTTGTTTGCTGACGGCTGCGCGCCCTTCTCTTTCTGGCCGCCTTTCTTCTTGCGTTTCTTCTTGGTGTCGAAACGCGTGAGTGAATCCTGGGTGGCAAGGTCTACCACGGCTGCCGGCTTGGCGGCGGTTTCCTCCTCCTCGGCCTTGAGGTCGAGCGGTTTCTCGCCGTTCTTGTTCAGCTCGATGACCTCGAACGCTCTCGCCGCGGTGATGGTCACCAGGTTGGCGGGGATGCTCTTGTCGGTAGAGTATGTGATCTCTCCCTTGAGAATGTCGGCTTTGAAATAGAAATAGGTATTGTCGGCAGTCTCGAGACGCGTATCCTTCGGGGGGAGTTTCTTCGATGCCTCGACATAGGAGTCAATCTCGAAATTGAGACAGCACTTGAGCTTGGCGCACTGCCCGGCAAGTTTCTGGGGGTTCAGCGATATGTCCTGATAGCGGGCGGCGGCTGTCGACACGCTCACGAAGTTGCTCATCCAGGTGGTGCAGCAGAGCGGACGGCCGCAGGGGCCGATACCGCCGATGCGTCCGGCCTCCTGGCGCGCGCCGATCTGTTTCATCTCGATGCGCACCTTGAAGGTCTCGGCGAGCACCTTTATGAGCTGGCGGAAGTCGACACGCTCCTCGGCTATGTAGTAGAATATGGCTTTGTTTCCGTCGCCTTGATACTCCACGTCGCCGATCTTCATGTTGAGCTGGAGTGACGAGGCTATCTTGCGCGCGCGGATCATGGTGTCCTCCTCGCGAGAGCGGGCGGCCTGGTAACGTTCCATGTCAGAGGCCTTGGCCTTGCGGAACACGCGCTTGTGCTCGGCGTCGGGCTTGATGCCGGCCTTGCGCATCTGCAGGCGCACCAGGGCTCCGGTCATCGACACACGGCCTATATCATGGCCCGGGCTGGCCTCGACGGCCACCCACTCTCCGAGTTCAAGCGGCAGGTGCGTGGAGTTGCGGTAATATCCTTTGCGGGTGTTCTTGAACTGCACCTCGACCATATCGTCGTCGGCATACCCGCCGGGGATGTCGTCGAGATAGTTGTAGCTGTGCAGTTTCGAGCGCAGGCGGCAGTCGTGACACTCGCCGTTGGCGCACCCCACGCATGTGCCCTCGGCGGGGCACTGCCCGGCGGCACAGCCCGACGCGCACCCGTGGCCGCATCCGCCGCAACCTGTACCGGCGGCTGCCCGGCTTTCGTCGGGTGCCTGCGGTTGTTTCTGGTTACTCATACGGCAGACACGCTGTTATTTGGCGAACGACACGGCGCGGGTCTCGCGGATGACGGTAATCTTCACCTGGCCGGGATATGTCATCTCGTCCTGGATTTTCTTGGCGATTTCGTTCGACAGGCTCTCGGTCTGGGCGTCGTCGATCTTGTCAGCGCCCACGATGACGCGGAGCTCGCGGCCGGCCTGGATGGCGTATGTCTTGATTACGCCGGGATAGCTGAGCGCCAGCTGCTCCAGGTCGTTGAGTCGTTTGATGTATGCCTCGACGATTTCGCGACGGGCGCCGGGACGGGCGCCGGAGATGGCATCGCACACCTGCACTATCGGGGCAAGCAGTGTGGTCTGTTCGATCTCGTCGTGGTGGGCGCCGATGGCGTTGCAGATTTCGGGTTTCTCCTTGCAGCGCTCGGCGATCTTCATGCCCAGGATTGCATGCGGCAGTTCGGGTTCCTCGTCGGGCACCTTGCCTATGTCGTGGAGCAGACCGGCGCGACGGGCCTTCTTGGGGTTGAGCCCCAGTTCAGAGGCCATGGTGGCGCAGAGGTTGGCTGTCTCGCGGGCATGCTGCAGCAGGTTCTGGCCGTAGCTCGAACGGTATTTCATCTTGCCGATCATGCGGATCAGGTCGGGGTGCAGACCGTGGATACCGAGGTCGATGGCGGTACGTTTGCCGGTCTCGACAATCTCCTCCTCAATCTGCTTGCGCACCTTGTTCACCACCTCTTCGATGCGTGCGGGGTGGATGCGGCCGTCGGCCACAAGCTGGTGCAGCGCCAGGCGCGCGATTTCGCGGCGCACGGGGTCGAAACCTGAGAGCACGATGGCCTCGGGGGTATCGTCAACGATGATCTCGATGCCTGTGGCAGCCTCAAGAGCCCGGATATTGCGCCCCTCGCGGCCGATGATGCGCCCCTTGATCTCGTCAGAGTCGATATGGAACACGGTCACCGAGTTCTCGATGGCGGTCTCGGTGGCCACGCGCTGTATCGACTGGATGACGATGCGCTTGGCCTCTTTGTTGGCGGTCATCTTGGCGTCGTCCATGATGTCGTTGATATACGACTGCGCGGCGGTCTTGGCCTCGTCTTTCATTGTCTCGACGAGTTTCTCCTTGGCCTCCTCGGCCGAGAGGCCCGAGATATGCTCAAGCGTGTCCTGAGCCTGACGGCGCAGACGGTCGAGTTCCTCCTTGCGCTGGTCGATCACGGCCTCCTCGGCCTGCAGGCGCTGGCGTGTGGCGTCGAGTTCGTTGCGCTGGCGGGCGTTCTCGCTCTGCTGCTGGTTGAGCTGGGCCTCGCGCTGTTTCATCTTGGCCTCGGCCGACTGCACGCGCCCCAGACGCTGGGTGGCCTGTTTCTCGGCCTCGTCCTTGATGCGGATACCCTCTTCTTTGCCTCGGAGCACCTCTTTCTGACGCAGTACCTCGCCTTCGCGCGTGGCCTCGTCGATTATGGTCTTGGCCCTGCTGCGGCCGATTGATTTCTGAACCGCTATCGTCGCGATACAGCCCAGTGCCAGGGCCACCACGGCGACAGCTACACATATTGCGATATACATTTCAGCTGAATATTTTGAGCGTGTCTGTTATGGTTAAGTTTTAAGTGTCAGTCTGTTCAGGGTATCGAGGGGTCACAAGAACGCCGCGATGCCGGGGTATTCAAACGAAAAAGGCACCGGTCAGCGCGCGTGGCCGACAAGGGCCGCGGCAGACAGGTGCGGTTCACGTTCAAAGATATGTTGCGGACTCAGAGTCCTTTCGAGACGCCGGACGCCCCCGAGGAGGGAACTGCGCCGGAAGGCTTTGCGCCCACATCAAGCAGAATACGGTCAAGTTGCTCTTCAAACGAGTCGATGAGCTCCTCGGCGGCGTTGGCCGCGGCATTCTGCCTGTAAAAAAGCTCAGCAAAACGATAGGCCACCATGGCCATTACCTCCATCTGCGAGCGGTCGCGGAAACGGTCGGACCACAGGCCGAACAGGCGGTTTGCCTGGTACTCGGCCGTTCGGGCAATCTCCTCGTCGGCACGCAATACCTGCAGCGCGAAAGGTTTCTGCCCCGCTATGCGGATGGTTATGTTAAGCTTATCGTCCATCAGGGAATGGAGCTGATAGAGGGGGGAGAAGTCGTTATTCTTTGAGTTCGGAAATACAGATGTCTATTTCCCGCACCAGATCGGATAGGATTGCCCTGGCCCGCGCCGTGTCCTCGCGAGTGGGCGCCATTGTCATGGCCACCCTGAGATACTCGGTCTCGGCCTGCCGTTCGGCGATCTGCCGCTCAAGGCGCGCTATCTCGGCCTCAAGCTCGGCCACGCGCTCCAACGCCCTGTCGCGCTCGGCGGCAATCAAGGCATACCGTTCTACGACGATACGCGCCTTGGCCTCGATGCGCTGGATTTTCTGTTGAAGCTCGCCGGGCATTCTTTTCCAATTTTTTACAAAAGTAGTAATAATTTCTGAAAACGCATTGCCCCCGCCCCTAAATTTTCAGCAGAAAATGCGCGGCACAGTCAGATGTGGGTTATGTTCACGAACACGGGCACCACCGTGGCGTCGCTCTGGGCGGTGAACGAAATCTGCGAGGGCGCGAATGTAGCGCCGGTCACGACCTTGGTGCCGAGGGCGGCGCGCACGCGCTGGTCAAAAGAGCCGGTGCCCCGCTCAATGGCGCCCATGACGGCGTTGATGTCGAGTGCGTTCTGCGAATAGAGCACGCAGATATTATCGGTGCCGGTGGTGTCGTCCATCTCGATGAACCATTTCTCGTCGGGGAGGGCGATGTCATTTGATTTGTAGACCAGCGCCGGACTTGTGCGCTCGTCGGGAGGGAAGACTTTGCTGACGGCGCGTGTGTTGTCAGAGGCGATCACATAGACATAAGCCGGCTCGTTATTGCTCAGATAGATGCGGTAGCGGGTGCCCGAGATGTACGAGCCACGCATGTTGTAGACACCGTTGGAGAGCACCGGTGTCATGTCGACGCCGGTGGAGAGGTGGAACCGCATCGACCCGGCGAATCTGTTCTTATCCTGCACCGGAGCAGGAGACGGTTTCGGCTTGGGTTTTGGCTGTTCCTTGGCCTTGACATACATCTCATAGCCGTATTTGGCGTTGGCGGCGTAGTCCTTGTAGCGCACCCACACGAAACCGTTCTCGGCCCACTTAGGGCCCCAGCTGTTCATTATCTGGAAGGCGCCCCCATACTTGTTGTCGTCATAGCCGACAACGCACATGGCATGGCCGCCACCGTCATTGTTGGTCTCGGTTTTGTTCCATACAGGCTGTCCGTTGCCGATCGCCATGAACGACTGGGGCACGTTCATGCCGAAAACAACGGGGCGGTTCTCGGCGAGCGCCTTCTTGGTGTTGCGGATTTTCTTTGCCGCGTCGTCGTAGATGTCATACAGCTGAAAATAATCGTCGATAGTGTACGGAGTGGCCTTGGCAAAGATG
>ERZ1673743.1839-NODE-1839-length-20863-cov-16.292964_pt1 | contig 20863 bp, 4 predicted proteins | sample MGYA00580197_ERZ1673743 | MGnify/ENA primary metagenome ERZ1673743 (study PRJEB41218, sample SAMN15661795) | gut metagenome | host: Homo sapiens | place: Canada: London | collected 2015-08-20/2019-03-30 | study: EMG produced TPA metagenomics assembly of... | reverse complement strand
CTCCTAGGGAAAACGGTCTTCAGCGTCCGGCAAAAGGGGGTTCCACCCCTGCTTTTGCCTGCCAGCATGCTGCAATTGCCCCGTTGCCTTGTCTGAATTTGCAACTTATTTCACAAAAGAAAGTAAATTGCAAATTGGACAGTTTCAAAAAATGCAATTGCAGCAGGAAAAACAAATCTCAAAAATCAAATTTGCTTCGCAAATGTGGGCTGCTCGCCCACACCTCGCCAGCATTTTTGAAAAATTGCTGGATCAAAAAACTTTTTATTTGGTGCAGCGTTTTAAAAGAAATGATTATAATTTGCTTCCCAGATTCATTGTAAATTTATGCCCCCATCCCGCAAAAAAGAACCAAAGGAGATGCTTGATATGCGTTTAGATAAATGGCTTTCGGATGCCACTTCCTATACTCGCAGCCAACTGAAACAGCTCATCCGCAGCGGTCAAGTAACAGTCAATCAGACGATTGTCAAAAAACCAGAAACGCCCGTTCAGGAAACCGATGTCATCTGTTTGCAAGGAAATCCTGTTGAACCAGTGGAATCTTGCTACTGTCTGCTGCTCAATAAGCCATTGGGCTATGTTTGTGCGGTAACAGATGCAACGGAAAAAACTGTGATGGAATTGATTCCGCCGGAATTGCAGCGAAAAGGATTATTCCCAGTCGGCAGACTGGACAAGGATACCAGCGGTATGCTGCTGCTGACAAATGATGGAGCATTTTCCCATGCCTTGCTTGCTCCGAAACGGCATGTTCCAAAATATTATCGGATGCAGCTGGCACGTCCTTATGAAGAATCTTATGCCCAACAGCTTGCAGAGGGGTTGGTGTTGGCAGACGGAACGCACTGCCTGCCGGCGGAAATTTTACCCGTTTTGAATACAGACCGAATGGCAGTCATTTGCTTGCATGAGGGGAAATATCATCAAGTGCGGCGGATGCTGGCGGCAGTCGGAAACCATGTGGAGCAGTTGCAGCGAGTTGCTATTGGAAACCTTTTTTTACCAATTGGTTTACAAATTGGAGTGTGTCAGAAACTGACCAGCACACAAATCAGCCTGCTTTCCCAGCAGCCAGACCCCAAGTTCTTGTGGAAGCTGGCTCAAAATAGTAATTTTTAGTAAAAAATTAATAAAAAGTTTTATGATGGCAGAAACCATAGAATTCATGCATTTTATACAAAAAAAATAAAATTCCACCGAGGAAAGCCCCCTTTTTTTTGACGAAATGACATACCCGAAAAAAAAGTTCGTCATATTTGATAAATGTACAAGCTGAAATTTGGGCATATCACGACTTGAAAAAAAATCAAAACTCTGCTATGATTATATCAGAGCTAAGATCGAAACAATGTTCTGGCTGAATTACAGGAAAAACGGTCTGCTTCCGTTTCCCCTGTTTGTGTTTTTCAAAATAAAAATAAACTATTAGGAGGATTGCATCAATGGCAAGTTTATCATTGAGACACATCTACAAAATTTACCCGGGCAATGTTACTGCGGTAAAGGATGTTAATATTGAAATTAAGGATAAGGAATTTATCGTTTTGGTTGGCCCTTCCGGATGTGGTAAGTCCACAACTCTGCGTATGATCGCTGGTCTGGAAGAAATCTCTAAGGGCGAACTGTACATCGGCGACCGTCTGGTAAATGACATCGCTCCGAAGGACAGAGATATCGCAATGGTATTCCAGAACTACGCTCTGTATCCGCATATGACCGTTTATGAGAACATGGCATTCGGTCTGAAGCTGAGAAAAGTTCCGAAGGATGAAATCGACCGCAAGGTAAAGGAAGCTGCAAAGATTCTTGACCTGAGCCACCTGCTCGACCGGAAGCCGAAGGCTATGTCCGGTGGTCAAAGACAGCGTGTTGCCATGGGTCGTGCAATCGTCCGGAATCCGCAGGTCTTCCTGCTGGACGAACCGCTTTCCAACTTGGATGCAAAACTGCGTGCACAGATGAGAACCGAAATCTCCAAGCTGCATAAGAAGCTGGGTACAACCTTTATTTACGTTACCCATGACCAGACCGAAGCTATGACCCTTGGTGACAGAATCGTTGTTATGAAGGATGGTATCATTCAGCAGATTGATACTCCGCAGAACCTGTATGAAAGACCGGGCAACAAGTTCGTTGCTGGATTCTTGGGCTCTCCGCAGATGAACTTCATCGACGGCGTTCTGAAGAAGAAGAACAATGGCTATTGCGTACAGTTCGCAAAGAAGTACGAGCTGGCAATTCCGGCAGCAAAGGAAGACAAGAAGCTTACAAACTATGTGGATAAGGAAGTTGTTCTGGGTATCCGTCCGGAAGCAATTCACGATGACGAAATGTTCCTGTCTACTGCAACCACTGGTATCATTGAATGTGATGTAGACATCACCGAAATGATGGGTGCTGAAAACTTCCTGTATCTGGATTGCCAGGGCACTCCGCTGACTGCTCGTGTTGACCCACGGTCTACTGCAAAGCAGGGCGACAAGAATCTGAAGGTTGCTTTAGATCCAAACAGAATGCACCTGTTCGACAAGGAAACCGAAGAAACCATTATCAACTAATTGGAATCCGCAATTTCCCCTTAAATAAAATTTGTTCGTGAAAAAATCGGCTCTGTCTGCAAGTGGACAGAGCCGATTTTTGTTTGTTTTTAAAAATGACGAATCTATGATGAAAAATCAAATAAATCAAAAGCAATGAAGAAAGATAGAAAAATAAATGAGAATAAAATAATGAAAAGATTAATAAAAATTAGAAATACTGGTAGTGGCATTTGAAAGAATGGTAAAAAAATCGTAGAGTGGTTGAATTTCGAGAAAGAGTATGCTATAATAAAGCTGTATGTCTAAAGCCCGATTTACACCTTTGGTGTGCCGGAAAAATGTGGGCTTTGGAAGATACAAAATCTAAAAAACTGTGTTGCAGAAATATGGAAAGGAGAGAAACCGCTATGACACAGGGCGGGAAAAAGATGGAAGAAATCCGAAAAACATCATGCATCAAGCGTGTGATCAGTATGCTGCTTGCTGTTCTGATGATTCTGGTGAGTGTTCCGATAAGTTCACTGACGGCCTCCGCTGGGAACAATCCACCGAGATACGGTGGTGACTGGGGGCGTCCAGGCTGGGGACAAACACCGGATGTTATGACGAATGTTCGTGCGGAATTTACAGATACTTCTTATCATGGAACATCGGAACAGGAATCCGGTGAACTATTTTATCTGTATCTATCTTTAGCGGGCAACAATGTCAATCACTGGGGTCGTAGTACGACTTACAGAATTGATATTCCGGAAAACCTTTTGCTTCCTGACTTCCCAGGGCAAGGCCTGCGGGATGGAGCAAAGTACAGTGGCTTTACCATGCATGTGGAAGGCAACAGCCGGTATCTGACCTATGACATTGCAAATGGTCAGACAAAGGCAATCTATTTAAAAGCAAAGTTTGCAAACGGGAAAACCCCGAATGGAGAACAAGCAACCGTAAAAATTACGGCGAGCGGCTCCGGACAGTCGAAAACTTCGACTGTTACAGCAAAATCAAAGATTGCTTGGGATGACAGCAAGTCTGCTGGTCGGGATACGATTTCCCTGTCGCAGCTGAGCGGCAACAATGAAATCCCATATACCCTGAAAGCATATCCGAACTATACCTCAACCAAAAAAGGTGAATGGTGGGTTGGTGCAGTTGAGATGACAGACGTTATCACACTGCCGGATGGCTTGACGTTTCAGAGTGGTGCAAATGCAAGCAATATTCAGGACTATTTGACGCTGCCGAATGATGTCGAAATCAAATCGGCTTCCGCAAGCGGAAACACCTTGAGCGTAACATGGGTGAAGAAAAGCACAAACACCAATGCAGAAATGGCACCGTATACGGTGAACGCTGCATTGAAAACGAACATGATTGAAGTTGGCAATTTTACTTCCGGCAAAATTCACAACGACTTGACCGTTCGGGTTCAGGGTGTTAATTCCACCAATCCGGATCAATGGGAAACCCTGCCGAAGAAGTCCGCAGATGTTACAATTTTAACACCGGCACCGGCAAAAATTGATTTGGAAAAAAGCGTAGAAGGAACTGCTGGCGACGATGCTGCTTCTGTTGCACAATACTATTCCAGCAAGGGCTATCTGGTCTGCGGCGAATATGTACTGTTTAAAGTGAAAGCAACCAACAGCGGCGAAACCGCAAAAAGCGGCACGCTGACGCTGACAGACGTTGTTCCGGCTGGCTTGACACCGGTATCCGGCGTTTCTATCACTTCAAAGGATGATAAATCTAAAAAATATGAAACGGATGGTACAATCAGTGGACAGACCGTTACCTGGACAAAGGAAGGACTTGGTGTCAACGAAACCTTTACAGGCTATGTAGTCTGCAAAGTAAACAGTGATAATACTGTTGGTACTTCCATGCAGTCTGTCCGGAACGTCGTTTATCTCGGCACACCGGAACAGTATGAATCGGTTGCAGCGGCTTATGTCAATATCAAGAAGCCGTCCTCCAGCTTCTCGATTACAAAAGAAATTACAGATCACAAGTCAATTTATTCCGTAGGGGATACGTTGAATTATGAGATTAAAGTTTCCAATACAGGTGAAAAGGATATCACATTCAGCAGCTTGACCGATGTCTTTAACGATGAAACAAATCTGGATATTGACAAGTCCAACTTGCCGACTGGCTCTTTCACAGTAGTAGTTGGAGAAACAAAGACTTTCAAGATTCCGGTTACGGTAAAGGAAGGCAAGACTGGTGACATCACCAACACAGCAACTGTAACATCAGAAGATGGTGAGTCAAAGTCCGCATCTGCAACGGCTTCTCAGAACGCATTCAGCTTTGGCGATGGACAGTTCACCAAGAATGTCAGCAGTACGGTTGCCATTGCTAAGGGTTTCATTACTTACACGCTGAAGTACTATAATAATAGTCGTTATTCTGGTAAGTATACTGAAAATGATCCACTGGAATTTACAGATGACTTTGCAAAGCTGAATGACTTGACTGTAAAAAATATAACAGTCAAGTTGAATGGGAAAGAACAGGATAAACCAAATATTGAGAATGTAAATGGCAAGGTTACAGTAAAATATATCGGTGATGTTCCGGCATATGGTTCTGTAACCGTTGAGGTAACTTGTCAGGTTGCAGAGGGTGCAAGTGGCACAATTCCGGCAAACACTGCAACGCTTTCTCATGGTTCTGATAAGGAATTGAAAGGTACTTCTCCGGAAGTCAAAATTTCTGATATTTCTTTCGATGTTGATAAGTTTGCCATTGCTGATGATGGAACAATCGGCGATTACAAAACTGCAAGTGACATCAAAGGCAATATGACAGCCTGGGATACTGCATGGAAAGACCCATCTGTGATTCAGCAGAAAATGGGAGAAGAAGTTTATGGCAGCGTATTGCCAGGACAGCGGATTACATTCTATATCAAGATTACCAATACTGGCGAAACAACATTAACAGAAAAGAACCTGACGATTACAGATGTGATGAAAGGTACATCTGCCAGTCAAAATTCTAATGTATACATTGTAGATGCTGGAAATCGTGCAACATTTAGTGGCACATTATGGGATGGTTCTGATCGGATTGGTTCTATTTATAGCGGGAATGTTGGTATTGCAATTGATAGTAGATCTCAAAAGCTTTCTATTCCAAAGGATGGCTATATTGTAGTTGCTTATCAGGTCATTGCACCGGATGCAACCAGTAAAAATGGTTCCTTTAGTTCTGGTACAAATAAAGTAACAGTAAAAGCGGAAGGTGTAAGTGTAGAGGATTCCATTCAATATAAAGCGGATGCACCGCAAATGGAATTTGAAAAAGGATTTGGAACAGATAGCCATGGAAATGTTTCTGCAAAAGCAAAATCAGAAACGATTGAACCAAAATATGATAGTTCAGGAAAATTCAGTTATGATGATACAGTGGATGCTTTAAAGAAGAGCAGATTTGAGTATACTATAATACTAAGAAATGTATCTACTGCTGCTTCGCTTTATGGAAAAGATGTTACATTAACTGACGTAATTCCAGATGGAATGGAATTTGTCGAAGTAACAGATACAGATGCACGTATGCATAGTGTAGATGTAATAAATCCTCTAAATCCTCGTGGGAAGCCGATTGTTATTTGTCGTAAGCAAGATGTTTCTGATACAGGAACAACGTTGACATTCGATTTGGTAAAGCAAAATTATGCTACAGGTGCATTATTTGATTTTGATTGGTGTATAAATAACAGAGAATTTTTGATGTTTAAATATACCGTAAAATTGACAGATACCAAAGCAGCTCAAATTGCAACTGAATTGCAAAAGCAATGTGCAGACCCAGAAAATGTAGACCTTGTTTCTGAGTTATTCCAAAACAAAGCACAAGTCACCGCAAATAAAGATGTTTTGATTGATGGGAAACCGGGTAGAACGATTACCGATACCGCAGACTTGACCTTAAAGCAGGTTATCAAGAAGACCGCTCCGGGTCTGACAAAGGCTGCTAGCGATGTCAAGGCAACTCGTAAGTCTAATCCTAGCATTAATATTCCAACATGGATCATCACTGTTTCCAATGATGATGATGCAGATGCTCCAATGACGAATATCGTTCTGGAAGATGAACTGAGTGGCGGCATGCAGTATGCAGCGGGTGCAAAATTAGACAGTGATCTATCTAAGAACTTTAATGGATACAAATTGGACAATGAAAGCGAATGGCATGATTTAGACGGTTGTGTAACGGTGAATGGCAGCAAGTTTACCATCAAGTTGCCAAAAGATGTACAATTGCAACCAGGTCAGAGCGTTCAAATTCGCTATGCAGCGGATGATCCAAATCTGGCAGGAAATGAAGAAGTTCCAGAAAAGACTTATTTCAACAAGACAACCCTTTCTACCAGTGAAAAAATCTATCAGGATCGTGTCACTGCTGGTGACTTGGTAGATGGAAAGCTGGAGGCAACCGCAAGCAACAGCAAGGGCGGCGTGAAAACAACCTCCTTTAAGACGATTGAATACATCGGCAGCACGGATTCTCCATATTTGGGCTATGATAATAGTGCAACCGGTGAGAAGGATAAGTATGGTCAGGGTAATACCCCGAGCGATAACTATGTAGAAGGCTTACAGGGCAATCGGGTTCGGTATAAGCTCTATGTAACCAACGATTCTCAAACAGAACTGGAGAACTTTACTGTTATCGACCGTCTGCCGTTTGAAAACGTGGACATCGGTCTGGTTTCCGGTTATGACCGTTACTCTGCATTTACGGTAACACCGGATACTGACAGCATTACCTATGAAAAGGGTACGATGAATAATTCCACGGATGGAAGAAACTTCCAGAGTGAAAAAAGCGTTTCTGGCGTAACGGTTTCTTATTCCAGCGATAAGCATTCCAATCTGGATGAACATGCTGGTGACTGGGTTGGCGAATCTGGCAATATGAACTGGCAGGATACCGAAACCGATGAAGTTGTAAACCTGCGATTCCAGTTCCCGAGTGATTTTACAGTAAAGCCGGGTAAAACCGTTTGCATTACCTTTGAGGGAACGATTCCGGATTACGTACAGAACACGGGCGAAGAAAACATCGCATGGAACAGCTTTGCTTATTCCTATCAGTATGAAAATGGCGGCAAGCTGGTAGAAACACCGATGGTCGCAGAACCGGCAAAGGTTGGTGTCTGGGTTCCGGAAGTGAAAGATACCGTTAGCTTGGTTGTCAACAAGAAATATGAGAGCGGCCAGGGCGATACACAGACCTTCTATTTTGCACTCTTTACCGCAAAAACAGATGGTGTGACACCGACCTATGGTGCAGATGGCAAGTTGACAAATGCGAGCGAGTTCACACGTTACAGCAGCGAAATCAAGCCGATTACCGTAAAGGACGGCGAAATAGAAACCGCAACCTTTACCAACATTCCGGCATCGGCAAAGAAGAATCTCTATGTCTTTGAAACCGATGAAAATGGTGTGATTAAGGACAATGTCAATGTTGCAGTTGGCGAACCATTCCCGGCAACAGATGTTGCAAGTGCATCGAAAGACCCGAAAAAGAATATGCCGACCAGTGCTGCTAGTGGAGATAGCGGAATTGGTGTAACTTATTCTGAAGGTCAAAAAGTTGCAGTTGTTCCATTCCTGAACGAAATTCAGTACGGTAAGATTACCGTGGAAAAGACCTTCAAATCTCCATTTAACACAACAGATACGTTCTACTTTGGTTTGTTCTATAAGACCAAGGATGGTGCGTATGTGAAGTATGGCGATTTGCAGACAGTAACCTTGACGGGTTCTAAGACGGGTGCAACGGATACTGTAACCTTTGACGAAGTTCCGATTCAGCGAAACTGGTATGTATTGGAAACGGATGCAAAGGGCAATCCAGTAACAGACAGCTATCTGGATTACAAGGTTACTTATGGCGATTCTGCTGGTAAGGATCATGCAATTAAATTGGATGATGTAAATGTTCCAAAGACTGCAAAGATTACCAACGAAGAATCCGCAACTTATCAGATTCAGGCAACCAAGGTTGTAAACGGCGAAAAACTGACAGCTGAATCTGGTACTTATCGGTTTGCATTGTACAGTTCTGATAAGGAAGAGCTGACCAACGATGACCTTGCAGGTCTGACTATGGTTGGCGAGCCGCAGGAGGTTGCAGCTGGTGACAAGGTTACTTTCGACAACCTGAAAGAAAACACCTATTACTATCTGTTTGAATTGGATAGCAATGACAACATCTTGAAGCAGGGCGACAAGGCAACCAATGTCAAAACAGATTACATTGTAGAATATCCAAATGCGGATACTCGAGAAACAACCGATGCAGAAACCAATACAACAACCAGCACCGTTTATTATCTCCCGACACAGTTCGGAAAGACAGATGCGGATGAACCGTTGACAGTGGATGATTGCATCAAGCAGTCTGCAATCCAGAACCGGGAACAGACTAAGGCTGTAACTGGTTCGATTACTGTTGATAAGACGGTATTGCAGAACAGCACCAAGCTGACTGACTGGGGTGATACCTCCTTCAATGTTGGTCTGTATGTACGGGATGCAGAGGGCAATCTGAAACTGTATGGTGATGTTAGCGAATCTGTACATACATTAACAAAGGATGCTCCTTCTACCATCTTTAAAAATCTGCCGGCGAAGACCGATGCAGAGCCGGATGCTGGAATGTATTACATTGCAGAATGCGACAAGGATGGTAACCCATTCTCAGATGGTACAAACGGCAATTATACCATTTATTATAATGTAAATGGTTCGGACAGTGCTGCTGTTTATGGTGCAGTGCTGCTGGATGGTCGGTTTGATACTGCTCCGACTGGTACAGTTTCCGTTACCAACAAGACTGTAAGTGTTGCACGGACATTGGTCAAGAAAGACCTTGCAGACAAGGACGGTGCAGCACTGACAGGTGCAAAGTTTGCAATTTATACCAAACTTGCATATGAAGCATATCAGAACGGACAGGAAACGACTTTGTCTGCAATTGAAGAACACATTACAGACAAAATCACTGCTAACCTCGCAGAAAATATGGAATATGTTCTGGTAGAAACCACCGCTCCGACTGGCTATGCTACCATGACACCAATTTCTTTCACCGTCAACGCAAACGGTCAAATCGTTTTGTCGGATGACACCAGAGAAGATGTTGAGGTTCACAATAATGACGTTGTCGTTGATACAAACGTTTGGACTTCCGAGTTGACTGCTTATGACTCGAAGGAATCTTCTATCACCATCGGCAAGTACGACATCAAAAAGCAAACGGAACTTGCAGGTGCAATCCTGACCCTGACCTCTGAAAATGATGTCGATTGGAGTAAGGTTACACTGGAAAACAGCACCGCTGTTTTGGATGGAAATAAGAAGCAAATTGGTATTCAGTGGATTTCTACCGGTACTGATGCTGTCATCAAGGGATTGCCGGATGGCGATTACACCTTGGAAGAAAACGGAAGTGAATTTACTTCTGAAACCGATAAAAAGACCTATAAAGTCGCAAAAGGTACGGCAACCTTTACGCTGACCAATGGAACAATTACCAATACTACAGGAACAACAGACACGGTTGATGCAGATGCAGCAGATAGCTACTTCTATTACAATGGAACAGAAAGTAATATCAATCTTGCAGTTTGTGATGTCGTGATAGGAACAACCATTATCATCAACAAGCATGACATTGACACCGAGGAATCCAGCAGAGTCAACTTGCCAGATGCGAAAATGAAGTTGACACCGCAGGAAGGTCAGACCATAGATCTGAGTAAGATCATATTGACTGACGGAAATGTTCTGACACAGACAAGGGATAGCATTATTTGGACAACCGAGGAATTTATCAGTACGAAACTGGAAAATGTTCCGGATGGCAAGTATTTCTTGACCGAAGATGCTGCTCCGAATGGCTATGCCGTTGTAACAGCATTCTCCTTTGAAATAAAGGGTGGAAAAGTCATTACTGCTTCCAGAGAAGATGGTTCGATTACCGTCAGGGAAGATGAAAATGTTATTTCTGTCAACGATAAGCGGACAGAAGTAAGTATTAGCAAGGTTGATGCTGCAAATGATGAAGAGTTGCCGAGAGCAACCCTGACCCTGACCAATGAAGAGATTACAAAGGAACAATGGCAGAAAATCGCATTTGAGAACTTTAACCTCTCAAATGAAAATGTTGACCTTACATTGACAGAAGACGGCAATGGTGTTTATTGGGTATCTGGAGTAGAGCCGACTGACATTGTTGGTCTGCCAGCTGGCACTTACACCTTGACAGAAACCGCTGCTCCGAATGGCTATGCTTATTCTGAAGACATTACCTTTATCGTTGGCTCTGATGGCAAGGTTGTTGACAAAACAACTGGTGCTGACTTGAATGGAACAGTTGTCATGAAGGATTATCGGGCAGAACTGACCATTTCCAAGAAGGATGGCAGTGATGCGTTCTTGGCTGGTGCAACCTTGCAGCTGCTCAGCAAGACCACAGACCCGCTGAATCTGGACGATGTTCAGATTGATGGCAAGCCGCTGACCGAAGATCAGAAGGTAACCGTAGATGGCAGACAGGGCATTCAGTTCGTTTCGACAGATGCAGAAATGAAGATTACCGGCTTGCCGGCGATCAAGTATGAATTGTCAGAAGTTTCTGCTCCGACCGATTATTTGAAATCATCAGATGTACAGAATGTTGATTTAACAAAGGCGATATTTGATGATGAAGGAAATCAAATTCCTGTTTCGCAAAAAGTTATCAACAACAAGTTGGGTGAATTGACCATTCAGAAGGTCGATCAGGATGGCAACGATTTGGCAGGTGCAACGCTGCAATTAAAGGCAGATGATGCAAATGTTGACTGGTCGAGTGTAAAGCTGAATGGCGATGCAGTAACAGACCTGATTTCCGCAGAAGATGCAACCGTTTTGGTTTGGACTTCTACCGGAGAATCCATGACCTTTAAGGGCTTACCTGCTGGAACTTATGAAGTTTCTGAAGTTTCCGCTAAGGCAGGTTACCTCGCACTCGCAAAGACACAGAAATGGGCTGTAACCGTTTCTGCAAATGGTGCAATATCTGTAAATAATCAGGTATCCACAGACGGTCAGGATAGTTCGATTATTACCATTACCAACGAAGCAAGCACCATTCAAATCAACAAGGAAGCACTGGATGGCGGAAGCATTGCAGCAGAAGAAGCAGAATTTAGACTGACTGCAAAGGATGAAAATGCAACGCTGAACGGTGTTCAGATTGGTGAAACCACAATTACAGAAGATGCGGTATCTGCAGAATTCAATGGAAATGTTACCATTTCTGCACTGCCGGATGGCACGTATGAACTGGAAGAAATCGCAGCTCCACAAGGATTTAAGACAATTTCAACCTTTACCTTTGTTGTAACAAACGGCGTTGTAACAACTGTCGATGAAACAACAAACGGCGAAGTTGAAAAATCCGAAGATGGGAAGACTTTAACCATCAAGGATGAACGGACAAAAATTCAGATCGACAAGAAGGACATCACCGGACAGGAAGAAGTTGCAGGAGCAACCTTGACCTTGACCAATGATGACCTGACCGCAGAACAGTGGGAAGCAGTGATTGCTGCAAACACAGATTTGACTGCACTGGGCAATGGCATTGAATGGACATCTGGTGATGTTGCAAAGGAAATTGTTGGTTTGCCGGATGGCACATACACATTAAAGGAAACTGGCGATGAATTTACTGCAAATGGAAAGACCTATCAGGTTGTAACAGATACGCTCACCTTTGTATTGGAAGAGGGCAATGTTATGAATGTAATAGGTTCTTCTGATACAACAGTAAAGGATACGTTTGACCAGACAGCAAACAAGGGTTATTTCTATTACAATGGAGATTCCGATGCAAATCAGAATTACATTGCTGTTTGTGATGCTGAAAAGCCAGAAGTAACAGAAACTACAACCACTACCACAACTACCACAACTACCACGACAACAACGACTACCACAACAGAAGAAACAACCACAGAAGCATCCACTACAACAGAAGTCACAACAACCGAGGAAACCACTACAACCGAGGAAACTACTACAACAGAAGTCACTACAACTGAGGAAACCACTACAACAGAAACCACTACAACCGAGGAAACTACTACAACAGAAGGCACTACAACTGAGGAAACCACCACAACAGAAGTTACCACTAGCGAAACAACAGTTGCAACAGAAACATCCACTGCAACTTCGGAAACAGAAGTTACAACAGAAGAAACCACTACAACCGCAGAAACGACTTCTACGGAAACAGAGGCAACCACTACAACGACAATCACAACGACTGTAACGGTACAGGATGTTGTCATTGCAAAGAAGGACATCACAGGTAAAACTGCTGTTAAGGGTGCTGCACTCACCATTAAGGATGCAGAGGGCAAACTTGTAGACAGCTGGACTTCTGATGGAACAGACCACACCATTGCCGGCGATAAGTTTACCATTGGTGAAACTTATACACTGGAAGAAACCGCTGCTCCGAATGGCTATGTATATGCAGACAGCATTACCTTTACTGTTGGAGAAGATGGAACGATCACAGTGGATGCAGCAAATGTGGATGAAAATGGTGTCATTGTCATGAAGGACGATGTGACCAAGGTATCCATCAGCAAGAAGGACATCACTGGCGACAACGAAATCCCAGGAGCAACCCTCCAGATTAAGGATAAAAACGGGGATGTCGTAGAAGAATGGACATCGACGGACAAGCCGCATGAAATCAACGGCAAGCTGACCGCAGGTAAGGAATACACCCTCCATGAAGAAAATGCTCCGAATGGTTATGCATATTCCGAAGATGTGAAGTTTACCGTAGACGAAACCGGCAAGGTAACGGAAGTTACTATGAAGGACGATGTCACAAAGGTATCTATCAGCAAAAAGACAATGACTGGTTCGGATGAACTGGCTGGTGCAGAACTGAAACTGTACTATGTAACCGAAAACGAACAGGGCGAGACAGTAGAAACCGAAGTGGATGCTTGGACATCCGGCACAGAAGCATATGTCATCAATGGCAAGCTGATTGCTGGCGGCAAGTATAAACTGGTAGAAGTGACCGCTCCAAAGGGCTATCAGGTTGCAGAAGCAGTGACATTTACCGTGAACGAAGACGGTACTCTGACAGAAGTAACGATGCGTGACGCAGCTGAGGGCGAAATCGCCATCAGCAAGCAGTCCGTCAACAGCACAGAAGAACTCGAAGGTGCAAAACTCAAGATTACTGATGCAACTGGCAAGACCGTTGCAGCGTGGGTATCCGGTAAGACACCGAAGCTGGTTCAGCTGGATGCTGGCACTTACACTTTGACAGAAGAAACCGCTCCGGACGGCTATGTATTGGCAGAATCCATGACCTTTACCGTTGACAAGAACGGCAAGGTTACAGTAAAGAACGAGAACGGCGAAGATGTGGATGCTGGTGGCATCATTGTCATGAAGGATGACACCACTAAGGTATCCATCAGCAAGCAGGACATTACTGGCGACAAGGAAATTCCAGGAGCAAAGCTTCAGGTCAAGGATGAAACCGGTAAGGTCATCGAAGAATGGACTTCCACCGACAAGCCGCACGAAATCAACGAAAAGTTGGTTGCTGGCAAGACTTACACGCTCCACGAAGAAGGTGCACCGGATGGCTATACTTATGCCGAAGATGTCGAATTCACTGTGGATGAAAAGGGCGAAGTCACAACGGTTGTCATGAAGGATGCGGCAACAGAAGTTTCCATCAGCAAGCAGGATATCACCGGAACGACAGAAGTAGAAGGGGCAACCCTCCAGATTCTGGATGAAAACGGCAAACAGGTTGCACAGTGGATCTCCACGAAGAATGCTTATGTTCTGAAGGGTGTTCTGAACGCAGATACAACCTATACCCTGCACGAAGAAAACGCACCGGATGGTTATGCGTATGCAGAAGACATCACCTTTACGATTGACAAGACTGGTAAGGTCACCGTCAACGGCGAGGATGTCAATGGTCAGGTTGTCATGAAGGACGATGTGACCAAGGTAACCATCAGCAAGCAGTCTGTAACTGGCAGCGAAGAAGTTCCAGGAGCAACCCTCCAGATTCTGGACAAGAATGACAAGGTTGTTGAAACATGGACGTCTGGCGACCAGCCGCATGAATTTACAGGCAAATTGATTGCAGGCGAAACCTACACACTGCATGAAGAAAATGCACCGGAAGGTTACGCTTATGCAGAAGACATCACCTTTACGGTAGAAAAGAATGGCACTGTTACAGTAGACGGCAAGGATGTCAATGGTACAGTTGTCATGAAGGATGACGTTGCAAAGGTAACCATCAGCAAGCAGGATCTCACCAGTGGCGAAGAAGTTCCGGGAGCAACCCTCCAGATTCTGGATCAGAACGGCAAGGTTGTAGAAGAATGGACATCCACCGATCAGCCGCATACCGTACAGGAAAAGCTGACCGCAGGGGAAACCTACATCTTGAAGGAAACCAATGCACCGGATGGCTATGGCTATGCGGAAGAAATCTCCTTCACTGTAGAAAAGAGCGGTAAGATTACCGTAAATGGCGAAGATGTTAACGGTCAGGTTGTCATGAAGGACGATGTGACAAAGGTATCCATTAGCAAGAAGACCTTGACTGGTTCGGATGAACTGGCTGGTGCAGAACTGAAACTGTACTATGTAACCGAAAACGAACAGGGCGAGACAGTAGAAACCGAAGTGGATGCTTGGACATCCGGCACAGAAGCATATGTCATCAATGGCAAGCTGATTGCTGGCGGCAAGTATAAACTGGTAGAAGTGACCGCTCCAAAGGGCTATCAGGTTGCAGAAGCAGTGACATTTACCGTGAACGAAGATGGTACTCTGACAGAAGTAACGATGCGTGATGCTGCGGAAGGCGAAATTGCCATCAGCAAGCAGGCAATCAACGGCACGGACGAACTGGAAGGTGCAAGCCTCAAGATTACCGATGCAACTGGTAAGACCGTTGCAGAATGGGTATCAGAGAAGACACCGAAGCTGGTTCAGCTGGATGCTGGCACTTACACCCTGACAGAAGAAACCGCTCCGAACGGTTATACCGTTGCAGAATCCATTACCTTTACTGTAGACAAAACCGGCAAGGTTACCGTAAATGGTGATAATGTTGGCGGCGTGATTACAATGAAGGATGATACCACAAAGGTTGCTATCAGCAAGCAGGATTTGACTGGCTCTCAGGAAATCCCAGGTGCAACGCTCCAGATTCTGGATCAGAATGGCGATGTGGTAGAAGAATGGGTATCTGGCACAAATGCACACTACATCGAAGCAAAATTGATTGCTGGCGAAACCTATACGCTGCATGAAGCAGGCGCTCCGAATGGTTATGCATATGCAGAAGATGTTGCCTTTACCGTTGGTACAGACGGCAAGCTGCAAACTGTAACCATGCAGGACGACACCACAAAGGTATCCATCAGCAAGCAGGATTTGACAACTGGCGAAGAATTGCCAGGTGCACAGCTCTCCTTGTATGATGCAGATGGTCAGCTGATTGAAAGCTGGACATCCACCGATCAGCCGCATTATCTGGAAGGCGTTTTGACCGCTGGTGCAACTTACCGGCTGGTAGAAATCACCGCTCCGGATGGCTATCTGACCGCAGAAGATGTGACCTTTACTGTCAGCGAAGATGGTTCTGTGGATGAAGTTGTTATGCAGGATGAAAAGACCCAGGCAGAAATCAGCAAGCAGGACATCAGCGGCAAGGAAATCGCTGGAGCACATCTGACGGTTACTTACACCGCAAAGGATGGCAAGACCTACACGCTGGATTCTTGGGTATCCGAAGAAGGCAAGTCGCATACAATTACGGGCTTGCAGGTTGGTACGGTTTATACTTTGCAGGAAAAACAGGCTCCGGATGGCTATGAGCTGGCGGAATCCATCGACTTTATGTTTGATGAAAACGGCGTTCTGAATCTGGTAACTTACCAGAAGGATGAGGCTGGAAACATCACCGAAACCGTATATACAGCAGTTGACCAGATTGTCATGGTAGACGTTGCAAAGACAACAACCGAAACCACAACGACAACGACGGAAACAACGACTACAACCACGGAAACTACAACCGAAGCGGAAACGACCACATCTGGAACGACCACTTCGACAACCGTAACCACAACTACCACACAACCAACTACGACAACAACAACGGAAACAACGACTACAACACAATCGACTACAACACAACCGACTACAACCACAACCACTGTTACAACAACAACGACAAAACCGACTACAACCACGACAACCACCACCACCAAAGCAACAACTACTACAACGACAAAACCGACTACAACCACGACAACCACCACCACCAAAGCAACAACTACTACAACGACAAAACCGACTACAACCACTGTTACAACCACAACGACTGTAGCAATCACAACAACAACCGAAGAAACAACTACGACCACTGAAGAAGTAACCACGACCGAAGAAGTAACCACGACCGAAGAAGTGACGACTACCGAGGAAGTAACCACGACTGAGGAAGAAACGACCACCGAAGAAGTAACCACGGAAGAAACCACAACCGAAACCACCATTCCGGAACGGACGATTACGATTCATAAGATTGCTCCGGCTGCTGCATCTGCAACACAGTCCGAAAACGGCATCTATACGATTCAGTATGACCCGCACGATATGGCTGGCGTAACCTTCGGCATCTATGATGCAGATGGAAATCTGGTAGAAACCGTAATTACAGACGAAAACGGCTATGCAGAAAGCAGCATCCTGAATGGCGATTATTACACCGTACAGGAAATGCAGACGGTCAGTGGCTATGTGATGAACACAGAACCGTATGTGATCGACTTCACCACCACTGAAGGTGATACCGCAAACTTGGAAATCACAAACGACATCATTCGCTGCCAGATCCACCTCTCCAAGCAGTTGGAAGGCAATGCAGGTGACATTACCATGGTACAGTTTGGCTTGTATACCGCTCAGGACATTCCGCTCCTGGATGGTACAGTTGTTCCGAGTGACAGCTGCATCGGTATTGCAAATGCACAGGAAGACGGCACAATCTTGTTTGAAGATACGCTGCCGGCTGGTAACTATTATGTAAAGGAACTGGCAACCGCAGATGGCTATGTATTGTCGGATACCATTTATCCGGTAGAAGTCATTTATCCGGAAGACCAGACCATTGCAGATATTACCTTTGAAGTCAACAACGGTGATCCGATTATCAACTATCAGACAACTACCACAACAACGACTACCGAAGAAGTTACTGAAACACAACCAGAAGAAACGACTGTTACAACCGTAACAGAAACAACAGCCTCTACTGGTACAAGTGATGTACACGGTGGTATAGATTCTAAAACAACAACTTCTACCACAACAACGACTACTGATGACACAACTACAACGACCACAACAATAACGACCACCACAACCACCAAGAACAATTCTTCGTCTTCTTCGACCTCGAAGAAGACTACCGGCAAGACTTCTTCCAGCGGCAGCAGTAGCAGCAGCACGAAGACCACACCGAAGACAGCAGATGACCGGATGCTTCCGATTGTCATCACTGGCAGTGCAGCATTCTTGTTTGCGGCAGCAAGCAAGCCGAAGCGGAAGAAGAATCAGAAGGTGTAAACCGACTGACTGGAGAAATTCCGGAATCAGACAGCTTTGAGCGACAACTAGGAAAATAGACAGCAGAAAGACCGTTGGCAGAAATGCCAGCGGTCTTTTGTTTTTCGGTATGCTTTTTTGGGTTCTTGTGAAAAGGATATTGACGAATATGCTGAAACTATGGTACAATAGACAAAATACAAAAGAAAAGTTCCTCGATTTTGGGGCAATTGTAGGAGAATAGAAAGGGTTGTTTTATGAAATTTCCATATAAAGGTATTTTTGCGTTTTGCAGTGCGGTCTGTTTGTTTGCTGTTTCCATGCCGATTTCTACAGTGGCAGCATCTGCGGAAACTTCACCTCGAAAGGCCGTGCAGGCGGATTGCGTTTCTGACTTTGCGGATGCCGATTCCGAGGACGGGTATCTGCCCTTACAGGGAGCAGCTATCGCCTTTGAAAACAGCGATGGGGAACAGCCGCTGTATGGCAGTGCAGCAGAAACGGATACTGTACCGGAATCCTATGATTTGCGGGAGCAGGGTATTATCACTTCTGTAAAAGATCAGGGTTCTGATGGTATGTGCTGGGCGTTTGCAACGCTGGGGGCAGCAGAAAGTCACCTGCTGAAATATTATGAAACCGATTTGGATAATATCAATGATATGGACTTGTCCGAAGAGCAAGTTGGCTATTTTCTCTATACGCCCGACCCGCAGCCACTCAGCCCAACTTATGGCGATGCCATTATTCAGGCAAAAAAGGGAGCATCCGGCGGAAACGCCCTGCATGCATCGTTTTTTCTCAGCACTGTCGGCATTCAGGAAGAAGCCTATTTGCCCTATCAGGGCTGTTCTGGTTTTCATTCGGAATATCAGCGGAAACAGGCTGCCTATCGAATGACTGGTTCAGAAACGATGCTCAGCGTGCAAACAAAAAGCGAACGGGAAACGATTAAAAAACGCATGATGCAGAACGGCGGCATTTATGTTGCTTTTCATAGCAGTGGTGCAAATTATTATGACAACGGAACGACATATGCATATTATCAGAGCGATTCCAGTTATTATAATGCAAACCATGCGGTTTTACTGATTGGCTGGGACGATAATTATGCAAAGGAAAACTTTGACCCGAAGGAACAGCCAAAAAATAATGGTGCGTGGCTGGCAAAAAACAGCTGGGGCGATGGAAAGCTGGATGATGGCTATTTCTGGATTTCTTATGAAGATACCAGTCTGGGCGAGTATGCAAGCTTTACCTTTGAACCACGAGAAGATAGCGGAAATATTTATTATTATGATGGTGCAGGGTATAGCGTTGCGTATTCGTTTGATTCTGTGGCAAATGTTTTTCGGGCAGAAGAGGACGAAACGCTGTCCCGTGTGGGCTTTTATCAGACTAGTTATAATGGCAACAATCCAAAATATCAGATTCAGGTTTATCGCCTGTCAGAAACAGCAACTGACCCGACCGATGGCGAACTGTTATTGGATACCACAGGGCATTCCGGCGGATTTGGTTATCAGGAAATTACCTTGCCGGAAACGGTTTCTTTGCAGAAGAATGAGCGATTTTCTGTGGTATTGTCGATGAAAATCAAGAAGAATCAAACCTGGCAAAACGGCTATCTGACCATTGAAGAAGATTTCGATGCCAATAATTATAGCATGCAGTTTTCTGCCCAGCCGGGACAGAGCTATATTTGGGATCAAGGCGGTACAAGATGGCAGGATGCCACACAGCTAACCGGGGAAAAGGGTGCGTTTCATAACGTGAATTTGCATGCAATTATGCTGCCGAAAGAACAGAAACTGGATACTGCACAGCTGCAAGCGATTGAAGCTTGTGCAAAAACCGCAAATGAAACAGATATTGCAGAAGTAGCCGCTACCGTATTAGAATTGTCGAAAGAAGAAACCATGCAGCAGGGGCTGTTGAATCGTGTTACGGCTGCATTGATGGGGCTGTTGGAAGAACAAGGAACGATTACTTATCCAGATTATGCATACCCACATGCAAAATGGGGCGATATCAATGAAGATGGCGTGGTAGATGTGGAAGATGCGGTTTTAGTGCTGACAGCTCACGCAAAGAAAGCCGCTGGACGGGAAAATTCTTTGCGGTATTGGCAGCTGATCCAAGGGGATGTGAATGGAACTCTGGACGATTTGACAGTAGAGGATGCTGTAACGATTTTGACGTATTACGCAAAGCAGGCAGCAGGACAGGAAGCAACCTTTGCAGAGCGGCAAAATTCTGTGCCATAAAAATATCAGCAATCATGCAGCAACATCGCAAAATTGCACGCCGCAGGCGACTGCGGTCGAGCTGGCTCAGCTCGGCGGAGGGGGTGATTCCCCACAGTGTGGGGAAATGTCCCGAAGGGACAAAAGGGTAGGGCTTCCTCTAAATAGGGGGACAAGCTGTCCCCCTTAACGAACGTATTGATGAGATGATATTGTAATCTAAGAGAAGCAGGGAATTGCTGTTCGCCATTCTAAAAACAAAAAAACTTCAAGCAAACTGCAATCTAAGAAAGATTCATAAGCAATTCGGACAACGCAACTCCGGCGAACAGCACAAAGGCAGACAGCGAAGCGATTCTGCCGAACCGCACGCAGATGGTTT
>ERZ1673743.1838-NODE-1838-length-20879-cov-15.299222_pt1 | contig 20879 bp, 17 predicted proteins | sample MGYA00580197_ERZ1673743 | MGnify/ENA primary metagenome ERZ1673743 (study PRJEB41218, sample SAMN15661795) | gut metagenome | host: Homo sapiens | place: Canada: London | collected 2015-08-20/2019-03-30 | study: EMG produced TPA metagenomics assembly of... | reverse complement strand
GGTCATAGTATATACCAAACCATAAAATGGATATATATTAAGATATTAAGGAATCGCCTTCATTGCGGAATACTTGACAACATCATGGTCAATCACATTCCTTGAGACAACGCCTCACTTGATTTATGACTTTAGAACTCAAATCAGATAGTTCAAAAGGGGGATCACATATATTTTCCCAGAAATTAGTAGGAGTGTTACAATCGAAGTCATATAAATTTCTAAACATCCATGCTTTTTTTCTCACATGAGATGTTTTATTTCTTCGGCGCTAAGTTGCTGTTCGGATCTTGGGTATGAATTCAACATCAAACAATGACTATAAACTGAATAATATTTATCAAGTTCATAATCGTCACAAGGTCGGGTATATCCGGTCTTTATGTTAACATTTCTTAACGGGGTGTTCTCATCACGACATATAATTGTCTAATTTTTCTCTTAGAATTGTTGACGATATTCCATCTGTATGATCAAGATATTCAACAGTGCAGCCAATGGCACCGAATTCTTTCTCATACTCATTCCAGGCGTTTGAGCCTTTCCAGTCTGAACCAACAAAGACGACATCAGCATTAAAAGCCTTGACAGTTTTTAGTTTATCCATGTCGGTTTGATATACAACTTTGTCGACATATCTTATCGCCTCTACTATAGCCATCCTTTCGTCCTGGTTTATAATCGGATATTTGTGCTTCCTTTGGAAACATAAGTCGTCTGTTGTAACTCCTACTATGAGAAAATCACACATTCCCTTAGCCCGGCGAAGAATATTTAGATGTCCGATGTGAAACATATCGTATACACCGGTAGTGTATCCTATTTTATATTTCTTCATTTTTTATATTTCTTCATTTTCTGATAATCTTTTGAAACACTAATTGTCTTACCGAATTAGGCATAGCCACCTGAACGGCAAAGCGTATTAAGACATTAATAAAATATTGGGGAAATCCAATCAGTCTATGTCGATACATGTAGTCCTGTATTCTCTTTTCGCTTTTAAAATATTTCCAGCCTCCCCGACGGGCATACATTGCCGAATTAACCCGGACATTTACAAGAGTCTGACTTAAATTCGCGAAAACTGCGCTATGCTCCAACATTCTAATCCAAAGATAATAATCTTCATTAAAGTGCCATGGGATATAGTTGCCGGCGTTCATGACTGCTTTTTTGCGAAACATTACAGTCATGTGATTAAAAGGACAACGACTCCGAGCGTATCTTGCAAGTTTGAGATGCGAAAGAGGTACTTCTCTTTTCCCCACAATATTATCTGTGGTTCCAATGAACTCATTAATCTGACCACCAACAATGTCAACCAAAGGATTATTGTGCAGGAAAGTTATCTGCTCTCTGAATCTTTCGGGCAATGCAATATCATCAGAATCCATGCGTGCGATTATATCGTTGGAGCAAAGCTCAGTACCAATTTGTAAAGCATTACCGAGACCTTTATTCTCTGATAACTTATGAACTCTCAAACATGGTATGTTCTGCTGTAACCGTCCAATTTGCATATCTAATTCTTCAGGCACCGGGCCATCGACAATCAGTATGATTTCATTGGGCTGAACTAACTGACGACTATAAATACTTTCTACAGCCTCAGACAGATCTTCCGGTCTATCGTTTTTATAAACCGACATCAGCACAGAAAATTTATCCTCCATGATGTTTGGCCTGTTATTATTTTTTAGCCGAAAAAGATTTCATTCCTAAAGCAACACAACATTGCTTAATGAGTTGGTAGACAGAATTTGGTAGCTTTGATAAAAAACGGCTGCCATATTCTTTAATCCCGAGTTTATAGTATGCTGTCAATGGCATGACGGGCCTGTTGCCATGATATAGGTTATTGCGCTTAAGATATTTGGCAGCCTTAGGCAATATACGGCCTTTGCGTACAACATCAAGAATTGGAAATTCATTTCCAAGACTGACTGCACAGTTTCCGTCGGATTTACGCGCATTCTCAGTCAAAGTAACTTCAAATTCCCATGCATTCAGCACCTTATCTCCTAAAGTTCGAAGCATAAAATCTTTACGCCATATACCGACATACAGATTGACCCGATAGTCACCATCAAGCGCGAGTCTATAGACATCGTCGTTATTCGTCGCTGACATTCCTCCTTTAGGAAGATGATACAGCCTCAGGTAATCATATGCATTCTGATCCATTATATTGACCAGCCGTTCTATTCGGTCAGTATCTATTGGGTAAATCGGGAAATAATCATCAAGAGTTACAATAATATATTCGGTCGATATGCGGCTAAGGGCATATTTTATGCGTTCGGTTATCTCTTTTCCAACACCGGCCGAAAGAATATCGACTTTGTCGAATGTCTGTTTATTCGGCGAATCTGTCAGGATATATGTAGGACAGTTCCTGTAAGGCCAATTTCGGTTCAGTAATTTTACGTGCGCCTCCCATAGATCTGAGAATTTGTCACACGAATGTATCAACAAAGTATATCTTTTATTCATGTTTACTGTATTGCTCTACTAATCGTCTTATGATAGATTCCATCTTTGCATTGCTTTGTTCTCTTCTGTGATTGGCCTCTGTTATCTTACATGCTTTATCATAATTGCTCTTCTGAATCTGTGTGTCTGATAAAAGTTCACGCAGTTTCGCCTCCATCTCGTCAATGCTGTGTCCGACGGTGACACAACCTATCTGTTCCAAATATTCGATCGCACCACACTCCGACGACCCATAGCCAACAATGTTGCACCCGGAGGCCAAGGAATCGGCAACTTTAGTCGACAGGGCATACCTTGTCAGGTTAATGTCGGATTTTGCAAGACCCTCTACAACAAGAAGTATATCGCATTCGAGGGTCATTTGCATTACTTCGGTATAAGAAATACATCCTTTGAAATCGACGTTAGGATGATTGATCAGAGGGCGTATTTCTTCAGTGTTTCGTTCTCCTGAATATACCTCGACTTTGATATCTGGTTTTATTCGTGCCAAAGCCGTTGCTACATCACATATAGAATTATTACGTCCAAAGCAAATATTACCAAAATACCGCACTACAAAGATTTCCGGATTGATAGATTTAAATGGCCGTCGCTCAATGTCTGACACCAGATAAACCGTCTCTCCGTCAAGACCGAAAGCATCGTTATATTTGTCGCGAATCTTGTCGCCTATATAAATGGCACTTCCCTTATGCCGGAATACTTTGCGATTAAGACTTTTATACCATTCGTGGTACAGATAGTACAGCGGATTAAGGCTGAATTTACCATCGAAGTAGTAGTCGTCACCTGTTGAAGAGCATATTGGTATATCATACTTACGGGCCACATATAGGGCGATTTCAAGAATAAAGAAATCATTAGAGAAACTCAGAAACACACATTCGGGTTTGAACTCATCAAGCCATCGGTTGAAATCGTCAGTACACCAGTATTTCTTTCGCCACAACGCTTTCCGCAGCAGATGTGACAAGGGGGAGTGGCTCTGCCCCAGGGTCTTAAGCTTACTGACTAAACCTTTAGGAGTACCATCGGCATCGGCGACGCTTGTCTGTCCTTCAGTCGGGAGTTCTTCGTAGCGATACCGCCTGCCGGTATTCACCGATTTGTCGAACCATCGCCGCAGCATCCTTTGGTCAGTAATCTGATAAAGATGTCCACAGTGTCCCCGTACAGGTTCGGCAGGGTCGGAGAATACCTGAGCGATGTTTTCCTTTTCCCAATTATGGAAATATGCATCGAAAGCCCGCGAAGTCGACTGTCGGTTGTAAGGCACCGTCCCGACAATCAGCAGGCGTGGATGCCTCGCGTTTTTTGTCATTTCCAGAAAAGTAGTTTTGTAAGAATCTTATTTTTTCGGATTAAGACTATCGATAGAGCCACAAATCCAAGTGTGATTGAATAATTGAACAATACATCTGTCGCCCCATCGCTTGAAGCGAAAATAGGTAAAATTGACGTTCCAATCTTTAAAGGACACAGGAAAAGGTAATGAAGCAGATATATTTGCAAAGAATAAATTCCGGCTTTTCTAAAGAAACCAAGTTTATCATTATAATAATGACAGACGCTAATCACTATAATGCATCCGGCAATCGATGCTATATATCTTAACGCAAGAACACCGGCTGACATTTCTTCACCGAAAAAGCCTACCCTTAAAATTATAAATAGCCAGATAAATAAACTCAATGCCACTACAAACTGGTAGTAATGTTCGTTTATCGATATAACTCTATCTTGTATTTGACCCCATAAAAAACCGGCCATATAGAGTGGAAAATAAAAAAGAGTGAGTTTAATCGCCAGGAATTCAATTCCGAGATAGACACCGACAACGGCAAGTATCGACGCGCCTATGATCGTAAACAACAGATGAGCCGATATCCGCCAGAACCTATTATTGATCTTAAGCAAATTTGAAAAGTAATCTGCGATGCCGTTGATTATCACCAGCCACCAGAGTGAGAATAGAAACCAATATCCGGAATCCATATGCCAAAGCAGATATTTTGGATTGAGAAAATAATAATTACCAAATATCGTTCCTCGAATAAGAGCACTCCATACCAGCCAAGGGAAGAGATACGCTATTGTTTTCTTCCATATATATTTTTTTAGCGATTTAGTGCTGTCGAGTGGATGTCCATATCGAGTAACATAGCCACTGATAATAAAGAATAGCGGCATCTGAAGACTCCAGAGGGCCCTGAAAAGCGTCGTGTTTGCAAAATCAACAGTACATCCGGCAATAGTATGCTGGAGTACAACCATCAACATCGCAAAACCGCGGATTATATCGACGGTATTATTTCGTATCGTTTGCATGAGTCCTATTAATTTTCCCCACTAATGCCGGGGTATAATGAGTAAGAAGGTTTGCTGCGATATAAATTGCTGAGAATAAAATGATATAGCGAAGGCATAATCCGAAAAAGCTTCCTATTCCCAGTATACTTAAACCTACAATAATCCAATAATTGAAGAGCTGGCTGAATGCCATGACGAAGAGGCTGTTCCTTCCAAAATAGTCTATAAACCTAATCGGCCAAATCTTATTGGCAAGACTTAGATATTTAGAAACGGAGAATATAAAATAAATTCCCAGGAGGGCATTACTTAAATTTAATATTATCCAGCCGAAATCATTTTTTGCCATGTCAAGTTTCGGCAGAAAGATTGATAGAACTATTGTTATAAGTCCTATTGAAGTCGCAATAAGAAGATTAGGTCTGGTGTTAAATATAGAATTTTTGAATAGGTAACCAAATGCGATAAAAAATATTGCGAATGGAACTACATCAAGTTTAAAATATAATCTGATGTGACTTTCGCTTAATATATACCCGATCGCTGTAAGGAATATGACTGTTAATGTCAACCACTCGCGTTTAAGTTTTGAAATTGGATAAAACACAAGTTCGGCACAGAATAATACGGGGACGAACCATAGCGCGTATCCTGTCCAGCCTTCAATTATCTGAATTGGTTTAAAATATTCTGTTCCCCAATATCCGGTCATCACTATAAAAGTAAAGAACCAGTAAGGAATAATGAGTGTACGCAAACGTCTTTTAATAAAAACCTTAAACGAGCCTAACTTATCAGGATTAAAAAACAATCCTGAAACCACAAAGAAAAGCGGCATATGAAAAGACCAGATGTATTTCGACAAGACCTCTGGAATAGAAGTATGACCTGCCACCATACATATGATGGCTATTCCTCGGGCAATATCGACCCATTCAATACGCTTTTGCTTTCGGTCTACCATTTGAATCAGCGAGTACGAAAAATAGGAAAATGAAAATAATGCTTGGAAATCCGCCTAAAAACAAAGATGCCTCACCGCACGATTCAATAAATATAGCAATTATTGAAAATACGGCAGCTTTTGCCGTATGCGAAATTGCGGTTTTGTTATATCGAATAAGACGATTAATGATTATATGGAAAAAACATATACATCCAATTATACCTACTGATATGAATATTGATAAAGGTCCGTTATGAGCATTATCGAATGGTGAATTATCAAATGTCCCTACCATCCAATCTGTTAAACTATTTAAATGGTCTAAAAAATTAGCATAAACCTTTTCCCTTCCGGATATCATGCCTTTTCCCATTATCTCGATGTTTACATCGGTATCTTTGGCAAGATTTATATAGAAAGGAACAAACAAAAATGGGATAGAACATGCAAGATATATAAAGATTTTTTTTAACTTGATTTTCTTGAATAATATTGTACCCAGCGGTACCAGTATTGCAGCAGCTAATGCACTTCTACAATTCGTTTCATATATCATATATAGCATCCACCCGGAACACGCCAAGGTTATCATTCTATTCCAAAAGCTCTTATAACGTGCTGAAATCCAAATAGAACAATATATTAAAAATGCTATAATACCAGCGAAGTTACTATTCCCAAATCCAAAAGTTAAATATATGGCATAAAATAACGTCCCATCATGCATACGAGCTAAGTGAGCATACGGCATGAAGTAATGAATTGTCATTACTAAGGCCGCAAACAAAGAGACAATATAAATTCCTCTTTGCAGTTTAAGTGTTGTCTTAATAGCGGAACTAACTATAACTAAAAATAAAAGACAAAAAACACTGAATATGGAAAGGAACAAATCAAAAGTAAATACTTCTTTCATTCTGATGATATTAATCAGACATATCAGCCCGAATAACATCAAAGAGAACTTATATTGAGGTCTGGAAAATTTATATGTCCTCACTATCATCAATACTATCAGCGCCAATGCAGGAATTCGAAAAATATATGTGAGCATCACATTGCCAAGCGGAAAAACAGCAATGTAGCCGATATTCAATATCAGTAGGATAATTATGATTGATGTGTTGGTATTGTCGAATTTCCCCATAACTATTATTTCCCCAATACATTGAGGTATAACTGATAGTATTTCCCGTATTGTCTATTCTTCTCAAATGTTTGTGCCCTTACCCTACAAGCTTTTTTATCTATGCTCTTGACATTGGAAAGTGCAGTTAATATACCGGAAATATCTCCAGCCCTTACAACAATACCCGAATTAGAATCAATCACTTCTGGAACGGCCGTTTGATCATAGACTATTGCCGGTGTTCCGCACGCCAGTGCTTCGGCCGTGACCATTCCCATAGTTTCTTCATAGCTGGTGTTGACAAAAATATCCGCTGCCGAATACAATTTCACCAAATCATCGAGACTTTCCGTCCTTGGCAATTTGATTATGTCATCTGGTAAACATTCTATCTGCTTTTTCGAGAGCCCGACTATAACAAGTTGATATATACGTTTATCCATTACTTGGTTCAAACGGAGCAAATCATCAAGTCCTTTACGTTCAGACCAATCATAAGCCACAGCCAAAAGCATTTTTTTATCAGGCTCAATTTTAAGCATTTGCCTCACCGAAGACTCTACGGGCTGAAAGGAATCTAAATCTATGCCATTATATATCGGGAATACAGGATATTTTTTTAAATAAGATTTTCTTACTTCGCCAGCGAGCCATTCCGAAGGCGTGGTCAAAGTAAGCTGAGGGAGAGATGTGAAAAGTTTACACTTGTCACGATAATTTCTTCTGGAATGATCAATAAAAAAACTCTGAGGATAGTCGTGTTTAAGAGTGCAATTGTTGCATTCAGTGAGCCATTTATTACATTTCGCGAAAGAATAATGCGCACAATGTCCTGTGAATGCCCAACAGTCGTGAAGGGTCCATACGACCTTTATATTGGACTGGGATAGGTAATCAAAAAGAATTCTAATATTTATATAGAAGCCATGAAGGTTATGCAGATGGATAATATCCGGCTTATATTCGTCTATGAATCTTATAAATCTTTTTGTGGCTTTTTTTGAGTAAAACCCGGCTCTGTCGGAAATCCTTGCCAATAGGTTATGTATATAATAACCTTTCACATCATTTATGCGAAAAGTATCAGATATATTAATCCTCGTAGCCTCCCCATGCGCATAGGCCACCTCGGCTTCATGACCATGCTGCTTTAGCATGTCATAAATATCTGTGCATATTCGTCCGGTGCTTCCTTTGCCACAAACGGCGTTGACTAATAAAACTCGCATTCTATTTAGCTATTTTCTATGTATAAATGAAAGAAATAATTTCTTTTCATAATCATTAGCACCGCAAAAAAACACCATTATCGCATAGCAAAACACTGAGGCGATACTACTTAAAATCAATTCCAACCAGCCTTGATGTGTTAGAGATGATATTAGCCCTATTAAAACAGTCGATATAATGAACATTAAGCAGAGGCTTCCAAATGTTTTACGGAAAAACAGCAGAATATTGAGCTTCAGTTTTCTATAGAACATTATATCGAGCGAAACGGTTCTTACACAATATGCTGCGAATATTGCCACAGCCAAGCCAGTCACGCCGAAGTATTTTGTCAGGGGTATAGCCAGAACTATATTTGTTGCAGCCATTCCGACGTAGATTGCCGATTGAGTTTTTACTTTGTTTGCTGCAATTATATAGGTCATGCCTATTTCCTGTGGCAATTGGATTACGATTGGAATAAGGAATAATATCGAGCATAGATATACCTTCGAGTACTCCGGGCCTACCCACAGTTTGATAAAATCATTGCCGAAAGCCACAAACCATATAAATATAAATCCGCAGACAAAAAGCTGCAAACGACCCACTCTTATCATCAGTTCCTCCACTGCTGAGATATCCTCGCCTGCCACCATTTTCGAAACTCGTGGCAAGAACATGCCGCTGATGGCGTTGGCAAAGAGATAAGTATAACTCTCGATTGTGATTGCGACACCTAAGACGGCTATCTGCGAACTATCGGCAAAAATACCAAGAATCGATGGCGCGATATTGAATATCATGCGTTGCGACAAGGCTATGATTGTAACCCAGATTACGAAGCTGAAGATTCGCTTCAGTTCATTGATGTCCCAGAATCGGAAATTAACTCTGAGCGGAGTGCTGCGCCCTATGAGATACAGTTTAAGAAGAATGGTAAGGATACCGGCCAAAGAATTGACAACAACCAAAGCATACAGCTCGTAGCCACATAGCAGACAAACCGCCATGGTTATCACAATGAAAATGCGCTGGAAAAGGTCGCATCCCTTCAATTGCACGAATTTCTCATAGCCTGTCAGAATCCCATTCAAAGGGATAAATGGGAATGACAAGGTACAATAACTGGCGGCAATGATGAATACGCCGCGGAAGGTGCTTAGTTCTGCCGTTGTAAGGCCTTCGTAAATCTGTGGTAAAAATACATATACGCCTGAGAATACGAGGAAAATGATGATATCCAGGGTGAGATACAGTTTAAACACCAACCCAAGGAGGGCATTGACTTTATCCTGACGTTTCTGTGCGAGATATTCACATACGAATTTAGTTGTGGCGTTCCCTAATCCGAAATCAAAAGCAAGAAGCCCTATTATCGACATTGCCAAAGTGTATTGGCCATAGTCGGCCTGTCCGATTGTGCGTATCATCCATGGCGTGTACAACAGCCCGATAAGCACATTCAGACCAAGATTAAAATAAGAAAGCAGAGCGCCTTGCTTTATCTGGTTCATAGTCAAATACTACTGCACGGACCCTTTTGTACCGGATTGGGCTTGCCATTAAGTATGGATTCCGCTAAGCGCATTACGTTTCGGGCGGCATTTTTCGGCGACCATATCTCGCGCATAGATTTATATGCCTCTCGCCCTATGGCCTCCCGTTTGGCCGGATTATTGATTAGATAGCACACTTTATCGATTAAATCCTGACTATCCTGATCTTTGAACATCAACCCGTCGCGAGTATCTTCGATAAGAAATGGCGTTGAACCTATTGCATCTGATGCGACGATGGCGCAACCACTGCCCATCGCCTCGTTGGCCACAGCGCCCCAGCCTTCGTTGCGGTCGGAAGTGAAGAGAAAAATCGAGTGCGTGCGCATCTGTTTCATTATTTCTTCATTCGGAGCCGCACCATGAAGTACAACTCTATCATTCAGGTTTTTGGTTGAAATAAGATTCTCGATACGCCCGTATTCAGGGCCTATGCCGTACATATCGATTTGGAAATTCATACCGCGTTTTTTAAGGCTTTCGGCAAGCAAAATCGGCAATTCAGGGTGTTTCCAATCCAAAAATCTTGCCACCCACAATATGCAGCATTTTGCAGCCTGTAGGTGTGAATTCATTATTTCATCGATATCAATAGATTTGACTGCAGGAAAGTATCCCCAGCGATAGGCCCGCTCCCGGAAGCATCCAATACGACGAAAATCAGAGGCTGTAAAGGCACTCGCACACAGGAGATGGCAGTTGGAATAACGGTCATATTGACGCCTGAACCTGAAATGATGTACAAGAAGTTTCAGCAGACCGGGTTCCTGCCTATATAGTCGTTCGGTGTACTTGAATACCAATTTGCCGGCCTTGCACCTATCGGCGATATATGAATATGGCGCCGAGCCCATGATAACTAAATCAGCCTCATCTATAATCCGTGCCACTTCCTCACCTGGGCTCTCCTCGCCATAACACGTCATCAGATATGGCGCTTCAAGTTCTTTGTAACCTAATTTCCGCCTTGCTTCTGACATGGGCATAGTTGCCACAAAGCGATATTGGCCTTCGGTGAGTCTGTAAAGTTCGTCAGACAGTGGCTTCTGATGGTGATTGAGATAATTGGACAGGAATACGGTTTTCATCAGTCCTTCATATAGGCAATTAAATCATGAGCCTGTATGCGCTGACTCTCGGGAGGCAGCTGCATATAGTGGCCGAATCGCTTGGTGAGATATTCGTCATAGCCTCGCATTATCTGATATTCACGATCCTCAAACGGTGAGGATACTGTCGGACTGAATAAATCCAGTGCAAAATGGTCCTGAGGATTCGACGTGCCCATACTCACCAGATTCGTTACATCCGAAGATTCAGGCCAACGTGACACAAGACGTTCGATGAGCTTGAATGACTGTCGACGAGAGAGCGGCCAAAGGCGTGCAAGAAGCCAGCGGAGTTTATATTTCCACTTTTTGCCTTTCGGGAAGACCTGACTTTTGCCATGACTGAGGATATAGATTGCAGTTTTCAACTTGAAAACCAATGACCGGACACGTTCACTGGGTGAAACTCCGTCAAGAGGAAAAACATCTACGTAAACTCCATAGTCTTGCATTGAGCCCTGCTCAGAGAGAAGCGTTTGACAATCTCCTACTTTTGCAAACAGAACATGCATACCGGGGCATGTATGCCACTCATACGTTTTGTATCTTGGGTTGAAACCGTCGAATGTTTTCAGAAACTTGTCATAATCTCGTCGTGGCATGTAGATATCTATGTCATCATCCCATGGTATATATCCTTTATGCCTTATGGCTCCTATCAGAGTTCCACCGGCCAATGAATAACTCAGATGATTCTTCTTGCAAAAATCATCGATGCAGTCCATTATCTGCATCTGAAGCGAGCGAAGTTCCGCAACATCTGTAATCTGTCTCATAGTTGTTATTCTTTTCTCCAGACCATTTTGTTGACGACAGTGACGTAGGACTGGATGATCTTGACGACGATGTTCGAGACGTTTTCGCCGGTGTAGACGTCGACGGGCGTGCCGTCGTCGTGGTTGCGGTTCATCGAGATGGCGGTCTCGACGGCCTGCAGGAGTGATTTTTCGTCGATTCCGGCGAGGATGAAGCCGGCATTGTCGAGTGATTCGGGGCGCTCGGTCGAGGTGCGGATGCAGATGGCGGGGAAGGGATGGCCGACAGAGGTGAAGAACGATGATTCTTCAGGCAGTGTACCGGAGTCGGAGATGACGGCGGCAGCGTTCATCTGCAGGCAATTGTAGTCGTGGAAGCCGAGGGGCTCATGCTGTATCACACGGCGGTCGAGTTTGAAACCTGACTGCTCGAGGCGTTTGCGCGAGCGCGGATGGCAGCTGTAGAGAATCGGCATGTCGTACTTCTCCGCTATGGCGTTGATGGCGTTGAAGAGCGACAGAAAGTTCTTCTCCGTGTCGATGTTTTCCTCGCGATGCGCCGACAGCAGGATGTATTTTCCTTTTTCGAGTCCGAGACGAGCATGGATGTCACTTGCCTCGATGTCGGCAAGGTTCTGATGCAGCACTTCGGCCATCGGCGAGCCGGTGACGTAGGTGCGCTCCTTGGGTAGCCCGCAGTCGGCCAGGTAGCGGCGTGCGTGCTCCGAGTAGCAGAGGTTGACGTCGGAGATGATGTCGACGATCCGGCGGTTTGTCTCTTCGGGCAAGCACTCGTCCTTGCAGCGGTTGCCGGCCTCCATGTGGAAAATGGGGATGTGCAGGCGCTTGGCGGCGATGGCGCTCAGACACGAATTGGTGTCGCCCAGGATGAGCAGCGCATCGGGCTTGATGTCGACCATCAGTTTGTACGAGCAGTTGATTATGTTGCCTACGGTTGCTCCGAGGTCGTCGCCGACGGCGTCCATATATACTTCAGGATCGGCGAGCTTGAGGTCCTTGAAGAATACGCCGTTGAGGTTGTAGTCGTAGTTCTGACCCGTATGGGCGAGAATTACGTCGAAGTATTTGCGGCACTTGTTGATGGTGGCTGCCAGGCGGATAATCTCCGGCCGCGTGCCCACGATTATCAGCAGCTTGAGCTTGCCGTTGTCGGCAAAATGTATGTCTTTATAATCAGTTTTCATATAGACAGAAGGACATAAGAAATTGTTAAGAACAGAAGTAGATAGGATTGGACAGCGGAATAATAGGTCAGAGTGCTTTTGTTCTTTTGTCTACTTTTGTTCTTTTGTCTCGACTTGGTCGAAATAAGTATCGGGATGGCTAGGGTCGAAGATTTCGTTGCAGTACATCACTGTCACGAGGTCTTCGGTGTCGGAGAGGTTGATGATGTTGTGGGTATAGCCCGGAAGCATTATGACAGACTGAATCTTGTCGCCGCTAACTTCGTATTCGAGGACTTCGTCGGTCCCTTCCTTTCGCATCTGGATGAGTCCGTGGCCTTTCACTACAATGAACTGTTCCCACTTGGTGTTGTGCCAGTGCTGGCCTTTGGTGATACCGGGCTTGGAGATGTTGATGCTGACCTGACCGCAGTTTGGTGTGTGAACAAGTTCGGTAAACGAGCCGCGGTTGTCGCAGTTCATCTTCAGGTCGAAAACAGCCTTGTCGGCAGGCAGATAGCTGAGATAGGTAGAGAACAGGCGTTTGGCGAAACTGTCGGCGGGAATCTCCGGAATCATCAGCGTCTGAGGCAGCGCGGCGAACTGATGCAGCAGGTCGACGATCTCGCCGAGTGTGGCTTTGAATGTGACCGGCACATAGCAGTAACGGCCATTTTCTGTACCTACGGCTTCGACACCGTCGAACTCGCAGTGATGCTCCTTGCTTTGCAGAGCAAGAATCATTTCCTCAACGAGGTCGTCGATGTAAAGCAATTCCAGTTCGACTGCAGGGTCATTTACCTGAATAGGCAAGTCGTTGGCGATGTTGTTGCAGAACGTGGCTACAGCTGAGTTGTAGTTCGGACGGCACCATTTGCCGAAGAGATTAGGGAAGCGGTAGACTAAAACCTTGGCTCCCGTCTCTTTGGCGTAATCAAAGAATAACTCTTCGCCGGCTTTCTTGCTCTCGCCGTAGGGATGCCCGGCATAGCGACCGATGAGCGTTGCCTGAATGGAGCTGGAAAGCATGACAGGACAGTTGTTGCCGTGCTTTTTCAGCGTGTCCAGCAATGTAGAGGCGAAGCCGAAGTTGCCCTTGCGGAAATCCTCGGGATTCTCCGGACGGTTGACTCCGGCGAGATTGAACACGAAGTCGGCCTGTCGGCAATAGCGGTCAAAATCCTCAGGCGTAGAATCGAGGTCGTATTCAAAAACCTCATCGATCTTGACGGGATAGTTCCTGGCCTTGCCGTCCTTGATATTATTGAGTTGGGCGCAAAGATTCTTACCGACAAAACCTTTGGCACCGGTAACAAGCACTTTCATTTACTGCACAAAGTTCCCTTCGCCGCTAAGCTCTTTCTGAATGTACTCCAGAGAAGCAATCTTCTCCTTGGTCTCGGCCACGTTGAGCTGGCGGGTGTTGTTTGAGTTGAATTCCGTGAGGGTGTTGCGTGTCTCGTCGCCTTCCTTGAAGAACTTATCGTAGTTCAGGCCGCGGTTGTCGGCCGGTACGCGGTAGAAGTTGCCCAGATCCTCGGCCTTGGCGCACTCTTCGTTGGTGAGGAGCGTCTCGTACATCTTCTCGCCGTGGCGGATGCCGATCACCTTGATATCTTCTTTCTTGCCTCCGAACAGCTCGCATACGGCCTCGGCCTGGGTGCCGATGGTGCATGCCGGAGCCTTCTGCACGAGGATGTCGCCGTTCTGGCCGTGTTCGAACGCGAACAGCACCAGATCCACAGCCTCGTCGAGGCTCATGATAAATCGCGTCATCGACGGCTCCGTCAGCGTGATCGGGTTGCCCGAGCGGATCTGCTCGATCCACAGCGGAATTACCGAACCGCGCGAGCACATCACATTTCCGTAGCGCGTGCAGCAGATCTTCGTTTTGCCCGAGTAGCGGCTCTTGGCCACGGCCACCTTCTCTTCGATAGCCTTGGTTATGCCCATGGCGTTGATCGGGTAGGCCGCCTTGTCCGTCGACAGGCATATCACTGCCCCGACGCCGGCTTCTATTGCGGCAGTCAGCACATTGTCCGTACCTACGACGTTGGTCTTCACCGCCTCCATCGGGAAAAACTCGCACGACGGCACCTGCTTCAGCGCAGCCGCGTGGAAAATATAATCCACGCCAGGCATCACGCCGCGGCAGCTCTCGAGCGAACGGACGTCGCCGATGAAAAACTTGATCTTGTGAGCCACTTCAGGGTAGCGCACCTGATATTCATGACGCATATCATCTTGTTTCTTCTCATCGCGCGAGAAAATTCGGATTTCCTTGATATCCGTCTCCAGGAAGCGGCGAAGCACCGCGTTGCCGAACGAGCCCGTACCGCCCGTAATCAGCAGGGTTTTATCCTTAAATACTGACATATTATGTTTTTTGAAATACTCTTAAGATGCAAAGGCATATAGAAAGCCAGTACTAATCTTATTACTAATTCGAATAGCGCAGTTTTGCTGTAAAAAGCAAAGTTTTTGACAATCGTGTCCAATTGTCTCAAGATTTTATGACTTGCAGTCAGTCAAGCGGGGCGAGGTAGATGTCGTCGACGTGGGCGGTCCAGCGGGCCTGCTGGCCGCCGGTCAGGGCGAGAGTGAAGACGCGCTGCCCGGGCTGGCCTTCCACGTCGAGGATCGTGCCTTCGTAGCCCTCCATGATGCCGCCCGTGACGCGGACACGCCGCCCGCGTCCCAGACCTGCATCGTCGCACACGAGTTCGAGCCGTATGTCGGGCGTGAAATTGCCGACATAGCGCTGAAATTCGGCCATCTGTCGGTCGGGTATTATGGCGTAGTCGCTGCCGACGTCCCCGCCGCTTCTGAAGCACCAGGCCAGGTCGCCGATCTCAGCCATGAGGCTGCGGACGCGGTCGCGGCGTGTGCGGAAAAAGACGGTCGCGGGCAGGTAAGGTACGTCGGTGACGATGCGCCTGCGGCCTTCCTTGCGGATCTCGGCCCGCGTCGGATAGTAGAATGTCAGTGACGCGCGGCTGTCGCCACGGAGGCGCATGTCTACGCGGCCGCGCACTTCGTCGAGGCCGACGCCCCGGCGCAGCCGCATCACAAACCACCTCTGTGCCTGACTGTTGATCGCGTCGGCCACGCGGCAGATCAAGGCCTCGCGCTCCCGTCGGCTCAGTCCGCTTTTGCCGGCAATGGCCAGGAAAGCATACTCGCGCGGTAGTGTCCCGACGGCTGCATTTATGTCGGCCGCGCTGATACCTGTCTGCAGCGCGGCGGCTACCCAGATCGCCGTGACACTCTCGCGTGTGAATCCGCCTTTGACGCGCATCCCGGCGTTTTCGGCCGCATGGCGCAGCGCCTCGGTGGCGCGGCGTATGACCTCGCCTCGCCGCACTTTCCCCTGTCCCAGTGCAAACACATATTTGCGTCCGTGCGACGAGTCGCAGCGGCTCACGGTGTCGGTGATCTGCGGGCAGAAATCGGGCACGCTCCCGAATGTCAGTGCCGCGGCGTCGGCAACCGTGGCCGTCGGGTCATAAAGAAGGTACATAAACAGCAGCGCGCCGCAGTCACACCCCGGCTCTTCGGCCGCCACGCTGACCCGTGCGGTCAGCTTCAGATTCTCGCAGGCCTCCTGCGCCGATACCTCGCCGGCCGCTTCCAAAGCGGCCGACACGTTGGCAAACGCGCCGGCGCCGTCGGGGCAGAACTGTCCGCACACGCCCCGTACTTTGCCAAGGTACCGTCTCACTGTCGATCCCTTCTTGCCGCCGAGCAGCATTTCGGTCACCCACAGCCGCAGCAGCGCTTCGTCAGGCCTTTCGGCTCCCTGGCGCCGCATCAGTCCGGCGAATGACTGCAGCGCGTATGAGGTTATTGACCTTGGCGGCGCCGATGCAAGCGTCTGTTCGACGGCATCGGTAAAATTGGCAACTTTATTCGATTGAAAATCCGGCATTTGGCTGTTTGGGAGTCGCGAAAATACGAATTATTTCACCATATACCTCTCCTTCCCCCCGGTTTACCGCCGGAGCGGTTCCCGAAAGCCCGGAATGCGGTATGTTCTCTCAATTTAAACAACCTAAAAGGTTATTATATAATGTGATACAAAAGTGTCTCTGCCGAAGAGATACTTTCACGCCGCAAAATTACAAAAATTCCGTGACATTTCCGCAATCAGGCTCCAATTTTATAAATTATTGCCCGTCCGCGACTTGCGATCAGTAAATTCAGTCAGAGCTTGTGCGGAACTTGTCTCCGGTCAGTCGCTGAGCACAAAGCCGCCGCGCGGCTGCATTGTTACCTCGATCTTGCGCGGTCCTTTAATTGTGACGGTATCAGCCGTCAGCGTGCCGTCCGCGCTATCCCTAAGCAGGCGGTATGTGCCCGGGGTAAGATCGAGTTCGACGGTCCTCGCCTCATCCTCGGCGTTGATTCCCGCCGTATATCTGCGGCCGTTCGGCGCTTCGCGTTCGATTACGGCATAGCGGCCCGGATACCCGTCCACAAAGCGTATGTCGGTCCACAGCGTCGGCACGTCTCTCATGAAATCTATCGCTGCCCGTGGAGCGTCCTCCAGATTGTTGGGCGCAAGGGCGAAGTTCTGCTGCGGGTTTTGGAAAAGCACGGCCGTCGCCAGCTCGAAAGCGTCCGTGGTCCGGCGGATGTTGCCGGCAGCGTTGCTGCGGTGCATGCGCCGGTTCAGAGCCGTGCCGCCGTATTCCATTGCCCCCACAGTGTTGCGGATGAATGGATGCAGCGCGTCGTAGACCGGCGCCCGGTCGCAGAAATCCTGCGAGAATATCAGGTTTTCCGACGCCAGCACGGCTTCCGATCCTATGTAGTTCGGGAACATCCTCTCCCAGCCGCGCGGCAGCGTGCACCCGTGGAATATAACCATGATGCCGAAGTCGTTGGCGTCGGTCAGTATCGCTTCGTACAGCCGCATCGTCTCCTGCTTGTCGCCTCCGAAAAAGTCCACTTTTATGGCCTTTACTCCGTTGTCGCTCAGCCATTTCATCTCGTTGCGCCGCACGCGGGGATTCTCCATGCGGTCCGTCGGGCTCTGCGTTATGTCGTTCCAGTAGCCGCTCGAGCTGTACCACAGTATGGGCTCCACGCCCCGGCTTTTGGCATAGCGGATCAGTTCTTCCGTTCCTTCGAGTCCGATATTCACATCCCAGCCACAGTCGATCAGCGTGTATTCCCAACCCAGATCCGCCGCAAAGTCGATGAATGTGCGGATGTCGCGGTCGTTGATGCTGTCGTCCTGCCACATGATCCAGCTCCACGTTCCCCGTCCCGGCTTATAATTGGCGGTTGCCGGATATATCTCTTCGACAACGTCCCAAGCGATTGTCGTCTCCACTATGGGCTTAAGGTCGGCTCCTAAAGTCAGCGTGCGCCACGGCGTGCTGCCCGGCAGGGCGAACGCCGGCTCCGACGTGCCGTTGCCGTTATTTTCCTCCGGCATAGGGAATTCCACCTTGTAGCGCCCGGCCGTCGCGTCCGACATCCGGCAGCCTGCATAGTCGCGGTTTACGCCCGTTTCGCTCACAAGCACCCATCCGTCGTCGTTCACCCTGAAGAGTCCCGGAAATGTGAAGCCGTGCCCGTATTCCGACCGCGTATCTGTCGGTACATCAATTATATAGTCCTCCTCATAGCTCGGTTTGGTCCGTTTCCATCCGACCATGGCGTCGCTCTGTGGTGTCAGGAAAGCTGTCGATCCTGCCGGCAGCGTAAAACCGGTCGCCTCATCCATCACACGGACCGATCCCGTGCCGCCCTCGCGCGGCAGCGTGTAGCGGAAAGCGGCGTCGTTGTCGGTCAGTACGAACTCCACGTCCATATGCCGTCCGTCGCTGTTGCTGAACGTGAATGTCACGTTGTTCACCGTCTTGCTCACATGCGACTTCTTGATGCGGTCTACGCTGTAGTCCAGCTCCTTGGGCCCTTCCTTCCACGATTCCAGAGTCATTCCTTGCGAGAAATCGGCGAAATCGGCTCTCAGTCCCAGCGGCGACGGTTCTATCATCACTTTCCCGCCAAGCGACAGCGAGTATGTAGGCCGGCCGCCCTCGTCGCCGACCGTTAGCTCGATATTACCCGGAATATTTTTTACCGTAACTTGTTCGGCCATCACCGGCATCGCGGCCACCGCCGTCGCGCCCAATACTGCAAATATTTTCATCTCCTCGAATTTTGGTTATTTAAGGTTAATAATCAACTTGTTCTCACTCGCCATAGAAACAATCATTACTCCAGCGGGCGACATTGGTCTCAATATATTCTGCGATACGATTCCCATCTGTCGCACCCCTTATAATATGGTCATGATAACGTTTCTGCCATCCGAACTCAATACTGTTACGCCTAGCAAAGCGTGTGACAGCCTGCTTAAATCCTCCTACCACAACCCCGAGAGCCGTCCTAATCGTAGGGATGCACCCTGGTGCATCCGATTTCTGAGTTACAGGCGCATGAGCATCGGGCAGATCATCCTTATTGGTAGCCGCCGGATTTCCCGTATTTTCGCGTATGCAGATTATTGCATGTATGTGATTCGGCATTACCACAAAAAGAGGTACCTCTACGTAAGAATAATGAGTATGTAAAGTCTCCATAGCGTAATGGGCGAATTTCCCGACGGTGGAGACAATCATTACTCCATCAATTATTTTACCGAAATAATGAATCTTATCTCTTGTGCAAATCGTAACAAAGTATTCACCTCCGGAATAGTCATGAAATTCCGCTCTCATATTTCTCCGTTGAGGCAACTTTTTTGCTGATTCATTCATGGCCATGTTTGTAAGCTATGCGCGGGGGCGGATGCACCTGGGTGCATCCCTACGCCTTGCAAAATTACACATAAATCGCAAAAAACACAAATCCGAAGCAATTTCGGCATATTTCCAAGAAACAACCTCCGAATCAAACAATAGCGGCGCAGCCGGGTGGGGGCTGCGCCGCTATTGGTGGGGGTAGGGGCCGCGGGCCGGTTACTGCAGGCGCCCGTGGCAGTTCTTGTACTTCTTGCCCGAGCCGCAGGGGCACGGATCATTGCGTCTTCTCACCCGTGCCTTATATTCGCAGAAATTTGTTCATCCGTTCGATGCAGCGCTTTTTCTGATCTATATTGGGATGAACGTATAGATTCAGTGTGGTTGCTACGTTAGAATGTCCGAGGATTTCGCTCACGGTCTTATAGTCACATCCGCTTTCGATACATCTTGTCGCGAATGTATGGCGCAGCCCATGGAACACCATTTGAGGGATTCCATGACGTTTAAGTAATCTCGAGAATGTTTCGCGATAGGTTCTGGGCTCTTTAGCCTTATATCCGTCACCTACGACGTATTTATCGCCCTTTTGCAGCCGTCTTACTCCGCACAGAGCTTTGTATAGAATTGGTGATATGGGAACTTCTCTGTTTGAAGTGCTCGTTTTTGGGGATGACAGATATTGTTCTGTAGCTTTTGTCTCGCAGTTATATATTCTTCCAGCTGTAAAAGCCACGGTAATTTTTCTATTTTTCATATCTACGTTTTCCCATTGCAGAGCGCACACTTCACCGATGCGCAACCCGCAGCACAGCGCTATCAGTACTCCGATATTCTGAGTTGTCGGGCTGTTTGAAATTATGCCGAGTAGTCTTTTGTGATCGTGTATCGAAAGTATTGGCAGAGGCTTGCTTTTCACTACAGTCGGATATTCGATATCCCACGATGGAATGGCGCACAGGGAATGTTTGGCACCATATTTGCCGATTGATTTAAGTACGGCCACTATGTCGTGAACCGTTTTTACACTCAGCCCGCTTTCGATTTTCTCGAAAACGAATTCCTGTACCTTGGTTTCCGTAATGAGGACGCTATCTCCAAAGGTAGGCAGCAGATGAGTTTTGATGATTAGCGAATACGCGCAGTAAGTGGAGTGTTTCACCACTTTGCGGCGATTCTCTTTCCACAGTTCCGCTATTTGGCGGAAAGTTGATTTTTCTTGCATATTTTGTGATATTTGGTTTATTCACAATATATGCGCGGGCGTAGGTTTTTAGCGGTTCCCTTTGGCTCGGTTGTGATGCTTGCATAGCATCTGGCAGTTGTCGATCGTTGTCGCACCGCCTTTGCTCCATGCCGTCACATGGTCTGCATCCATTTCGTTCAACTTCCATATCTTGTTTGCGTTGGCATCATGACCGATG
>ERZ1673743.1830-NODE-1830-length-20945-cov-10.815366_pt1 | contig 20945 bp, 16 predicted proteins | sample MGYA00580197_ERZ1673743 | MGnify/ENA primary metagenome ERZ1673743 (study PRJEB41218, sample SAMN15661795) | gut metagenome | host: Homo sapiens | place: Canada: London | collected 2015-08-20/2019-03-30 | study: EMG produced TPA metagenomics assembly of... | reverse complement strand
CACACACACACACACACTACAATTTAATGAAATAAATAAAAAGGCTACAAAGTTAGCTTTTAATTGTAATAGGAAAAAGACAGATTATATAAAAAAATATAGTCTGTCTTTTTGTGCGTTTTTAAGGAAAAGGGGGAACGAATAATGAAAGAGAAAGTACAAGCGAAGGAGAAAAATATGTTAAAACAAAATAAGCGGAATAACATTAATAGCGTTGGTGGTAACAATAATAATACTTGTGATATTAGCGACAATAAGTATAAATATGGTATTTAGTGGAGGATTAATAGATAAAGCAGACCTAGCAAAAGAGAAAGCATTACTTTCAGAATATGAAGAAAGAATAAAAATAATAACACTAGAAGAATATACAAATAAAATGATTGAAGGAACGAGTAGAAAGCTAATAGACTTGGTAAAAGAAAAACTAGACAATGAAGACTGGGTATCAAATGTAGAAAAGATAGAGGAAGACCAAATAAAGGTAATAACAAAGGATAAATACATAATAATAGCAAAAATAGGAGAAGATGGAAGCGTAGAAATAGTAGCAGAAGGAAAAGATGATGGAGAGCCATATCCAAGTTTAACATTAACACAAGAGCCATATAATGAAGATGATGGAGAGATAATAAAAATAAAGGTAGAAGCAGAAGTAGAAAAGACATCAAAAACAAAGAAAGTAACAACAGTAAGAATAGTAAAACCAGAAAGAATGAAACAAGAAAAAGAGTATACAGAAGGTGGAGTAATATTTGAAGTAACCGAAAATGGGGTATATACATTTGAAGCAGAAACAAATATGGGAAAAACTAAGAGAAAGACAATAGAAATAAATATATCAAAACCAGAAAGTGATATAGAGATAACATCAGAACCAACAACGCCAAGAAATACAGAAAGTACAGGAACACAAAATGGAATAGCCAAAGGACCAATAAATGTAGAAATAAAATATGGAGATAATAGCTATATAAAACAATATAGAAAAGAAACAGATGAAAATTGGACAGAAGTAAACGGAACAACAGCAAACTTTCAAGTAACAGAGAATATAGCAATATTTGCAAAATATAGTGATGGAACAAACACATTTAAAACAGTAACATATAACATAAAAAATGTAGACAATGTAAAACCAACAATAGAAAGTATAGAAACACAAGTAGAAGGAGCAACAGTAACAGTAAATGCGGTAGCAAAAGATGAAGCAAAAGATTCAAAAGGAGTAAGTGCAGCTAAAGGAATAGAAGGAATAGCAAGATATGAATATAGTATAAATGGAAAGAGCTATCAAGAAAGCAATAAATTTAATATAACATCACCAGAAATGAATACAGTATATGTAAAGGCAATAGATAAAGCAGGAAATGAAAAGATAGAAAGTAAAAAAATAGATATAAAAGATGTAGCAACAGTAGAAATAACAAATATAGATAATGGAACAGTAAACATATTTGATGATGTAACAACAACAGTTACAGCAAAAATGGTAGGAATGAACTATAAATATCAGTGGTATTATAACGATACAGCAATAGGAGAACAATCAGAAGAACTATCAGGAGAAAGAACAATAGCATTTAATGTACCAACAACTACAATGACAATGGACAACTATTCAGGAGGAACATACAAATGTAAAGTAACAAATGGAGTAGGAGAAAATGAAGCTACAGCAAAACAAACAGTAACATATACAATATCTGATGCAAACCAAATGAAAAACTTTGCAAAAAGAGTAAACAACCAATCAATAACATTTGAAGGAGAAACAATAGAGCAAACAGCAGATATAGACTTAAGTAGTGTATGTGGTGAGACAATAGGAAACTGGGAGCCGATAAAGAGCTTTAGTGGAACATATGATGGAAAAGGTAAAAATATAAGCAATATGTATATAATGGCAAAAACATCAACGCACCAAGGACTATTTGGAACTAACAATGGTTATATAAAAAATGTAAATGTTTCAAACTTAAATATATATGCAAGTGGAGAATCTGGAGGAATTGTTGCATGGAATACAGGAAATGTTGAAAGTTGTAAAAATTTAGGAGGAAATATTGAACTATATGGAGCAGAGGCAAGAAGTGGCGGAATAGTAGGATGTAATTATAATGGAACAATAAAAAAATCAGTAAACTATTCAAAAATTCAAGCTGTTGCAACAGATGGTAAACATGTGGGAGGAATTGTAGGATTTAACGGATGGGAAAGTGGAGAAGTAGGAAAAGTTGAAATGTGCTGTAATTATGGTGATATAACTACTAATCAAAGCTATGCAGGAGGGATAGTAGGATGCAATATGAATGGATATATAAAAAGTTCATATAATGTAGGAAATGTAGTTGCTAAATCAGTATTAGCAGGAGGAATTGCGGGAGTAACACATAATGCTACAATCGAAAATTCGTATAATATAGGAAATGTTACAGCAGGTAATGGAGTAGGAAGCATTTCAGGTGATGGTTCTTCAAACAATGTAAAGCAATGCTATTATTTAAAAGGAACAGCAGAAGGAGGAATAATGGGAGCGGACACAGAAGGAAGTGCAGAAGCAAAAACAGGAACATTTATGAAATCAAGTGAATTTGTAAATTTACTAGGAAGTAGTAATTGGAAACTAGTTGCAGGAAAGAATAAGGGATATCCTGTGCTTTCATGGGAAGAAGGGACAGCAATAACAGTAGAAAATTATGATATTTATTGGAATGGAGTTATATCTAAGGAATTGGTGTTAAATGAATTTACGAACTGGGATATAAAAGGAGAGGTAACGATTGAGTCTGATTATATAAATATAAACACGAGCAAAGATAGAAGCGCATATGCTAATGTATATGCAAAAGATAAAATAGATTTATCTAAGTATAATAGTATTATAATAAGAAAAAGTAATGTAAACTTAAAAAGATTGTACATAGTAACAGAAAATTTGGGAATTGTTAATAAAGAAGTAATACCATTTAGCTTTGAAAGTAAAAATACAGTAAAATTAGGTAATGATACATATGCATGTGATATAAGTACAGAAAGTATCACTGGTTGGTTGGCTATAGATGCATATAATACTGCAAATGATGGCAATATATATGAAATATATTTATCAACTAAGACAGTTGAACATCTAAAAGCAGAATATGGGCAATAAAATATTAAAATAAAATCTTTACAATCCTTTCAATGACTATTCACAAAAAGAACATATGATATAGTTAAAATATAGTTATAGGAAGGGAGGAGATATAGAGTACCAAATAAATAAAAAATGTAAGGAAAGGAAAGATGAAAGATTAACTTAATCGAATATATGTTACAGAGACTTTTTAGGAAAGAGAGTGTGGTGCCTATAAGAATTGATTCAAAATAAAAATATGATGTAAAAGATTACCCTTAAAAGAAACTTTTATGTTAAAAGAGGACTTTAAAATAGATTGTAAAAATTTATTAAAGGCCTCTTTTTTGTGTTCATATATAATCAGCAATTAAAGTAATGATAGGTATACAGTATATGAACCATGTAATAAAGAGAAAAGTGATAAAAAATGATAGAAGAAGGCAAAACATAAGCTGATAAAAAGTATAGAATATGATGAAAACAAAAGAAGACGAGATGTACAAAAAAATTCTGGATGCTTTTGAGCAGAATGTATAATAGAAATTTATTGCAAAATACAAACTGTAATAAGCAGTTGAAAAAAGCAAAGAATAAATATATTTGATAAAAAAATATAGGAATCGATAGAGCTAGTTTCTAAAGCCAGCTCTAAGCTCTACTAGCAAAGGATGAATTATAACTATTAAATATTACAAATATATTACATTTTAATAATATATATTGAAAAAACAGTCAAAAATTGTAAAATAAAGATATAAGAAAAAACACAAAGGAGAAACATAAAAAATTCAAAAGCTTAAAAAAAACGTTGGGCGTACATACAATTTAATAAAGTAGATAAAGAGGCTAAAGTTTTAGCCTTTATTTCTGATATAAAAAGACAGATTATATATAAAAATATAGTCTGTCTTTTTGTGCGTTTTAAAGGAAAAGGGTGATGAAAAATAATGAAAGAAAAAATACGAAAGAAGGAGGAAAAAATGAAAAGATAAAAATAAAAGTAGAAGCAGAAGTAGAAAAGACAACAAAAACAAAGAAAGTGGCAATAGTAAGAATAGTAAAACCAGAAAGCATTAAACAAGAAAAAGGATATGCAGAAGGTGGAGTAATATTTGAAGTAACTGAAAATGGAGCATATACATTTGAGGCAGAAACAAATATGGGAAAAACTAAGAGAAAGACAATAGAAATAAATATATCAAAACCAGAAAGTGATATAGAGATAACATCAGAACCAACAACGCCAAGAAATACAGAAAGTACAGGAACACAAAATGGAATAGCTAAAGGACCAATAAATGTAGAAATAAAATATGGAGATAGTAGTTTTGAAAAACAGTATAAGAAAGAAACAGATGAAAATTGGACAACAGTAACAGGAACAGCAGTTAATTTAACAGCATCAAACTTAAGCAGTTACACAGTATATACATATTATGTAACAGTAAGCGATGGAAAAGCTACGACAACGAGAAAAACAGTAACAACAGGAACAGGAAATACATGCTATGGACCATTTACAACATCTGTAACGTGTACATCAGCAAGTAGGTGTACAGGACCATTTACAACAACGCAAACATGCAATTCAGCAACATCTAAAACAGTGGTTTGTGGAACATATACGGCAATAGGTCAGGATACTTCAACTACAGCTAGTTGTGGACATACAAAAGTTATAGTTAAATATAAATGTTCTAATTGTGGAGCTCAAACTACTATTACTAGTCCAGGATGCACAAATGGAAATTGTTCAAACTATAATACGACAATGTCTTCAGTTGGAAATCATACTAAAACACAATATGTATGCTCAACACATAATTATACTGGAACATCTAAATCACATACATATACAACATCAAAAGCGTGCTCACATGGAAATACATCATCACACTATTACTGTTCAACACATGAATATAATGGAAGTAGTTCATCACATACATATTCAGTAGCAACAAATTGTAAGCATGAAAAAACATCAACACATAGTTATTGTTCACATGGGAACACCACGTTGCATTATCCAAACTAAATATAAATAGAATGAAGAATCTAAATTATTGAAAAATTTCTCTAATAATTTAGATTCTTTTTTACAACATATAAAAAATGTCGAAATTTGACGAACGATTTTTATTGAAAAAAGGAAAAAATAGTTATAATATATTATAAAACTTGCAAGAATAATATAAGTGTGATAATATTATTTTAGCTATAATAAAATATTAACAATATAGTAAAAATAAGGAGGAATAAAATAAAATGAAAAGAAAAGAAATATTAAAAATTATATTAATTGTTATTATTTTAATATTAATTGCATTTGTAATATATTTTATTAGAAATTATATTATAATAAACAAAATTGCTACAAAGCAATCAGAAATTACATCATCCAGCAATTATTCATATATCAGTGAATTATACAAAGGAGAAGATAAAACAGTAATAGAATATTATTACAAAGATGGAATAAATATTAATATATTAAAGAAAAATAATATAGAAAGTGAAGTAATTTGGTATGATGAAAATAATAAAGAACAAATTACGATGCAAGTAGATAAATTAACAGCTAATGTTATCAACACAGAAAATGGCTTTAAATGTTCAATGCCATCTCAAATTGTAGAAAATAATATAAATGATAAAATAGATCTAGCGTTAAGGTCATTAATATCATATGATGAAGTTAATGGCGAAAAATGTTATACAATAAAAAGATTTATAGGAGTGACAACTACTATACCTTATGTAAGTATGAAAAATGGAGAAGTATTAAAAATTGCTTTACCAGATAATAAAGCAATAGAATATAAAGAATTTAAAATAAATAATTTAACAGATGAAGATGTAAAAAGACCTGATTTAACAGATTATAAAGTAACATATAATAAATAAATTAAACTTGAGCATTTACCCACAAGGGTAAATGTTTTTTTATAGTATGTTATTGAATAATGTCAATTAATTGTGAAGAGATACTACAAAAAAAGAGGAGATGATTAAAAATCATCTCCTCTCGAGAGAAAAAGTCACAAAACTGTTAGTGATTAAGTATGTGTGCCATAAATATAGCACTGATAATTGAGCCCAGAGGTATCAAACCATAACTCGTAGGTGTAGCTTCCGGAACTTACAGAAGTTGGATTAGTTGAGAACTTATATGTACCGCTTTTAGTAATATTATAGGAAGCGGTACCAAGAGAGCTTCCATTTGAGTTCTTAATCCGAAAATAAGCAGTGCAAGCACCACTTACTGTGAGCTTTACTGAAAGCGTCATTTTTGAGTAGGATGAAGTATAAGTCCCTAAACTTCCTGTAGACTTGGAAGTAGAAGTTGACCCGACATTAAAGTCGAGCAAAAGGGTTTCGGATATACGGGGTTCAGCGGACACTGAGTTTTCCGTACTGCCAGTGGGTAATTTCCTTACATTGTCTGCTGCATATGTGTTTGCAGAGCAAACGAATAAAAGGGATAAAGCCAGAATTAATGAAAGTATATTCTTCCGAATAGATTTCATAGTTTACCTCCTAAATTAGAAATGCCTGGACTTTTTCTCTCTATTACAAAAAATGCCAAAATAAAACTAGCATTAATGTAATTTAATAAATTTAATACTATATTAAGTATTAAGTTATTTAATTTTAACATATATTAGTAAAATAATTAATAAAGAAACAAAAAATTACATAATTTTACAAAAAAAGTCGAAATTTGACGAACGATTTTGCTTTACAAAATATAAAATACAGTGTAATATAATTACATTGTTAAATTGCAATTTTTCAAAATTCAAAAAAGTGCAAATAATCACTTAAAATTTTAGTCAAAGATTTATTTCTAAATCAAAATCCAAAAACATAAAAAGAAAATTATATAAGGTAGGTGTATGATATGTGCTAAATTATTCAGACAGAAGCATTAATATATTAGCAGTATTTATTACTGTATTTATTTTTGTAGTTATTTTCTTGTTTGATATATGGTTTGTAAAAAATAGTATTAAATTTCAAGAGATGGAAAATAGATATGCTCATATAAATATGAGAGATGAGATTAGCCATTTAAATCCGTTACATAATTCCAAAAATGCATATAACGAAATAGTACAAAAGGTTGGAAAGTTATATGAAGAGAAGAACAATGCTGAAAACAAAAGTAATCAAAATGAAATAAAAACGGAACTTGCAAACAAAGAAATAAAACAAGAAAATAAACTTGCTAAAGCTCAAGTAACAGATGTAAGTGGAATAGGTAGTATTAATATTTATTCAAGCAACAAATGGAGAATAAAAATACCAAAGTTAAAATTAGATGCACCAATTGCAGAAGGAACAACTCAAGAAGCAATGAGAAGAACAGTTGGACATTTTGAAGAAACTGATAAATGGAAAGGAAATGTTGCTCTTGCAGCTCATAATGTAGGATATAAGTGTAACTTTTTTCAAGATATAAAAAAACTTAAAAATGGAGACGAAATTATTTATTCAACAGAAAAAGGTGAGAGAAAATATAAAGTTGTTGTAAACAAAATAATAGAAGAAACAGATTGGCAGTATATAAAAAATACAAAAGATAATAGAATTACATTAATAACATGCGAGATAAATAAAAGAGCATATAGAAGATGTATTCAAGCAATTGAAAGTATATAAAATTTAGGAGGAATAAAATTGAAAAAATTAACAAGAATAATAAATATATCAGTGATTTTAGTATTAATGTTATCAATGATAGGTATGTTTGAAAATAAATCAAATGCAGCAACATATTTAATTGATAAAGAAAATTTGTATTCAAAAGGAGAGTTTGTTGGATTTTTATATAAAGATATAAAAGTTGGAGTAGAATTTGTAGTATATAAAAAGGACGGTGTTGAATATCCAGCATATTGTCTAAATAGAAATCTACAAGGTGTAACAACAGGTAGTGGAACAAGTGTAAGTGTGTCAAAAACAATACAAAATGCAGCAGTTTGGAGGGCAATTACTAATGGATATCCTTTTAAAACTCCTGCTGAACTAAACTGTAATAGTAATATGGAAGCATTTGCGGCAACAAAAATGGCAGTATATGATGCACTTTACACATACAATTGGTCAGATTTTAAGGCGATAAATGAACAAGGAAAAAGAGTAATTTCTGCAGCAGAAACTATTTCAAAAAAGGCAAGAAGTTCAAATGCCTCAAAGCCAGTAGGAAAAGTAGAAATAAAAGCAGTTTCAGAAAGCTGGAAAGAGGATAGCTTAGACAAAAAATATATTAGCAAAACATATAAAGTAGTTACAAATGTTGAAAGTACGAAATATAAAATTGTACTAGATGGGTTTGACATAGAAAATGTTAAATTAACAGATAAAAACAATAAAGAAAAAAGCGAATTTTCAAGTAGTGAAACATTTAAAGTATTAATTCCTGTTTCTGAACTAGAAACTAAAACAGATGTTACTAAAAATTTTACAATAAAAGCTACAGCAAATTTAAAAACAATGCCAATTTTATATGGAGAAACAGCAAATAGCAATTATCAGGATTATGCATTAGCAGCAGGAGAATATGAATTTGAAGATACTGTTTTAAAAGCACAATATTTTTCAAACAAAACTACAATAAAAATTGTAAAAAAAGATACAGAAACTAAAGCTGCACTAAAAGGTGCAAAATTTAATATATTAGATGAAAATAAAAACATTGTTTATATGGATTTAGAAACAAATGAAAATGGAATTATTGAAGTTATTGGAATTAATCCAGGAAAATATTATGTGGAAGAAGTTAAATCTCCAGAAGGATATACTAAATATGATGAACAAATCTGTGTTGAAATAGGATTTAATGAGGTTTATACAGTAAATGTAAATAATTATAAGAAGCCAGAAGAGAAAGAAAAAAAGGTTGTAGAAGAAGAAAATATAAATGTAACAGGGAAAAAAGAAGTTGCACTTCCAAGAACAGGATTTTAAAATGTAACTTATCAATTTGAGATATCATATAATTTTATTAAGGTAGTTACAATTGTATAAATACGAAAATTATACATAAAATAGATTATAAAGTTAAAACAGAAGGGAAAAAGTATGGTATCTCAAATTGTTATATTAGGAATACTTATTTTATTAAATGCATATTTTGCAGCAACAGAAATTGCATATATTTCATTAAATGATGCTAAGGTTAGTAAACAAGCTAAAGAAGGTAATAAAAAAGCAAGGCAAATAGAAGATATGTTAAAAAATCCAAGTAAATTTTTAGCAACAATTCAAATAGGAATAACACTTGCAGGTTTCTTATCAAGTGCCTTTGCATCAGATGCTTTTGCAGATGAATTAGCACCAATATTAAATAAATTATTTCCAATAATAAATCAAGATATATGGAAAGCAGTTTCAATAGTAATAATTACTATAATTCTTTCATTCTTTACGCTTGTATTTGGAGAATTAGTTCCAAAAAGATTAGCAATGAAATATTATGAAAAAATTGCTTATGCAACAATTGGGGTTATTAGAATAATATCTAAAATAACATCACCATTTGTTAAATTACTTACAATATCAACAAATATGGTTTCAAAAATTTTTGGAGTAAGTGAAGCTGAAGAAGAAATAGTTACAGAAGAAGAAATTAAAATGATGATAGATGAAGGTGAAGAAAAAGGAACAATTGAACAAGAAGAAAAAGAACTATTAAATAATGTGTTTGCTTTTAATGATATTATTGTTTCAGAAGTAATGACACCAAGAACAGATATATTTGCAATAGAAATAAATGATGACATTACAGAATTATTAGATGAAATAGATAGCTATAAATATAGTAGAATACCTGTGTACGAAGAAACAATAGACAATATAGAAGGAATATTATTTATAAAAGACATATTAAAAGTTATATATGATAAAAAACATGCGAGTATAAGAGATATAATGAGAGAAGCATACTTTATACCAGAATCAAAAGAAATAGATGAATTATTTAGAGAATTGCAAAAAAGCAAACAACAGATGGCAATAGTTATTGATGAATATGGTGGTACAGCAGGACTAATTACTATGGAAGATATTATAGAAGAATTAATGGGAAACATTTTAGATGAATATGATGACGAAGAAATAGACTATAAAAAAATTGACGAAAGTACATTTTTAGTTAGTGGGAGTGCTACACTTTATGATATAAAAAAAATATTTGATGTTGAAATACCAGAGGGAGATTACGAAACATTATCAGGATATTTATTAGAAAAGTTAGGAAGAATACCTGATGAAAATGAGCATCCAGTAATTGAAGATGATGAATTAACCTATAAAATAGAAGAATATGAAGATAAAAGGATAAAGTATGTAAAAGTTTGTAAAAATATGTAGATATGCTTGATAAAATTATAAAATACATATAAAATATTAATATGTAATAAAAAAGGAGAGCATTTGCATATGAAAAATAAAAAAGTATTTGTTATATTAGGTTTTATAGTATTTTTAATAGTAATTATAGTAGGTTTAGTAATCTTCTTTAAATCAAAAGAAAAATATGAATATAAAATAGAAAAGGTTACGCAAGTAAACTATAATATTGTAAATATTGATGATAGATATGGAGTTATTAATAGAGCTGGAAACATTATTGTAGATCCAACATATGATATTATACAAATACCTAATCCATCTAAGGATATATTTATATGTTTATATGATTATAATACAGAAACAAGAGAGTATAGCACAAAGGTATTAAATTCAAAACAAGAAGAAATTTATAAAGAATACTCAAATATACAAGCAATTCCAACAGAGACTACATATGATGGAATTCCTTTTGAAAAAACAATATTAAAATATAAAAAAGATGGTAAATACGGACTATTAAATATCAATGGAAAAGAACTTACTGGTGCAATATATGATCAAATTTCAGCTATTGCATATAAAGAAGGAATGGTACTTGTAAAACAAGGAGATTTTTGTGGTGTTATTAACTTAAATGGAATTGAAGTTATTCCTGTGGAGTATGAAAGTATAACTGCAGATAATTATTATAATGAAAAAACATTATATAAAACAACTGGATTTATAGTAAGTAAGAAAAGTGAAGAAGGTTACCGTTATGGATATATAAACTATAAAGGTGAAGTTATATTAAATACAGAGTATACAGAATTAGAAAGAGTTACAGAAATACAAGATGATAAAAATGTTTACTTTGTAGCACTAAAGGATGGACAAGCAGGACTATTAAAAAATAAAAAAGTTATTTTGAATTATGAATATGAAGATATAAGCTATAATTTATATAATAACGTATTTATAATTCAAAGAAATGGAAAACAAGGAATAGCAGACATAAAAGGTAAAATAAAAATACAAACAGAATATGACAATATATTAGTTGGTGGTATATATATTAATGCAAAAAAAGATGATGAACTTTTAATATTAGATTTAAATGGTAATAAAATTGAAAATGAAGAGATAATTTCAAAAACACCAACAAAAGATGGAAAACATTTTATAGTGTCTAATAAAAATGAAATTTATAAAATTACAGATAAAGATGGAAATGTAATTATCGATAAAAATTACTCATATATAGAAGAGGTTGGAGAAAACTTCTTTATAGTAACAAATAATGGAAAGAACGGTATTATAGATTTATCAGGAAAAGCAGTTGTAGATTTAAAGTATAACAGTATTTTTGAACTTGATGGAACAGATATATTAGAAGCGGTTATAGTAGATAACAATACTATATGTTTAATAAATAAAGAAATGAATATATTAGCAACAATGGATAATGCAGGAATGGAAATAAAAGATAGTTATATTCATTTATACTCAGAAAAAGAAGATAAATATTTCAGTAAAAATGGAAAGAAATTAAGTAGCAAAGAAGCATTTCCAAACAATAAGTTGTATGCAAAAGAAATAGATGGAAAATGGGGATTTGTTGATAATAATGGGAATTTAAAAATTCAAAATGAATATGAAAAAGTAACAGAGTTTAACGAATATGGTTTTGCAGGTATAAAAAAAGATGGGAAATGGGGAAGCATAAATGAGAATGGAGAAATTGTACAAGAACCTGTATATAGTATATCTTGGCAAAATCCAAGCTTTATAGGAAAATACTATAAATCAGAAGAATGGTATGGAGAATTATTCTATATAAATAAAGTTAATGTAGAAGAGAATAATTAAAGGGAGAAAGTTATGGAAAAACAAAAATATTTAGAATATGGTATTTCAGAAGATATAATAGATCTTTCAGTAGAGGCAGAAAATGAATGTAAGAAGGTTTTTGAAGAAATTGATAGTGTATGCGAATATAATTCTTTAAAAGTATTGCAAGCATTTCAAAATAATTGCATTTCAGATATGCATTTTGGTAGTACAACAGGTTATGGATATGGAGATATTGGAAGAGATACAACTGAAAAAGTTTTTTCAGAAGTGTTAAAAGCTGAAGATAGTTTAGTAAGAGGACAGTTCATTTCTGGAACACATGCATTAACAGTAACATTATTTGCACTTCTAAGACCTGGTGATACACTTCTTAGCATTAATGGAAAACCATATGATACATTAGACGAGGTAATAGGAATTGTAGATAATCCAAGTTCATTAAAATCTTTTGGAGTAAATTTTGAACAAATAGATTTACTAGATGATGGTGATTTTAATTATGAAAAAATAGAAGAAACATTAAAGAATAAAAAAATAAAAGTAATTGAAATTCAACGTTCAAAGGGGTATAGTACAAGAAAAAGTATTTCTATAGAACAAGTAGAAAAAGCTATAAATTGTATTAGAAAAATAGATAAAGATGTAATTATTATGATAGATAATTGTTACTGCGAATTTGTGGGTAAGAAAGAACCAATAGAGATTGGAGCAGATATTATAGTAGGATCTTTAATTAAAAATTTAGGTGGGGGAATTGCACCAAATGGAGCATATGTAGCAGGAAGAAAAGATTTAATTAATTTGGTTGCAGAAAGATTAACAGCACCGGGAGAAGGAAAAGAAGTAGGACCTACATTAGGAATTACTAAATCAATATTACAAGGACTATTTATGGCTCCAAGTGTTGTTGCAAGCAGTTTAAAAACAGCAGTATTTGCAAGTAAGTGTTTAGAAAAATTAGGATATAGTGTAAGCCCAAAATTTGATGAGCCAAGAGCAGATATTGTTCAAACAATAAATTTTGAAAATAAAGAAAAGTTAATTAAATATTGTCAAGGAATTCAAATGGGATCACCAGTAGATTCAAATGCTATTCCAGAAGCATGGGATATGCCAGGATATGTTGACCAAGTTATTATGGCTGCTGGAGCATTTACTCAAGGATCTTCTATTGAACTATCATGTGATGGACCAATAAGACCACCATATACAGCATATATGCAAGGTGGACTTACATATCAATATGGAAAAATAGGAGTAATGAAGGCAATAGATAATTTAACAAGGAGTAAAATGTAAATGAAAGTTGTAATTATAGGAGGAGGTCCTGCTGGAATGATGGCAGCGATCTCTTCTGCTAAATGTGGAAATGATGTAACTATATTAGAAAAAATGAATATGCTTGGAAAAAAGCTATTAATAACAGGAAAAGGAAGATGCAATATTACAAGTAGTATTCCAATAGATGAATTTATAAAAAACATACCTGGAAATGGTATGTTCTTGTATAGTGCATTTAATAAATTTGATAATACAGATATATTAAATCTATTAAAGGAAGAGGGAGTCGAAACAAAAGTTGAGAGAGGCAATAGAGTATTTCCTGTATCAGATTCTTCAAAAGATGTACAAATGGCATTTATTAAGTTATTAAAAAAATATCATGTAAAAGTTGAAACAAATTCAAATGTTAGAGAAATAATTACAGAAAATGGAGAAGTAACTAAAGTAAAATATGAACAAGATTCTGTAAAAAAGGAAATAAACGCAGAAAAAATTATTTTAGCAACAGGTGGCAAAAGTTATCCTGGAACAGGTTCAACAGGAGATGGATATTTAATTGCTGAAAAATTAGGACATACTATAACAAAGATTAGACCATCATTAGTACCATTAGTTGTAGCTCCAAAAGACATAAATATATGTAAAAGTTTGCAAGGATTAAGCTTAAAAAATGTTCAAATAAAATTAAAAGATATAAAAAATGAAAAAAATATATATGAAGATTTTGGAGAAATGCTATTTACACATTTTGGTGTATCAGGACCAACAGTATTAAGTGGCTCTGCACATCTATTAAGATATAAAAATATAGATGAACTATTAAAAAATGAAAATATAAAATTAATAATTGACTTAAAACCAGCACTATCTATGGAAAAGTTAGATGAAAGAATTTTAAGAGATTTTTCAAGTGAAAAAAATAAAGCATTCAAAAATAGCTTAGAAAAATTATTACCTAAAAAAATGATAGATGTAATAATTGATTTATCTGAAATTAATCCAAATAAAAAGGTAAATGAAATTACTAAAAAAGAAAGAGAACAATTAGTATTTTTACTTAAAAATTTTTCTATTACAATTCAAAATTTCAGTAAAATAGAAGATGCTATTGTAACAGCTGGAGGAATTAATATAAAAGAAATAAATCCAAAAACAATGGAATCAAAAATTGTGAAAGGTCTTTATTTTGCAGGAGAACTAATTGATGTAGATGCATATACAGGAGGATTTAACTTACAAATAGCGTATTCTACAGGTTTTGTAGCAGGTCAAGATAATTATTAAAAAGGAGAATATTAGATTTTTATCTAATGCAAAAAAGATGGATAAATTTAAAACAATAAAACAAAATAGTAAGGCTGAAATTGAAGAGAAAAAATCTAGATTTATTGCTGAACTTTTTTATATTGAAAATGTAAATCAAGCAGAGGAATATATAAAACAAGTAAAAAAGAAATATTTTGATGCTAGGCACCATTGTTATGCTTATAGAATAATTCAAGATAATGCAATAAAAGATAAACAATCAGATGATGGTGAACCAAGTGGAACTGCTGGAGCGCCTATGCTTAATATTTTAACTAAAAATCAGATAGTAAATGTTTTAGTGATTGTTACTAGATATTTTGGAGGCACTTTATTAGGAACAGGTGGACTGGTGAAGGCATATTCAGAAGCTACACTAAAAGCAATAGAAAATACTGAAATTATTATGCAAGAATTAGGATATGAAATGCAAATAACAATTACATATGCAGATTTAGAAAAATTTAAATATTATGCTCAAAAAAACTCTATTAATATTATTAATACTAAATACGAAAATAATATTGTATGTACAATAGAAATAAACAAAGAAGAAAAAGAAAAGTTACTAATGCAAGAAAATTTTAATATATTGGAATATGCTGTATTAAGAGAAAAATATATAAGAAGAAGTGATGAAATATAATATAAAATTAAAAAAATAGAAAAAATTTCCAGAAAACTATTGCAATAAATTGGAAAAATATGTATAATCAAAACTGTAAAAAATTTACAGAAAAAATTATTAGGGGGAAACCAAAGTGAGTGAAAAAATAAGAGTTTTAGTAGCAGATGACAACAGAGAATTTTCAGCAACATTAGTAAATTATTTATCCAATGAAAGTGATATGGAGGTAGTTGCAGTAGCAAGAGATGGAAATGAGGCATATGAAAACATTATAAACACAAAACCTGATATTGCTATACTAGACATAATTATGCCACATTTAGATGGACTTGGAGTATTAGAAAAATTAAATGAATCTAATATGGATAAAAAGCCAATGTGCATTATTTTATCTGCAGTAGGTCAAGATAAAATAACTCAAAAAGCAATTAATTTGGGAGCACAATACTATATTGTAAAACCATTTGATATCAGTGTTCTAGTAAAAAGAATCAAGGAGATAAAATATTATCAACCAACACAATTTAAAAATAATTATATAAGTAGAGAAATAAAGGCTCAATACATAGACATCTCACCAGAAGATAAGAAAAACGAGGAAAATTTAGAAGCTTTAGTTACAAATGTTATTCACGAAGTTGGTGTACCTGCACATATAAAGGGTTATCAATACTTAAGAGAAGCAATTATAATGGTGGTAAATAATATTGATGTTATAAATCAAATTACAAAACAATTATATCCAGACATTGCTAAAAAGTACGAAACAACTCCATCAAGGGTAGAAAGAGCAATACGCCATGCAATAGAAGTTGCTTGGGGTAGAGGACAAACAGAAACCGTTGAAAGTATATTTGGGTATACAGTATCAGCAGCAAAAGGAAAGCCAACAAATAGTGAATTTATAGCAATGATTGCTGATAAATTAAGACTAGAACTAAAAACAGCGTAATATAGTAATTAATACATATAGAAGTAGGAAGCCACCCAAAATGGTTGCCGATTTTAGTGTAAAAAATGCACACTCTAACCGTCAAGTAGAGTGTGTTTTTTTATTGTATAGAAAAAATCAAATATTTTTACGTATACAACGAGGTTAAGTTACCTTGGACTGTATGCAATTGCAAAGTCACTTTTCTTATTTGATTAAAGAAATTTGATATGATATAATTGCCGATATAAATGTAAAGAGGGGGGAAATTATATGCAGTATTATAAGAAGTTAATAGGAGATAGAATATATTTATCACCAAAAGGAGCATCTGATGATGAAATACAAAAATTCACAGAATGGATGAATGACCTTGAGGTTACAGATTACATTGGAAGAAGTGGAAACTTAATAACATTAATTGGAGAAAAAGACTACTTAGAAAATATAGCAAAGGACAGTAAAAATAGAAATTTTGACATTATTACATTAAATGATGATAAACTAATTGGAACAGTAAGCTTAGAAAATATTAATTTTATTGAAAGAAGCACAATATTAGGAATATTTATTGGAGATAAAGACTTTAGAAATAATGGATATGGTACAGAAGCTATAAAGTTGGTGTTAGAATATGGTTTTAAATATCTGAATTTGCATAGTATAAGACTAGATCTTCTTGCTGTAAATGAAAGAGCACATAAATGCTACTTAAAGTGTGGTTTTAGAGATACAGGATGTAGTAGAGAGGAAATATTTTTGAATGGAAAATACTATGATAAATTACATATGGATATACTAGAAAATGAATTTGATGGAGATTATATTAGAAATAAGAATATAAGATAATTGGAGGATTGCAAATCAAATGAATTTAAATGAGAATAGTGTTAATAAAAAGATAAAAGTATTAATAGGAACAAATAATCAGGGAAAAGTAAAAGGTGCTAAGCAAGCATTTGAAAAATTTTATAATGACATAGAGATTGCTGGGGTACCTGTAAATTCAGAAGTTAGTGATGAACCAGTAAATGATGAAATATATAAAGGGGCAAGAAATAGAGTAAATAACCTTATAAAATATGCTAGTGAAAATAAGATAGATGCTGACTTTTTTATAGGTGTAGAATCTGGAATAACTGATAGATTAGGAAAATGGTGTATTATTCAAATTGCAGTTATTAAAGATAAAAATGGTTATGAAAGTTTTGGAACAGGGCCAGCCTTTCCAGTTCCAGATAAATATGTAGATGAAATTATAAATACAGATTTAGGAATTGTAATGGATAAGATATTTAAAGGAAATGGTCTGAAAAATGAAAAAGGTGGAATAGCTTATCTTACAAATGATGTAATTACTAGATATGATTTAACAAGGGAAGCATTCATAATGGCATTAACGCAATTTATAAATGGCGACACATGGAAAGATTAACAAATAACAGCTAAGTAATAATGAAGAATTTTTACTTGCCGATAACTAAATAAGCATAATAAAAAGCCACAAAAAGTGGTCAAAGGTAAAAAATACTTAAATGCATACTCTAACTGTCAAACAGAGTGTGTATTTATTTTTTTATTTATAAATATTTATACTAACTCCATTTTCAAACAAAAATTCGAAAAATATTTTTATAGAAACTATCTAATATAGACAAACACTGAGAAATATAGTATAATAGATATTGTAGATAATGAGATTAAAACACATTTGCTAATAACATATGAAAAAGTAAAATAAAGTTTACTGTAAAATAGAAGTAAAGGAAATAAAAGTATGAAAAGAAAATTAGTAATAGTAATGATTATTGTAATGATACTAAGCACAGTAAATGGAATACAAAGAAATATTGTATTTGCAAGTGAACAAGAAAAAAATAATGAGAATAGCTATTGGAGTACAAAAAATGCTCCAATCATTTACGGAGCAACAAAAATAACTATAAAAAAGGGAATACTTGACAGTTTTGATGTGAAAGATGCAAGGTTTAGAGTATTTGCAAAAGATTTTGAAGATGGAGATTTAACAGATAAAATAAAATACAGTGGAACTGTTGATACTAATACAGTTGGTGAGTATAAAATTACATATACGGTTCAAGATAGTCACAATAATATAACAAATTTGGATGTCAAAGTTTATGTAACAGATGAAGAAGATGCTAAAATCAATGTAGAAAGAACTTTATATACAATACCATCTATGTGGAATTTAGATATGATTGGTGTTATGAGATGTAATTATGGTGATAGACAAAATTTAGGAATTTACCTTCCAGAAGGTGTAAGTATAAAGGCAAGAATTTTAAATGCAGATACTGATTTAAGGGTACAATATATAACTAATGATGCCAATAAGGAGATATCACAAACGTTGAGTAAGAATGGAGATTGGGTAACTCTTCAAAATATTAAAGACGGAGTAGGATATTCTTCAGTTCCATTAATAACATCTGCAGTCTTAAGTAAAGAAAATACAGATTTGACGAAAACATATAAAATAGAGTTAGAATATGATGAAAATGTAAAAGAATTAAATTATTATCATTATAAAGATAATGAAGAAAATTTCATGAATAAATGGGAACAAGATCAAAGTGAATATGGTCTTATTGAAAATGAAGTAATTCAAGTAGTGGTACCTTTAGCAGATAAAGATAAAATGACTAATTATCACAGGAATGGATTTGCTACACTAAACCAGTATTTAGAGTATTACAAAAAAGTTGTAGATAGAATGGACGAGTTGTTAGGTGTAAGTTTAAACCCAGAAAAATTGACTGATCAAAATGTTAGAACAAAGTATTTGATAAGAGCAAATGCACATGGAGTAGGAGCAGCATATTATAACGGAAATCATGTAGGAGTTAATAGTAGTAGTGTATCAGCATTCTTTGAAATGAATTGGGGAGGATTACATGAAATTGCACATGGTTATCAAGGAAGCTTAGGAAAGGGAGAAATGCAACTAGGAGAAGTTGCTAATAATATACTAGGACATTATATTCAAATTGATAAAAGCATTTATACATATAGTGGTGATTGGCTAGGTGCTATAAATCAAATTGAAGAAAATAAAAATAAAGCAAGACTTGAAGGAAAAACATACAACGAGCAAGATGTCTCAACTAAATTATATATGATAGTGAATTTATTTGATCACTTTGAAGGTGGAGAAACATATGCAAAAATGTTCAAATGGTATAGAGAACAAATAAACAATGGAAGAACGCTAACAAATCAAGATGCTTATGTAGAAGCAATTGCAGATATATACAATTTTAATATTATACCATATATGGAAAGTTGGAAAATAAATATATCAGAAGAAACAAAAATAAAAATATATGAAAAAAATATACCTATGTTAGGCATATTAAAAGATACAGTAGAAGATGAAGATGTATTAAATAAAATTTTAAATGGCGAAAATATTAATGAAAAATACGGCTTAGTAACTAATGAAACATTAAAAAAATATAATGCAGTAGGAAATCTAAAATTAACAATAAAAATTGATGATGTAAAAAAGCTAAATGGAAAAACAATAAAAATAATTGATGGAAATAATGTATTAAAAACAGTAGAAATAAATAATTCTGTAATATTAGTTCAAGACTTACCTGCTGGAACATATAAATTGCAAATGCCAGTAGAATACGAGTATAATCAAGATTATGCATATATACAAATAAAAGCAAATCATGATAATGTATATGAGTATGAATATATAACTAGAACAAAAAAAGATTACAATAACTATTTAAAAATAAAATTACAAGGAATTTATAATACATATGGATATGAATTGACATTTAGTGATAATTATAAAAAGGCGACAATACAACTTAATGGAGCTAATATGGGTAACAGTACAAATCCTTATGTAAAAATATGTGATAAAGATGAAAATGTAATATCAGAAGAAAGAACAACAGGAATTTATTTTAATACCAGCAAAAAAGCATATTCAATTGATTTAAAACCAGGAGATACAATAGAAGTATATCATCCAAATTATGCAAATAAAGTCAAAATTGTAAGTACATTATCTGGAAAAGATATATTGCAATATGTTCCAAGTACATCTACAACAATATATGAAGTGATAGAAGATGGAATAATCAAAAAGGACACAATGACAGAAAGTGAAAGCAAAGAAATTGCATATGATACATTAAAAGAAAAATTAACTGAAATAATTGAGTCATATAAAGATAGCGTTTCATATGAAGAAATAGAAGATAAAACAGTTAATTTTAAGAAAAAAGCAGAAGTTATAGAAGCATATGAAAATCTAAATGATAATGATAAAATGCAATATAAAGATTTTATTGAAAAAATAATTAAGATAGAAGATTCTGAAGAAAAACCAGAACAAAAACCAGAACAAAAACCAGAACAAAAACCAGAAGAGAAACCAGAACAAAAGCCAGAACAAAAACCAGAACAAAAACCAGAAGAGAAACCAGAACAAAAGCCAGAAC
>ERZ1673743.1826-NODE-1826-length-20977-cov-6.151037_pt1 | contig 20977 bp, 15 predicted proteins | sample MGYA00580197_ERZ1673743 | MGnify/ENA primary metagenome ERZ1673743 (study PRJEB41218, sample SAMN15661795) | gut metagenome | host: Homo sapiens | place: Canada: London | collected 2015-08-20/2019-03-30 | study: EMG produced TPA metagenomics assembly of... | reverse complement strand
GTCTGCCAGCGGTTGTATCCGTAACGGACTGCAATGTCTCCAAGTCCGCCTCCTCCTACGGTTCCTGCCATTGCGGAGTAACCAAGGATAGTTCCTGTTACAATGGTAGCTCCTGAGATCAGGGATGTTCTTGCTTCTACCAGCATTACCCTAAATACGATCTGAAGGTTGCTTGCTCCCATGGATCTTGCAGCCTCGATAACTCCCGGGTCTACCTCATTTAAGGAAGACTCTACCATTCGTCCGATAAAAGGGATTGCCGCAATGGTAAGGGGTACGATGGTGGCTGTGGTTCCATAGCTTTTTCCTACCAGAAATCTGGTGAATGGAATGAGCAGGATCAACAGGATCAGGAATGGGATGCTTCGGAAAATATTTGCGATCACATCCAGGATCTTATATAGTACTGCATTTGGCCGCAAGCCTTCTTTGTCGGATACTTTCAGCAGGATTCCAAGGGGCATTCCAAATACATATCCGAAGAAGGTGGAAAACAGGGTCATGTATAATGTTTCCCCTACACCTGCGATTATCATATCGGTTACTTGTTTCGTCCACATAATCAGTTCGCCTCCCCTATCTCAAGTCCACGTTCTGTAAGGAATTTCTTCATCTCCGGTACATTGGTGCTGTCGCTCATGAACTGGAGGATCATTTCTCCTTTGGCTACACCGCCTACGTTTTTGGTGTTTGCCTTCAGAATGTTTACAGGTTCGTGGAAGGTTAATATAAGGTTTGCGATTACTGGTTCGAATGCGGAGTTCTCAGAGAATACGATTCGAACGATTTCGCCGTCCTGGATTTCGGACTGGGTAAGCTTTTTGCTTTCTACGTCGTTTCCAGAGTCCTTGCTGATCAGTTCTTTGGCAACCTGTGATTTCGGGTGGCTGAAGATTTCTTCTACAAGGCCTTGTTCTTTTACTTCACCGTCTTTCATAATTGCCACATGAGTACAAATCTCACGGACAACTGACATCTGGTGGGTAATGATCACGATGGTGATTCCAAATTTCTGGTTGATGTCCTGCAAAAGTTCAAGTATGGAGGATGTGGTCTGGGGATCCAGGGCGCTTGTGGCTTCGTCGCAAAGTAAGATCTGCGGATCGGAGGCCAGGGCTCTGGCGATTGCCACTCTTTGTTTCTGTCCACCGGAGAGCTGTGCGGGATAGGCTTTCGCTCTGTCTGCCAGTCCTACGATTTCCAGAAGCTCCAGGGCTTTTGCTCTTGCTTCGGCTTTTTTCTTCCCCTGGATGTACAGTGGGAAGCAGACGTTTTCCAGTACGTTTTTCTGCATGAGCAGGTTAAAATGCTGGAAAATCATTCCTATTTTCTCTCGCTCTTTGCGGAGTTCTTTGGGGGAAAATTCGCTGAGGGATTTTCCGTCTATCAAAACTTTTCCTTCGGATGGTACTTCAAGAAAGTTCATACATCGTACCAGGGTACTTTTTCCTGCACCGGACATTCCGATGATTCCGTAGATATCTCCGGTTTCAATGGAGAGACTTACGTGGTTCAGGGCTTGTACGGAACCGTCTTTGGTTTCGAAGGTTTTGCTCACATCTTGGATTAATATTGAAGACATGTCTTTCCTCTTTCCTTTAAGTGGTGTTTCATCGTCGATATGGTTACTATAACACAATTGGAGTAAAAGTGTTAATTCATAAAAGTTAGGGCTAGTTATAGGGTAAAGCTATAGCTAAAGTGGACGCCAGCGGGGGAGGGATAAATCACGCTCGCCGTCGCAACGTTCTGGTGAGCTAATGACTAACTGCGACTAATGCGCTCGGGAGAGCCCTCTCGCATAAGTCTCCGTAAGTCATGGATCTCACCGCCACTAAGGGCGCTCCTTAAATGGCTCGCTTAGATTTATCCCTCCCCCACTGGCTGTGTACTGGGTATTGGGCAGTTGAGCGCAGCGGACGTTTGGGCGGGAAGGCGCTGCGCTGTTTCCGCCCAAACTGAAAGTGGGGGGATGTAGTGGGTGGTTAGGTTCAGCTTTAGTTCCAAATGGAAGTTTATGTAAGTATGTGGATTATCGTAATGCTTTGTCTTTGTATTTGGCAATTTCTTCCAGGTACTTCTGTCCTAACTTACTGATCGTGGTGCCTTTTCTTGCAAGGTAGCCGATGGTCATGACCTCGTCGGAGTCAAGCTTTACGGCGCAGTAGTCGGAGCCGTTTAGTTCTTCGCAGATGATTCCGGAGCAGAGGGTGTAGCCGTTGAGGCCTACCATCAGGTTCAGGAGGGTGGCGCGGTCGTTGGCTTTGATAAGGCGTTTGTATTCGTAGGTGCTCAGGACTTCTTCGGCGAAGTAGAAGGAGTTGTAGGTGCCTTGCTCGAAGGAGAGGCAGGGGTACTCGCGAAGGTCTTCCAGGGTGATCAGGTCGCGGTCGGCAAGGGGATGGCCTTTCCACATGTAGACATAGATGCTGCATTCCAGAATTGGGTGGAATTCCAAATTGAACTCGTGGAAAAGTTTCTCAAGGACTTTGTGGTTAAAGTCGTTCAGGTAAAGGATGCCGATCTCGCTTTTGAAGTCTTTTACGTCGGTGATGATGTCGTAGGTGCGGGTTTCGTGGACGGCGAATTCGTATTCGTCCATTCCGAACTGCTTCACCATTTCCACGAAAGCATTTACTGCGAAGGTGTAGTGCTGCATGGAAACACTGAATTTCTTCTTGGTATGTTCCTTGGAAACGTATTTGGATTCGATCAGCTCGTACTGCTCTACCACCTGGCGGGCGTAGCCTAAGAATTCCTCGCCTTCAGGGGTTACGGAAATTCCACGGTTGGTCCTGCGAAAAAGCTCCACTCCGATTTCCTCCTCCAGTTCACGGATTGCTGAGGACAAACTGGGCTGTGATATAAAAAGATTCCGGGCAGCTTCATTCATAGAATTGGAATTCGCCACCGTAATCGCGTAACGAAGTTGTGCCAGAGTCATATGGATTCCTCTTTTCTGTATTGTTCTATTTTACAGGTATGCACCTGTGTTTTCTTATCATAATTAATTCCGACTAACAGCAAGTTTCCCTTGTATTCTTCCAGACTGCGACAGTATTCTTTCTCCTTAATTTGCTGGATTGCACCTTCTGCGTTTTTATCCCATTTTAATTCAACTACCAATGCTGGTTTATCTAAGAAGCGCTTTCTTGGAACATAAACAATATCTGCAAAGCCTTTTCCCCCTGAGAGTTCCCGGTGTACTGTGTAAAAATTACGTGCTGCATAAAGTGCAAGCGAAATGGTATAGCTAAGCGCATTTTCGTCATTATATTGGAGATGAGATGTTTCAAAGTGCGCCTGCCTAATGCCCTCTGCGACCTGCTCTTCTCTTCCCTGCCATATGGCTTGCAATGTATCTGCTGAATTTTTTAATGCTTTAGAAACTTCACCCCAATCAGACACAGCAATAGCGCTTACATATTCGGAACGAATCTCCTCATTTGGAATAAAAACTGTTTTATCTGCATAACGATACCCCAGATAGCCCAAGTGAATCAACAGTGTAAGTACATCATCCTCTGTTCTGAAAGTTGTCATATCATTTGTAAAGCTTCTGGTGTTCACTGGTACTGTTTCTCCGGCAATCATACTTAATATATCATCCCGGAGTCCTTCAAAATTCATATCAATATAAATCTGCAATGCCTCAAAAGTCTCTGTCTGATTCCAATAATTTCCCAGTTTTCCAAGGCGCATGCAGCTCACAACCGACTTCGGGCTGTATACAGATTCTACTTCTTCAAAAGAATAACCATCATACCAGTTTTTGATCTCATTAATATCCATCTGATACTTCTGGCAAAGTGCTTCTACTTCTTTTTCTGTAAAACCTACATATTCAGCCAAGGGGCCCGGATCAATCATTGAAAATTCATCGAACATATTCAGTGCACTGTGGGTTCCGTATTTCTTTATTGGCAAAATTCCCGTCATATAGGCAAGATAAATGTATTCTTTATCCTTAAGCAGATCACGCAGAAAATCAAGGTAAATCTCCTGCGCAGCCTTATCATGTTTGAACTCCCGGGAAATACAATCCCACTCGTCAATAATAACTATAAAAGGGCACTCACTTTCTGCAAAAATATCCTGCATAGTTTCCGCCAGATCATTTTCGTCATATAATTCCACATCAGGGTACTGTTTCTTCAATTCGCGGATTACTTTGCCTTCTACTCTCTCCAACAATGCCTTCACATTTGAACTTCTGCTCAAAAATTCCTGCATGTTCAGAAAAATGGTATCGTATTTATTCAAATGTTCCTCAAAGCTTTCATCCTTGGCAATTTCCAAACCGGAAAAGAGTTCTCTGGAATCACAGCCCTTACTGTAATAAGCCGTAAGCATATCTGCTGCCATAGACTTTCCAAAACGCCTTGGTCTGCTGACACATACACAGGACTGCAGCGTATTGACAATACTATTTGTATATTTTATTAATCCTGTTTTATCCACGTAAATATCCGAATTCACCGCTCTTTTGAATTTATTATTCCCCGGATTCAGGTAGATTCCCATAAGACAGCCGTCCTTTCTGCGATTTTGCGTTACCAATAAACAATAACAATTTTCTTCTATATTAACACAGCACTGCGATTTATTCCACTGAGGATTTTTGCCAGTCTTTAATACGAAAAAAGGGTGTATGACTAAAAAAGCCAAACACCACATTTCTATAGCCCGAGAATGGTACACAGCCTGACACCTTTTTGAAAAAAACTTTCAGCCGCATCCCTCCTCTTATTCTGTATAACTATTCCCATTCTCATCCGTCCAGGTTCCGTCGCCGTTGTCAATATAACCAGTACCATTATCATCCATATAGTAATAATCTCCATTAGTTGTTTCTGTAACTGTCACACCGTTTCCATTGGCATCTTGTAATACATGCTGCTCTAACTCGGCACCAAAATAATGGGTACTGTCATTTAAGGACTGGTAGGTCTTTCCATTTTCATCTGTAAAATAAACATCGTCATCGGTGCTGTATTCCATACCGTCAGCATCTACATATTCGCAGTCATAATTTTTGTAAATTGTTCTTTCTACAGAAACTGTATTTCCATCACTATCATACAGGGTGATTGTTGTGGTGGAAAGAATATCGGATGTAGCATCTGTTGTGGCAGCTGTGGCATTACCTGCTGTACTGGCTGTGGTATTCCCTGCCGCACCACCTGTGGTATTCCCTGCTGTTCCAGCTGTGGTATTACCTGCTGTACTGGCTGTGGTATTCCCTGCCGCGCCACCTGTAGTATTACCTGCTGTGCTATTTGCGGTATTACCTGCTGCACCACTTGCAGTATTACCTGCCGTACCAATGGAACTTACAGTATTTGATCCCTTCGTGGATGAAGAAGCCTTTTTATTTGAAGATACTATATTTGCAGCAGAATCAGAGGCAGAATTTCCGGTATTTTCTAAAGTTCCAGCTGAACAACCACTTAATGTCACCGCAGCCATAAGTGCTATCATTTTAACCAGTTTCATTTTCATAGTAAAATCCCCTTTCATTTTCTACTTTTGTAGAAGTTGGCTATATACTACATCTGTAGAAATTAAATGTCAATCACTTTTTCTACAATCGTAGAATTATTTAGGTTTTACTTCTGATATTCTTAATTCCAGATTACGCCCCAAAATCATTCCCACAATTTGCATGCCCCCATTATGAAACCCTCATCCAGGCAAAAACAGGAAGGATGCAACTCGCCAAGAATTGCATCCTTCCTGTTTTAAAACTATTTGTTTTACAACTATTTCTTTTACAACAAGCCTTTTATATTTCATATTCGGCAAAAAAATTTTATCACAACCAAGAATATTACTCAAACTCTTCCTCGGATTCCTCACTGCTCTCCCCGCCCATCCGCACACGGATTCCGTTGATCTCTACGTCTTCCATAGGAATCACCAGACACTTGCGGCCGTCAATGATCTTGGTCTCCACCAGTTCCACTTTATCTGGTTCAACATGGATCACTACATCCGGAGTTTTGATCTCGAATTTACGGGTATTGGTAATATTAGAGGCTACCATGGTGGCTTTTTCACCGGCTACAGCCTCATACTGGTTATCAAAAGTTTCCAGTTTCTCGTCTTCTACACCGCAGTCCTCAAAGAGACGTTTCACCTCAGACTGAGTGAGCACAACCGGGTCTGGGGAATCTTTCTGTGCTTCAATGATCTCGTTCAATTTCTCATGGATTCCAATAACTGTGTCATACTGGCAGTCGTCACCAAGGGTTTCCTCCACCAGCATGTTGAAAGAATCACGCTGTCCGCCTGCGGAAAGCGGTGCTGTACATCCAAACACTTCGTCCACGAAAATGTCATGAAGCTGCTCTGCATTCTTAGAATAGTAGAGCATGCCGTGGATGTCTGTGCTTCTGTCATTAAATAATGGGAAAAGGAAGCCGTTCTCTGGCATTTCCACGATCCAGTCACGGATACGGTCCTGGATCAAATTTGCCTCCGCATTGTAGCAAAGACCTGCTTTAGACAGCTTCACTGGACAGATACTGCAAAGAAGGTGCTCATAAATCTCTTCAGAAGCATCATCCATATCGATTCCATCTGAAGTTCTTCCCGGGATATCGTACACAGCGTGTACCAGGATTATGTAGTAATTTTCCGGATAATCGTAATTTTCAATAATTTTGTCATAAAAGCTCTCGATTAAAGCGTCATCCTTCAGTTTACTGGCGCGGAGCTTCATGAGAAATTCGTGTTTGCCGCCCTCTTTTTCCTCTGCCAGTGGGAATTCCATATTCATCAGGTTCTTTCCAAGAGTACCAGAAAGGGTTTTCTTGAATATTTCAAAATATTTGAACATTTCTTCCTCCGAAAGGGAAAGGAATGCTTCTTTCAGTTCTGTTTTTTTATTCTTTTCAGCATCCACATAGCATCCACAAATTCTGGTAATGTTGCAGTTGGCTGGTGTCAGCTGTTTCTTGATTTCAGAAATTTCTTTTTTGTTCATTTATATATGTCCTCCAGTATTCCAGAAAATATGTTTTCAAAACCGATATCCCATCTCTGATATGAATTTGAGTCTGTTGCCTTGCTCTCCATTCATAAAGATTCTCTGAAAGTATTATCAGCTCCATGATTTCAGCTTTTTTATTTTAGCCTAACACTCCAGAAAATTTCAAGACTTACTTACAAGAACAATAAATCATGATTAATAGTCGTATAAAATAACTCCTTAAACTTCTCCATATCCCATGTCTGTCCCAGCGCCCACATCATTTTCGTTACAGACGCCTCCAGCGTCATATCATAAGACTCCAGCACCGGGAACCGTTCCTTGATGACTTTTCCAACCTGGTAAACTTCCATGTCACTTCCCTCATGGGTAACCTGGGTCGCCATACACACAGGCTTGCCAGCTTCAATCCAATGCGCGATCGCATCTATAAAATTATCATTTTCGTAATGAGGCAGACCGCCTACACCGAAGGATTCAATGATCAGTCCGGAATAAGATGGAAAAAGAGCATCCAATACTTTCCCGTCAATCCCTGGAATCAGTTTGAGCAGAAAAATCTTCTGATTCATCTCATGATAAAACACCAGTGGCTTGGTGGACTGGTCTTTGTCATCAATATAAAAAATGATCTTCTGATCGTGAATGGATGCAATATCCGGATAATTAATGCTGGAAAAGGCATTGTAGCTTTTGGAAAATTCCTTCTTTGCTCTGGTTCCTGCGATCACTTTTCCCCCAAACACAATGGAAATTCCATGAGCGCGGTCGTGAGAGGCAAAGCGGAGACTGTCCAGAAGATTGGAACGTGCATCTGTAATTGCCAGGTCAATAGGTTTCTGTGCACCGGTAATCACGATAGGTCTGCGGTTATTCTGGATCAGATAAGACAAAGCAGCAGCCGTATATGCCATAGTGTCCGTTCCATGGCAAAGCACAAAGCCATCATAAAATTCATATTTGGATTCGATCAGTCTGGCCAGCTTCAGCCAATGGTCTGCGCACACATTGGTACTGTCCAGGGCAAAAGGCTGAACGGTATCAATGGTGCAGAATTCCCGGGCTTCAGGAATATATTCCAACAGCTCATCTGCAGAAATCTGCGGTGCCAGCCCCTCTGCTGTATATTTGGAAGCAATGGTCCCCCCGGTTGCAATAAGAAGTATCTTTTTCATGTTGTCCCCCTGTGTAATTGTTATCCACATGTTCAATCTGCTGTACCTGCATTTTCTCAAACCTTACTTTGTAGCGAAAAGCTTTTTTCATAAGTATTTTACTTTGTATAGACAAAGGGCCCGCCCGAATCACCCCAGGCAGGCTCTTTTATCATTTTCTCCACTTTATATAATCTCAATTCTTTCAGAAAACATTTTGCAATACATACGATATAACAAGTTTCGGTCTTTATCTCACTTTTAGTTCTCCTCAGTTGTCTCTTCTGCAGTATCCTCTGCGTTCTCCTCAGAATCAGCGCTCTCGCTGCTGTCCTCGGCCTTGCTGTCTGCACTGTTCTCTTCTGCAGTCTCGTCTGTACTATCAGCGCTGTCTGTGGTATCAGTTTCCTCTGCGCTGTCGCTCTTTGCAGCATCTGTCTCAGCAGTATCAGCATCCTCGTCCTCATCTGCTGCCTCGGCATCCTCAGAAGTAGTATCCTCAGTAGCATCTGTTGTATCAGCTGCTGCATCTTCACTTGTATCCGCTGTAGTCTCTTTAATTGTGAAACTGTGCTCATCTGTAATTGTCAAAGTAGAAAGCACCTTATCATTTACAGTAATATCAGCATCATCCAGCCATTTCTGAGTTGTCTCGGAATAGTATTCGCTGCGCTTGGTGTTCTCAAGGGACTCTTTCTTGGAAGCGGTTGCATCCTCGTCATTTACTTTGTCCATCCGAAGTACGTATACGCTGCTATCAGTCTCAACCAGCTCGCCGTAAACTTCGCCATCCTTCAGAGTTCTCAACGCTTCCACAACAGCGTCATCATAAGAATTGGAAATATCCTCATCATCACTGTCATTTGTGAAAATAGTTCCGGTCAGTCCACTGTAAGTATCATCAACAGCCTTGGCTGTCTCACCCATGTCGGCTGTCGGATCCTCCTTCATCTTATCCAGGATTTCCTGTGCCTGCTCCTTGCGGGTAGCAATATCATCATCTGTAAGATCATCTCCACTGATGGAAATACTTACATAGCTGAAAGAAGACTGCTGTGCCTCTTCATCCGTTATGCTAACCTCTGCCTCGTTGCGGATCGGATCGTAAATTCTCTGACGGTAAGTCTCAAGCTCCAGAAGAGTCTTAACCTGGTCTTCGGAAACAGCAAGCTCCTTCAGAGTGTCCTCGTCATTGTCCTGCATAAACTGTGCTGCTGCATCTGCAATAGCGGTCTCATCATCAGAAGTAACCTCAACACCGTAATCAGCTGCCTTCTCCTTCATGATGTACATCAGCTCAACCTGATCCAGAAACTGTCCTACAGCCTGCTCACCGTATGTCGTACCAGCATTCTCATCTACTACCTGGCTCCAGATATTTCCTGCACTTCCCATGAAGCTCTTATACATGGCAACCGTCTGTGCCTGTGACTCACGTGCGTACAGACTTACAACACCCATAGGAATGTCTGTGCCATCTACAGTTGCAACGGTCTTCTCTCCATCTATAGACTTACTTCCACATCCGGAAAGCATTCCAATTGCCATTACGCCACTTAATGCCACTACGGTTGTGTTCTTCACGATTTTCTTCATATTGATCACCAATTACCCTTTCACTGATGTGCCGCTTAGTCACCACGCACAGCCAGCATGATTTCCCAATGCGGACACGCTAATAAGAGTATAAAACTTTTTTCCCATGAGGGCAAGTAGAAAGGGGAAAATCTGATAGAATTCACACAATTTTCGCGAGTTTCCATCGGATCTTCCCCACCCAGAGACTACTTTAAATCAAAATATCCGAAAGCATTCAACAGCCCAGCCGTCTACTACTTTTCGCTCTTTCCTTCCTCTTCCACCAATTCCATCAGTTCCTTTGCAAACACCGTCAGCGCCTGCACAATATCCCCCACTGGTGCAAACAGGAACTTCGGCTCTTTATCCGGTTTAAACTGCAGCTGTCTGCGGTACTTGGCAACCAGCGGCGGAATTCCTTCCGGGTTCAGATGTGCATTTTCGTAAAGGGTGATCCTGATCTCACGCTGCATCTGCTTGATTTCCGTAATGTAGCCCTGATGTGCCAGTGCTTTCAGTCTTGCAATAGCCAGCAGATTCAGCACTGCTTTCGGCGGCTCCCCAAACCGGTCGATCAGTTCTTCCAGCATATCATCATACTCCTGCTGGGACTCAATCCCTGCAATGCGCTTATAAATATCCAGCTTCTGGAATTCATTGCTGATGTAGGTATCCGGAATAAAAGCATCCATATTCAGATCAATGGTAGTCTCGAAGTCTTCCATAGTATGAATACCCTTTGCCTCTTTGACCGCCTCGCTAAGCATTTTACAGTAAAGATCATAGCCCACTGCGTTCATATGCCCATGCTGCTGTGCTCCCAGCAGATTTCCAGCCCCCCGAAGCTCCAGGTCACGCATGGCGATCTTGAATCCACTTCCCAGATCTGTAAACTCACGGATAGCAGAAAGTCGTTTTTCCGCCACCTCCCGAAGCATGGTGTTCCTTCGGTACATCAGAAACGCATACGCCGTCCTGTTGGAACGTCCGATCCTGCCTCGCAGCTGATAAAGCTGGGAAAGTCCGTACTTGTCAGAATCATGGATGATCATGGTATTCACATTGGAAATATCCAGTCCTGTCTCGATAATAGTAGTGGAAACCAGCACATCAATGTCCCCATTGATAAAATCGTACATAACCCGTTCCAGTTCTCTCTCGCTCATCTGTCCATGGGCAAAATCCACCCTTGCGTCCGGCACCAGTTTGGAAATCCGCAGGGCAACCTCATCAATATCTGTAACCCGGTTATAAACATAATAAACCTGGCCGCCTCTTCGCAGCTCTCTTCCGATAGCTTCCCTGACAGTCTCCTCATCATACTCCATCACATAAGTCTGGATCGGCATACGATCCATAGGCGGCTCCTCCAGCACACTCATGTCACGGATTCCGATCATACTCATATGAAGGGTTCGTGGAATGGGAGTCGCAGTCAGAGTCAGAACATCAATATCCTTTTTCAGCTGCTTGATTTTCTCCTTGTGGGTAACACCGAAACGCTGTTCCTCGTCAACGATCAGAAGCCCCAGATTCTTATACTCCACATCCTTAGAAAGAACTCTGTGAGTACCAATCACAACGTCTACCTGTCCTTTTTTCAGATCCTGCAAAGTCTTTTTCTGCTGGGCAGGTGTACGGAATCGGCAAAGCAGATCCACGCGCACCGGAAACTCCTTCATTCTCTGGACAAAGGTGTTGTACACCTGCTGCGCCAGAATGGTAGTTGGTGCAAGGTAAACAACCTGCCGGCTCTCCTGCACCTCTTTAAACGCTGCGCGAAGAGCAACCTCCGTCTTACCATATCCAACATCTCCGCACACCAGACGATCCATGATCTTGGTGCTCTCCATATCCCGCTTGGTATCCTCAATGGCGTTCAGCTGATCCTCTGTCTCCTCATATGGGAACATTTCCTCAAATTCCTTTTGCCACACTGTATCCGGGCCACACACATACCCCTCTTTTTCCTGACGCACAGCGTAAAGCTCCACCAGCTCTTTGGCGATATTTTTGACAGCGCCCTTTACCTTGGACTTCGTGCGATTCCACTCCTGGGTTCCCAGCTTGTTCAGCTTCGGTGCCCTGGCTGTATCTGCGCCGGAATATTTCTGCAGCGCATCCAGCTGCGTCGCCAGAATATACAGATTGCTTCCGTCACGGTATTCAATCTTGATATAGTCTTTTAAGACCTTATCTACTTCAACTTTTTCAATTCCACGGTAAATTCCCAGTCCATGCTTTTCATGGACCACATAATCCCCGATAGACAGCTCTGCAAAATCCTGGATCCGCTTGCCGTTATAGACTTTTTTCTTTTTCTTTTTTTTCTGCTCCTGGCCGAAAATATCGGACTCTGTGATCACCGCAAATTTGATCAGCGGATACTCAAAACCTTTCCGGGCGTGTCCATAGAGGACCATAATTTCCCCTGGATTGATCACGCGGTCATAATCTGAACCGTAAAAAGCATTCAGCTCATGCTCCTGCAAATCCTTCGCCAGACGCTCCGCCCTTGTCCTGGAACCGGAAAGTAAGGCAATCTGGTAGCCTTTTTTCTTATACTTTTTCAGATCCTCCACCAGAAGCTCAAAGCTGCTGTTATAAGAAGTTACGCTCTGCACCGTCAGATTATATTTCTCCGGGGCAAAATTCCACTCCGCGCCTCTTGGCTCCAGTGCTGACAATGACACTGCACGAAGTTTATTCAGTTCTTTCTGAACCTTGGAAAATTCACAAAGCCACTGAACCGGAAGGTGCTTTTCCCCTTTTTCTTCGCGATGTGTGCGGCTGGCGGCATACTCTTCCTCCACGCCCAGTCCGTTTTCCAGAATACGGTTGGGTTCATCCAGAAACAGAAGCATTTTTTCCTTGGGAAAATAATCCACAAAAGATACCATCTTTTTGCCATCATTCCACTCCACAGCCGGATAAATGGCAATCTCATCCAGATTTTCAAGAGAGCGCTGACTCTCCGCGTCAAAGCTTCGGATAGAATCCACTTCATCTCCCCACAGCTCAATTCTCCATGGATTCTCTTCTGTAAGGGAATAAATATCTACTATACCACCGCGCACAGAAAACTGTCCCGGCATTTCCACCTGTCCTACGCGTTCATATCCAAGCTGCACAAGGGTATTTTTCAGTACATCCATGTTGATCACGCTGTCAGAATAGAAATGAAGCACCTTTTTCCCGATTTCTTCCAGGGGCATCAGATAGTCCATACAGCCGTCAATGCTGGTAACCACAGTCAGTTCCTTCTGCTCCAGAAGTGCCTTTACCACACACATTCTCTGGCGGATCAACAGATTTCCCTGAATATCTGCCTGGAAAAAGAGAAGATCCTTCGCCGGGTAAAACATGGTATTTTTGTCATAAAAGCGCAAGTCCTCGAAGATTTCCTTAGCCTGGCGCTCATCTCCTGCGATCACAAGGCGCATAGGTGTTTTGCCGGAAAGCCCATGGATCAGATGTGCCTTCTGGGATTCCAGGCAGCCTGTGATCTGCACAATGCCCTGATTTTTCTCAAGGCTTTTCTCTATTTCTTCAAATTCTGCCATCCCCTTCAGGGGCTGGGTAAATGAAAGCATGGCTTTCCTCCTTTTCTCAAAAGCCTCACCTCAGAGCCCACCCAAAACATGAAACCATTCCTGCAAGTTATCTGCACGTCATAATTTTCACAAAGCTTTTGGGGGACGCTCCAGGGGCAAAAGAAGCCCAGCTTGTTGCTGGACTTCCTTTGTTACTCAGTAACCCTCTTTCGGTTGTATTCATTCATCGCCGCATCCGGACCATCTGTTATGATTTTTTCTACAGCGTCTGCTGCAAACTCAATTGCTTCATCCACGAGCTTGCGGTCCCCGGATGAAAAACGACCAAGCACATGGTCTGCCAGATCCCATCCTTTTGGTTTGGCTCCTACACCAATTTTTACACGCATGAATTTCTGTGTGCCAAGTCTGCCAATAATGTCCTTCAGACCATTATGGCCGCCTGCACTGCCCTGCTTCCGGATACGAAGCTGTCCCGGCTCCAGATCAATATCGTCCTGAATAATGATCAGCTCACTCTCCGGATCGATTTTGAAATAAGCAGCCATCTCCTGTACCGGACCACCGCTTAAATTCATAAAGGACAAAGGTTTCATAAAGATTACCTTCTCTCCTCCGATGAATCCGGAACCGTACATAGCATTAAATTTTACGCCGCCCTGCGGAATCTTATGACGTTCCACAAGCACATCGATCGTATCAAAACCCATATTGTGGCGGGTCGCCTCATACTGCTTCCCGGGGTTTCCCAGTCCAACAACTAAATACATAATCTTATTTTCCTTATTCTACTACGAAAGTCCTCCACAGCAATTCCAAAGCTCTGGTCAGCCACAGCCCTGTAATCACTGCCGCAACCGGCTTAACCAATAGCATAAAACAGATGACTTTCATTTATTATCGAATGATATGAGTGTCAAAAGGTCTTTTGACACTCATTTGATACCCGGATTGCTACGCAGCTACGCTGCTCCCGCAATCCTCCAAATATTCGAAATCCGCTGATTTACTGCGTAAATCGCTACTTTCTCATATTTGGCGTGTCCCAAGTTCAAAAGCCTTATCGTGCAAGCACGAACAGCTTTTTGACCTTTTGACACTGGTATCATCAAATTAGTTGAAATAAACCATCTCATCAGCCAGAGGTTCGCACGGGGTCACATTCTCTGCATAAAGAACAATTCCCTCGCCCTGGTATTCAGAACGGTTTTCAAAGGCAACCTTGGCAGTCACCTCAACCCACTCGCCGGGCTTCAGCTTCGGTGCATATGCACTCTTACAGATATATCCCAGGAATGAAGTATCATCTGCACAGCAGGTCATGGCAGTACGTCCCGGAATGAAGAACTTGCTGCCCATACCTCTCGGACGTCTTGCACGAGCCTTAAAGCGAAGAGTTTTTCCCACATAGCGATCCGGATGATCCATAGCATCTACAAACCAGATTCCGTAATCTTCAGGCGGAATATCTACAATCTCTGCATCCAGGTCAAATGGCATCTGATCTGCGAAAATATCCGTCATCTCGCCTTCTTCGTCCTCAAAAATAACCTCTGCACTTGGGTTTACAACCTTAATGCTTCTGCGGAAGTTTGCAAGAGGATATTCTTTCTTGCTGCGGTTAAACACAACCATATCCGCATTACGAACCATATCCATAAAAATGGATTTCATATTCTGCATATATACCTGGAATGTGCTTGCATCTACACAGGTAATGTGCTGTTCAATTCCCCAGCCTGCCGGGAGTTTCATCTCCTCAAATTTGCTTACCAGCCACATTCCATTATATTCCATAACCACACGCTCCGGCTGATGGATAATATCCAGTGCCTGAAGGCGCTCCGGTGTAAAATCTTCTTCTTTCTCAATAACCTCAACTACAACATTATCTTTTGCAAGAGCCTCTTCATCGTACTCTTCCTCTCCCTCTTCGCAGAGAATGAGAAGTGTCTTTCCCTCTGTACGGAAGTAATCCTGCTGGAGGGTAAAGCTAAGGAAAGAGGTCTTGCCGCTTTCCAGGAAGCCGGTTATGAGATAAATCGGTACTGTAATTTCATCCATTTACAGAAACCTCCCTGTATTTTTCTTAATTAAAAGCAGTACGTTCGCATATATCGCTTATAAACAGCAACAAATAAGCTTACCAAAAGTCTTTTATCCCGTTTATATGTCAATCATTAAGCTACGCCGAACAGCTTGACCAGTTTCTCTTCATTTAACTTGGAACCAATTACGCAAAGACGTCCGGTGTACTCCGGTGAACCTTCACGGATCTCAGTTTCTTCCGGAACCATATCGAAGTAGATCCATGTTCCGTCCTCTGCCGGAAGCATTCCCTTAGCACGAAGGATCACGCCATACTCTTCAGAAGCGGAAAGGCTCTCCAGCATTTTCTCAAGCCCTTCTCTTGTAAACTTCTTAATAGTCTCACGTCCCCAGCTGGTAAATACTTCGTCTGCGTGATGATGGTGATGATCATGATGATGTCCGCAGCCACATTCGTCATCATGGTCGTGATGATGATGCTCATGATCGTGGTCATGTCCGCAGCCACACTCGTCATGGTCGTGATGATGATGCTCATGATCGTGGTCATGTCCGCAGCTGCACTCCTCATCATGGTCGTGATGATGATGCTCATGATCGTGGTCATGTCCGCAGTTGCACTCCTCATCATGGTCGTGATGATGATGCTCGTGATCGTGGTCATGTCCACAGTCACACTCGTCGTCATGATCGTGATGGTGATGATGCTCATGCTCCTCTTTCAGCAGCTCATCCGCCAGAGATACCGGATGCTCCATAACCTCCAGGATTTTCTTTCCATCCAGCTTCTCAATCGGAGTGGTAATAATAGCTGCCTTCTCATTGATAGAACGAAGAAGCTCCATAGACTCCATTGCTTTCTTCTCGTCTACAATATCGGTACGGCTCATGATAATCGCGCCTGCATACTGAACCTGATTGTCAAAGAACTCGCCGAAGTTTCTCATATACATTTTGCATTTCTTGGCATCAACAACTGTAGTGTAGCTGTTCAGCTGAATATCAACATCCTCTTCCACACCCTGTACAGCCTTGATAACGTCGGAAAGCTTACCAACACCTGATGGCTCGATCAGGATACGGTCCGGATGATACTTCTCTACAACTTCCTTCAGGGAAGCACCAAAATCTCCAACCAGAGAACAGCAGATACATCCGGAGTTCATCTCACGGATCTCGATTCCGGCATCTTTCAGGAATCCCCCGTCAATACCAATCTCACCGAACTCATTCTCGATCAAAACTACCTGCTCACCTTCAAATGCTTCTTTCAGCAGTTTCTTAATAAGAGTTGTCTTACCAGCTCCAAGGAAACCGGAGATAATGTCAATCTTTACCATTTTGTATTCCCCTTTCTATTATGCCAGAAAAAGGGGACATGACCAAGTCACATCCCCTAATATATTTATCCCAATTTCACAGTTTTATGCAAATCAGCCGTTGATCATGAAGTGCATAAGCTTATCAATGTCTTCTTTCTCATATGCAACGATCTCAAGCTCCGGAATCTCACCGTTAGAGAAGATGTTTGCAAGAGATACATACTGTGATAATTTAGATTTCAGGTTCAGTCTGTCACCTTCGCCAGTTACAAGCTCTACTTTACCAGCGCAGCTGTCTACTACATCAAAAAATTTCTGAATGTCTTTAATATTAGATACCTTCATGTCAATATTCTCCTTTCAACATGTACAACTTTTTCCATTTCTTTTTGTTCGGGCTCATTATATCTCAACTTTTTCCAAATAGCAACAGGTTTTTCACCTTCTGGGAAAAAATCCCCAACAGTCACAAACAAAACCCGAATTTGCCCCATTCTTTGGGTAATTTTAATACTAAATTATCACAGCAATCTGAAAATTGTCTGTGAGAATTGTTCCTTACGGAATTTGGAAGCTTTTAATACTGGAACACAGCAACTCCGTAAGCTGGCAGCGGATAAGCAAAGGAGAACGGACGATTGTCACAATCCTGCTTTTCTGCCTTAAATACCTTTTTCGCAGTCTGTCCGTTTTCATCCAGAACCAATATGTATTGTTTTTTCTTTGGCACACCAACACGGTAATCCGGACGTTCTACAGGAGTGAAATTGCATACTACCAGAAGGTTATTTCTTTTTGTAGGGGATTTCCTTACGAAGCTGTAAATACTTCTGTCCCCGTCATCTGCATTGATCCACTCAAAGCCAGACGGATCCGTATCCGTTCCATAGAGCGCAGGATATTTGCGATACATCTTCAGCAATGTCTGCACAAAATCCTTCAAATCCCGATGCTTCTCTTCCCCAAGAAGGAACCAGTCAAGTTCTCTCTCCTCGCTCCACTCTCGAAGTTGACCGAATTCCTGCCCCATAAATAAAAGCTTCTTGCCCGGATGGCAGAACATAAATGTATAAGCAGCCTTCAGATTCTTAAACTTATCATCTAGCTCACCTGGCATTTTCTCCAGCATAGACTTCTTCAGATGAACCACCTCATCATGGGAGATTACTAACACATATTTCTCACTGTAAGCATATGTCATGGAGAAAGTCATCTTATTATGGTTAAACTTACGGAAATAGGGGTCCAGCTTCATATATTCCAGGAAGTCATTCATCCAGCCCATGTTCCATTTCAGGGAAAATCCAAGGCCGTCATCCTCTGCCTTACCTGTAACCTTCGGCCATGCGGTAGACTCCTCTGCAATCATCACAGTACCATGGTTTCTTCCAAGAACCACTGTATTCAGATGCTTAAAAAACTCAATTGCTTCCAGATTCTGATTTCCGCCATATTTATTGGCTACCCACTGACCATCATTCTTTCCATAATCCAGATACAGCATGGATGCAACGGCATCCACACGAAGACCGTCCACATGACACTCCTCGATCCAGAACAGAGCATTTGCGATCAGGAAGTTCTTTACCTCCGGTCTGCCATAATTGTAGATCTTGGTTCCCCAGTCCGGATGCTCTCCCTGTCTGGGATCTGCATGCTCATAAACTGCAGTTCCGTCAAAATTCGCCAGTCCATGGGCATCCTTGGGAAAATGTGCCGGCACCCAGTCCAGAATAACCCCGATTTTCTGTCTGTGAAGATAATCTACCAGATATTTGAAATCCTGGGGTGTTCCATAGCGGGAAGTAGGCGCATAATAACCGGTGACCTGATATCCCCAGGAACCGTCAAAGGGATGCTCTGCAATCCCCATCAGCTCCACATGTGTATAGCCCATATCCTTCACATACTGGGCAAGCTTCACCGCCAGTTCCCTGTAATTGAAAAAGCCTTTCTCATTCTCCTCTGTAGCCGGATGCTTCATCCAGGAGCCAGGATGTACCTCATAGATCGCCATGGCATCCTTAGTCTCGTCAAATTTCTGACGATTCTTCATCCAGGTGGTATCTTTCCATTTGTAATCCCCGATATCCGTGATTCTGGATGCCGTTCCCGGTCTTAATTCTGCCTCATTTGCATAAGGGTCAGCTTTATAAATATGCTCCCCGTTCATTCCTACAATAAAAAACTTATACAGCTGTCCAATCTTCGCTCCAGGGACAAATGTCTCAAATACACCGATCGGACCTGCCTTTTTCATTGGAGCAGCCTGTTCATTCCAGTCATTAAACTCTCCAATTACAGAAACAGCTTGCGCATTAGGTGCCCATACTGCAAAATAAACACCTTCTTTTTTCCCTTGTTTCACAGGATGTGCGCCAAGCTTTCTGTAAACATCATAATGGGTTCCCTGACCAAAGAGATACTGGTCAAGCTCTGTAAACTGTAATTTCTCTCCCATCAGAAAGTTACCTCCCTAAACTTTCAAATTCTTATGCACATTATAGCATACTCTTTTCCTCCATGCCACCAAAAACTTGTCTATTATTCATAAAAAATCTACATCAAAATTCATTTTTACTGTAAAAAAATACGCCTGTACTTTGACATTTTTCTCATAAGTACAAGCGTATACTATCATTCACACTATACAGCATCTGCGATTTCCGGAAGTCCCGAAGCTTAACACATATGCCAGACAGGCTCTAGAGCCTCTTATTTTCTCCGTTATTCGCCTGAGTCGCTGCTAAAATCCCCTTCGCTATTCTCACTGCCGTCTGTGTATCCGTCACTTTCACTGCCGTCTGTGTATCCGTCACTTTCACTGCCGTCGCTTCCATCACCGGAACCATCACTGAAGTCGCTCTCATCTCCATTACTGCTGTCATCTGAACTGCCATCAGAAGTTCCATCTGTGGAAGAGTCCTCAGAAGAGCCATTTCCATTATATCCAGGCACATAACCTGCATCAAGGGCGCTCTGCCAGAACTCTGCATATTTTGCTGGCTGAAGGGTAACATTCTTCGCCGCTGCCATCTCACTTACCGTTACCAGTTTATATCCCTGTGCAATAAGATCTGGAATCAGTCTGAGTGCCGCATCAACTGAAGGACCATGAATATCATGCATCAGAATAACGGCTCCGTCTCCCAGATTGCTGTCATTCATAATGCCATTGTAATCCAGATCTGCATCCAGATATTTCCAGTCCAGACTGTCAATAGACCACAAAATAAAAGGTTTCCCAACTGCCGAAATAATTTCATCATTGCAGTCTCCATAAGGCGGACGAATTACCGTGGACTCCTGTCCACAGGCATCGATCAATGCCTGATCGGTATCGCCGAATTCCTTTATAACATCATCAATACTCAGATTCAGCATATCCTGATGATCCCAGGAATGGTTTCCGATCTCACAGCCAAGTTCCACCATTCTCTTCACTTCGTCCGGATACTGTCCAACCAGCTGTCCCAACATAAAGAAGGTAGCATGTGCATTGTTCTCCTCCAGACAGTCCAGAAGCTTGTCTGTATACTGTCCCGGACCATCATCAAAGGTAAGTGCGATCAAAGGGCGTTTCTTCTCAGCATTGTAAGAACCATCCTCATTAAAATAATAATCGTTTACCCCCTTGGTCACCCAGCCGGTCTGCATGTATCCATTGGAATCAAATGCATATTTCACTCCGTCAATCTCTGCAAAACCATTGGTATAATATGTACCATCTGCATTCTGATACCAGCGTCCGCTGGAATCCTCATGCCAGCCTGGAGTCAGTGAAGAAACCTTGGTCACATCGCTCTGTCCTTTCAGAGGCTGTCTCAGAGCATCTGTAGAATTGGAATCCGCATTCGAAGCAGCTCCGTCACCTGCATCCGCCTGCACGCTCTGTGATTTTCCAGTACTCTTTCCTCCCACACGACTTACGATTGGAAAAATCACTCCTCTTATTACAAAAATCACAGCCAGCACCATTGCCACAACATAGGTAACCAGCTTAATGATCTTCCTTCGTCTTATCTGGCGCTGTTTCCTGCGCATTCTTTCGCGCAAAACCCTTCTATCCATTCATATTCCCTCTTTATCTCTCGTTACATAGTGGAAAAAATTTTCCGCAAAAAAGTTCTGTCATAGCACTTCTCTCAGCTCCAGATCATCTGTTACAAGAAGAATATCCGCTTTCTTTCCAACAGAAAGGGAACCAACTTCATCATAAATACCAATACTCTTTGCCGGATTTCGTGTTGCTGCAAAAATCGCTTCTTCAAGGGGAACACCAAAAGAAACAGCCTTGCGCATACAATCATACAGGTTCGTAGCAGA
>ERZ1673743.1816-NODE-1816-length-21070-cov-5.186058_pt1 | contig 21070 bp, 17 predicted proteins | sample MGYA00580197_ERZ1673743 | MGnify/ENA primary metagenome ERZ1673743 (study PRJEB41218, sample SAMN15661795) | gut metagenome | host: Homo sapiens | place: Canada: London | collected 2015-08-20/2019-03-30 | study: EMG produced TPA metagenomics assembly of... | reverse complement strand
TTATGAAGAAATCAGCGTCTTTCAGACGCCCACATCTGTTAAGTTAATAGCATTGTGTAGCGACCCTACAATGAATACCTGAACATCATGACATGACCTGTCTAAAATTCAGTAATTATCATTATTACACATATAACCGGATTATCCTGCGCCCTCATCAATCCAGGCACGCAACAGAATCAATCCACATACGGCCAGAAGTGTAATCATAAAAAAACACATGCCAAAACGGCGGCGCCCATTTCTCACTGCATCCCGCATAACCGCAAACCCGCAGATGATCACCACCACTCCAACGGCTATAAACCACCAGAACGGAACATTGACTATGCACATCACAGCCAATACCACAGCACTTGCGGCATAGACTTTCATGGCCCGACTCTTTCTTGTATTCAACTCACTCATGACAATATATGAAACATGTAATTAAAAGAATTTGTTGGAAAGTCGTACTGGAATGTCAGGCATACATAAAGGCATGTAAAGCATGCTGGCGGAGGCAGAATAGTCATACATATACTCTACAATAATCATTATATCATAGATTTCGCCGGGATTTATGGGGGTGAGTGGGGTGTGTCAGCGATTTTTTTGCTAATTTTGCATGATATTGCGGTTTCTGTCGGCAGACGGGCCGCAAGACAATACAGTCACATTAACGCCGAAACAGGTTTATCTCAAGGTTTATTTCAAGCCGATGATTGATTTCACAGGGGTCAGCAGGCCGTTCATGCACCGGATTTCCGAGGCAGAGAAACGCGCCCAGGCATCGTGCCGGCAGTCGCAGGAGCGGTTGCTGGCCACGCTCACGCGCCGTGCCGCCAGCACCGAATGGGGCAGGCAGCACGGCTTTGACCGCATCCGCACGGCGGCCGATTTCGCCCGCCAGCCGCTGACCACCTATGCCGACCTGCGCCCGCTGATCGAGCGGATGGTCGCCGGTGAACGCGACGTGCTCTGGCCCGGCGTGTGCCGCCGGTTCGCCCAGTCGTCGGGTACCTCAGACGGCAAGAGCAAATATGTGCCCGTCACCGGCGACGCCCTGCAGGGGAACCACTACGCCGGTGCGGCATACTCGCTGGCCTCGTATCTCGAGGCTTATGGCGACAGCCACGTCTTCGGCGGGAAGAACTTCATACTCGGCGGCAGCTATGCCAACGAGCTCACCGGGCTGCCGCGCGGTGTACGTGTCGGCGACCTGTCGGCCACGCTGATCGACCGCATCAACCCGCTTGTGAACCTGTTCCGCATCCCCTCGAAAAAGGTAGCCCTGATGGCCGACTGGCACGAGAAACTGCCGCGGCTCGTCGAGGCGTCGGCAAAAGCCGACGTGCGCTCGATGTCGGGTGTCCCCTCCTGGTTCCTTACGGTACTGAAGGGGGTTCTTGCCGCCACCGGTGCCGCAAGCATACACGACGTGTGGCCGAACCTCGAGGTATTCTTCCACGGCGGCATAGCGTTCGGCCCATACCGCGCGCAGTATGACCGCATCACCGACCCCGCGCGCATGCACTACTGGGAGAACTACAACGCCTCAGAGGGGTTCTTCGGCGTTCAGCACCGACCGGGTCACCCGGCCATGGAACTGCTGATGAATACCGAGACATACTACGAGCTGATCCCCGAAAGCGAATGGGCCGAGTCCACTCCGCAGGCCATCCCCGTGTGGGAGGCCCGCGAGGGTGAGATATACGAGCTTGTGGTAACCTCGTCGAACGGTCTGTGGCGCTACCGCCTGGGCGACACCGTGCGTGTCGAGTCAACCCAACCGCTTACCGTAACCATAGCCGGGCGCACACGCCATTTCATCAACGCCTTCGGCGAGGAGGTCATGGTCTACAACACCGACGCCGCCCTTGTCAGCGCATGCCGCGCCACCGGCGCCGAGGTGCTGAACTATACGGTGGCGCCCGTATATGCCGGCGACCGCACCCGCGGCCGTCACCAGTGGCTTGTGGAGTTCGGGCGGCGCCCTGCCGACATGGAGCAGTTCGCCGACATCCTCGACCGGGCACTGCAGACCGAGAACTCCGACTACCAGGCCAAGCGCTCGGGCGACATCTTCCTGAGCCGCCTCGAAATCACCGAGGCCGCTCCCGGGCTGTTCGACCGCTGGCTGGCTACGACCGGCAAGCTCGGCGGCCAGCGCAAGGTGCCGCGCCTGAGCAACGACCGGTCGTTCATCGACCCGATGCTCGCACTCAATACCGCCAGCCGATCACAAGACTTTACCGACCATAAATCCTGATCATGAACATACTCAAATCAACCATCATCACAGCCGCACTGGCATCAGCCGCTCTCGCAGGCGCCGCCACGGCTCCTAAATATATCTTCTACTGCATCGGCGACGGCATGGGCCCGGCGGCGGTGATCAACGCCTCGCTCTATGCCCGCGAGGTACTGGGCGACACCACCCGCATGGCAATGATGTCGATGCCTGTGGCCTCGCTCTCGACAACACATTCGGCCTCGTCGAACGTCACGAACTCGTCGGCGGCAGGCACCGCCCTGGCCTCGGGTTACAAGACCAAGAACGACATGCTGGGCATGAACCCCGACACCGTGTCGGTCACCTCAATGGCCGAGATACTGTTCAAGAAAGGTTTCGGCATAGGCCTGGTGACATCCGTGGCCATTGACGACGCCACCCCCGCGGCATTCTACGCCCACCAGCCCAACCGCCACCTCTACCGCGAGATAGGGCGCGAGCTTGCCGAATCGGGCTATCAGTTCGCCGCCGGCGCGGGTCTGCGCGCCATCACCGACAAGGAGGGGCGCCCCACCGGTCTGCTCGACGAGTTCGCCGCCAACAACATGAAGATTGTGCATGGACTCGACTCGATCACCGGCACCGAAGACCGCGTGCTTGTGCTCAGCCCTTTCACCGAGCGCAACTGGAACGTAGGCTACACCCTCGACTCCATACCGGGTGCACTCGACCTGCCGAGTCTCACGCAGGCCTGCATCACGCATCTGAGCCGCGTGACACCCGACCGTTTCTTCATGATGGTCGAAGGGGGCAACATAGACCATGCATGCCATGCCAACGACGGCGCTACCGCAATAGTCGAGACCCTGAATTTCGACAAGACCATACGGCTGATGCTCGACTTCTACAACAGCCATCCCGACGAGACCCTGATAGTAGTCACCGCCGACCACGATACGGGGGGCATGTCGGTGGGCAACAACACCACCGGCTATGCCACCAACATCGGAGCGCTCGCCGGTCAGCGCGTGTCGAAAGAGGCCTTTTCAGATTACTGCATGAACATACTGCGGTCAGGCAAGGTTTATAAGTGGGAGGAGATGAAAGAATATCTTACCCGCAACCTCGGCCTCTGGAGCACCGTACAGCTCACCGACGCCGAAACCGACGCCCTCCGCGACGAGTTCTCGCGGATTTTCGTAAGCCATGACAGCGTGCCCGACCAGGATACCCTCTACGCCAGTTTCAACGCCTTCGCCAAGAGCGTCTACACACTGGTGAACGACAAGGGCGGCGTGGCCTGGCACTCCGAGAAACATACCGGCGCGGCGGTGCCGGTATTCGCTATCGGAAACGGCTCGGAAAAACTGTCACGTCTGGTCGACAACACCGACATCCCCCGTGCCATCATGGAGACCGTCGGCTATCCCCTTCAATGACATGATTCCCTCTAACCATTAAAACCATACAAGTCTTGAAAAAAACAGTTTTATCGCTCATGACAGCCATCTGCGCCATCTTCTGCGCCAACGCCGCTGTCGACCTCAACGCCGTCAAAGTAGATGTGACGATGAACCCGGCTAAATACAAAGAGCTGATGCAGCGCTTTGTCGACGGTGACCATACCCTCTCGACCGACAAGATGTCGACCATCTACTACGGTTTCCCATCTACTCCCGGCTACAATCCCGCCGAAGACTACTCAGACATCGAGCGCACATACGCCACAGGCGACTATGCCGCCGCGCTGTCGAAAGCCGAAACCGCCCTGGTGGACGACCCCGTCTCGCTCGAACTCAACCTCTACGCGCTGGCCGCCGCCGAGAAACTCAAGGCCGACGGCAAAGTCGACACCATGAAAGCCCTGAAACTGGGCAACCGCTGCGAGATGCTTTCAAGCGCGATTCTCGAGAGCGGCCGCGGCACATCGGCCGAATCACCCTTCATAATTACCGACAGCAGCGACATCGACTTTCTGCTGCGCAACGTCTTCGGCGTGGATCAGATCATAGGCAGGACCACCGTGGGCGATGTCATCGCGGTGAAGTTCACCTTCCCCGGCAACGACCGCCAGCACATACTCTACTTCGACAACGCGCCCGAACGCGCGCACAACAACAACCAGTAACCCTGTAACCGGCCACCGCCAATGTCACAGACCGAAAAATGGACCGAACTTGAGCATCTGCCCGAATGGGACGAGGAGTTCTACGAAGTCTATACCGCAAAAAAACACGGCAAATGGGTCATGCTCAAGACCCTAAGGCCCGAGTTCCGCGACAACCCCGAATACCGTGCCATGATGGAGCGCGAATTTGACGTGCGCTACAACCTATGCCACCCCAACATCGTGATGATCAACGATTTCGAGGAGGTGCCCGGACTCGGAATGTGCATCATCACCGACGATGTCTACGGCACGTCGCTGCGCAAGATGATCGACAAGGGCGAAGTCACGCCCGAAGTCCAGGAAAAGGTCATATACGGTCTGCTCGACGCCATAGCCTACATACAGAAGAACCATATCGTGCACCACCCCATCAGGCCCGAAACCATAATCTTCACCGAGAACATCGGCAACCTGAAGATCATCGACGTGGGGTTCGACCAGCACAGCCAGCTCAGCCCGGCTGCCGCGGCCGACGACCTGCGCGACTACGGCAAGGTGCTTGAGGAGGTGCTTGACGCCACCGGCGACACCAACCCGCGCCTGCGCGCCGTGGCGCGCAGGTGCCGGGCACCCAGAGCCGACAAGCGTTACCGCGACTCGTTCGAGCTGCGCAGCGCCCTGCAGGGGCAGACCGACAAACGCCTCTACGTTGTGGCCATCGCTTTCCTGCTGGTGATGATAGCCATCCTGGGCTGGTTCTGCTGGAAACAGCCCGCCCTCTGACAGGCACCTACAAACCGATAAACCGATCATTAAGTACAACAATCATCCACTGACCGCCCCATGGCTGTTGAAATAAGACCCGTAAATCCCACTAAGAAAGAGCTCTCAAAATTCGTAAAGTTCGGCATAGACCTGTATAAGGACAACCCCTACTTCGTGCCCCCCCTGGTGATGGACGACGTGAACACCCTCACCCCGTCGGTCAATCCGGCATTCGACTTCTGCGAGGCGCAGTCGTTCATGGCCTACCGCGACGGCGAGCCGGTGGGACGCATCACAGGCATCATTAACTCGGTAGAGAACGAACGCACCGGCCGGCAGTCGATGCGGTTCGGGTTCGTTGACTTCATAGATGACGCCGAGGTTGTCGACGCACTCTTCAAGGCCGCCGGCGACTGGGGCCGCTCGAAAGGGATGACCTCGATTGTCGGGCCTCTCGGATTCACAGACATGGACCACGAAGGGATGCTCACCGAAGGGTACGAGGAGACCGGCACAATGGCCACCATCTACAATTACCCCTACTACCCCGACCATATGCGCCGCATGGGTTTTGAGAAAGAGGCCGAATGGGTAGAGTTCTACGTAAAGGTTCCCGACGCAATCCCCGAGAAACACCGCCGCATAGCCGAACTCGTACAGAAACGCAACAATCTGCGCATCAAGAAATACAACTCGCGCAAAAAGATAAAAGAAGAATATGGCATAGCTCTCTTCGAGCTCATCAACGAGGCATACGACAAACTCTACGGCTACTGTCCCCTGACCCCGCGGCAGATACAGTATTACATCGACATGTATCTTGGCATACTCAACCTCGATCTGGTGACCCTCGTTGTCGATGCCGAAGACAAGCTCGTGGCCGTGGGCATCTCCATACAGTCGTTCTCGAAAGCGCTGCAGAAAAGCCGCGGACGCCTCTTCCCCTTCGGGTGGGTGCATCTGCTCAAAGCCCTGCGCGGCAAATCAGACGCCGTAGACCTGCTGCTTATCGCCGTCAAGCCCGAATACCAGAACAAGGGCGTGAACGCACTGCTGTTCGCCGACCTCATCCCCTACTACAACAAGCACGGGTTCAAGCACGCCGAGTCAAATCCCGAACTGGCCGACAACGCCAAGGTCCAGGATCAGTGGCAGTATTTCGAGAACCGCCTGCACCGCCGCCGCTGTTCGTGGCGCAAGCCCCTCTGAACCGATGGCGCGCCCGAAAACCGAGAAAACCCATAACCTGCTCCCCTGCTGCCACACAGCGGGGAGGCACGAGGCCGGATGCGACGAGGCCGGACGCGGCTGTCTGGCCGGGCCGGTCTATGCCGCTGCGGTGATACTCCCCGATGGGTTCATCCACCCGTTGCTCAACGACTCGAAACAGCTCACCGAACGCCAGCGCGACCTCCTGCGCGAGGTTATCGAGGCAGAGGCCGAGGCATGGTCGGTGGCCTGGTGCGATGCCGCCGAAATAGACGACATCAACATCCTCAACGCCTCCATCCTGGCCATGCACCGCGCCCTCGACGGGCTGAAGACACGTCCGGGAGCCGTCATCGTCGACGGTAACCGGTTCAAGCCTTACGGCGACCTCCCCTGGCAGACATTCGTAAAGGGCGACGGACGCTACGGCAACATCGCCGCCGCCTCGATACTGGCCAAGACCCACCGTGACAGTGAGATGCGCCGCCTGGCCGCCATGTATCCCGCCTACGGCTGGGAAATCAACAAAGGGTACCCGACCAAGGCACACCGGCACGCCATCGCCGAGCATGGCCCCACGCCGATGCACCGCATGACATTCCGCCTGCTCGAAACACAACTGACCCTATTCTGACACACATAACCACCTGACACCCCGCATCCATGGCCGAACACAACCGACTCGGGAACTGGGGCGAACAGCTCGTCGCCGACCACCTCGTGGCCCAGGGATATGCCATAGCCGAACGCAACTGGCGCCTGAACCACCTCGAACTCGACATCATCGCCACACGCGGCGACGAGATTGCCTTTGTCGAGGTAAAGACACGCCGCGACACTGCCGGGAACCCGCTCGACGCCATGACACCGCGCAAGATACGCAACCTGGCCGCGGCCGCCGACGCATACCTGCGCTCGCGCAACATCCGCCTGCGCCCGCGTTTCGACGTAGCCGCAGTCACCGGCGACCCGCACACCCACACACTTACCTACCTGCCCAACGCGTTCTACCCGCCGTTGCGCACCTGCCGCTGAAACGCCGGCATCCACCCGATCTTATCACCTGAAACAGCTCCTCTTTTTCTCCCACCCACACCTTCCACCATGCGAAAGACTCTCTATACCGTTATCACGGCACTGACAGCGGCTCTGGCGGCACACGCCGCCGATACCGGCAAAATTGATTATAACATAATGGAAACCAGATGGAAAAACGCCTACGACTACACTCCCGGCAAAATCCATCCCATGACCAACATCGGCCATGACCCGTTCATAGTTTCCACGTCATGCGACGGCCGATATATTTTCACCGAGAGCCTGCTCGGAACCTCGGTTCTCGACAGCCGCTCGATGCGTATAATAAAGATGTTCAAGTCGCCCGTCGGTGACCTGACACCTCACCCTTCTGATCCCGACCTTATATATTTCTACAGTCCGCTATACGGCTTTGGATTGAATTCCGACCCGCAGCCGGGCAAGTGCATACTCGTGAACTGGAAGACCGGCGAGGTGGTAACCCACCGCCGCGAGGCGCCCGAACTGCTGAACGCGTCAGACCAGCAGTTCCTCTTCGAGAACGGCAGATACGTGTCAATCGTCAACAATCCGGAGACATTCGCAGGGTGGGGTTACCCCCGGTTCGACACCGGAGCGCTGGCCGTAGACAGCAAAGACTCGTTGCTGATAGTCACCGGCACCGACCCGATGATATTCGATCTCAAGCATGGCGTGCTCAGGGCCACTTTCCCCTACCGGCGGTGGCTCGACATTAACGACGGCCGGTACAAATATGACCCGGACTATCCCTCGAAATCCCCCAAACCCAAGGACTGGGAGGCAAAACCGGGACGTGCCTTCAGCAACATATTCGGCTATCAGGCACGGTTCACGCCGCAGGGCACCGTCGTGATGGGGGGCTACGGCCCGCAGATCACTGAGTGGAGCACAGACGGTGAGTTCATCCGGTCGGAAACTGTGTCGGCGAAAGCCGGCCCCGCACTCGGGTTCACTGATGTCGGCGGCAGACGCTATGTGGCAAGCTGGGAGGGCACTTTCACCGGCCGTGGCGGACGGTACACCCTGCGCCCCGAGATGTCACAGACGCCCAACGGCTATTATGACGGCCAGCAGACCAACGTCGTTTCGCGCCCGTTCGGCGCCAAGGGTAAGGAGCGTGTGCTCATAGGGGTGGTTGGCGGTGACAAACAGAGTCTCATGCTCGTCGACGCCAACAAAGAGAAGGTACTCGACATCCTTGACGGCACCTGCGACATCACCAACATCCGCATCGCTCCTGACGAGTCGTATGCCGTGATCACCGAAATCGCCCCGGCAGTTGTAAAGCTAAACGGCGGAAAAAAGCTGGGCGAGAAGAAGATTATCGAACTTTCCCGCGACATATTCGAGACCATCGAATCCATCGAGATTCTGCCGGGCGACATAGTGGCATGCGGCTCGGCAACGGGCAACATTTTCTTCCATGACCTGAAAAAAGGGGAAACCGTAAAGACCGCCCGCGAACATGACTCGCGTGTGGTGTCGATGCAACTCGGCGCCGACGGACGACGCCTCTACTCGCTCGGCTATCATGGCGACCTGATCGTGTGGGATACCACCACACTCGCTCCGCTTGTGCGCATGAACTTCATCGCGCCCGGCGAGGTCTATCTCACCACCCCCGACGGATACTACACCGCCACGGCGGCTCTTCAGGACAAGGTACACTTCTCGCGCGACAACGAGGCATACCGGTTCGACCAGTTCGAGCTGCGCGCCAACCGCCCCGACATCATACTCGAACGTCTCGGCGCCGATTCGCTTGACGTTGCCATCGCCCGCAAGGCGTGGCTCAAACGGCTGAAACGCCGGGGCTATACCCCGGCCATGCTATCAGACAGCTATCACATCCCGGAAGCGGCGATAACAAACAAGGAATCCCTTGGCACCGTCACCGATGCCCGGTCGGTGACACTCGACCTCTCGGCTATCGACGCCGAAACCCCTCTCAGGAACATACAGCTTGAACTTAACGGCGTGCCGCTCTACGGCGACCGGGGCCTTGATGTATCCGGCGCCCGCAGTTGGACAAAAACCGTGACCGTGCCGCTCGCATCCGGCGCAAACCAGATCACACTGCGCGCCGAAAACGCACACGGCGCCGTTTCTCTGCGCGACGAGATGCACATCACCTGCACTGCCGAACCCGAAACCCAGGACCTCTATGTCGTGGCCGTGGGTGTATCCAGGTACAGCGATGCCACATACGACCTCACATACGCCGACAAGGATGCCGCCGACATGTCAGCCATGATTTCGGGCAAATCATCGCGCCCCGGAAAGGTGCATGTGCTCGGAATCAGCGACAGAGAGTTCGACCGGGCCTCGCTCGACCGTATCAGCCGGTTCTTTGCTCAGGCCGGTCGCGACGATGCCCTTATACTCTACTACGCCGGGCACGGCGTGCTCGACGCCGACCTTGACTACTGGCTGGCGACGTGGGACATGGACTTCGCCAACCCCGCCGGACGCGGCGTCACCGCCGACGAGTTCGCCGCCACTATGAACGGCTCTCAGGCGCTGGCGCGCTATATCATACTTGACGCATGTCATTCGGGCGCGTTCGACAAGGAAGACTACCTCGCCATGAACACCGAGATCCTCGGGGGCGACACGGGTCAGATAGTGTTCCGCGGCGCGGGAGCCTCGCTCAAGGAACGCACCGTAGAGATCAACCGCATCAACAACGTTCTGCACCAACATTTTGTCGACTTCAACACCTCGGCCGGTGCCATGACCGTCAGCTCGGCGTCGGGCACCGAGGTTGCCATGGAAGGCGGCGACTGGAACAACGGCCTCTTCACATATTATCTGCGGCAGGGCGCCGAGAAAAACGCGGCCCGACAATACAACGCCGACAGCGATGGCGACGGCTCACTGTCGTTCGAGGAGATTCTCGAATATGCCGTAGCCAAAGTACCCGAGGCAAGCCGGGGACGCCAGCGCCCCACCCTACGCCGCACTACTTTCGCCCACAAACCCCTGCTGATCACCACAAAATGAAAACGCATAAGATACTTGCCATACTTTTGATGCTGATATGCGGCACCTGCACAGAGGCTCATGCCGAACTCGAGACCCTCGCGACGTTATCGCCACAGAAACGGGCGATATACACTCAAGGGGAAAGGATGCTCGACAAGCTGACGCTCATGCGTGACTCGGCCGAAACAGTTTACCGCAATATCGAGCGACAGTTTGCCGGCAATGGCCCCAACGCAGTATACACCGCACAACGCCAGACATTGCGCACACTCGAAAAGATTGACGACAATATCGCCGCCGGGAGGGCCCTCATGCGCATGGCTCTCACCGGCGGGAATGCCACGCCCCGCGAGTTTCAGGCGACGGCCCTCATGCTCATAAACTGTATGGAAAACAGACAGTTGGCCGTGGACTTTATCGAAACTGACATTGACAAGGCATCGCCGTTTCTGTTTAACTGGCTGGCATTACGCGCCATGGAGGCCGGGGATAACGTGAAGGCCTACCGGTATTTCATCAAAGGGATAAGGAAGATGGCCGAGCCTGCCGAGCCGGTATATTATCCGCTGTTCCACAACCTGGGAATGTTTCTGTGCCACTCCACCCCATACATCAACCCCGAGGCAGTCCGCAGCACACAGGCTGACTTTGACAACAACCGCCGGATCTGTGTCGAAAACTACACCAAGGCTGTTCCGTTCCATCCTAAAAGGCAGTACCACCATCTATTCACGGGCCGAATACCTCACCCCCCACGGCCCTTACGCCCCGGGACTTCTGGGTCTCACAAACGGCATAGTCGACGGCCTCATCAACAGCACCACCCTCGCCAAAGAATACGAACGCCACAACTTCCGGATCCAGAAAGCCACCCGGAAATCCCCCACCCCAAAATCCACAAAAAAATCCACTTCTCCAAAATCTCGCAAATCCGCCAACCGCCCCTGAACTCACCCATTACTCCCATTATTCCCATGGTTTCCATCAAATTCCCGTGGGTTTGGGGCGTGAAAGTCGCAAAAAAGCCGTAACTTTGTGGTCATCAAAAGGGAAATAAACAATAAATCATTATAAATCAACGTCTAAGGTAGAAAGTAATCATTGTTATGGATTTCATTCAAGATCTTTTCTGGCCCGGTAACGTTAATCTCGCGAGCACCCTCGTGCTGCTGTCGTTCGTGATAGCGGCGGGCATTTATCTGGGGAAGATAAAAATTGCCGGTGTGTCGCTCGGTGTGACGTTCGTGCTTTTCGTGGGCATCCTGATGGGTCACTTCGGCTACACGGTACAGCCCGACGTGCTCAAGTTCGTGCGCGAGTTCGGTCTGATACTGTTCATCTTCGCCATCGGCCTTCAGGTTGGTCCGGCCTTCTTCTCGTCATTCAAAGAGGGTGGCATCAGGCTCAACATGCTCGCCATGCTCGGCATCCTGCTCAACGTGGGCATCGTGCTGGCCATCTACTTCATCGACGGCAATACGTCGATTGACGTGCTTGTTGGCGTCATGTCAGGTGCCGTGACCAATACCCCGGGTCTGGCTGCCGCCCAGCAGGGCGCCAGCGACCCCGCCGCCGTCAACACCATGTCGATGGGCTACGCCGCCGCCTATCCCCTCGGCGTGCTCGGCATCATCGGCGCGATTCTGCTCATCAAGGCCATCTTCCGCATCAAGACCGACAAGGAGATCGAGGCCATCGAACAGGAGTCGGAAGACGCCACCACAAAGCCCTATCTGGCATCGTTCGAGGTCACCAACGCCCTGGTCAACGGCAAGACACTGCTGCAGCTGCACGACATCATACACTGCGAGTTCGTGGTTTCGCGCCTGATGCAGACCGACGGCACCACCATCATCCCGCGCTCTACAACGCAGATCCGCGTCGGCGACAAGCTGTATATCGTCATGTCGGCCAATGACCTCGAGAGTTTCCAGTCGGTTCTCGGCCCCTCGATCGAGATGAACGACGACGACTGGAACCAGGTTGCTCCCGAACATGTGGTGTCGCGCCGCATCCTCATCACCCGCACCGAATACAACGGCGTGTCGCTCGGCTCGCTCCGTCTGCACAAAGGCTATAACCTCAACTGCACCCGCGTGAACCGTGCCGGCGTGGATCTGCTGGCCACCCCGGGCCTGCGTCTGCAGATCGGCGACCGCATCACCATCGTGGGCGACCTCAACGACATCGACCGTCTGTCGTCGAAACTCGGCAACTCGATGAAACGCCTCAACCAGCCCAACCTGATCACTATCTTCGTAGGTATCCTCTTCGGTATCTTCGTGGGCTCGATCAACGTCGGTTTCGGCATGAAACTGGGTCTGGCCGGCGGCCCGCTCGTAGTGGCCATCCTGCTCAGCCGTTTCGGCTACAAGTTCAAGCTTGTCACCTACACCTCGTCATCGGCGTCGCTGATGCTGCGTGAGCTCGGCATCTGCATGTTCCTTGCCGCCGTAGGTATCGGCGCCGGCGCCGGATTCGCCGACACCGTGTTCAACGAAACCGGCATGTGGTGGGTAATCTGGGGTTTCATGATCACGTTCATCCCCCTGATGGTGGTCGGCCTCATCGCCCGTGGCATCTACAAGATCAACTTCCTCACCATAACCGGTCTGATGTCGGGCGGCTATACCGATCCCCCCGCCCTGGCATACGCCAGCAACTCTACCGGCCACGACGCCCCTGCCGTAGCCTACTCTACGGTCTACCCGCTCACGATGTTCATGCGTGTGGTGGCGGCCCAGGTGCTCATACTCGCCTTCGCATGACAGGCGCATAAAAGTCATACGACAACAGACGACACGAGCCGCGGCGCATTGCCGCGGCTCGTGTCGTATATGTTCTTCCGGGTTCAGAAACTGAAACAGATCTGCGTCTGGATGCGCGAGTCGTTGGCTCCGCCGAGATTCCAGGTGTTACGGCGTCCGTAGACATACTCCACACCCCATTGCAGATACGATGTGAACTTATAGAAACAGTTCACGGCAACGTATGTGCTGTAACGGAAATTCGACGCGCCTGCGGTCATCACCTTGTCGCCGTTGGCATCGGCCACCTCGGCATCGTCTATGGTGGCATAGTTACCCACGTTCCAGATGCGGGTATAAGACCCCACGGCATTGAACTGCAGACGTTTCGTGGCGTTATAGCTGACACCGAACACCAGACCCATCATGGGGTTGGCCTCCATCTTGCCGAGCTCGTCGTTCTTCGGAGTAAACGACAGCGGGCGGCCTGCCAGATCCTGTATGTAGGCTATGCCCTTGCCGTACACAGCCTGGAAATTGAACACCATCGGTTTCCAGAACGAGAAGTTGCCTGAAAGCATCGTGCCCCACCCCATGATGTTGCGGCGCTGGCGCGAAACCATGTCCTGATAGGCGAAATTACGCAGCAGGGCGCTGAACCTCACGCGGTTCGATTCCGATTTCTGATACTCGACCCATACGGGCACGTCGGGGTAAACCTGATCGACCGACGCGTCTACCTGGCGTCCGAAATAACTGCGGTAGTCGTGACCGCGGTACACGCCGTTGGACGAACAGAACGTCGGCAGTTCCAGACCCAGGGCAAACCTGAATCCGCTGTAACTCGGCGACGTGTACGACAGCTGATACGCACCGCCGGAAACATCGCCGCCGGGGCCTTGCGGGTCAATCGTGGGAGGTTGCACGGCCAGACCGTCTTTCATCAGCGTTGACATAAGGCCGGCACCGAATCCGCGCCATGTCACATAGGCGCGTTTCATCTTTATAACACTGCTTATGCCATCGGTACCGAGCTTGATGTAACCTGTGAGCTGGTTCTTGGTGCCACCGAAAGCCACAAGCGACATGTCGATGTAGCTTGTCAGGGCGTTAACGAAGAAATCACCCTTATGCCCCGTGAGAGCGGGCACCGGAATATCGCCGGTCACGAAGTTGATGCCGGCGTCATCCTGCGAATAGAGGTTGTTGCCTATGTCATAGCCCACGATAGGGGTGATGTTTCCGCCGATCGACATCATGAACTTCTTGTTCCTGGTTGTGATGGCGAATTTCGGAGCCTCGACGTCGCCCGGCTCTATCGGACGTGCCTTCTTGAGCATCTCGCCCACGGCACCGTCAGTTTTCACGATTTCGATGGCACCGACCTCATATATGATGTCGTCATCGGCGTCAAAACTGTCAGCCGGGGCGTAATCCTGCGCTACAACTGCAAAGCTTACCGGCAGCGCCAAGGCTGTCAGCAGTGACTTGAATCCTGGTTTCATTTCATTTACAATACTAAACAATTTATATATATTGTAAATGATTTTTAACCATGATTGGTTCACTGCGTCTTCATAAGCCTCAGCCATTTACGGTAGCCGAAAACAGCTATCACAGTGTACACGGCATAGAGCACGGGATAGAACACCAGCCCCTTGTAGATGTAGAGCCACACGCACACGATGTCAACCACCACCCAGATAAGCCACTGTTCGGCAAACTTGCGGGCCATCATCCACATGCCGGTAATGGAGAGCGCCGTGGTAAAGGCATCGGCCACAGGCACGGTGGAATCGGTGAATGTAACCAGCATCCACCATATTCCCCACCAGAGGATGGCCGAGGCCACCGCGACCACGCACCACCCCCACAGGGGTGTGTGCGTGATAGGGAGCGTTTTATGGCCATCGCCTTTGGCGGCACTCTTTCCACGTCCGCGAGTCCAGGAAATCAGGCCGTAGATTGCAATCAGGAAATAATAGATGTTTATGGCGAAGTCGGCATACAGCCCCTTCGAGAAATAGAGCCACATCGAGATCAGCGGCATCACCATCGAGGCCAGCCACACCTTTGTGTCGGCATTGTATTCCCACCAGAGGTAGACTATACCTATGGTGAAACCGATTATTTCGAGTGCCAGATCCATAGCGGTGTCAGAAAGAGAGTGTCACGTTGGCCGACACATGTGTCGGGGCCTGTGCGGCATAACCGGCATAGCGGTAAATCACCTTGTCGCCTTTATCGTCGACATAATATCCGGCGCCGCAGTAACCGTTGTTGAAATATTTCTCGTTGAAGAGGTTGTAGATCGAAAAGCCCACATGCAGGCTCTTCATGCCGGCGATTTTGGCGAAGGTATAGCCCAGGTGGAGGTCAGTAACGAAATAGGGGTCGATAACTGTCTCCTCAGAGCGGGCGTTGTTCATGTACTGCTTGCCCACATACTTGCTCTGGAGCTGGGCCGTGAAACCGCGCCACTTGAAATCGAACGAGTTGCCGAGGATAAAACCGGGCGAGAACGCTATGGGGGTGTCGCCGCAGTCTATCGAGATGGGGTTGGTCCACTCATCCTCGTAGATGTACTCCACGAAATTCTTTATGCGGTTGCGCGACAGCGTGGCGTTGATCTTCCACTCGAACCAGCGCACGGGGCGCAGAGCGGCCTGCATCTCGATGCCCATGCGGTACGAATCGGGAACATTCACGCTGAGGGCGTTGCCGGTGTCAGACAGCTGACCGGTGGTGACCAGCTGGTCTTTGTAGTCCATGTAATAGAGGTTCACCCCGGCCGAGAACAGCCGCGAGTTGAAATCGTAGCCCAGCTCATAGTCAAACAGGCGCTCAGCCTCGGGACGGTGGTTCGGGTCGCCGTCGGTGAAATTGTCGCGCACGGGCTCTTTGTGGGCCACGCTCCACGATGCGAACACACGGTGGGCGCCGGTGGTGTAGTTCAGGCCCACCTTGGGGTTGAAGAAGTCCCAGCGACGGTCGACGTCGAGCTGTGCCATCGCCATAGTGTTGTAGTCGTAGTTGTCTGACACACCGTCGATCGTATAATGGATGTGACGGTACTGCAGGTCGGCGAAAGCCGTCAGGCCGGTAGTGATGTCATAGTTGGCGCGGGCATAGATATTGGCGTCAGACTTCTTCCCCTTGTTGTCGTAGTAACGCTGCAGCGGGTCGATTTTCCCGAGATAATTGCGTACCCAGGCAACCTGGCCGAAGTGATTGCCGTCAAACCAGTTGGCGGCGCCGCCGATGGTCACGTCCCAGCGCCCGCGCTCATAGTTGAGGGTGAACGTTGCGCCACCGAAATGGTTGTCATTGTATTTCAGCCGCACGAGGTCAGATTTCTCGACCTCCTCGCCGTCTACGACAAAGGGCTGCAGGCCATACTCGATAAGCGTGCGGCGCGTCTTGTACTGGTCGTAGTAACCGTCATCTTTCGTATAGTGTAGCCCCACGTTCAGGCGCCAGTAGTCACCCAGGCGCTGTGCCAGCAGCAGCTGGAAATGATGCTGTATGTAATTGTCGAACTGGTTGGGATAATAGGCGCGGTTCCCCTCCGAGTCGGTGTATTCACCGCAGGGGTTGTAACGGCGCCCGTATTTCTCCATATCCTCTTTCGAGGCATAATCCCAGGCCATATAGGTTTTCTCCTTGCCGCCGAACGCGAGCAGACGGATGTCGGTCGACCCGCCGCGCCAGGCTGCCTGCCCGAAATAGCTCCACAGTTCCGACGAGGCACGCTCTATGTAGCCGTCTGAACCGAGATGCGATATTCGGGCGTCAAAGCTCCAGTGACCGCCGATAAGGCCCGAGCCCACGCGCAGGGTCTCGCGGTTGGTGTTGTACATGCCGTATGCGCCCGAAAGTTCGGCGTATGGCTTTACCGAAGGGGCCTCGGTGACCATGTTCACGCTCGCGCCGAAAGCACCGGCGCCGTTGGTGGATGTACCGGCGCCACGCTGTATCTGCACATCGCGGAGCGACGACGCCAGGTCGGGCATGTTCACCCAATACACATTATGGCTCTCGGAGTTGTTGATGGGGATGCCGTTGGCGGTGACATTGATGCGCGAGCCGTCGGTACCGCGCACACGCATCGAGGTGTAACCGATTCCCGATCCGGCATCGGAAGTCGTTATCACCGAAGGTGTCGATTCAAGCAGGTAGGTGATGTCGCGGCCGTCGTTCGACGCCAACAACTGGTCACGACGCACGTTCGTGAAGGCCACAGGGGTCTTTGCCGTGGCACGGTTGGCTACTATGCTGACCTCTTTTAGGCTCACGCCCAGCGAGTCGGCATCGGCATCGCCGGTACTCTCGCCGGCATTGGCGGCCATAGCCGCAGGGACGGTCATGCCCGCAAAAAGGGCATACGAAACCGCCGGAAGAAACAGTTTCTTCATAATCTCGTTCTCTACGCAGGTATTATCCTGATCAGGTTCAACGGGTATAATCTCAGCCTTTGACCGGCATCGCCGGCCAAGGGGGCACCCCGAAAAATATGTTTACTGACTCTCGGCAACAGACGGAATACACCACCTGGTTGCCGGTGCAAAGTTACAACATTCCCCCGACAAAACCGCAGATTCATTAAAAATGCTTAAATTTGCCGCATGACCGCACTTTCCACTGACAATATTTTCGACCGTACCGAGCGACTTGTGGGCCGCGAGGGGATGAAACGGCTTTCCGATGCCAGGATCATAATCTTCGGTATCGGCGGCGTGGGTTCATGGGCCGCCGAGGCGCTTGTGCGCACCGGCGTGGGGCATCTCACACTTGTCGACGCCGACACCGTGGCCACGACCAACATCAACCGCCAGCTTGAGGCCACCACCCTGACAGTGGGAGAACCCAAGACCGACGCACTGGCCCGCAGGCTGAGGGAGATTAATCCCGCCGTAAGTCTGACGACCGAGCAGAAACGTTTCACTGCCGAAAACGCCGCCGAATTCCATATCGGAGAATATGACTATGTAATCGACGCCATCGACTCGCTGGCCGACAAGGGGGCTTTGCTGCTTGAGGCGGCCGCCACCAAAGGCCCCGGCATAGCGTCGTCAATGGGCGCGGCACTGCGCATCGACCCCACCCGCGTACATGTGGCCGAGTTCTGGAAAGTTACCGGATGCCCCCTCGGGGCGGCGCTGCGGTCACGGTTCCGCCGAAACGGCACACGGCCCCGTCGCAAGATACAATGTGTTTACTCTGACGAACAGCCGTTGCCGAACCTGGGCGACCTCCCCGACCCTGACGGCTCGATGGGTTTCGGCAAAGCGGCGGTGAACGGCTCGCTGTGCCATATCACAGCCATCTTCGGCATGACGCTGGCGGGTCTGGCTCTCCGGCACCTGCTTGAGCATTAAGTGGCATTACAAAACCCTGATGGCGTGTCAGTGACCTGATTTATGGCGGCCGCCGGGGATGCGTATCTTCCACCCCGACCACAGGAGTAACAGGGCGCCCGCGCCGAAGAGGAATATAAAGAACCAGGTGGCCGCCGCGCCGAAATATATGCGGCCGCTGTGTACCTCAAGAGCCACCTGCCACAGCGACATCGGCAACGCCGCGTATTCCGCGGGCTGAGGCAGCAGGTCGGTTCCCCCGTCATACAGAGCCACAACAGGCTGCGCCCCGAAATCGGTGCTGTAACCGGCCACGGCATGTCGACCGACGGGCGGACCGGCCTTGTCAGACGCCGGTTCGCCGGTGTAACTGTCGACCGAACGGCCTTCGGCACGGTTCCACACAAACAGTCCGGCGAACGAGCCGCAAATCCATTCACCATCGGCTCCGGGAGTCCAGACATTCAGCCCCATCACGCTTACCGGTGGCGTGCCTGACAGTCTTGAGGGGGTGGTGTCAAGCTCTGACAACGAATAAAAGCCGTCAGAGGCCGACAACAGCCAGTCGCCATGCGCATCGTCATGACGTATCATCCGTATACGGTCGTGCCAGGGGTTGTCACCGCTCTCGGGTGTGCCGGGCAAAGGAGCGGTCCTGGTCATCGCAAGTGGAATCATCAGGGGCGGCCGCAGGCACCAGCCGGTAAATACCACAAAACATGTGAAGAATATGGTCACCACCCCCACGCGGTTGTGCAGTCGTATATTGACGCCGTTCGGTTTCAGCCATATCACAAAGCCGGTGACACACAGCATGACAAGCACCAGCGCCACGGCATCGACGACCAGACGTCCGGGCAGACCGAACATCTCGCCGCTGTGGATTTTCCATACCGTCCTGAAAAGCGAAATCCGAGGCTCATAGCCTTCGGGGGTCTTCAGTCGTATTTTCCGAAAAACATCATCTGCACCCGCCGACACATACAGGAACGAGCGCCCCGCCACCACTACCGTATCGCCACGGCAGGTCATGTCTGAAAACCGCTCGTCATCATCGGCCATCAGCCCGGTGTCGCGCCATCCGGCTGACGGTTCATAACAGTACAGTGCGAATAACGAGAGGGCATACAGGCGCCCGTCGGCGCATCTGACAACCGACCGTATCTGACGCCCGTCGGCGCCCTGCGGAATCCCCCGGTTGAAATCGGCGAAACTTTTGGCGGCGCGGTCGGCGAGCATCATCCCCCCGGCACCGTATATAAGCACGGCACTGTCGGCGGGACAGTCGTCAATGGCAGCGCACATCTGCTGAGGCAACGCGAGCGTGCCGCGCATGAGGCCGCCGTTCCACCGCTCGAACCTGTACCACGGGGGCAGACACCCCCGGCTGACATCAATCCCCCCGAAAATCTGCCGGTGGTTGAGCACTATGCCGCTCAGGCAGCACATCAGCATGAAAAAGCCGAGTATGATGCCGGTAACCTTATGTATCTTGCGCCAGGCGGTTTTCTTCATCCAGGATCAGGACATATTCATATTCATAATTTCCCGGACAGCCTGCTTTTGCGTGCGGCCGCATACCACAGATATATCCCAAGCAAAATGAACGCCACGAGTATGACGGCCATCTCGCGCTTATGTTCCATGGGAGCTATCCATATCTCCTGCAGCAGGTTCATGCGGCCCAGAATCTCGACAGGCGTCCAGAACACGATTACGGTGGCTATGGCCATGCGGATGTTAGCACCCCACGACGGGATGCGCAACTGCCGCGCGAAGATGAAACCCGAACCGACCAGACACCCCAGCCCGACGCAGAGCGTCACCGGATGCCTGTCGCCCAGGAAGTTGTCGTCGTAACAGAACATCAGCAACAGATAGCTTGACCAGAGTATCATCATCAGTTCCATGAATGTGACCACCGAGACGTGACGGGTCATCGGCCTGGCCGCTATCTGCGGTTTCCGGGCACCCAGAATGCGGCGCTGGCACCAGTTCAGGAAGTTGCATCCGTTGCGCGTGCAGAACAGATAAAGCATCATGACCATCATCCAGAAACCGAACGAGGCCGGCAGTATGAGATATTCCGGACGGGTGAGCACCTCGCCGGTCTGCGGATCCACAAGAGCCTGTGTGCCGAATCGGTTGGCATAGTACATGAACAGGAATTCCACCCACCCGGTCCAGAAGAGCAGACCGCCGAACAGCCCCCAAAGGGTCTGGGCGGTATCACCTTTCGCAAATACCCCGGCCACAACCATCAGCATGCCGCACGCGCCCATGGCGAAGGCGGCGTAATGCAGGGCCGTCTCGTCCAGGCCATGCTCCATTATAATCATCAGGGCATGCCCCAGCGGCATCATGAAGAGAACGAACAGAAAGGAGGCTATGGCCTTCCACCAGTATTTTTCAGTTGCCATATATGACATTTAAAATCACACTGTAAAGTTAGTAAATATTATAAAGAGATGCAGAGTGTCAGATGTCAAAGGCCACCCCGGCCATGAAGTTGGCGCCGTCAGTGAGCGGACAGTTCAGATAATAATATCTGGGTCGGTAATTGAACAGATTGTCGACCGAGAGTGTCAGCCGCGCGTATTTTGTGAGCGTCTGCGCCACCGAC
>ERZ1673743.1810-NODE-1810-length-21145-cov-5.039782_pt1 | contig 21145 bp, 15 predicted proteins | sample MGYA00580197_ERZ1673743 | MGnify/ENA primary metagenome ERZ1673743 (study PRJEB41218, sample SAMN15661795) | gut metagenome | host: Homo sapiens | place: Canada: London | collected 2015-08-20/2019-03-30 | study: EMG produced TPA metagenomics assembly of... | reverse complement strand
GACTTCGTCATCGCCCACGGTGGTCTCTGGGGCGGTTTCGGGGGCGGTTTCTTCGGTGGTCTGGTCGGGGTCACTCATGGCACGGAGGGCCACGGTGGCGTCGGGCATGGCGTCGAGAACCCAGCGGAGGATGGAGGTGAGGTAGTCGAGGACGGCGGTGGTGTCGTTGCGGTCGTCGATGAAATCGAACAGGGGGAGGAGGCGGCTGTAACGGTCGGTGCGCGTGAAAAACTCGCGCGTCACATTATAGACGCGCCCTAAGTTGATGTGCATGGTGGCCTCGCCGGCGGCTACACCGGCGGCAAGACGCACGAACGGGTGCGACAGCACCTTTATCACATCTTTGTGGAAGAATACCGGTTCACCGGAGCGCGAGCGGCGCGCCCTGAGCTGCATCCCCACCACGTCGCTTACCAGCGACCCGACCGACGAATTGCGCAGTCGGTAACCCATTGTCAGGTTCACCGGCTTTATGTCGGCGGGGATGGCACGCAATACGGGGAGGGCCATGTTCTCGTCGGGCAACACCACGGCGGTGTCGAGCATCCGTTCGGGGTCAGGTGCGGCGCCTGTTGCCACGCCGGGGAACAGACCGGCGATGGTGTCGCCGATATATTTCGCCTGCCCGATGCGGGAGGGTACGCCTACTATATGAATCTCGGGAAATGTGAGGCTTTCGCCCGGGCAGTCATGCAGTGAGGGGAACTCGCGGGCGTATTCCCTGAGGAACCGCACGGCGGGATTACCTTCGTCGGCGAAGGCCGGCGAGGCTGTATCCCAGTAGAAGTCGGCCAGCGGCTCGCCGTCGGGGGTGGGCTTGTCGCGGAGTATGGCGAAGATCTTCTGCTCGGCGCGCGACAGCATGTTGAACCCCACGAACACATAGCGGCGGCAGGGGAGGTCTGACGCTTTGCGGTCGGGCAACGTCTCGCAGATCTCGCGGTAGGCCATGCCCATGTAGTGCAGACCTTTTTCACGCAGTGTCTGGCGGAATCGGGTGTAGACCTCGAAGAGCACCTGCCAGAGTTTGATGAACCCGGCCGATGCCTTCGAGCCGCGGCGTCCGTCGCCGTTGGGATGCACCACATGGTTCCAGAATTCGCTCACTTCGCCCGGCAGACGCGGATCCCCCCAGTGACGCAGAATGGCCTCGGCCTGATTCTCGGTAAGATAGTTTGATGAAATCTCGCGTACGGCCTCGATGTTGTGGAACAGTTCGGCCGGGTCGACAAGCTGCATGTCCACCTCGTTAATGTCAGACATGAGCACGTCGGCCCACCGCTGAAAACTGTTGAAGTCGATATCCGGAGCCTGTACGGCGCTTTTGTCAGACGTCTCGTAGTGTTCGAGCTGTATGCGGCGGTAGACGCCGTAGAGTATGAAGATTGATTCCAGACGGTCGGCGTGCACGGTGTCGACAGACCGCGTCACCAGGTCGACGATGGTGCATGACTCGGGGTGGAATCCCCTGAGTCCGCGAGCCTGCATGGCCTCTGACATCGCCTGGTGGAAAAACGTGCAGGCGCGTTTGTTGGGGAACACGAAACAGGTGTCGACCAAGCGGTCGAGCGGTTCCTCGTCGAGGTAAGCGTTTACGATGTCGCCTATGAACGACCCTCTCATTTCTTGATCAGCAGGATTATTTTTACGGCCACGTCGAAGAGTACGATCTTGGCGTTGGCGTTGGCGGCGATGTCGGCCGCGGCCTTGTCGAAGACCGCCATCATCCCCTCGACATTGCGCGTGTTTATGAACGGAGCGAAACGCGATGAGAAAGCGGCCTCGCCCTGTGTCATGGCCAGCAGTTGGGGCATGGCCAGGTTGGCGGTGAAATTCTCGCGTGTCATGCGCTGGCAGTATGCCATCAGGCGCACCAGCCCCTCGCGTCCGAGGGCTGCGTTGTCGTTGCTCCATTTTTTCAGGGCGGCCACGTCGCGGCGGTATGCGGCGCGCATGAGCTGTGCGAAGATTTCAAGGAAACGCGCCTCGTCGCCTCCTGACTTCACGATGTCGAGTGCGCGACCCGGCGAGCCGGCGGCCAGACGGGCAGCCGCACGGGCCTCGGCCTCGTCGGCACCCGCGGAGATGAGCCACGCGGCGGTCTCGTCGTCGGTCAGGCGCGGCACCTCCACGCGCTGCAGGCGCGAATAGATGGTGGGCAGAATCTCGCGCGGGTTGTCAGACGCCATTATCAGCATCACGCCGGGCAGAGGTTCCTCGATGAGTTTCAGCATCTTGTTGGCGCACTGCGGGTTCATGCGTTCAGGCAGCCACATCAGCACAATCTTGCGGTCGGCGGCATGCGACTCGAAACTGAGCTTGCGCATGATGTCCTGGCTCTCCTCGACATACATCACCGGCTGGGCGTTGGCATTGCCGAGAGCGTTCTGCCAACGGGCGATGTTCATCAGGGGCGACTCGCCGAGCATCTGGCGGAACGGTTCCATGAAGTCGTCAGACAGCGCCACGCTGCGCCCGGCCTTTATGACCGGGAACGAGAAGATGGTGTCGACATGGTTGAATGTGGTGTGCTGTACGCAGCTCGGGCACCGGCCGCAGGGCTCGCCGTCGGGCGTGCGGTGCGTGCAGTGGATGTATTGTGCCAGAGTCCTGGCCAGGGCGAACTTGCCCAGGCCGCCCGGCCCTTCGAGCACGAGGGCATGGGGCAGCCGGTCGGTGGCGACCATGTCGCGCAGTCTCTCTTTCACGTGGCTGTTGCCGGGTATATCGCTGAATCTCATTCTCTGTGGTTCTTCAGTGCAAATTTACTAAATTACCGTGCCCCATCGGTCATGTCAGAGGAAAAATATGTGATTCAACACGATAAAAAGCGGCAAAACAGGGATAAAACCAAGAGCCGGTTGACAGATATTTCTGAACCGGCTCTTGAAGATTGTCTAAATTTCGGGTATGGAATTATTCGCGGAGGCGGGAAAGGAGGTCAAGGAGACGGTCGGGGGTACCGATGGTGTAGCCCTGGCTGACATACACCACGCGGTTGAAGGTGTCGGCGACAATCGTGACGGGGACCCCGGCGTTCTCAAGCTTGAGGTTGGCGCGCAGTTCGTCGAGTATGCGGCTGTCGGTGTCGTGTCCGATGACTACGTTCTCCGGCAGACGGAAAGTAGCGGCGGGTGCGGCGCGGTTCAGTCTGTCTGCATCGGCGTAAAGGAGTACGATCTTGCGCCCGTCGGCCTCGAATTTGTCTGAAAGGGCGCTTATTTCGTTGAGCACATGCGATGTGGGCTCGTGGTTGGGCGCTCCGTATATGAGAATGTAGTATCCGCGTCCGGTGGCGCTCAGCAGCGACCTTTCATTGCCGGAGGCGTCGGTGAACAGGTTTTCGGAATTGAAAGAGCCGATTACCTGCACTCCGGTGGTGTCCTGGCGTATGGTCAGCGGCACGAGTGTTTCGGTTCCGGGTGAGACGTTGAAGAAACTACTCCGCGCCAGCACGCTGCCGTCGGCCATGCGCTGGCCGGTAGTGAGGAGATAAAGCCCCGGGTCGAATGAGGTATAGTTGTCGTTTATCCATGAGAGGGCGGTTTCCTCGTCGAACTCAAGCAGTTTCGGCACGCCGTTCTCGATTCTGGAAATTGTGAAGTGCGTGTAATACCTGGGGTCGTCTATCCTTCCCGCCTGCGTATAAGAGAATTTCAGTGTGCCGGTTGTGGCAGGACGAGAGGCAGTTTCTTCAGCCGAGGGAGCATCGATTGAGGCATCAATCCATGAGGTGCCGTCGTGCCACTGCGTCTTGCCTGTCACCGGGTCTATGCGCGAGGGGATTCCCATTGCCCGTGCCGAGGCCACGAAGAAGATGGCGCGCGAAAGGGCGTCGGCTTTGTGCACGCGCCATACGGCCGAGGGGTGTATGCGCAGTCTGCCGGGATTCCACATCTGGTCAGGCTTGATGTTGCTGCTCACCCAGGCCACCCAGCGCGTCGGGTCGTCGCGATAAGTTTTCACGTCGGCGGGAGAGATGTCGTCGAGAAATTCCTTTACAAACGGTTCAAGTCCTTCGTTCTCGATGCGCGGATTCAGTACATAGCTGTTGAACAGTGGCGTATCCTGACGGGGAATGAACAGGCGGTCTGTGATCACTTCCATCGGTATGTCACGCCTGTCTTTCTCGCTCACGGCCATGAGGATGTCGAGGATTGTCGCACGTTGGCGCGGTTCGGCATCGCGGATCAGTTGCTCGATGGCGCTGTGGTTGCCGCGCGACTCCACGAGTATTTTCGCGGCCTTTTCGGGGTCTATGCCGGTTTCTGCGGCGAACTTGCGTGCCGACTCTTCGGTAGCGAATGTCGATGTATATGCGTTGCGGATTGAATCCTCATGCTGTTTGCGCGCCTCGTTGGCGGAAATCAGGTCGGCAGACGGGGAGGGGAGCTTGGCCGACGGCGCAGGGGGCACGATGTCGAACTCTACTGGGTCAGGATGATGCCGGCTGTCGCGGTTGAGCCGTATAGTGAGCGGCGTCGTTGTCGAGGGGGTGAGCCGTTCCAGGCCGAAACGGTCGCCGTCGGTGGCCCAGACAATCAGGTCGCCCATTCCTGACACGAGCGAGGCTTTGCCGTCGGCGCCGCTTTTCTTGCGTGCCACGGGATAATACTCGCCGTAATTGTAGAGCATAAAAAGCACGGTGGCCCCCTCTACGGGATTTGAGGCGCTGTCGGTCACCAGCACATACTTTTCCGATACCGGCGCGTAATTCTGGGTGACATTTATTGTGGTGTTGACAGCCGAGCGGCCTATGCGTTCCTCAGGCCCGTCGTAATATCCGTAGGCGTTGGTGGTCATGAGCATGCCCCGCGAGGCCGGAAGGTTGAACCAAGCCATGTCGAGCAGCGGCTCGGGCTCGCATGCGCCGATGAACCACCATTTGCCGTCGGCCCAGGCCTCGACCCAGGCATGGTTGTCGTCGGTGTGTGCCCAGCGCGGGGTGTAGACCTGGCGCGCAGGTATGCATACCGAGCGTAACGCGGCCACGGTGAACGTCGACTCCTCGCCGCAACGGCCTATGGCCTGACTGACCGTGGAGAGCGGTGTCGAGGTGCGCCCGTCGCTCGGGCGGTAGGTAGCTTTTTCGTGGCACCAGTGGTTGACCTCCAGAATGGCGTCGCGCATCGGCAGCCCCTTTACGCGGTCGCGAAGTTCCTCGTAGAAGACACGGCGGCTGTAGTCAAGGTCCTCGTTGTTTACGCGTACCGGGAGCACGAAATGCCTGAACTCGCGGTCGGGCACGCTGTCACCCCAGGGCATCTCGGCTCTGGCCCGGAGCGAGAGCCTTACGTTGTCGAGAAAATATTGCGGGGTACGGTTGACCATATCGGCCCACGGCATGTAGGCGTAAAGGAATTCAAGCGCATTCTTTTCGACATCTTCGGTCAGGCGCTCCCGGCGCATGAAAGCGGAGACGCGGCTGTCGGCCGCGGTGTCCATCCTCGCGGTAAAATCGTTGTGGAAACGCGGCGCCTGGGCGCCGGATGTTTCGGCGGATGCGAAACAAGGCAACAATACGGCGGCAATTGCGATATGTATCAGTCTGTTTGTCATGATATGGGCAAAAATGGCGGGTCAAAGTGAGCGCACCGCCTCGACGAGTCGTTCCACGAGCGTGCGGTCTGATGATGTTGATGAATATTCGTCGTCGCTTCCGGCGCCCATGCGTGTCGCGTCGTTGCGGAACGACATTCCGCTCGGTATCCTGACGCTGCACGAGGCATGGAAACTCGTGATTCCTGTTTCGGAGGCAATCCGGCGCAGGTTTCCGGCGTTGATTCCTCCGCCGGCCATTATGGTGATGCGTCCGGCAGCCTGTTCATTGAGGCGGCGCAACATCTCGATCCCCTGTTCGACGGAGGGGGCACAGCCGGATGTGAGCACGCGGTCGAATCCGAGCGAGATTATATCCTCCAGGGCCCGGAAGGGATCGGCGGTCATGTCGAAAGCACGGTGGAAGGTAAAGCTTTTGGCGCCGAAATCTGCCGCGCGGCGCATCAGGCGCGATGTGCGCTCGGTGTCAACCGAGCCGTCTGCGCGCAGCACGCCGATGACGAATCCGTCAGCGCGAGCGAGCGACGGCTCCGAGAGGTCAGCCTCCATACACAGCATCTCCTCTTCGGTGTAGAGGAAATCGCCCGGCCGCGGCCTGAGCAATACATGACGTCTGAGTCTGTCGGCGAAAGGTTCACTGAGCGAGAGCGAGGATGCCGGAGGGGTGAGTCCACCCAGCGGCAGGGCACTGCATATCTCCACACGGTCGGCACCGCCGAGAAACGCCGCGCTGATGCTCCGGAGGTCACCGGCGCATATCTCGAGTTCGGGTTTTGTCATGGGGCGGTTCATTTGAGTGGAAGTTCCGTATCAAGTTCCACAATGTAGTCGATGGAATCGACCGGCGCGGGCGTTTCATCGCAATGCAGCACGATACCTTTGTCTTTGAGGCGCGAGAATCTCACCGGCTTGCCTGAGGCGAACTCTTTGGCCGACCGGACTTTTACGCCTACCGGTACCTCTATGTCTTTCCCTGCCGGGGTGAAGATGTGCAGAAAGAGGCGGTTCCCCTTGCGTGTGGCAACGCCCCAGTCGGTTTCCTTGAAATCTCCGGCCTCGGTGCCGTAGACTGTCTCGCCGTTGGCCCGCATCCAGGCGCCGATCTCTTTCAGGCGCTCAAGGCTCTGGTCCGGCAGACGTCCGTCGGGGCGCGGGCCGATGTTGAGCAGCAGGTTGGCGCCCATTGACGCGGCGCGCACCAGATAGCGCACCAGTGTCGGCGTGTCTTTGTAATCGGTGTCTTTCACCTTATATCCCCACATGCCGTTCATTGTGTTGCAGGTTTCCAGCGGCAGTGTGCCGATGCCTTGTCCCGAGAGCCCGGCGGTGTTCTGGCCCGGCAGGTCGCGCTCGAAAATCTGCAGGTCCTCCCCCTCGAAAGGCACCTGATGGTGGTTGTTGGCCACCATGCAGCCGGGCTGCAGGGAATGGATAAGGGCATATTGTTCCGGCAGCTGCCAGTCGAAGGGCACAGCGTCTTCGTCATGGTCCCACCAGCCGTCGAACCAGATGCAGCGCACCGGGCCGTAGTTGGTGAGCAGTTCCGTGAGCTGACGGTCCATGAACCGGCGGTAATTCGGCCAGTCGGCGCGTAGCGAGTCGCGGCCCGTGGTGTGGCCGGTTCGTCCCTGAGGATAGTCCTCGCGTCCCCAGTCGAGATGTGAGTAATAGAGATGCAGGGCGATGTCCTGACGGTGACACTCGTCGGCCAGTTCCTTGAGTATGTCGCGGCGGAACGGTGTGGCGTCAACGATGTCATAATCTGATTCGGCGGTGTCGAACATCGAGAATCCGTCGTGATGCCGTGTAGTGAAACAGATGTATTTGGCACCGGCGTCCTTTATCGCCGACACCCATTCGCGGGCGTCGAATCCGGCGGGATAAAAACCTCCGGCCGCTTTGGAGTATTCCGAATGGAGCGGGCCGTAATTCAGGTACCATTCACCTTGGGCGAACATGCTGTATATGCCCCAGTGCAGGAAAATTCCGAATCTGTCGGCGGCGAATTCTTTCTGCGAGCGCACTATTTCAGGCGAGGGGCTGTAAGGTTGGCGCTCCGGGGTATCGGCTGTTGCCGAAGAAGCGGCGCCTGCGATGAGGGCCATGGCTGATGCAGCCGCTACGGCCCGGCGGGGTATGAAATGTGATAATAGGCTGGTTTTCATGATGCAGGTCGTGGATTATTCAGTTTGTTCTTGCAGCCGTCCATCCGAGGGCACTCGCGCCGAGCAGCGCGGCATCGGCCTCGCTCAGTCCGGAAAGCAGAAAACGTACTTTCCCTCTGTAAAGTGAGAGCGCGTTGCGGTCAAAGGCCTCTTCCATGGCCGAGGTAAGCAGTTCTCCGGCGTGGGCCACTCCTCCGAACAGTATTATGGCCTCGGGGTCGGTGAAGGCGGCGAACTGCGCGCAGGCCTCGCCGAGCACTTCGCCTGTGAAACGCAGTACGTCGGCTGCCAGCGCGTCGCCTTCGTTCGCAGCGACAGCCACATCTTTCGACGTGAGCCGGTCGGCAGGTATCTTCCGTAGGCTCGACTCGCGGGCGGAATCGAGCATCCGCAAGGCCGTGGCCACCACACCTTTGGCGCTGCAATATGTCTGGAGACAGTCGGGGCGGCCGCATCCGCATATTCGCCCCTCGCGGCGCCATGCCCTCACGTGGCCGAGTCCCCCGGCAAAACTGCGATGGCCGTCGATAAGATTTCCGTCGCATATTATACCGCTGCCAACGCCCGTGCCGAGCGTCAGCAGTATGAAATCGCGCATGCCGCGAGCCGCGCCATAGTTCATCTCGCCGATGGCGGCCGCGTTGGCGTCGTTCCCCATCATGACGGGGACTCCGGTATTGGTTGCGAACATCCGCGCCAGAGGGATGGGTGAGGGCCAGGGGAGGTCGGTGGCCGCCTCGATTTCACCGGTTCGGCTGTTGGCGCAGGGAGCGCCGATGCCTATACCGGCCACTGAGGCGCCAGCATGGGCGCCCATCTCCATAAGTCTGTGCGATATGTCGGCCGCAAAGCTTTCCGGGTCGGGGTAGCTTCCGGTGGGGACAGACCCTCGGCAAACGATGTTGCCCCGGCTGTCGACAAGGCCGAAGACGGAATTGGTGCCACCGATATCTATGCCGGCGGCATACTCTTCCGTTTGGTTTCTCAAGGTCATAATCGGTCAAAAAAATTAATACCCAAAAGTAGATAAAAAATCCGGGATACCAAAACATCATGAATATTCCACAGAAACCTGTGAGGTGGAATCGACTGAAATTTAGACGATAAGTGTCTTTTGTGATTATGAGCAACAGACATCCGGCTGCCGCATATTCCGCCACGTATGACAGGCATATAACCGATGGTTGACGCCCATAAAACCAAGTGGCTGATTTTCTTGGTGGATTCATGGAAAATCCGTAAATTTGCACCTCTAAAAACGAATAAACCAACATCAACCTACAGAATATTATGGCCGAGAACGAAGAAGCCAAAACCCCCGCCGAGGGGAAAAGCATGAATTTCGTGGAACAGATCGTTGCCGATGACCTTGCAAACGGTGTCAACGGCGGACGAGTGCAGACCCGTTTCCCACCCGAACCCAACGGTTACCTGCATATCGGCCACGCAAAGGCCATCTGCATGGACTTCGGTATCGCCGAGCGTTTCGGCGGCAAATGTTTCCTGCGTTTTGACGACACCAACCCCATCAAGGAGGACACTGAGTTTGTCGACGCCATCCGCGAAGACATCCACTGGCTCGGGTTCGACTGGGGCGAGAACGAACGCCACGCATCCGACTATTTCCCCCAGCTCTATGACCTGGCAGTGCGCCTGATCAAAGAGGGCAAGGCATACGTCGACGACCAGACCTCAGAGCAGATAGCCGCCCAGAAGGGCACACCCACCACACCCGGCCAGAACAGCCCTTACCGCGACCGCACACCGGAAGAGAACCTCGACCTCTTCGAGCGCATGAACGCCGGTGAGTTTGACGAGGGCGCCCGCGTGCTCCGCGCCAAGATCGACATGGCATCGGACAACATGCACTTCCGCGACCCGGTTATGTACCGCATCATCAAGCGCCCCCACCACCGCACCGGCACGAAGTGGAACGTTTACCCGATGTATGACTTCGCCCACGGGCAGAGCGACTTCTTCGAGGGTGTCACGCACTCGATCTGCACGCTCGAGTTCGTGCCTCACCGTCCGCTCTATGACTATTTCGTGGATTTCCTGACCGACGGCACCTACCGTCCGCGCCAGTATGAGTTCAACCGCCTGAACCTCACATACACCGTGATGTCGAAACGCAAACTGCTGCAGCTCGTGCAGGAGGGGCTGGTAGACGGCTGGGACGACCCCCGTATGCCGACCCTCTCGGGTATGCGCCGCCGCGGTTTCACTTCGCGCGGGGTACGCAACTTCATCGACCGTATCGGCTACACCAAGATTGAGGAGGCGATGATTTCGATGTCGCTCCTTGAGCACGCCGTGCGCGAGGACCTCAACGCCGTGGCCACACGCGCCATGGCCGTGATCAATCCGCTGAAGGTCGTGATCACCAACTACCCCGAGGGACAGACCGAGGAGGTGGAGATGGAGAACAATCCCGAGGATCCCGCAGCCGGCACGCACAAGATGCCCTTCTCGCGCGAAATCCTGATAGAGCGCGATGACTTCATGGAGAATCCCCCCAAGAAATATTTCCGTCTTGCCCCGGGCACCGAGGTGCGTCTCAAAGGCGCCTACATCATCAAGTGCGACGAGGTCATCAAGGATGCCGAGGGGAATGTCAGCGAGCTGCACTGTTCGTATGACCCCGATACGCGTAGCGGGCTGCCCGGCGCGTCGCGCAAGGTCAAGGGCACACTGCACTGGGTTTCGGCGCCTCATGCCACCGAGGTCACCGTGCGTCTCTACGACCGCCTCTTCTCTGTCGAGAATCCGTCGGCCGAGGAGGGTGATTTCCGCGACCTGCTGAACCCCGACTCGCTCAAGGTGGTCAAGGGTGTGATGGTAGAGCCGTTCATCGCCGAAAACGCCACACCCGGAACGAAGTTCCAGTTCCAGCGCATCGGCTACTTCACCCCCGACAAGACCTCGACCCCCGAGGCCATGGTGTTCAACCGCACGATTGCCCTGAAGGATACCTGGGAGAAGACTCAGAAGAAGAACAACTGATTCACGACAACAATCAAGCAACTGACGTTTGGCTACATCTGACGAGCAATATCTGGCCGACCTCTACAACCGGTTCCGCGAACAGGTGATGAACGGCGACACGACCGATTATTACGACAAGGACGAACTTCTTGACATTTATGACTACGCACAGGACGAGGGCGACGTGATGACGCAGCTCTACGTCTTCCTGGTGGCGTCGCGGCTCTATCCGGATGCCGACAGTTTCCTGGGTGAGCGCATGGGGTTCTTCGTGTCGTATATCGACAACCGTGCCGGCGCCGACATGCTGTCGCGCAAAGGGCGTGCCGACTCGCCGCTGTGGGATATCCTGGCCCTCGGCATACAGAACTATCCCGACGGCGACCCGTCGGAACAGCTTGCCCGCATCATAGCCTCGCACCGCAACCTCGATTCGGAGGCCGTGATCAAGCTTGTCGACATGTTGCGCGACCTGAACCGTCTGCCTCTGCTGTTCGCGAACCTCAATGCGCTGAAGGAGATTGCCGACGATCCGCGCGGACTGCTCTACGAGGCGGCGCAGACCGCCGCTGACAGCGGCCGTTTCCCCGCCGAGGCTCGCGACATAGCCGAGGAACTTACCGGTGCCGAGCCGTTCAACCTCGACAACTGGGTGTTGCTTGCCCGTGCCGAGCTTGCGCTTGACCATGCCAACGAGGCTGTCACGGCAGCCGAGTATGCCCTTGCCCTTGACCCGGGGTATGCCCCCGCACTGCTTGTGCGGGCGCTCGCCCAGGTCACGGCGCCCGAGACCCGGTTGCCTGCCATAGCCGACCTTGAGCGTCTTATGGGCGACGATCCCTCTGACACGGCGGCGCTGAAGGCGCTTGTAGAGGGGCTGAAGGCCGAGGGTGAGAACGAGCGTGCCATAAACTGGCTGATGCGTTTCATCGCGCTTGACCCGAAGACGAACGTCTACGCGGCCTCTGATATCTTTGATCTCGAGCCGGAGGGGGAACTGTTTGCAAAAGCCTGCGAGGCTGTTTACGATGCGCTTGACAGGGATGAGAACCGGTGGGCGTCGCTTGCCGCGGCTCTTGAGAGCAAGGAGCGCCCGTTCATGGCGATACGACTGCTCAGATACCACCACGATCATTTCAAGCCTCTGGAATCGGCGGCCGAATACCTGATGTCGCTCTATTACATGAACCGCGACTATGCCGGTGCCATCGAGATTTTCGGCAGCTGCTGTCAGCGTCACACCGATGCGCGCGTGGCTGAAGAAGAGGGTTCTGACAACGCGCCGCAGGTGCCACAGCTTTCGCTGACCGCTTTCCTGCTGTTCGCGGCGGCGAGCCTGATGACCGGCGACTACACCAATGCCGCCGAAGTGGCGCGTCTCGTGCTGAAGAATCCGCCGCCCCCAGCCGGCATCGACGACCGCGTGCGTCTGCAGGGCATTTTCGCCGTGGCACGGCGCATAGCCCGCTATGCCGCCGAACCGGGCACAATCCCCGCCGCCCCTGACTTCGACGTACTCACCGACGGCCTGTAAGCCACGGCTTTGATGCTGATTCCGATACATGACGGGCGCCCTGATATTTTATCGGGGCGCCCGTCATGTATCCATAGTCGGTGATGTCAGTCTTTGGGAATCTCTATGCGGGTGAGGGTGAAGAGTTCGTTGCCCTGCTGGTCATAGAGCACGGCGGTATTCTTGCCGGTGAGTCTGCCGGTCTCCACGGCCTCGAGTGCGAGCAGGAATTCAGTCTCGCGCGAATCAGGCGCGCACATCATGCGGGTGGTGGCCAGGTCGGCGAACTGTATCGAGCGGCGCTTGTCGGGGTCGATGAAGAGATGGCCGTTGTAGATGTTGCAGCCGGTGTTGCCGTGCACGAGCTTGTCGGGAATGTTGACCACGAGGGTGGCCTCGTTCTCTTCGGTCAGAGCGGTGCCGTTGAGGGTGTCGACACGCCATGCGCCGTTGAGGAAGTCCATGTTGTGGCGGCGGAGCACGATGAGTGTCTGCCCCTGGGTGTTCTGCAGGTCAAGGAATGTTATCGAGCCTTCCTGACGGGCTGTATAGCGGTCAACATCGCTGAGCGCCAGGTTGATGAGATATGAATACTCGTCGTCGTGGCACATTTTCATCGTCGAGATGATGTTCTCGAGCTTGATGGCCTTGTTGGCCCCGGCGTTGATGTCGCCGTTTATGATGTTGCAGCCGTTCGAGCCGTAGAAACGTTTTGCCGCAAGGTCAAAGTCGATGTAGGGGCGCTCCTCACCTTTGACGAGGTTGCCGCGTACGCTGTAGATTGTCCATTCGCCGTTGATGGTGAAGTCGGCGGGGAGTGGAGTGGCGGTCGTGAGTTCGGCGGGTGCTTTGCCGGGTTCGCCGCCCGGGATCGTCTGGCTGTCGGTGACGCTTTCGCGGAGGTTGTCGCCTGTCTGCGACTGGTCAGCCTTTTTCGCCGGCTGAGCCTGGCTGCCGTTGTTGAGCACACTCCCTTTGGGGGGCGTGAGTTTCTTGGCCGGTTGTTCGGTGGTCACATTGCCGTCAGAACCTTTGATGGCGTTTGATGTTTTGTTGAGCACGCTGCAGCTGCCGGCGAGCATAAGCCCCGAGACAGCGAGCGCGATGGTGAGTATCTTTTGCATATTGTCAGAAATTTTCATTACATATTGCCGGTATCTCCGTATCCGGGTGACAAACTTAAATCAATTTGCCGAGATATTTGGCTTTGAATTTATGAAAATTTATTAAAATCCGAAAATATGGAGGGCGGTGTCACTATTTTGACTATATTTGCCTCAAACAATTGGCTAAGCATGGAAAACGACATAACAGAGCTGTTCCGCACATTGATAGCCCAGACCGGGGCGATCGATGTGGCCGAACAGGAATTCAAGAAGATGATAGGCGAGGATGCCGACCTGCACAAGCTGTACCGCGACTACTGCCATGAGGTCGGAAGTAGTGAACGGCGCGGTTTCCTCGATTATGCCGATGAATACATCGATAACCAGGAGTCAGTATGGGACAGTCTATCGGATTATGACGAATAAAGAACCACAGAAAATGCATCTGCTTGCAGAATGGGATGACCGTTTTGACAGCGTGATGGTGGCGTGGCCGCATGCGCTTACCGACTGGGACTATATGCTCGACCAGGTATGCGCCTGCTACCGCGAGCTTATCGTATCGCTCTGCGGTGCGGGGCTGAACGTCGTGGTGGTCACGCCTGACCGCAGCGAAACCGACCCGCATATCGGTGACCTGGATTCTCCACGCCTGAAAATTGTGGAGACCCACACCAACGACACCTGGGCCCGCGATTACGGCCCCCTGACCCTCGGCACCCCCGGGGCAGCTGTATATGCCCCGGCTCCCGGCCTCTGTGACCCGACCGAAGGGAGGGCAGGAACGTCAGCAGTCACCCCCGCCGTCTTCACTTTCAACGGCTGGGGTCTCAAATTCGCCTCGAACCTCGACAACCGCGTAAGCGCCGCCCTGCTTGAACGCGCGGGGATGGCATATACTGACAACCGCCCCGTGGTGCTCGAAGGTGGCTCGATTGAATCTGACGGACGGGGCACCATACTCACCACGACCGAATGTCTGCTTTCGGCCAACCGCAACAACTTCCGCACCAAAGCCGAGGTCGAAACCATGCTTTCCGAACGGCTTGGTGTCACGCGCGTGCTGTGGCTCGACCATGGCGCGCTTGAGGGAGACGACACGGACTCGCACGTAGACACCCTGGCGCGTCTGCTCCCCGGCGACACCATAGCATACGTGAAGTCGTACCGCCCCGACGATCCCCACACCACGGAACTCGATGCCATGGAACGTCAGCTGACGGAGATGACCACCGCCGACGGACGCCCGTATAATCTTGTGGGGCTGCCGCTGCCCGAGCCGTGCCTTGACCCCGAAACCGGCGAGCGCCTGCCTGCCACATACGCCAATTTCCTGATTACGCCCAAAGGGGTGTTCATGCCCACTTACGGGCAGCCCAAGAATGATCTTATGGCGCGCCAGATGCTTGAGATGGCGCTGGGCGACCGTCCGGTCATAGGCGTTGACTGCCGCGCGCTGATACGCCAGCATGGTTCGCTGCACTGTGCCACCATGCAGATTACCAATGAAATTTTCAACAGACTCTGATGACTGAAAACAATATACTCAGAACAGCGCTGATACAACAGCACAATACCGCCGACACTGCCGACAACCGGCGCCGCCTGGCAGAAAAGGTGAGCGAGGCCGCCCGCTCGGGTGCCCGGCTGGTAGTGTTGCAGGAACTGCACGACACTCTTTATTTCTGCCAGCAGGAGATTACCGACCTCTGCGATCTGGCGGTTGACATACCGTCGGAGACCACCGACAGCTACGCGGCGCTTGCGCGCGAGTGCGGTGTGGTGCTGGTGACATCGGTTTTTGAGCGTCGCGCGCCGGGGCTGTACCACAACACGGCCCTGGTGTTCGATGCCGACGGCTCGCTGGCCGGGAAATACCGCAAGATGCACATTCCTGACGACCCCGGTTTTTACGAGAAGTTCTATTTCACGCCCGGCGACCTGGGGTTCGAGCCGGTTGACACATCTGTCGGCAAACTGGGCGTGCTTGTGTGTTGGGACCAGTGGTTCCCCGAGGCGGCGCGCGAAATGGCCCTGCGCGGTGCGCAGATGCTGATATACCCCACGGCTATCGGATGGTGCCCCGGCGACCCGGCCGACGAGAAGGCGCGCCAACGCGAGGCATGGGTAACCGTGCAGCGCGGTCATGCCGTGGCCAACGGTCTGCCAGTGGTGGCTGTGAACCGCGTGGGTTTTGAGGCTGATCCGTATGACGCCGCCAACGGCCTGGAATTCTGGGGCACGAGTTTCGTGGCCGGTCCGCAGGGCGAACTGCTGGCCATGGCGCCCACAGATGCCGAGGCGGTACTGACGGTGGATGTCGATCTGAAACGCTCGGAATGGGTGCGCCGGTGGTGGCCTTTCCTGCGCGACCGTCGCATTGACGCCTATACGGCAATCGGCAAACGGTTCGCCGACTGAAAACACATTTATAATATAAGAATATACAAACCGAAATTTCCTACTCGTGACATGGAACTTCCGCGGCGTATCTCAGGCGAACGGCTGGCGCTCCCCGACGAGTGCCGCCAGGTGACGATAATCGGTGCCAACGGCGCCGGAAAGTCCCGTTTTACAGTGGCCTTTGCCAAGGAGTGTGGCGCCGGGCGCACCTGGAATCTCTCGGCGTTGAAGGCACTGTATGCCGGGTCGCCGGCACATCCTGATCCGGCGACAGTCTCGGCGCTTTACGAAGAACGTGCCGCACAGCCCGGATTTCTGCGCAACGAGGCCCGCAACGCTCTTGAGAAACTGATTTCGCTCCTGCTCAACGACGAGATTCTGGCGCTGATAGAGTATAAGACAGCCGAGAACCGCGGTGAGCTTGAACCCACGAAACTTGACCGGGTGATAGCGCTGTGGCGCACCATGTTCCCCGACAGCCAGGTGCTGAGGCACGGGGGCGCCCTGAAGTTTACCCGCGAGGGGTCGGACGACGAATATTCGCCCGTAAGGCTCTCTGACGGCGAGAAAGCGGTGCTGTATTATTTCGGCGCCGTGCTCTATGCGCCCGAGGGTGCCACGGTATTCGTCGATACGCCCGACATGTTTCTGCACCCGACGGTGACGGTGCGGCTCTGGAACTCGATAGAGATGCTGAGGCGCGATTGCCGGTTTGTCTACACAACACATAACCTCGACTTTGCCGCGTCGCGCACAGCCAACACGGTGGTGTGGGTGAAATCGTATGACGCGGCCCGCAGTGCCTGGGATTATGAACTGCTGTCGCCCAGCGAGGGGTTGCCCGAAGAGGTCTACATGGCCATTGTCGGCGACCGCCGCCCTGTGCTGTTCATCGAGGGTGACGGCGTGCATTCCATCGACGCCAAACTCTATCCGCTGGTATTCCCTGATTACAGCGTGAAGTCGCTCGGCAGCTGCAACAAGGTGATAGAGGCGGTGCGCACATTCAACGACCTGCGCGATTTCCACCATCTGGAGAGCCGCGGCATCGTAGACCGCGACCGCCGCGACGCCCGTGAGGTGGCCTATCTGCGCCGCAAGAATATCTTTGTGCCTGATGTGGCCGAGATCGAGAACATGCTCATGCTTGAGGATGTGGTCATGGCGGTGGCCTCGTTCCACGGGCGCAACCCGGAGAAGGTGCTTGCGGCGGTGAAGAAGTCGGTGATGGGGCAGTTCCGTCACGACCTGCGCCGCCAGGCCATGCTGCATACGCGCCATAGGGTGAAGATGACGGTGGAATACCGGATTGACGGCCGTTTCACGAGCATCAACGCCCTTGAAGACCACATGATGTCGCTCGTCGACGAAATCAATCCCCGCGGCATATACGAACAGTTCTGCCGCGAGTTTAACAGGTATCTCAGCGAGGGTGACTACCGCTCGGTGTTGAGGGTATATAACCAGAAATCCATGGTGCCGGGGTCGAATGTCGGCGGTCTGTGCGGACTCAAGGGGAGTCGCGATGCATACGTCGACGCGATAATAAACATACTGAAGACCGACCGCAAGGAGGCGCGTCAGATACGCGCGGCCATCCGCCGGGCGTTCTTCGGCGACGAGAATCCCGGTGAACTGCATGCCGACGCTCCCGAACGCGACCGCGTGGAGGATAACGGCGCCGACTGATAAACGTTACTCTCTAATATAATATGCTTTCGGATGTAACCATAAGCGCGATCGCACTGGGCGGGGCCTCGATATTAGGCTCGGTCATAGGGTTTGCCGTCAGGCGCGTGCCCCACAAATGGAATGACATTTTCCTGGGGTTCTGCGCGGGCATGATGCTCGGCGCGGCAATAGTGTGTCTTATCGCCGAGGGTATCTCGATGACCGGTGTCGGCGGCATGTGGCAGGTGGGCGTAGGCGTGATACTGGGTGTAGCGCTGATAAGCTGCATCGACTTCCTGACGCCGCATCTGCACCATCTGGCGGGGATAGAGTGCGAGGGGGAGAGGCATCCCGACTCGACGCGCTCGATTGACCGCATACTGCTGTTCGTGCTGGCTATCGCCATACACAAACTGCCGGAGGGCATCGCCACCGGCCTGACTTTCGACGGTCATGACATAGGCAATGCCTGGACTGTCACCGCTGCCATAGCGTTACAGAACATCCCTGAGGGGCTTGTGGTGGTGACGCCGCTGCTGCTGATCGGGGTGAGCCGTCTGCGCACGCTGGCGGTGGCGCTGGTGGTGGCCGGAATCGAACTGGGCGGCGTGTTCGCCGGGTATTCGCTGGGCGCCATATCGGCGTCGCTGTTGCCCGCGATGCTCGGGCTTGCCGGGGGTGCGATGCTGTATGTGCTCTCTGACGAGATGATTCCCGAGACCCATTCGCACGGCTATCAGCGCCCGGCCACATACGCTCTTGTGGCGGGAGTGATGGTACTGCTGTTCGTGCAGCAACTTGAATTCTGACATTATGATTATATATGTAGACACTCTCGACCATGAGGCGCTGGCGCCATACGCGCGGCTTACCGAACGTGCCCTGGCCAACGGCGATGCCGGTGGCCGGCCGCTGTTCATTGCCGAGAGTCCGAAAGTGATAAATGTGGCGGTCGATGCCGGATATGTGCCTGTGTCGATGCTGTGCGAGGAGCGCCATATCATGGGCGACGCGGCGGGAATCATAGCCCGTTTCCCGGATATGCCCGTCTATACCGGCGCGCCGCAACTGCTTGAGCTGCTTACGGGCTACCGGCTGACACGCGGGGTGCTGTGCGCCATGCGTCGCCCGGAGGCTTTGCCGCTTGATGATGTATGCCGCGGCGCGCGGCGCGTGGCCGTGCTCGACGGGGTGTGCGACACCACCAACATCGGGTCGATATTCCGGTCGGCCGCGGCGCTGGGCATCGACGCCATTCTGCTCACGCCCGGCACCTGCGATCCGCTGAACCGCAGGGCGGTGCGGGTGTCGATGGGCACGGTTTTCCTGGTGCCCTGGACCTGGCTCCCCGCAGGTGACTGGCAGGAGGCGTTGCGTCGGCTCGGTTTCAAGACTGTGGCCCTGGCGTTGCGTGACGATTCGGTGGCCATCGATGGCCCCGAGCTTGTCTCCGAGCCGCGACTTGCAATCATACTCGGCACGGAGGGCGACGGCCTTGCGCGCCGCGTAATTGCCGGAGCCGACTATGTGGCGCGCATTCCGATGGCTCATGGTGTCGACTCGCTCAACGTGGGCGCCGCTGCCGCTGTGGCTTTCTGGCAGTTGCGTCTGCCCGAGTCATAAATGCAAAGTTAATCTTCTCAACTAATAATTACTTATATTCATTTAATCACTAAATCATGAAAAAACTGATTTTTTGCGTAGCCGCTCTCGGTGTCGCCGCCATGGCGCTCATAGGCTGCGCAGGCAAGAAGGGTGATGCAAAAGCCGCCGACCGCGACTCGACCTACATCAATGTCAAACACCCCGAATGGACACGCAATGCCGTGATCTATGAGGTGAACCTGCGTCAGTACACCGACTCGAGCTCGGTGACACAGTTCGCCGAACAGCTGCCCCGCCTGAAGGAACTCGGTGTGGATGTGCTCTGGTTCATGCCAGTGCATCCCATTTCGGAGATCGGCCGCAAGGGTGGCCTCGGCAGCTACTATGCCGTGCGTGACTACAAGGCCTTCAATCCCGAGTTCGGCACTATCGAACAGTTCAAGGCGGTCGTAGACAAAGCCCATGAGATGGGGATGAAGGTGATACTCGACTGGGTGCCCAACCACACGGGCCGTGACAACGCGTGGGTCGAGGCTCACCCCGACTGGTACGCCAAGGATTCACTCGGCCAGATGTACGGCCCCTATGACTGGACCGACGTCTACAAACTCGACTACTCGAACCGCGAGATGCGCGAGGCCATGGTAGACGCCCTCAAGTTCTGGCTCACCGAAATCGGCATCGACGGCTACCGCATGGATGTGGCCGGCGAGGTTCCCACCGACTTCTGGGATGAGACACGTCCGCGCCTCGACTCAATCAAGCCAGTGTTCATGCTCGCCGAGGCCAGCAAGCCCGAAATCCAGAAAAACGGCTTTGACGCCGGCTACAACTGGCCTATGAAAGACCTCTTCAGTGAAATCGCCGCCACAGCAGGGCAGTACACATTCAAGAACGCCCAGGGCGAGATGCGCACCTTCCCCGTGAAACACGCCGTGGCCATCGACTCACTGCTGGCACAGCAGGCCGTGGACTATCCGACCGACGCATATCTGATGAATATGACCTCGAACCACGACCTGAACTCGTGGGAGGGTACCGAATTCGAGCGTCTCGGCAACCTTTCAGGCGCCTTCGCCGTGCTGAGCTACACGCTGCCCGGCATGCCGCTCATCTATACCGGGCAGGAAACCGGTCTGAACCGCGCCCTCGAGTTCTTCGTAAAGGATCAGGCTCCGCAGTGGGAACCCCGTAACGAATACTTCACCTTCTATCAGAAACTCAATGCCCTCAAGCACCGCGAACCCGCCCTGCGCGCCGGTGTGGAAGGTGGTGTGATTGAGCGCTACGAGACCGAGAGCCCCGACCTCTATGTGTTCTCGCGCACGGTTGACAACCGTCCCGTTGTGGTTATGGTGAACCTCGGCGCCGCTGAGGCACCCCTGACCTTCACCGGCAAAGTGCCTGAGGTAACCGAGCTGGTCAACCTCTTCGACGGCCAGGCTGCCGACATCCCTGCCAAACTCGCCCCGGGCGAATACCGCGTCTTCACCGCCAAATAATCCCCCGGGAATACCCCGCAGACCGCCCGGTAACCCCGGGGAATACCCCGTTTCTCCCTTTGGTCACCCCGGCCGGTCTGCGAACCGTTTGCGTTCCCTCTTGCTGATGGCCGACTGCCTCGGGCGCATCGCGCCTCGGTGGGGTGCGCCGGCATGACCGCCTGCCGATTTTCTCAAAGTATAGGCATTTAGAAATCCTCCACAGCCTGAGGACGCAATACTTCCGATAACTGCATCCGACAACTCTTATAGATTATATTCGATAACTCTTATATAGAGCTGTCGGATATTTTTTTTATTTGTTGAATACCAAATATTTGACATTCCATAGTAGATGCTGTTGTGTTTTTAATTTGCCAGTTATGCCTACAATTATTACCTTTGTATCCGCAATAGCAACTCTATTGTAGAGTAAATTTGCCTGACATCGGCTCCCAGGTGAGCCCCAGTTTTCTGTAGTGCATAACACGCCTTTCTTTAACCGTCTGAGTAAAAGAGCATTGTGCGTTTATGCGCCAAGTGGTTTATTTTATAGAATATTGCGGTATATCAAATTCAGCTGATTAGCATCAAGCTGTCTTCCAAATGAACCAGGTAAAGGCCGGAGCCGCCCTCAATTACGTCATCATCGGGCTG
>ERZ1673743.1809-NODE-1809-length-21145-cov-5.197771_pt1 | contig 21145 bp, 26 predicted proteins | sample MGYA00580197_ERZ1673743 | MGnify/ENA primary metagenome ERZ1673743 (study PRJEB41218, sample SAMN15661795) | gut metagenome | host: Homo sapiens | place: Canada: London | collected 2015-08-20/2019-03-30 | study: EMG produced TPA metagenomics assembly of... | reverse complement strand
GCTCAACAACGCCGGCGAGCTCCGCGGCACACGTATCTTCGGCCCCGTGGCCCGCGAACTCCGCGCCACAAACATGAAGATCGTGTCGCTCGCTCCCGAAGTACTCTAAAATCACTCAACCAAACCAAGAACCCACTTTATGAAACTTCATATCAAAAAGGGTGACACCGTAGCCGTCATCGCCGGCGAGGACCGTGGCAAGCAAGGTCGAGTGCTCAGTGTCGACGCCAAAAAGAACCGCGCCATCGTGGAAGGTGTCAACATCGTTAAGAAAAGCACCAAGCCTTCGGCCAAACACCCCCAGGGCGGCATCATCGAGATGGAAGCCCCCATCCACATGTCAAACATCAACCTGGTTGACCCCAAAACCGGTAAACCCACCCGCGTGAGCATTGCCCTCAACGACAAAGGTCAGAAAGTGCGCATCGCTAAAAAATCAGGAGAGGAGATTAAATAATGAGCCAGACTACCCTTAAAAAGAAATACGAGGAGACCATCGTCCCCGCCCTGACTAAGGAGTTCAGCTATACCACTCCCATGCAGGTGCCCCGCCTTGAGAAGATCGTCATCAACCAGGGCCTCGGCGAAGCCACCCAGGACAAGAAGATCATCGAGACCGCTATCAACGAGCTTACCGCCATCACAGGCCAGAAAGCCGTGCAGACCCTCTCGAAGAAAGATATCTCGAACTTCAAGGTGCGTAAGAAAATGCCTATCGGTGTGCGCGTCACACTGCGTCGCGAGAAAATGTACGAGTTCCTCGAAAGACTCGTGCGCGTGGCTCTGCCCCGTATCCGCGACTTCAAAGGCATCGAGTCGAAACTCGACGGCCGCGGCAACTATACCCTCGGCATCACCGAGCAGATCATCTTCCCCGAGATCAACATCGACTCTATCTCGAAACTCATGGGCATGAACATCACCTTCGTCACATCGGCCAACACCGATGAAGAGGGTTTCGCTCTGCTCAAGCACTTCGGCCTCCCCTTCAAGAAATAATCCGCCCGCGGATTGCCACTTGAAACCCGGCCGTTCTGCTGGAAGAACGCCAATATCCACAGGCTCATAATGGCCTGAATGAATTTGCGGTGTGTTTCCCCGATTTATACCGAGGCGACACACCGCTTTTTGTTTCTGAAACCAGATAAGAATCAGAAGACTTCCAATCAACCTTGCATATCATGATCAACCTCAGAACTTTTGCAACTAAATGCGTGGCTTTCTGTGCGGTTGCCCTCCTGGCAGTGCCGGTGGGCGCGAAACCGAAGAAACTCACCGACACAATCTCGTGGGACGTATCGAACGACACTCTGCGCGTCTACGGACAGGGCATGATTCCCGACACTCGCTGTGACAAGTCCAGGGACTGGCGCGATCCCAAAGTGTGGAAATCAATAAATGTAATCGAGATTGGCGAGGGAATCACACGCATCGGAAAGTATGCCTTCTCGAATTTCTTTGATTACGATGACGCGGGGCGCGCCAAGGAACGCACCACACCCGTCGACCTGTATCTTCCTCTCAGCCTCCGGATTATAGACGCCTGGGCCTTCCAGCACCTTCCCATAAAGGATCTTATCCTGCCGTCGCGTCTTGAGGAGATAGGCTCATACGCATTTCGTTTCAGCCCGTACCGCGAGCTCGGCGGCGACTGGGGAACTCTGCGCATCCCCGGATCGGTGACGCGCATCGGTGACAGTGCTTTCGAATACCGCAAAGTCAGCGGCCTCACATTCCTCGGTGCACCGGAAGTTGATGTCACTGCAATCTCGAAACTTGACGGAATCGAGAGCATAGACTTCGGCAATCAGGCAGTGAGGATAGATACCTCCCGAAACCTGCCGGGAACACCGGCTTCTCTGAACCGCATCGTGAACTGGAAACAGGTGAAAAACTTCCCCTCGGGCTGGAAGGAGATTGCCCGCGACAAGCGCGAGCCGGTCGATGTTGAGACTGACGACGGCTCATACTGTCATATCGACTACCGGAAAGGCGAGGCAATCTTTCTTGGAGCAAAGGGGGTGACCCCCGAGCAGTATGTGGATGCTTTCTCAGGTTCGATCAGCATACCCGACGAGGTGACATATCAGGGCGAGACATTCCCGGTGACCGGTTTCAGGTCAGGCATGTTTACCGGGAACACACAGCTTGCCGACATCACGCTGCCTGACCACATGAAGGTTATCCCCGCCAGCGCCTTCAAGGGATGCGTGAACCTCAGGTACGTTGACTTGCCGCGTTATCTTGTGCGTGTGGGCGATTTCGCCTTCGACGGCTGCCGCTCGCTTGAATACGTCACGCTGCCCGAGACCACCCGCGTGCTCGGCAATGCCGCGTTCAGCGGATGCCTGTCGCTCGAATCGGTGTTCGTACCCGACGGACTGAAGAAAGTCGGCGACCACTGTTTCGACCCGTGTCCGAAACTTACCCACATCACCCTTCCCGAGGGCGTGGAGTTCGGCCACGACTGGTACAACCGCTGACATCATGCCTTCACCAACATCCGGATAAACCATACCCATCCCCGCCTATACCCTCCGTCATTTCATTGCGGGGTGTATAGGCGGTGTCATATATGCAGATATTCATGTCGGGTCAGTCGTCGTCATCGTCGTGATGGCGGTGTTTCTTGTGGCCGTGACTCTTCTGGTGGTGCTTGACGGCTTTCTCGTAGCGCTTGCGGGCCTTTTTCTGCTGTTTGCGCAGGTGTTTGTAGTGGTCCTCCATGTCCTCGAGATAATCCTCGTAGTCGTCATCGTCAAAGTCCGGGTGATGACGTGGAGGGAGTGGGGGTGCCGGCGCCCCGAAGTAGAACACGATGCCGCTGCCGCCCCAGCCTACGGGACGGTAATAGCGCGTGGCCACATAACGGTTCCACTGCTGCTGGCGCATGATGTTGCGCAGGCGGCGGTTGCGCGCCTTCCATCCTTGCGCATAAAGGTCGCCGTAGCTGTTGAGCCCCATGATGTAGTCGAGATTGGCCATATACACCTCCTGGCGGTACTGTTCGGGCAGAGCCAGGTCGGCTATCATCATGGTGGTGAGATATGTGGCGCGGCGCGCGGCCTCGTCGGGGCTTAGTGCCCGCGACGGAACTGTTATGGCCAGTGCGGCCGCCAGGGCCAGTATGAAACGTTTCATGACAGTGGTGGATTGCGGAATGGAGTGATGTCGGGTAAGCTCTCTGATGTTAGAACACCGCGACGCCGCGGATGGTTTACCTGACGCGTCCGTGGCGCCGGGCGGCGCTGAACCGCTGACTCACAAAACTTTTTTTGAAAAAAGAAAGCCAACATCATTGTTATTCCGCAGATTTTTACGAACTTTGCACTCGGATTGTGGAAAAGGCCCGGAGCCATGCATGTTCCGGGGCCTCCCAAAGGGGAGGGATAGCGGCGAAACTGCCTCATGCCGAGGCGTTTTCGATGGCTCCCGGCTCCAAATCTGGTTTTCGCTGAGCCCTTGCGGCATCGCGCTACTTGTCTGCCCGCCGGCACACCGGCCGCGGGTCATCTGAGGCAAGCATCGCGAAGCCGGGAGGTTTTTCAGTGAAAAGATGTCGCTGAGACGGCACGGGTCGCTCCCGCCGCCGGCAAGGAACCCCACAGTCCACACCGCAATCCACCGCACACGGCGCCGCGACACACGCCACCCATCATCAACACAGACAGTTAACTCAATTTATTATTATCAAACTTCACACATGGCAAAAGAATCAATGAAAGCCCGCGAGGTGAAGCGCCAGAACCTGGTGAAGAAGTATGCCGCCAAGAAAGCCGCTCTCAAAGCCGCCGGCGACTACGAGGCTCTCCAGCTCCTGCCCAAGAACGCGTCACGCGTGCGTCTTCACAACCGCTGCTCGATCACCGGCCGTCCCAAAGGCTACCTGCGCCAGTTTGGCATCTCGCGTATCCAGTTCCGCGAAATGGCATCGCAGGGCCTCATCCCCGGCGTGAAAAAAGCAAGCTGGTAAACCTCGCCTGACGCCTGACGGCGCCGAGCCCGCACACAAGGGCAGGGCAGACGCAGGCGGTCCTCCGGGTAAGCCCATTTCTGCGGGACCCCCCGGCCGGAAACCGCCCCGCCCCCTTCACCCGGGGCACGGCATCACAGGCTGCCGAAAAGGCAAGTAAATCAAAACAAAAACGTTTTTTACAAAACAAAACAATGACCGATCCAATAGCAGATTACCTGACGAGATTGAGGAACGCCATCAAGGCCGGCCACCGCGTTGTGGAGATTCCCGCCTCAAACTTGAAAAAAGAGATCACCAAGATCCTCTTCGAGCAGGGCTACATCCTCAACTACAAGTTCGTCGAGGGTGAGACCCCCGCAGGCACCATCAAGGTTGCCCTCAAATACGATCCCGTTGACCGCGTGAACGCCATCAAGGGCCTCCAGCGCGCATCGCGCCCCGGCCTGCGCCAGTATTGCGGCTACAAGTCGATGCCCCGTGTGCTCAACGGCCTGGGTATCGCCATCCTTTCAACATCGAAAGGCGTGATGACCAACAAGAAAGCAGCCGAACTCAAAGTGGGTGGCGAAGTGCTGTGTTACGTTTATTAATCGAAAGGAGGAAACACGAATATGTCACGTATAGGAAAAGCCCCCATCGAAATCCCCGCAGGCGTAACCGTTACCGTGGGTAAAGACAACCTTGTGACCGTAAAAGGTCCCAAAGGCGAACTCAGCCAGGCTGTGAACCCTGAATTTGAAATCAAGATCGAGGATGGCCACATCCACATCCTGCGTCCTACCGACGACCGCGAGCACCGTTCGCAGCACGGTCTCTACCGCGCCCTGGTGCACAACATGGTCGTAGGCGTCTCCACAGGCTACCGCAAGGAGATGGAGCTCGTCGGCGTAGGTTACCGAGCCACTGCCACCGGCCAGGTGCTCGAGCTCGCGCTCGGCTATTCTCACGCCATATACATCAAGCTCCCCGCCGAGGTCAAGGTCGAGGCCAAGTCAGAGCGTAACAAGAACCCGCTGATCATCCTCGAGAGCGACGACAAGCAGCTCCTGGGTCAGGTCTGCGCCAAGATCCGCTCGCTCCGCAAGCCCGAACCCTACAAGGGCAAAGGTATCAAGTTCGTCGGCGAGATCATCCGCCGCAAGTCTGGTAAAACGGCAGGTGCCAAATAATAACTGATTGACAACTATGATCTCTAAAGCAGAAAGAAGAAACAAGATCAAAGCCCGTATCCGCGGCAAGATTTCAGGCACCGCCCAGCGCCCCCGCATGACGGTCTTCCGCTCCAACAAGCAAATCTACGTGCAGCTGGTCGACGATCTCCAGGGCGCCACTCTGGCCTCTGCCTCGTCTAAAGGCATCGAAGAAGGCACAAAGACCGAAATCGCCGCCAAAGTCGGCAAAGCCATCGCCGAGAAGGCTCTGGCCAAAGGCATCGAGACAGTTGTCTTTGACCGCAACGGTTACCTCTTCCACGGACGCGTAAAATCACTGGCCGACGCCGCACGCGAAGGCGGTCTCAAATTCTAAACAACCATCATGGCAAATAAGAACAACCGAGTAAAATCGACCTCAGATATCGAGCTCAAGGACCGCCTGGTAGCCATCAACCGCGTTACCAAGGTAACAAAGGGCGGCCGTACCTTCACCTTCGCCGCAATCGTCGTCGTAGGTAACGAGGACGGCATCGTCGGCTGGGGCCTTGGCAAAGCCAACGAAGTGCAGGCCGCTATCGCCAAAGGCGTTGAGTCGGCAAAGAAGAACCTCATCCGCGTGCCCGTGCACAAAGGCACAATCCCCCACGAGCAGTTCGCCAAGTTCGGCGGCTCGAAAGTGCTCCTCAAGCCCGCAAGCCACGGTACCGGTGTGAAAGCCGGTGGTGCTATGCGTGCCGTGCTTGAGAGTGTCGGCATCACCGACGTGCTCGCCAAGTCAAAAGGCTCGTCGAACCCCCACAACCTGGTCAAGGCCACTATCGCCGCCCTCGGCGAGATGCGCTCGCCCGCTCAGGTTGCCCAGAACCGCGGCATCTCTGTAAGCCAGGTTTTCAACGGCTGATACCGCTGACCCGCCTGCATGCCGCGGCCACGCCGGGGCGCCACGCGCGCCGCGGACACCGCCGGCTGCAGGCACACAAAAACAACCCAAGAAATTGAAAATCAAATGGCACAGATCAAAATCACACAGATAAAGAGCCGCATCGGCGCTCCCGCGGTGCAGAAACGCACCCTCGACGCCCTGGGTCTCAAGAAAATGAATCACACGGTGGTCAAGGAAGACACCCCCTCTGTGATGGGCATGGTAAACCGCGTGCGTCACCTCGTTGAGGTCACAAACGCCTGATCCGGCTTGAAAAGCCTGCCACCCAATTCTTTTTCAAAACCTCAGATTGACATTTACCACTATGGACTTAAGTAATTTACAGCCCGCCGCCGGCTCTACTCACCGTTCAACCCGCATCGGTCGCGGTCCCGGCTCGGGCAAGGGCGGGACATCAACCCGCGGCCACAAGGGTGCTAAATCGCGCTCGGGCTACAAGCGCAAGATCGGTTTCGAAGGCGGTCAGATGCCTATGCAGCGCCGTCTCCCCAAATGGGGTTTCAATTCGCCTAACCGCGTTGAATACAAAGCCGTCAACCTCGACGTGCTCGAGGCACTGGCTGCTGCCGGCAACCTTGAGAAAATCGGTCTCGAGGAACTCCGCGCCGCCGGTTACATCTCTCGTCGCCAGCTGGTGAAAATCCTCGGCAACGGCTCAATCACCCGTAAGCTCGCCGTCGAGGCCAACGCTTTCTCAGCATCTGCTGAAAAGGCCATCACCGAGGCAGGTGGCACCATCTCCAAAGTCAAATAAATCTAATGAAGTTCTTTCAGACACTTAAAAATATCTGGACCATCCAGGAACTGCGTCAACGTCTGACGATAACCGTCCTGCTGGTGCTGGTCTACCGTCTGGGCTGTTACGTTGTGCTCCCCGGTATCAACCCCAACGACCTCGACGCGCTGACCTCGTTCACCAACAAGAGCGGTCTGATGCAGCTGCTGGATATGTTCTCGGGCGGCGCCTTCTCTCAGGCGTCGATCTTCGCCCTGGGTATCATGCCCTACATCACAGCCTCGATCGTTATCCAGCTGGCAGGCATGGTGCTCCCTTCTTTCCAGAAGATGCAGCGCGAAGGCGAGAGCGGGCGCCAGAAACTCAACCAGTACACACGCTATCTTACCGTGCTCATCCTGCTTGTGCAGGGCCCGGCATACCTTTATAACCTGCGCGCGCAGGTTGTGAACGCCGGCGGCTCGGTCGAGATGGGAATCTGGACAGTCATGTTCCTGACGGTGATTCTCGCCGCAGGCTCGATGTTCATCATGTGGCTGGGCGAGCGCATCACCGACCGCGGTATCGGCAACGGTATCTCGTTCATAATCCTCGTGGGCATCATCGCCCGCCTGCCGGTGGCTCTGTTCTATGAGTTCACCTCGCGCATGCCCGGCTCGACCGGCAACCAGGGCGGTCTGATCATGTTCATCGTGGAGGTGGTGCTCCTCTTTGCCGTTACCGTCGGCGCTGTACTGCTCGTTCAGGGCACACGTAAGGTGCCCGTGCAGTATGCCAAGCGCATCGTCGGCAACAAGCAGTATGGCGGCGCACGCCAGTACATCCCCCTGAAAGTGAACGCCGCAGGCGTGATGCCCATCATCTTCGCCCAGGCGATCATGTTCATCCCCATCACGCTGGCCGGTTTCGGTGCCTCTGAAGACTCCACAAGTTTCTTCCGCACCTTCGGCGACATCAACGGATTCTGGTACAACTTCGTTTACTTCATCCTCATCGTAGCGTTCACATACTTCTACACCGCCATCACCGTGCGTCCCACGCAGATGGCCGAGGATATGAAACGCAACAACGGTTTCATCCCCGGCGTAAAACCCGGCAAGAAAACCGCCGAGTACCTTGACTCCATAATGTCGCGCATCACACTGCCCGGCTCGATCTTCCTCGGCATTGTCGCCATCATGCCCGCGTTCGCGCGCCTGTGCGGCATCAGCCAGAACTTCGCCCAGTTCTTCGGCGGCACATCGCTGCTGATCATGGTGGGTGTGGTTCTCGACACGCTCCAGCAGATTGAGTCGCACCTGATGATGCACCACTATGACGGTCTGATGAAAGACGGCAAGATCAAGGGCCGCACCACCGGTTCGGCTTACTGATCTGGCCGCCGCGACAAGATTCCCCGATAAAAATCAATCCTAAGCATGATTTATCTCAAGACACCCGAAGAGCTCGAACTGATGCGTGTGGCCGCCGACCTGGCCTCGCGTACGCTCGGCGAAGTCGCCAAGGCCGTGGCTCCGGGTGTGACGACCCACCGCCTCGACACCATTGCCAGGGAGTATATCCTTGACAATGGCGGTCGGCCGGCGTGTCTGGGTTACGGCGGATTCCCCGGCACCTGCTGCATCGAGGTCAACGACGTCGTGGTCCACGGTTTCCCCTCGAACTACACTCTGCGCGAGGGCGACATCGTGGGTGTCGATCTCGTGGCCGAGATCAACGGTTTCAACGGCGACATGTGCTACACCTTCCCCGTCGGCGAGGTCGACGAGAAAGTGATGGCGCTCTGCCGCGTATGCAAGGAGTCGCTCTACAAAGGCATCGAGGCCTGCCGCGAAGGCAAGCGCATCGGCGACATCGCCTCGGCCGTGCAGACCTATGCCGAGCACCACGGTTATTCGGTGGTGCGCGAGATGTGCGGACACGGCATCGGCCGCAAGATGCACGAAGACCCCGAAGTGCCCAACTACGGGCGCCGCGGCACCGGCCCGCTGATCAAGAACGGCATGTGCATCTGCATCGAGCCGATGATCAACCTCGGCAGCCGCAACATCGTCATCGACCGCGACGGCTGGACCACCCGCACCCGTGACCGCAAGCCCTCGGCCCACTACGAGCACACCATTTGCATCCACGACGGCGAGACCGAGGTGCTCACCACCTTCGAGCCCGTACGCGAGGCCCTTGGCGACCGCTTTATCTGAGAATCAGAACCGCAACAGACATCAAACCACTTAACCAGACCGCATGGCAAAACAGTCAGCTATCGAACAGGACGGCGTGATCCTCGAGGCACTCTCGAACGCCATGTTCCGCGTGGAACTCGAGAACGGCCACGAAATCACCGCCCACATCTCCGGGAAAATGCGCATGCATTACATCAAGATTCTCCCCGGCGACCGTGTGCGCGTCGAGATGTCGCCCTATGACCTTTCGAAAGGGCGCATATCGTTCCGTTACAAATAACGATACAACTACAATATCCCAAATAATCCACAAAAGAGATGAAAGTACGCGCATCGATCAAAAAGCGCTCTGCCGACGACAAAATCGTACGCCGCAAGGGCCGTCTTTATGTGATCAACAAAAAGAATCCCAAAAACAAACAGCGTCAAGGATAATACCGCTTGCGGCGCCCCACGCGGCTTAACAGGATATTAAGCCTCGCCGGACGGCGCCACTCCCTCCCGCCCGCCCCGGCGACGGAACTAATGAAGCCACGCGGCCGGGCCCGCACAGCGAGCGAGCCGCCGGGCACACTGACACCCCCGGCTCACAATTATTTTTGCGACTTAATAGAAAACCATCAAATTTTTATGGCAGTAAGAATCGTGGGAGTTGACCTCCCCCAGAACAAACGAGGCGAAATCGCCTTGACCTACATCTACGGCATCGGCCGTTCAGCCTCCAAGACCATCCTGGAAAAGGCAGGCGTTGATGTAAACATCAAAGTAAAGGACTGGACCGACGACCAGGCCGCCAAAGTACGTGAGGTAATCCAGGCCGACTACAAGGTCGAGGGTGACCTGCGCGCCGAGACCCAGCTCCACATCAAGCGACTGATGGATATCGGCTGCTACCGCGGCATCCGTCACCGCAACGGTCTGCCCGTGCGCGGTCAGTCGACCAAGAACAACGCCCGCACCCGCAAGGGCCGCAAGAAAACCGTTGCTAACAAGAAAAAAGCCACTAAATAATAACGCCAACGCCAGCGCCCCGGTCTCTCCGCAAATCTTCATCCGGGGCCACGTAACCACAACACAACAGACATGGCAAAAAAAACAGTCGCAGCTAAAAAGAGAAACGTCAAGGTTGATGCCGCCGGCCAGCTTCACGTTCACTCGTCATTCAATAACATCATCGTGTGCTTAGCCAACAGCGAAGGACAGGTGATTTCATGGTCTTCGGCCGGTAAGATGGGTTTCCGCGGTTCTAAGAAGAACACCCCCTACGCCGCCCAGATGGCCGCCCAGGATTGCGGCAAGGTCGCTTACGACCTCGGCCTGCGCAAAGTAAAGGCATACGTGAAAGGTCCCGGCAACGGCCGCGAGTCAGCCATCCGCACCGTTCACGGCATGGGCATCGAAGTCACCGAAATCATCGACGTTACACCGCTGCCCCACAACGGCTGCCGTCCTCCGAAACGTCGTCGCGTCTGATCGGGCCGGGGCATCCGGCGCACGGCACCTGTGCCGGCGCGGTCACGCAGCCCCCGATTCCGTCAGACCACAGTTAATCCTTCACTAAACATAAAACTCAGTCGCGGCCGCCGCCGCAGTCCTCACGGGCACACGGCAGGCACACACCGCCGCGGCACATAAAGAGAAAACCCACAATGGCAAGATACACAGGTCCCAAGACCAAAATCGCACGCAAATTCGGGGAACCCATCTTTGGCGAAGACAAAATCCTGAGCCGCCGCAACTTCCCCCCCGGCCAGCACGGTCAGAACCGTCGCCGCAAAACTTCGGAGTACGGCACACAGCTCCGTGAGAAACAGAAGGCCAAATATACATACGGCGTTCTCGAGCGCCAGTTCCGCAACCTCTTCAAGAAGGCTTCGGCCATGAAGGGCATCACCGGCGAGATTCTGCTCCAGCTCCTTGAGAGCCGTCTCGACAACATGGTTTACCGTCTGGGCATCGCCCCCACACGTGCCGCCGCCCGTCAGCTCGTGCTCCACAAGCACGTGACCGTAAACGGCAAAGTGGTCAACATCCCCTCTTACTCGGTACAGCCCGGTGACATCGTTGCCGTGCGCGAGAAGTCGAAATCGCTCGAGGTCATCGCCGACAACCTGGCAGGTTTCAACCACGCCAAATATCCCTGGATCGAATGGGATGAGTCAGCCAAGGCCGGCAAGCTGCTCCATGTCCCCACCCGCGAGGACATCCCCGAGAACATCAAGGAGCAACTCATCGTCGAGCTCTACTCTAAGTAATCAATTTTAATCCAAAAGATCCATGGCTATTTTAGCTTTCCAGAAACCTGACAAGGTTGTGATGTTAGAGGCAAACAGCTTCTACGGCAAATTCGAGTTCAAGCCCTTGGAGCCCGGCTATGGTATCACTGTGGGCAACGCCCTGCGTCGCGTTCTGCTTTCGTCACTCGAAGGCTATGCAATCTCTGCTATCAAGATCGACGGCGTAAAGCACGAGTTCGATACCATTCCCGGAGTGAAGGAGGATGTTACAAACATCATCCTCAACCTCAAGAAGGTTGATCTGAAACAGATCACCGAGGACCATGACACCGAAAAAGCCGTCATCAACGTGTCAGGCAAGGAGGTGTTCAAGGCCGGTGATATTGGCAAGGCCCTTTCGGGCTTCGAGGTGCTCAACCCCGATGAAGTCATTTGTCATTTGGATCCTGAGGCAAGCTTCAATCTCGAAGTCACAATCAACAAGGGTCGCGGTTGGGTTCCCGCCGACGAGAACCAGCTCGAGATCACCGATATCCAGACTCTGGCCATCGACTCGATCTACACCCCGATCAAGAACGTGAAGTACGCTGTTGAAAACTTCCGCGTTGACCAGAAGACCGACTACGAGAAGCTCATTATTGAAATCACCACCAACGGCTCGATCCTTCCGCAGGACGCCCTCAAGGAGGCCGCCAAGATTCTGATCTACCACCTGATGCTCTTCTCTGACGAGAAGATCACCATCGAGACCACAGACACCGACGGCGCCGAGGAATTTGACGAGGAAGTGCTGCACATGCGTCAGCTCCTGAAGACCAAACTGGTCGACATGGACCTGTCGGTGCGCGCCCTCAACTGCCTCAAGAGCGCCGAGGTCGAGACTCTCGGCGAACTCGTGGTGTTCAATAAGACCGACCTCCTCAAATTCCGTAACTTCGGCAAGAAGTCGCTCACGGAACTCGACGACCTGCTCGCCAACCTGGGCCTGTCGTTCGGTATGGATATCTCAAAATACAAACTTGACAAAGAAGAACCACAACGATGAGACATAATAAAAGCTTCAACCACCTCTCGCGCAAGAAGGCCCATCGCGACGCCCTGCTCGCCAACATGACCGTCTCGCTGATTCAGCACAAGCGCATCTTCACCACTCTGGCCAAGGCCAAAGCACTGCGTGTATATGCCGAGCCGCTGATCAACCGCGCCAAGAACGACACCATGGCAAACCGCCGTCTGGTGTTCTCTTATCTCCAGAACAAATATGCCGTCACCGAGCTTTTCCGCGAGATCTCGCAGAAGATCGCCGACCGTCCCGGTGGCTACACCCGCATCCTCAAGACCGGCAACCGTCTCGGCGACAACGCCCAGACATGCTTCATCGAGCTCGTTGACTATAACGAGAACATGCTCAAGGATAAGAAAGAGGCCAAGAAGACCCGCCGCACACGCCGCGGTGCCAAGGCCGCTCCCAAGGCTGAGGCCGAGGCTCCCAAAGCAGAAGAGGCTCCCAAGGCCGACGAGGCAGCAGCTGAATAATCCGCACGGCTGAACCCCGGTGCCGTGCCCGATGGCCGCGCTCAGGGTGTATGCCGATAAAACCGGCGGTGTGTCAACAAACGCTGACACACCGCCGTTTTCATTTACGATATGATGAATCCTGAACACGAGGCGCTCGCACAGGGGAAACCCCGGCTTTTCGAGCGCACATATTTCCTTACTCCGGCCGAGTGTAACCCCCAGCAGCGCATGCCCCTGACGCTGCTCATAAACCGCATCATAGAGGTAGCAACCCTGCATGCAAACGAGCTGGGAATCGGCTACGACGACTTGGTGGGCTATAACCAGACCTGGGTGCTGTCGCGCGTGGCCGTGGAGATGACGCGCTATCCCGGCGTGAACGAGACATACCGTGTCGAGACCTGGGTGGCCACGGTGAACCGCCTGTTCTCTGAGCGCGACTTCTGTTTCTATGACGCCGACGGTAACATCCTCGGGTGGGCGCGCACCGTGTGGGCCGTGCTCGATACGGTGACACGTGGCGCCGGCGACATCTCGCGCATGGCCTGGATCGAGGCCGTGGCACTGCCCGACCGGTGTCCCGTGCCGAAGGCGGGGCGCCTGCGTCCGCTTGCCGAATATGTTTCGGCGCCATACAGGTTTACCTACTGCGACATCGACTTCAACCGGCATGTGAACTCGTCGCGCTACATCGAGCTGCTGCTCAATCAGTGGTCGCTCGACTTTCACGACCGCAACCGCCTCACGCGGTTCGAGATCGCATATCTGCACGAGGCGTATTATGACGAGCCGGTCGACGTGCGCCTCTCGCAGTCGCCCGACTCGGCCGGCGGCATACAGCAGGGCCCGACTTACGCCGAACTTGTCAACGGTGACAGGGCGCTTTGCCGGGCCGCGCTTACGTTCTCGCCTCGCTGAGCGGGGTCAGCCTATCGCTATCAGGGCCGCGCCGAAAATCAGGAACCCTATGATGGCCGTGATGATAACGAGCAGTGAGATAATCAGGCCGGCCACGGCAAAACCGCGCGGAGCCTTGAAGATGCCTATCAGCGAGAATACCAGGCCGAGTACCCAGAGAATGATGTCGAGCACCGGCACCCAGCAGAATATGAGCGCGCAGAGCGATAGGATGAATCCGGCCATGCCGAGGCCGTTCGAGCGCGGACGCTCGTAATAGATCTGCTGGGTGTACTGCGTGTACTGGGGCTGCTGCTGATAGCCGTGCTGATACCCCTGCTGGTATCCCTGCTGATACTGCTGCTGCCCCTGCTGATATTGCTGCTGCCCCTGCTGATATTGCTGTTGCTGTGGCTGCTGATACTGTTGTCCCTGTTGTTGCTGCTGTCCCTGCGGGTTGTAGCCTCCGGGATTATACTGGTTGTTGTCCATAATATGTAGCTTTTGCGGATTAATTTATTCTACGGGTAGGGTCGGGCAGCGCGGCTGTCAGGCCGCGTGCCGGTCGGTTTCGTGCGCGCCCATGCGGCGGGTCTTGCGCTTGTCGGCGGCGATGAGGATAGCGGTCACGATGCCCAGCGCCACCAGCAGTATGGTCTGCACGCCGATGAGCAGGTTGCCGAAAGCCGCTGCGTTGACCTGGAAGGTCTCGCGGGCGCCGGCCGTGGCCAGCATCGCCGCCGGGGCGAAGATGCGCAGGGCGAATATCATGGTAATCTGGTATGGGCCGATGCCGCCGTTTGAGGGTACCCCCATCGAGATGCTTGTCAGCACCAGGCACACCAGCACCGCCGTGGCTCCGTGCATGCCGATGATTTCGCGCGTGAAAGGGAAGGCGAAAAATGCCACATAGAGCTGCATGTAATAGCACCCCCATATCAGGGCCGTCAGTAACAGCCAGCGCCCCTTGTGGTTCATCGACACTATCGAGGCGAAACCGCCCCAGAACCCTTTTATGAACTGACGTATCTTTCGGGTCAGCGGGTTGCGCACATACTTGAAAAAAATCCATGTCGCGCCGACTGCCGCCACGATTCCGGCCCACAGCCAGGGTGACGAGGCCAGATCGGCCAGCCGCCGGTAGGCGTCGGGATAGGTGCGCACGAAATCGGCAATCGGGCCGTATGCTATAAGCAGTGTGGCCGCCGAGAGCAGCATCACCGTCAGCGTGTCGGCAAGCCGGTCGGCCACCATCGACCCGAACACCTCCGAGAAACCGGCGCGCTGGCGGTAGGCTATGTAGCCCGACCGCCACACCTCGCCCAGGCGCGGAAACAGCAGGTTCACCGCGTAAGTGCCGAAGATGCTGTAGCATAGTATGTGCAGCGGCGCGCGCACGCCTATTGCCCTGAGCTGTATGCCCCAGCGCATGGCCCTGAACACCATGGCCGCCACGCCCAGCGCAAGGTTCAGCGCTATGAAACGGAAGTCGCATTGCGAGCGCACCACCTCGACCACCTCCGCCGGGTCGATGTCTTTGAAAAGTATCCAGCACAGACCCACGCTCACGGCAAACGGTATCACGATCTTCAGCACCTTGGTCAGCAGGCCGTGTCTGCGGTCATTCCCGGCCTCGGGGGCATGCGGCAGCGCGGCGCCGTCGGCCGCATGGGCGCCGGTGCCGGGAGCGCCCGTGGCACCGGGCGCGTCATGTGTGTCTGGCTTGACGAGGGTCATGGCACAAAGGTTACTTTCACGCAAAGATACGCACAAAAGCGCTTGAAACCAAAACGACAGGGCAAAAAACCGCCCCGCAACGCAACGGAATCTCTGATTCTGTGTGAGATTTTGGTCGTTGATTGGCAGAAAAGTCGTTTTTGTTCCGAAACTGCGGCAAAATCCTGGAATATTTCGCTAATTTTGCCGTGATAAATTACAGCGCGAATCATGAAGAAAACAGAAAAGCCGCAGATTGTGGGCATCGAGGAGATTTCAATGGATATCGCCTCGATGCAGCCCATCAAGTCGCTGTCGCAGGATTACAGCCATCTGGCCGAAGACTATATCGTGTCGCACATAACATCGAAGAGCCCCCATCTGTCGGGCGACATCGTGAGGCGTTTCGACGGCATGACCATAATCATTCTGGTCAAGGGGCACATCAAGCTCACCGTAAACCTCGAGGAGGTGCATATAAAGCCATGCTCGATAGCCTTCATCACCCCCGATACCTATTTCTCGCCGGGCATCGTGTCGGGGCAGGAGGTCGAGGCCTACCTGCTGTTCATGTCAAACAAGTTTATCCGCGATGTCAACATCGACCTCAACGCCATAAACTCTAACCTCTTCACCACGCGCAAGACCGTGCTGCGCCTGCGTCCCGAGCGCGTGCAGCTGCTCATCAAATATTTCGACCTGCTGCACATCACCGCCAACGAAGAGAACAGCTACACCCGGCTCACGGCCCGCGCCCTTGTCACCGCTGCCGGCTACCAGGTCATGGCCTTCGGCGAGGAGGCCGCCCAGAAAGATATCCTGGGGCAGCCGCGGTCGCGCCGCACCACCTACGTACGCACCTTCCTCACGCTCGTGCGCAACCATTACCGCAAGGAGCGCGCCATCGGTTTCTACGCCGACAAGATGTTCATCTCGCCCAAATACCTCTCGATGATCATCAAGGAGGCCACCGGCAAGTCGGCCGCCGAGTGGATCGACCAGTATGTGATTCAGGAAGCCAAGAACCTGCTGCGCTATTCGGGCAAGAACGTGCAGCAGATCGCCTACGAGCTCAATTTCACCAACCAGTCGTCGTTCGGCAAATACTTCAAGCACCTGGTCGGCATGTCGCCCACCCGGTTCCAGAATACCTGACCGGCGTAGGCTCCGGCGCTTTCCCCGTTCGTGCCCGGTGCCGTGCGTGGTGTTAACACGGCCCGGGGGCGTTGGTAATTTGTTTTTTTTGCGTAACTTTGCCTGAAAATTACAGGTATTATGAGCAACTCACGGATTTCTCGGAGAATACAGTCGCTTGCAGCCTCTGCTACATTGGCTATGTCGCAGAAGAGCAGCGAGTTGCGCGCCAGTGGCGTGGATGTGATAAATCTCTCGGTCGGCGAGCCCGATTTCGCTACCCCCGACAATATCAAGGAGGCGGCCAAGCGTGCCATCGACGAGAACTACACCCACTACTCGCCCGTGCCGGGCTATATGTCGCTCCGCAAGGCCATAGCCGACTCCCTGGCCCGTGAGCTCAATGTGGTCTACGACCCGGCGCAGATTGTGGTCAGCGGCGGAGCCAAGCAGTCGCTCAGCAATGCCGTGCTCTCGCTCGTGAACGAGGGTGACGAGGTGGTGATTCCCATGCCCGCATGGGTCAGCTATGTCGAGATGGTCAAGCTCGCCGGCGGCACCACAGTTGCCGTCGAGGCCGGCATAGACCAGGATTTCAAGATCACCCCCGCACAGCTCGAAAGCGCCATCACCGGGCGCACCTCGCTGGTGATGCTCTGCTCGCCGTCAAACCCCTCGGGCGCCGTCTACAGCCGCGAGGAACTGCGCGGGCTGGTCGACGTGCTCGTGCGTCATCCGCGCGTGTCGGTCATCTCCGACGAGATCTACCGTCACATCAATTACGTCGGCGGATGCGCCTCGCTCACCGAATTCCCCGAGATTGCCGACCGCCTGGTGCTGGTCAACGGCGTTTCAAAGGCTTACGCCATGACCGGCTGGCGCATCGGTTTCGCCGCCGCTCCGCTTGAGATCGCCAAGGCGATGTCGAAACTCCAGGGACAGACCACCTCGGGCTGTTCGTCGATAGCCCAGAAAGCCGCCGAAGAGGCCTATAACGGCCCGCAGGAATCTGTCGAGACAATGCGCCGCGCCTTTGAGCGCCGCCGCGACCTGGTGGTCGATCTCGCCGGCCAGATTCCCGGCCTGAAGTTCAATGTGCCGCAGGGCGCGTTCTACCTCTTCCCCGAGGTGAAGGCCTTCCTGGGCAAGAGCTACCGCATCGAGGGCGACACCGTGGCCGAAGGCACCGTCACCACCGACTCTGACCTGGCCATGTACCTGCTCGAATACGCCCATGTGGCTACCGTGGCAGGCTCGGCGTTCGGTCTGCCCGGCTATATCCGCCTCAGCTACGCCGCCTCTGACGAGCAGCTCGCCGAGGCAATGGAGCGCATCCGCGTAGCCCTGGCGCGCCTGGCCTGACCGCGTAGAAACACAACAATAAGCATATAATCAAGCATATCACCGCCATCTTACAATGGACTTTATAGAAGAACTTACCTGGCGCGGCATGATACACCAGCTAATGCCGGGCACCGAAGATAAACTCCGCGAGGGGATGACAGCCGCTTACCTCGGCATCGACCCCACCGCCGACTCACTCCATATCGGCCACCTCGTGGGCGTCATGATTCTCAAGCACTTCCAGCGCTGCGGCCACAAGCCCATCGCACTCATCGGCGGCGCCACCGGCATGATCGGCGACCCCTCGATGAAGAGCCAGGAGCGCAAGCTCCTCGACGTGGAGACCCTGCGCCACAACCAGGAGGCCATACGTCACCAGCTCGAGAAGTTCCTCGACTTCGACTCGGCCGCGCCCAACGCCGCCGAACTGGTCAACAACTACGACTGGATGAAAGACTACACTTTCCTCGACTTCATCCGCGACATCGGCAAGTGCATCACCGTAAACTACATGATGGCCAAGGAGTCGGTGAAGAAACGCCTCTCGGGCGAGGCAGGGCAGGGGATGTCGTTCACCGAATTCTCGTACCAGCTGCTGCAGGGCTACGACTACCTGTGGCTCTACCGCAACCGCAACTGCCGCCTTCAGCTCGGCGGTTCTGACCAGTGGGGCAACATCACCACCGGCACCGAGCTTATCCGCCGCCTCGAAGGAGCCGACGACGCTTTTGCGCTCACCTGTCCGCTCATCACAAAGGCCGACGGCAAGAAATTCGGCAAGACCGAGAACGGCAACGTGTGGCTCGACCCCGCGCGCACATCCCCCTACCAGTTCTATCAGTTCTGGCTCAATGTCTCTGACGACGACGCCGAGAAATACATAAAGATCTTCACCGTGCTGTCGCGCGAGGAGATCGAGGCCCTCGTCGAGCAGCAGAAACAGGATCCCGGCCTGCGCCCCCTGCAGAAACGCTTGGCCCAGGAGATCACCACAATGGTGCACTCCGCCGAAGATTACCAGGCCGCCGTAGAGGCATCACAGATCCTCTTCAGCAACAAGGCCGCCGAGACCCTGCGTAAGATCGACGAGCGCACCCTGCTCGACGTCTTCGCCGGTGTGCCGCAGTTCGAGATCAGCCGCGCCGACCTTGAGGCCGGGCTCCCCCTGGCCGACCTGCTCACCGACCGCGCCCCCGTGTTCCCCTCGAAAGGCGAACTGCGCAAGCTCGCCCAGGGCGGCGGTTTCTCCATCAACAAGGATAAAGTCACCGACGCCTACACCCCTTCGTCGGCCGACATGCTCCTCAACGGCAAGTATATACTTGTGCAGAAAGGGAAAAAGAACTACTTCCTCTTGAAAATCAGCGACTGACACACCGCCGGCCGGATCTGACACTTGCGTAGCAACAGTCTTTACATATTGCTCATCTTCGCTGCCAGCCTCGTTGCGGGAAACCTTTTCTCACGCGACGGGGCCGCCGCGTCATACGGTGTGAACTTCGCCGACTCCATCAGCCGTTTCGCCGACACCGAGGAACTCCCCCCCATCCTTGATCGCGACGAGGCCCGCGACCGTGCCCGTCGCGCCCGCCACGCCGCCGAGGCCGCCCGCCGCGACCAGATTCACGATGGCCTCACCGACACCGACTCGCTTAACACCGTGGTCTCGGTGCGCCCCCCCGAAACCGCCCCCGCAGATACCGCCGGCGAGGCCTCAGCCACCGCCACCGTTTCCACACCCACCTCCGTTTCAGCTGGCGCCCCCGGCGTTTCAGCCACCCAGACTGTGGCGCCTGACGAAGTCGGCGCTCCCCTCGATACCCTGCATGCCCCCTCCGATACCGTGCCCGCCACCCTTGCCACCCAAGGTGCCCCGGTCCCGGTTTCGGCCCTCCCCGCCGCCCCGTCGCCTATCCGCCGCGAGAAAGTTGACCTCGACAACCAGGTCACATTCTCATGCACCGACTCGATGGTGATGATAGGGCGCCGCATGACCTACATGTACGGCGACGGCAAGGTCGACTACGGCGACCTGAAACTGCAGGCCGCCGACATCGCACTCGATCTCGAGAACTCAGAGGTCGAGGCCGCCGGCGTGCTCGACTCGGTGGGCGACCTGCAGGGGCGTCCCATCTTCCAGCAGGGTGGCTCTGAGTACGAGTCGGAGACGATGCGCTACAACTTCAAGTCGAAACGCGGCTACATCACCAACGTGGCCACACAGCAGGGCGAAGGTTACCTTACCGGCGGCACCACCAAAAAGACCGAGGGCGACGACTACTACATCGAGAACGGCCGCTACTCGACCTGCGACGACCACGAGCATCCGCACTTCTACCTGCAGCTCACACGCGCCAAGGTGCGCCCCAAGAAGAACATCGTAACCGGCCCCGCATATATGGTGCTGGCTGGCCTCCCCCTGCCCATTGCCGTGCCGTTCGGCTACTTCCCGTTCAGCGACAAATATGCCTCGGGTATAATCGTGCCCACCTTCGGCGACGACTACAACCGCGGTTTCTACCTCTCTGACGGCGGCTACTACTTCGCCATAAACGATTATGTTGACCTTGCCCTCACCGGCGAGATCTACACCAAGGGCTCGTGGGGTCTCTCGGCGCAGTCTACCTACAACAAGCGCTACAAGTTCTCGGGCAACTTCAACATCAACTACCTCAAGTCGATCTACGGCGAGAAGGGTGATCCCGACTACTCCTCGTCGACCAACTTCCAGGTGGTCTGGAGCCACAGCCAGGACTCTAAGGCCAACCCCAACATGAGCCTTTCGGCCTCGGTGAACTTCACCACCTCGGGATACTCGCGCAACAACGTCAATTCATATTACTCGTCGGCTTTCACCGAGAACACCAAGTCGTCGACGGTCAACCTCACTTACCGTTTCCCGCAGTCGAAGTGGTCGCTGTCTACGTCGCTCAACATCACCCAGCGCACGCAGGACTCCACGCTGGCCGTCTCGTTCCCCAACCTCACGGTCACCATGTCGCAGACCTACCCGTTCAAGCGCAAGCATCCGGTGGGCGCCGAGCGCTGGTACGAGAAGATACGCCTCTCGTATTCGGGCCAGCTGCAGAACTCGCTTACCGCGAAACAGGACGAGTTTTTCAAGAAATCGCTCATCAAGGACTGGCGCAACGGCATGAAACACTATGTGCCCATTTCGGCCACGTTCTCGGTGTTCAAATATATAAACCTCACCCCGTCGATCAACCTGACCGACCGCATGTACACCCAGAAGGTGCGTCGCCAGTGGGATCCCGCCGCCTCGGCCGAGGTCTGCGACACCACCATC
>ERZ1673743.1793-NODE-1793-length-21280-cov-16.717786_pt1 | contig 21280 bp, 20 predicted proteins | sample MGYA00580197_ERZ1673743 | MGnify/ENA primary metagenome ERZ1673743 (study PRJEB41218, sample SAMN15661795) | gut metagenome | host: Homo sapiens | place: Canada: London | collected 2015-08-20/2019-03-30 | study: EMG produced TPA metagenomics assembly of... | reverse complement strand
CCGGCCAGCGCCTCGTCGATGGCGTTGTCCACGATCTCATAGACCAGATGGTGCAGGCCGCGCTCGCCGGTCGAGCCGATATACATGCCCGGGCGCTTGCGCACCGCTTCCAGGCCTTTCAGGACCTGGATCTCACTGGCGTTATACTCGTGGTCCGTGGCGGTTTCCACGTTGGTGCTGGTGATAATTTCCTCTGCCATTTCCTTTCTCCCTTTTGTTTCAGATTTTTCAAACCAAACTGAAAACGCAGGAGCATCCGCTCCGCGTGTTGATAACTATTTGTATAATCATTTTTTTGCCCGGATGGCTTCCACGCCCTCGGGCAGGGGCCGTTCCGCACGCCGTTTCAGCGCGGCGGGGGACAGCTCCGAAAGATAGACCGTGTCCACCGGGGCATCGGCCAGCACATAGCTCTGGGGCAGCTCATCCGAGAGGCTGACCACCGCCCCATGCTTCTGGGCGTAATTGAGGAACTCCCGCCCCCGGGGAGAGATGGTGGTCGTCTCCAGATTGAAGATGCCGATGACGTCCCGGTCGTTCAGGACATAATCCCGCCCCAGATGAAGATACATACAAGCCTCTTTTCTGATGCGCCCTCTCAGGCGCTGACGCACGAGCCAGATCTTATGCCTTGCTCAGGACACCGCCGTTCATCCGGTAGACCTCGCCGTCCGTTTTGAGGAACGCGGTGTCGTCGCAACTGGTAACGAATGTCTGCTTTTCCCGCATCCGGGTCAGCAGATATTGCTTGCGGCCATCGTCCAGCTCACTGAGCACATCGTCCAGCAGCAGCACCGGGTGTTCCCCGGTAATGGACGCAGCCGCTGCCGCTTCCGCCATTTTCAGGCTCAGGACGACGCTCCGCTGCTGTCCCTGGCTGGCAAACACTCTGGCGGGCTGGCCATCCAGCAGCAGCTCCAGATCTTCCCGGTGGGGGCCGCAAAGGCTCTGCCCGGCCCGGAGCTCTTCGGCCTGGCGGGCTTTGAGCAGGGCCGCCAGGCCGCCCGGCTCAAACTGAGCCGCATACCGCAGGGTGAGCCGTTCGGCTCCCCGGGAAAGCTCCTCATAATTGGCGCAGGCCAGCGGAGCCAGCTTTGCAAGGTACGCCCGCCGCCGCTGCTGGATGGCCTCGCCCTGGAGGGCAAGTTCATTGTTCAGCACTTCCAGTAGGGCTGCTTTTTCCGCATAGGGGCGCTCCGGCGCAGTCGAAGAGCGGCGCAGCAGCGCGTTTTTCTGCTGCAAGGCCCGGACATAGCGGCGGTAGATGGTCAGGTAGCCGGGGTAAAGCTGGCAGAGGGCAGCGTCCAGAAATTTTCGCCGCCCCTCCGGCGCGCCCTTGACCAGGCTCAGATGCCCGGGGTCAAAGACGACAGCCGGAAAACTGCCTGCCAGGCTTGCGGCCCGCTTGGGCGGTGCCCCGTTTACCGAGGCTGTCCGGCCCGGGCGTGGGGAATCCGGTGTGCCGATGGTCAGGCGGACACGGGTCGGGTCATCCGGCTCCTGTTCGTCTTTTTGTGCACGCTGGGTGGACGCTTCCAGTACCGCGAACGGTTCGCCCCGGCGCACCAGCTCGGCATCCTTGCCGCCCCGGAAGCTCTTGCCGCCGGTGAGCAGCCAGATGGCCTCCAGCAGGTTCGTTTTCCCCTGGCCGTTGTTGCCGCAGAGGACTGTCAGCTCCCGGCCGGGGGTAAGGCTGGCGGAAGCGATGTTCCGGTAATTCTGGACTTCAAGTGAGAGCAGACGCATTTACTGCCCCTGCCCGACTTCGATACTCTGGCCATCCAGCTCCACCACATCGCCCGCGCGGCATTTTTTGCCCCGCATGGTGCAGACTTCGCCGTTGACTTTGACGGCCCCGCCCTGCACCAGCTCTTTGGCCTCGCCGCCCGTCTCGCACAGGCCGGCGTATTTCAGCAGGGCGTCCAGCTTGATAAATTCCGTATGGATGAGAATTTTCTGCATAATATTGCCTCTTAATCGTTCTTGAAGCGGACGGGCAGGACCAGGTACAGGAAGTCATTGCCCTCAGCAGGCAGGACCTTGACCGGGCTCAGGGGGCCGCTGATCTCCATTTTGACCTGCTCGGTCCGGGCGTTGCGGAGCGCGTCCAGCAGGTAACGGTTATTGAAGCCGATCTCCACCTCTTCGCCCTCGCACTCGGCGCGGAACTCATCGACGACGCGGCCCAGGTTGGTCTGGCAGCGGACGACGACTTTCCCATTTGTAAAACTGATGCGGAGGGGATTTTTTAAACGCTCTGTAATAATCAGAGAGGCGCGCTCGATGGTCTCGATGAACTCTTTTGTGTCCAAAGTCACCCGTGTCCGGCTGCCGGAGGGGATGACATTGTGGTAGTTGAGGAACTCGCCCTCGATCAGGCGGCTCATGATGGTGTAACCGGCAGTCATGAAGACGACATAGCGGCGGTTGGCGCAGATGTGCACCAGCTCCTCGTCGTCGTTGGGCAGCAGGTGGGCCACTTCGGTCATGGTTTTGCTGGGCACGATGATCCGGATGTCCTTGACGGCAGTGACCGGCCGCTCGACGATGGCCAGGCGGTAGCCGTCCAGGGCCACGACGGTCAGTTTGTCGGGCTCGATCTCAAACAGCTCGCCGGTATGGGCCGGTTTTTTCTCGTCCTGGCTGACGGCATACAGGGTGCGGTCGATCATGTCCCGCAGCACGCCGGTGGGGATGGTCAGGGTCTCCTCGGCGCCGGTATTGGGAAGCTCGGGGAAGTCGGTTGCGGCCATGGACTGGATCTCAAACTGGGCAACACCACTCTGGATCGTGGTTTTTCCGTTGTCAGCGGACTGAATGGTGATCTGGCCGGCAGGCATCCGGCTGATCATGCTGCTGAGCAGCTTTGCGTTCAGCACGATCTCACCGGGCTCTTTGACGTTCGCTTCAATGGTGGTCACGATGCCCATTTCGAGGTCGTAGCCGGTCAGAGTCAGCTGGAACCCCTCGGCTTTGAGTAAAATGCCCTCCAGTACGGGAATGGTAGAGCGCAGGGTGACTGCTTTGGAAACGCCGTCAATGGCCGCGCTCAGGAGGGTCTTGTCGCAGATGATGTTCAACTTGGTTTCTCTCCTTTTTTTCGGATGGTATCGGAGAAAGCTGTCCCAAATGCGGTGGACATTTTCTCTCGATCTATATTGAACTTGTTGTAGTAACCGTAGTAGGGAGTGGGGAACTTGTGGAAAACTCCGGAATGTCTTGGCGGGATGCCGGGGTTTCGGTTTCCACGGGTTTGTGAATCGGGTGTGAAAGAAATGTTGAAATGGGGAAGCCGCGGGTTCTTTCCACTTCCCCTGTGGAATCTGAACGTTGAATGTTGAAAACTCCGTGGAAAGAGTGGAAAGATTCGGCCCAAAACCACTATATCTTGTTCTGTTTTGCACCAATTGTGCGTAAAACTCCCCATATTTTGGGTTTGATCCCCTTTAAAAGTCGGACTTTTCAGCCCGTGCGGGTGTCAGGCCTTGACGTTTTTGATGATGTCGCTGACCGTCTCCCGCAGATGCTGGTCGTTCTTCATGTCCCGCTCCATGGTCTTGAGGGAGTAGACGATGGTGGAATGATCGCGGCCCGAGAACTCCCGGCCGATCTCCTCCATGCTCATCCCGGTGACTTCGCGCAGGATGTAGATGGCCACGCGGCGGGCGGAGGCCACGTTGGCGTTCCGCTTGGTGCCCCGGATGTCGGCAGGGGAGACGTTGAACGTGCGGGAAACCTCGCCTACGATCTTCTCGATGGTGACGGGCACGGGCTGGGTCTCGTTGAGGATGTCCTTGATGGCGTTCTGTGCCACGCTGATGACGGGCTGGATGCCCTCCAGCATGTAGTAGGCGTTGAGCTTTTTGACAGCGCCCTCCAGCTGGCGGATGTTGTTTTTCAGGTGGTTGGCGATGAACTCGGCCACGTCCTCGGGCAGATCCAGGTGGAGCAGCTCGGCCTTGCGCTTGACGATGGCCACGCGGGTCTCGAAATCAGGCGGCTGGACATCGGCGGTCAGGCCCCACTCAAAGCGGGTGCGCAGGCGCTCTTCCAGGCTCTTGATCTCCTTGGCCGGGCGATCGGAAGCAATGACGATCTGCTTGTGGGCGTCGTGCAGGGAGTTGAAGGTGTGGAAGAACTCTTCCTGGGTGGACTCCTTGCCGGCGATGAACTGGATATCGTCCACCAGCAGCAGGTCGGCCACGCGGTACTTCATCCGGAAGTCCTCGGTGCTGCCGGCGCGGATGGCGGCGATCAGCTCGTTGGTGAACTGCTCGCAGGTGACGTACATGATGACAAAATCGGGGTGGGTGCGCTTGATCTCGGTCTGGATGGCCGTCAGCAGATGGGTCTTGCCCAGGCCGGAGCCGCCGTAGATGAACAGCGGGTTATAGGCCCCGGAGGGGTTGGCGGCAACCGCCTGCGCCGCAGCAAACGCAAACTGGTTGGAGGGGCCTTTGATGAAGTTTTCAAACGTGAACTCATAGTTGCCCTGGGGGGAGGCGGGGTTGGCCTCGTACTGCTGGGCAAGCACCACCTCGTGGGGCGGGGTGCTGGGCACCACCAGCGTGATGTCCACATCAAAGCCCAGCACGGTCTTAAAGGCTTCCTTGAGCAGGCCAAGGTAGCGGTCCGTGACGATCTTGCAGATAAAATCGTTCCGCACCGAAAGGGTGATGTGGCTCGAGTCCTCAAAGCTGATGGGCTCGAGGCCGTCGATATAGAGATTATAAGTCGGCTCGGCCATCTGCGTTTTGCAATAGGCCTGGGCGGCTTCTAAAACGTCCTTGAAAGAATCCATAAAACATCCACTCCATTGAAGTTTTCAACAATGCTGCTGATACCAGGTTAGTATACCACAAAAATCTCCCTGCGTCTATATTACTATAAGGTAATTTATAATACATAAGAAAAGACGCATCTGCGCCTTTGTGTGGCCCTTGTGGGAGTACACGAAAAAGAGCACAAGATGTTGTGGATGAAAAGTTTTCCACGGGAAGCGGGTGAAAAAGTTGAAAGATTTTTCACAGCCGTTTTTCAAAAAAGTTTGCAGGAAAGAGAAAAAAATGCTTGACAGAATGGGATAGTGTGCGATATACTGTTGAATTGCAAGCCTGTCCCCATTTGGGACTCACAGAATGACCCCAATCAGGGGACGAGTTTTTACGGAGGATACAAAACCATGAAGAGAACTTTTCAGCCCAAGAAGCGTCAGCGCAAGGAAGTTCATGGCTTTCTGACCCGCATGAGCACCAAGAACGGCCGCAAGGTCATCAATGCTCGTCGTGCAAAGGGCCGCAAGAGCCTGACTGTCTGATCTGAGCCCGCGTGGCAATGGGTCAGCGCAGAACTGAACATGCGCAAAAGACCGCTGATATGGAATTGGCGGTCTTCTTTTTTATCCAATTGTGCGTTTTAACTAAAAAGTTTCGCAAGAATTGTACCAGAAAAACGCCCGGACAGACTTTCCTTGCGGGCGTTTTTTTGCTATACTGACAAATGAGCTTTGCCTTTGTGCAGGGCTTGTTTGATTCTCGAAGAGGGAGGCGCCAACAAATGCGCTATCGTCCCATCCGCCGCAACGCGGAGTTTGGCCGCGTGTATGCCCGCGGCAAGTCTTATGTCAACCCGGCGCTGGTGCTCTACGTCCTCAAAACACGGGGCAAAAAGACCCGCGTGGGCCTGACGGCCACCAAAAAGATCGGCCACGCCGTCCAGCGCAACCGCGCCCGCCGCGTGATGAAAGCCGCCATTGACGAGCATCTGGATTACAACATCGGCGGCTATGACCTCATCTTTGTGGCCCGGGGCATGACCCCCCGCCTCAAGAGCTGGCAGCTCTCCAGCGTGGTGGCCAAACTGTTTGCCCAGGCCGGCCTGCCGGATAAGGCAAAGCAGCCGGGTGCCAAGCCCCCTGCCACGGTCCCCCCGGCCCGCAGGCCGGAAAGCGAGTGAACCCGCTCTCGGCATGGTCCCGCCGTGCCCTGTGCGTGCCCATCCGCTGGTATCAGAAGTGGATCAGCCCGGGACTGGGGCACAACTGCCGCTTTACCCCCTCCTGCAGCCAGTATGCCATCGAGGCCATCCAGACCCACGGCTGCATCAAGGGGCTGCTGCTGGCCGCTGCCCGCATTGCCCGGTGCAACCCGCTGGGCCGCTGGGGCTACGACCCCGTGCCGGAGCCCGGCCGCTGGCGCAACCCGGCCCGGAAACTTTCTCCGGCCAGACTGTTTTCCACAAGACACGGAAAATAAGTGGAAAACAGACCTCTCCGTCACGCCTGCGGCGTGCCACCCGTTCCCCTTTCGGCACTTACGTGCCACCTCCCCCGGCCGGGGGAGACTTTCCGAACAGGGGAGGGGGAGCGGAAAGGCGATTCAAATTTGCTTCTTGTGACGCGCTGCGCTGTGGACAGGCGTCCTTCGATAAAAATAACCGCTCCGCGCCACAGACGGGGCAGAATGGACGAAGCTATGAACCCTTTATACATCCTCGGCGTGCCACTCGGTTATGTGATGGAGTGGATCTACAAGCTGATCCCCAACTACGGCTGGGACATCATCCTCTTCACCCTGCTCATCAACATCGTGAAGACCCCCCTCCAGCTCAACCAGCAGAAAAACACCGTCCGGATGTCGGCATTCCAGCCGATGATCGCGGACATCCAGAAAAAGTACAAGGATAAGCCCGAAAAGCAGAATGAAGAGATCATGAAGCTGCAGCAGGACTTCGGCTACAACCCCATGTCCGGCTGTGCTCCCATGCTCATCAACTTCCTGGTCATGTTCGGCGTTATCGAGGTCGTGTACCGCCCGCTGCAGCGCATCTTCCACATCGGCACCGCTGCCATGAACGCGGCTGGTGATGCCTTGACGGCCCTGGGCATCAGCTTTACCGCTGTTACCCGCGACACCAACATCATCGCGCAGGTCATGGCGGGCGAGTCCACCGTGACCAGCGCCTTTACCGCCGACCAGGTCAGCACCATCACCGAGTTTGGCCAGCACATGGATTTCTTTGGCATCGACCTGACCCGTGTGCCTCAGTATAACCTCTCGGCCGATAACCTGCCCCTGCTGATCCTCCCCATCCTGGCCATCGTTACCATGTTCATTTCCACCCACATCAGCATGAAAGCCTCCGGCCAGCAGATGCAGGGCAGCATGAAAGCGACCATGTATATGATGCCCCTGATGTACCTGTTCTTCTGCTTTACCGTGCCCTGCGCGTTCTCTCTGTACTACGTCATTTCCAACGTCATCATGACCGTGCAGACCCAGGTCATGCGCAAGATCTACGACCCCGAAAAGGTCAAGGAAGAGGTCATGGCTGAGATCGCCGCCCACCGCAAGGAGCAGAAGCGCGGTGTGAAGAGCACTACCCTCAAGGTCAAGGACGAAAAGACCGGTGAGATCGTGGAAAAGAATGTCTCCGCCAGTGAGATGAACAAGCGCCGCCTGGAGTATGCCCGCCAGCTGGACGAGGAAAAGTACAAGGACGAGCGCACGGTCCCGCTGAGCGAGCTGGAAAACAAAAAGGAGGACTGACCGTATTATGATCCGTACTCAGGAAGCAACCGGCAAGACGGTTGACGAAGCCCGCGCCAACGCCTGCGCCAAGCTGGGCGTGCAGGCCGACGATATCAACGTGAGCTATGAAGTGCTGGAAATGCCCCAGAAGACGGGCTTTCTGGGCCTGAAGCTGACCCCCGCCAAGGTCCGCGTGACCGTGGAGGAGGCAGACCCCGTTCCCGCGGCACCCGTGGTGGAAGAAAAAGCTGCTCCGGCTCCCGTGGCCGAGGAGCCCAAGGCAGAGGAGAAGACCCCTGTGGAGGAAGCTCCCGCCGCCCCTGCAGCAGAAGAAGCTCCCGCCGCACAGCCCGTGGAAGAGGCGGCAGAGGCTGCCCCTGCTGAGGGCGAAGAGGTGGAAGTGCCCATCCATATCGAAGAGAACAACAAGGTCAAGGCCGCTGTGGACTATCTGCGGGAGGTCATCGCGCGGATGGGCGTGGAGAACGTGACATTCAGCGCCGTGCAGAAAGGCGAGGCTACCATCATCCGTCTGGATGGCGAGAAGCTGGGTGCTCTGATCGGCCGCCGCGGCGAGACCATGGAGAGCCTGTCCTATCTGGCAAGCCTGGTGGCCAACCGCCTGGAGGGCGATTACATCAAGCTGGGCCTGGATGTGGCCGGCTACCGCGACAAGCGCGAGAGCGACCTGACCGCACTGGCACAGCGCATTGGTGCCAAGGTGCGCAAGACCGGCCGCAGCTTTGCCATGGAGCCCATGAACCCCTACGAGCGCCGCATCATCCACTCTGCCATCGGCAAGATGGAGGGCGTCCGCAGCGAGAGCAAGGGCGAGGGCCGTGACCGCCGTGTGGTCATCTACTCCACCGCTCCCGACGCACAGACCGAGAATACTTACGGCGAGCGCCGCGGCCGTGGCGGCCGTCCCAATGGCCGTCGTCCGGGCGGCAATCGCGGCGGCTACCGTGGTGGTGACCGCAATGAGCGCGGTGGCCGTTCCGGCGGTTATCGCGGCGGCCGCAGCGGCAGCCGTGGTCCCCGCGGCTCCAGCGTGCCGGAGCGCACCTATGCACCCCGTGACGCGGAGAGTGCCGCCCCTGTGGCACCCAAGCGCACCGAGCGCGTGGATGATTTTGCCGATCTGAGCTTCGGCAAGATCGAGCTGTAATTTGGATCTTGAGAGCCCCTTTCCCGGCCGGGAAAGGGGCTCTTTTGGATGCTTGGGAAACTTGTCTAAATTTGCGGGAGATTTTTCTCCAGGTTGTCCATTGTAAAGAGTCAGACTAAAGCTTTATACTAGGAGCACGGAGCGCTTTGGAAATTTGAACCCCAAAGCAGAAAAGAGAGGATATTATGCAAGAGAATAAGATTTCCCGCCGTAATTTCCTGCGCGTGGCCGGTGCATCGGCTACGGCTGCTGCCGTGAGCGGTCTGGCCCCCTCGGCTGCTGCCTGTGACATCAAAAACCTGTGGAGCATGGACCTGCAGATCCTTGCTACCAGCGATACCCACGGCAAGTTTGACCCCTGGGATTACGCCGCCAACAAGGAAGACGCTTCCGGCAGCGTGGCCCAGCAGGCCACTGCGATCCGGGAAGCCCGCACCAAGACCACGCTGGTGGTGGACGCGGGCGATACCATCCAGGCAAACTCGGCAGAACTGTTCCTCAATGACGAGATCCACCCGATGATCGCGGCCCAGAACGCCATCGGCTATGATGTCTATGTCACCGGCAACCATGAGTACAACTATGGCATGGCCACGCTGGAAAAAGTGCTCTCCCAGCAGAAAGCCAAGGTGCTGACGGGCAACGTCTACAGCCCGGAGGGCAAGCCTCTGGCCGACGGCTATACCATCATCCACAAGGGCGGTGTCAAGATCGGCGTTATCGGCATGGTCACCCCCAACATCACCCGCTGGGACGCCAAGAACCTTGAGGGCTGGACCGTCACCAACCCTGTGGACGAGAGCCGGAAGATCATCGACCAGATCAAGGGCCAGGTGGATGTCATCATTGGCGTTATGCACATGGACGTGGAGAACGAGTATGGTGTTTATGGTTCCGGTGTTACCGACCTGGCCAATGCCTGCCCGGAGTTCGATGTTATCGTGGCAGCCCACGGCCACAAGAGCATCCCCAACCAGATGATCAACAACGTGCTGGTGGTGGAGAACAAGAACGCAGGCGCTACCGTGTCTGAGATCCACCTCTACCTGCAGCGCGGCCTGGACGGCAAGTGGAAAGTGAAGAACCGCACCTCCGAGAACCTGCTGATCAAGGATTACGCGCCGGACCCCGAGCTTACCGCTCTGCTGGCCGAGTACGATGCCCGCGCCAAGGAAGACGCCGTGACGCCCATCGGTGAGCTGCGCGGCGGCGACCTGGCCCCGGCCAATGAGATCGACTGCCTGCCGCAGGCCATGATCCAGGATACCGCTCTGCTGGACTTCATCAACGAAGTGCAGATGTACTATACCGGTGCACAGGTCTCTGCAACGGCTCTGACCTCCATGACTTCCCAGATGAAAGAGGGCACCATCCGCAAGTGCGATATGGCCAGCATCTACACCTACCAGAACACCCTGTACAAGCTGCAGATGAACGGCCTGCAGCTGCGCAAGTTCATGGAGTGGTCGGCTGCGTTCTTCAAGACCTGGGAGCCGCAGGATGTCACCATCGCCTTTGATTCCTCCGTCCGCTACTACCTGTACGATGCCTTTGCAGGCGTCAAGTATGATCTGGATATCTCCAAGGAGCCGGGCAACCGCATCCGGAACCTGACCTGGATGAACGGCAAGGCCGTGCAGGATACCGATAGCTTTGTGGTGGCCGTGAACAACTACCGCGCTACCACCCAGCTGCTGGCCTATGCGGATATCTTCGCCGAGGGCGATGAGCTGCCCAAGCTGCTGGAGATCGACGTCCGTGGCGATGTGGGCGGTGTCCGCGAGCTGCTGGGCGAGTACATCCGCACCGTCAAGGGCGGCGCCATCGAACCCCATGTGGACAATAACTGGAAGATCGTGGGCAACAACTGGAAAGCTGCCGACCACGAAAAGGCTGTCCGCTTGCTGCGTGAGGGCAAGCTGGCACTCAATGAGAACGCCGACAGCCGCACCCTGCCCGGCAAGGCCATCACCACGGCAGACATTGCCGCGTTCTGATGCCTGGTTCCCCGGCAATTGACCCCTTAAAATAAGCGAAAGGACGTGCAGCTATGATGGCTGCACGTCTTTTTTGTGCAAAGATGGCGAAAAACCTCGGCTGATATTCGCCATAATGTGGAAATTTTGGTGGGGGGGGGGGTAAACTTGCGCAAAATCATATCTTTTTGGAACGAAATATTGTATAATAAGGTTAAATGTGGATGAGTCCGATGCAAAACAGCAGGCTTGGCCGGAGAGGAGACCCCGATGATGGAAAAACTGAAAAAGCTGCTGTTGTATGCCGGGGCAGAGCCGGAAGATTTTGCACGCTGTCAGATGGATGTGCAGATCGCCAACCGACGTCGGCTGACCGCGTTTCTGGGCACGGCTTGTGCCTTTTTTGTGGCGCTGACCCTTGGTTCCTGCATGGTGCCGCTGCTGTATGACCATATCCCGGTTTTTGCAGTGGCCCTCATTGTCGGCCTGGGACTGCTGGCCGTGGAGCAGATGCTCCCGCAAAAGCTGGGTCTGTTTTTAAACTGGGAGATCTACGCCTTTGAAGCCATGGTCTATGGCCTGGGCATTTATCTGGGCACGGTGCAGACCCCGGATCAGCGCGCTACCGCGTTTTTTGCGTTTCTGCTCTGTGTGCCGATGTTGTTTATGATGCGGCCCATCCTGCACATTGCCAATGTGTTGCTGTTCGACGGCATTTTTCTGGTCTGCGTCACCCGCTTCAAGGACTGGCGGGTCATCCCCATGGACGTCTGCAACGCGTTGGTGTTCGGGGCCATCTCCTGCATTGTGTCCACCTTTGTCATGAGCATGATGTACGGCAACTTTATCACCAGCAGCAAGCTGACTACCGTGGCGGAAAGCGACCTCAACACCCGGCTGCACAACCGCAATGCCTACGAGAACCGCCTGCGGGATTACCCGCTCCGGTGCAGCAACAGCCTCACCTGTATTTACATCGACGTCAACGGCCTCCATGAGCTGAACAACACCTACGGCCACGAGGAGGGAGACAAGATGCTCCGCACCGTGGCCTGCATCCTGCGGGAGATCTTTGGGGAAGAGGACAGCTACCGCATTGGCGGAGATGAGTTTGTGGCCTTTGCGCTGGACAGCACCGGCACGGAGCTGAACGAAAACATGGAGCAGTTTGTCCGGCAGGTGGAGGAGGCAGGCTATTCCGTGGCCGTGGGCACCGCCTCCCACAGCGCAGGCGGCATTGACATTGACGCTCTCGTCAAAAAGGCGGAGCAGCGGATGTATCTGGACAAAAGCAGACATTACGAACAGCTGCGGCGCGGCACCGAAGAATGAGCACAGCGCAGGGAAAACTCCCACAGGCGCTGTGCTTTTTTGCGCCCTTATATTTCTTTTTCCGGTGGTTCGTGGTACAATATACTGTAATTGAAATTTTGGAGCGGGAGGAAACCTCATGCAGAATACGACCATTGCCGCCATTGCCACGGCACCGGGGGCGGGCGGCATCGCGGTGGTGCGGCTGTCCGGGCCGGAAAGCTATGCCGTGGCCGCGCGGGTGTTCCACCCGGCCAACCCGAACAAGAACGTGGAGGAGGCCAAAGGCTACACTGCCCTGTTTGGCTCCTTTGTGGAGGGGGACGACGCCTTTGACGAGGGCGTGGCCCTGTTTTTCCGGGAACCCCACAGCTACACCGGGGAGGACGTGGTGGAGCTTTCCTGCCACGGCGGCAGTGCGGTGGCCCGGCGGCTGGTGGAAGCCTGCATCGCGGCAGGGGCTGCCCCGGCAGCTCCCGGCGAGTATACCCGCCGCGCGTTCCTCAACGGCAAAATGAGCCTGACCCAGGCGGAAGCCGTCATGGACATTATTTCGGCAGACGGCAAACAGGGAGCGGCGCTGGCCAACGCGTCCCTCTCCGGCGCGCTGGCGAAAAAGATCGGTGCCGAAAAAGAGGCCCTGACCGGCCTGCAGGCCCATCTGGTTGCCTGGGTGGATTTCCCGGAAGAAGATGTCCCCGAGCTGGACGACGCCCACCTGCACACGGTGCTGGGGCAGGTACAGCAGGAGCTGGACGGCCTGATAAAAAATTACGATGCCGGGGCCGTGCTCCGGGAGGGCGTGGACTGTGCCATTGTGGGGCGGCCCAATGCGGGCAAATCCACGCTGCTCAACCTGCTGGCCGGGTTTGACCGGGCCATTGTCACCCCGGTGGCGGGCACGACCCGCGACGTGGTGGAGCAGGCCGTGCAGCTGGGGGATATCCGGCTCAACCTGTTTGACACCGCAGGCCTGCGCCAGACCGATGACGCCATTGAGGCCGAGGGCATCCGCCGCAGCTGGAAGAAGCTGGACGAGGCCGGGCTGATCCTGGCCGTCTTTGATGGCTCGGAACCTCTGACCCGGGAAGACCTGGCCCTGGCCCGGCGCTGTGCGGGCCGCCCGGCCATTGCCCTCGTCAACAAGGAGGACAAGCCGACCCGGTTTGACGCGGAAATCATCGCGGGCGATTTTGCCATGGTGATTCCGGTCTGCTGCCAGGAAGAGGGGAGCCGGAAAGTCATCGCGGCGGCAGTGGCTCGCCTGCTGGGCACCAACCAGATCGACCCCCACGCCGCCAGCCTTTCCGGCCAGCGGCAGTTGGCCGCCGCCACCCGTGCCCGGGACGCCGTGGCCGGGGCGCTGGACGCCCTGGAGGGAGGTTTCGGGCTGGATGCCGTTTCCGTCTGTGTGGACGACGCGCTGGATGCCCTCTGTGAGCTGACCGGTGAAAATGCATCGGAAGCGGTCATCAACGAAGTATTTGAACGTTTTTGTGTGGGAAAGTAGAACCTCTCAGCCGTTTTCAGCGGCAGCTCCCATGACAGGGGAGCCTTTGGCAAAGAGGGGAAGTTTATTGGTTTTAAGGGAAAGTTTCAAATGAACCATTTAGGAGATTATGACGTCATCGTCATTGGTGCGGGCCATGCCGGCATTGAGGCAGCCCACGCCGCCGCCACGCTGGGGGCAAAGACGGCAGTCTTTACCATGAGTCTGGATGCCATCGGCAATATGCCCTGCAACCCCAGCATCGGTGGAACTGCAAAAGGTACGTTGGTGCGTGAATTGGACGCTCTTGGCGGTGTGATGGGCCTGGCGGCGGATGCTACTTATCTGCAGAGCCGGATGCTGAACAAGGGCAAGGGCCCTGCCGTCCACGCCCTGCGCGTCCAGACCGACCGCAAGCGATACCACGAATATATGAAGCACGCGCTGGAGCTGACGCCCGGCCTTGCCATCCATCAGGCGGAAGTCGTTTCCATCGAGGTGGAGCAGGGGAGAGTCAAGGGCGTGGTGACCCAGCTCAACGGAGAATATGGGGCCAAGTGTGTTGTCATTGCCACGGGCACCAACCTGGGCGGCAAAATTTTTGTCGGGGATGCGTGGTATGCGTCCGGCCCGGACGGAATGCACGCGGCCAACGCCCTGACCGAGAGCCTGAAAGCGGCGGGCCTGCCCCTGCGGCGGTTCAAGACCGGCACCCCGGCCCGTGTCCACCGGCGGAGCATTGATTTCTCCCAGCTGGAGTGCCAGCCCGGCGACCCGGACAGCGAGCTGCAGCCGTTCAGCTTCCTGACAGACACGCCCATGCACAACAAAGTGGAGTGCTGGATCGCCTACACCAACCCCACCACCCACAAGATCATTCTGGATAACATCCAGCGCAGCCCCCTTTACGGCGGTATGATCGAGGGCGTCGGCCCCCGGTACTGTCCCTCCATTGAGGATAAGGTGGTGCGGTTTGCGGGCAAGGAGCGCCACCCCATCTTTGTGGAGCCCTGCGGGGAGAACACCGAGGAAATGTATTTGCAGGGCGCTTCCAGCAGCCTGCCGGAAGATGTGCAGAACGCGTTTTACCGCAGCATCAAGGGCTTTGAGCACATTGAGATCATGCGCCCGGCCTACGCCATCGAGTACGACTGTGTAGACCCCACCAGCCTGGAAGCCACACTGGAAAGCAAGCATGTCCGGGGCCTGTACGGTGCCGGGCAGTTCAACGGCACCTCCGGCTACGAGGAAGCAGCCGCGCAGGGTTTGCTGGCAGGCCTGAACGCCGCCCGTAACGCCCTGGGGAAAGAACAGCTCATCCTGCCCCGGCACACCAGCTACCTCGGCACGCTGGTGGATGATCTGGTCACCAAGGGCGTCATGGACCCCTACCGGATGATGACCAGCCGGAGCGAGTACCGCCTGACCCTGCGGCAGGACAACGCTGACCAGCGCCTGACCCCCATCGGCCGGGAATACGGCCTGGTGCAGGATGACCGCTGGGCAAAGTACCAGCACACCCAGAACATTCTGGAAGCCGAGCGCCGCCGCCTGCATGAGACGCACCTCCGCACGGCAGAGCTCCGGGCCGCTATGGAGGAAGCCGGGCTTGCCCCGGCCGCCGAGGGCGGCATTGCCGAAGAGCTGCTCCGCCGCCCGGAAATTTCGTACCCGCTGGTGGCAAAGCTCATCGGCTGGGGAGAGGGGATCACCCCCATGCTGGCCGAGCGGCTGGAAACGGAGATCAAATACGCGGGTTATATCGCGCGGCAGGACCGGATGATCCGGGACGTGGCGCGGCACGAGAAGACGCTCATCCCGGAGGATTTCTGCTACGAGAACCTGACGGGCCTGACGCTGGAAGCCCGCGAAAAGCTTTCCCGCATCCGCCCCAAAAATCTGGGGCAGGCGGGGCGCATCCCGGGCGTGTCGCCCTCGGATGTGGCACAACTGAGCATTGCACTGGCGGCGCGCCCTCTCAGTCGCTGATGCGCCAGCTCCCCCAGAGGGGGAACCAAGACTTGCTGAAAGGAGGGAGGAACCATGGAACAACTGGTACTGTATGAGGGCCGCCCTGCGGACTGCACCGGACGGCTGGAAAAAGAAGTCCGCACCTATGATTTTCTGGACAAGCTGGGCATCCATTACTGGCGCACCGACCATGCATGGATGAAAGCCGATACCATGGAGGATTGCCATGTCATTGATGCCTGCCTGAACGCGACGGTCTGCAAAAACTTATTCCTCTGCAACCGCCAGAAGACGAACTTCTATCTGCTGATGATGCCGGGAAACAAGCCGTTCAAGACGAAAGAGCTCTCCCATCAGCTGGGCATCGCGCGGCTGAGCTTTGCGTCCCCGGAGGATATGGAGCAGTATCTGGACTGCACGCCGGGCTCTTCCTCCATTATGGGCCTGATGAACGACCCGGAGAACCATGTGCAGCTGCTGCTGGACAAGGATGTGAAAGCAGGGGAGTTCATCGGGTGCCACCCCTGCATCAATACGTCCTCGCTGAAACTGTACACGAAAGATATTTTTGAAAAGTTTCTGCCTGCGGTACATCACGAGCCGATTTTTGTGGAATTGACGGGAGAATAAAGTTATGATCGACAAAGCGAGACTGGAACAGAAATGTTCCATGTGGAACATCGCCCTGACAGGCACCCAGCTGGATCAGCTGGACGCCTTTGCGCGGATCCTGGTGGACTACAACCAGAAAGTCAACCTGACTGCCATTACCGACCCGGAGGGCATTGAGGATAAGCATTTCCTGGACAGCCTGCTCTTTGCCTCCCAGCCGGAAGTGGCAGGGAAGATGGTGGATGTGGGTGCCGGTGCCGGTTTCCCCGGCATTGTGACAAAAATCTACAAGCCGGAGCTGGAGCTTACCCTGATGGAGCCCACGGGCAAGCGGGTGGAGTTTTTGAAGTATGCCTGCGCCCAGCTGGGTCTCACGGGCGTGGAGTTTGCCAAGGAGCGCGCTGAGGAAGCCGCCCGCAAGGTGTGGCGGGAGCAGTTTGATCTGGCCTCTGCCCGTGCCGTGGCAGCCCTGCCGATGCTGGCGGAGTACTGCCTGCCGCTGGTAAAAGTGGGCGGCAGCTTTTTGGCCATGAAAGGCGCTTCCGGAGAGGAAGAGCTGGCGGCCGCCCGGGGAGCCATCAAAAAGCTGGGCGGCGAGTACAAAGAGACCCGCACCCTGCACCTGCCGGGGGGCGATACCCGCACTCTCATCCTCTGCAAAAAGATTTCGCAAACTCCGACAGCCTACCCCAGAAACGGCGGAAAGATCGCAAAAAGTCCGCTGAAATAACGCAGAACTGAACAAAATATGCAACGCCCTGCCGAACGAAACTTCTGGCAGGGCGTTGCTTTTTCTGTTACACTGAGTGCAGAACGCCTGTGTTTTCCACGTTTTCCCGGGAAAGTGTGGAAAACAAACCTGCAATCACTGCGAAAGGGGAAGAATTATGTTTGAACGGAAAAAACCAGCGGGAAAAATCCACGCACTGCCCATCGACGCCATCCGGCCCTCGCCATTTCAGGCCCGCACCAGCTTTGATGAGCAGGAACTGGCCGGGCTTGCCCAGAGCATCCGGGAAAACGGCCTGCTCCAGCCCATCTCGGTGCGGAAAACAGCCGATGGCAGCTATGAGCTGGTGGCGGGGGAGCGGCGGCTCCGTGCCTGCAAGCTGGCAAAGATGCAGACCATCCCGGCCATCCTCTGCAATTACAGCGACGAGCGGACCGCTGCCCTTGGCCTTTTGGAAAACCTGCAGCGGGAAAACCTGAACCCCTTTGAGCAGGCGCAGGGCCTGCGGGACGTGATGGTGCTGTGGGACTGCACCCAGGCCGAAGCGGCCAAGCGGCTGGGCATGGCACAGCCCACCCTCGCCAACAAGCTGCGGCTGCTGCAATTGACGGCCGACCAGCGGCAATTTGTGCTGGACAACGGCCTGACGGAACGCCACGCCCGGGCGGTGCTCCGCCTGCCCGAGAACCGCCGGAGTGAGGCGCTTATCATGATCGCCAAGCGGAAAATGAACGCCCGCGCCACCGACCTTTACATTGACCAGCTCCTCAACGAGACACCGGGGAAGCACCGCGTCTCCATGGTGAAAGACGTGCGGATCTTCGTCAACACCATCGACCACGCCATCCGTTTGATGACAGATAACGGGGTTCCGGCGACCTCTCACCGGGAAGAACGGGACGGATATATTGAGTATACGGTGCGCATTCCGACTGCGGCAGCACAGAAATAAGGAAAATTTACACGTTTTTTCTGCTTTTTTCAGCCGAAAGCGGTTCAAAAAGCGGCGCTGATGTGCTATACTAAGCTGTATAGGGGGCCTGCTGCGGGGAAAACGGCGGGTTCCGGCCTCGTAATGTTCCATGTGGAACAAATCTTTTTCCCGGGAGGAATCAAAAGCGCGTGGCAAAAATCGTTGCAGTTGCAAACCAGAAAGGCGGCGTCGGCAAGACAACGACGGCCGTCAACCTTTCGTCCTGCGTGGCAGCACTGGGCAAAAAAGTGCTGATCGTCGATCTGGACCCACAGGGCAATACCACCACGGGCTACGGCATCCCCAAACGGAGTGTCGAGCTGGGTACTTATGAAATGCTCATCGGGGAGGCGGAGCCCAAAGACGTCGTCCGCAAAACCGAGTTCCGCACCGATGTCATCGGTTCCAACACCCGTCTGGCGGGCGCTGGCCTGGAAATGATCGACCTGCCCGGCCGAGAGAGCCGCCTGCGCAAGGCGCTGGCGAAAGTGCAGCAGGATTACGACTTTATCTTCATTGACTGCCCGCCCAGCCTCGACCTGCTCACGCTCAACGGCCTGTGTGCCTGCGACAGCGTGCTGATCCCCATCCAGTGCGAGTATTATGCGCTGGAGGGCCTGTCGGAGCTCATCAGCACCCTGAAAACCATCCGCAAAAAGTATAACCCGTATCTGGATATCGAGGGCGTGGTCTTCACCATGTTCTCGGAGCGGCTCAACCTGACCATGCAGGTGGTGGACCAGGTCAAAAAATACTTTGGCCACAAAGTTTACAAGACCACCATCCCGCGCACCGTCCGGATCTCGGAAGCGCCCAGCTATGGCCAGCCCATCAACTTCTATGAGCCGAAAGGCAGGGGCAGCGAGGCTTATATGGATCTCGCCATTGAGTTCGTCAAGAACAACCGCCCGCATGACGCGGCACCCAAGCGCCGCCGCAAGGCGGCCGAGGAGCAGGAGCCGCCCAAAAACGCGCTGGAAGAAGTATAAACACAGGGGGAAGAGAGATTCATGGCAAAAGGAAGAGGAGGCCTTGGCCGGGGGCTGGAAAGTCTGTTTGAGGACGCCGCCCCCAGCTTTGAGGCTGACACCCGGATCGAAACGCTGCCCCTGCGGGAGATCGAGCCCGACCCGGACCAGCCGCGCAAGACCTTTGATCATGACACACTGGGAGAGCTTGCCGCCAGCATCGCGGAGCACGGGCTGCTGCAGCCCATCGCGGTGCGTCCCCACGGGGTGGGGCGGTATCTCATCGTGGCCGGTGAGCGCCGCTGGCGGGCCAGCCGGATGGCGGGCCTGACCGAGGTGCCGGTCATCGTGAAAGACGTTACCAACGAGCAGGCAATGGAGCTGGCGCTGGTGGAAAACCTCCAGCGCGAGGACCTGGACCCGGTGGAAGAAGCGGCAGGCATCCGTGAGCTGATGACCCGCTGCAACCTGACCCAGGAGCAGGCGGCCCAGAAGCTGGGCAAGAGCCGGAGCGCTCTGGCCAACAGCCTGCGGCTGCTGAACCTGCCGGAAAATGTGCTGGAGCTGCTGAAAAGCGGTTTTATCAACATCGGCCACGCAAAAGTCATCCTGAGTCTGCCCACGCCGGAGCTGCAGGAGCAGGCCGCGCAGATCATCGCGGACAACCAGCTCAATGTCCGGCAGGCGGAAGCGCTCTGCAAAAAGCTGGCCAAACAGCCCGCGCGGAAGCTGACGCCGCCCACGCCTCAAAGCACCCTCCCGGTGGAGGTGGAAGAGAGCCTGAAGCAGGCCCTCGGCAATGAGGTGCGTGTGGCCTACCACGATGGCAAGGGCAAGCTGACCGTCCATTTTTACTCGGATGAGCAGCTCAAGGCCTTTGCCAACCTGCTGGGCCAGTACCAGACGTAACATGCGATCCAAGGCGGGCACCCGCCTTTGAACGGCACAGGGGAGGGCAGAACCTCTCCGGTGCGAACCGAAATAGAGTAAGGAGAGTAAATCATGCTTGATATCAAATTTGTCCGTGACAACCCGGACGCGGTCAAGGAAAACATCAAGAAGAAATTCCAGGACGCAAAGCTGCCGCTCGTGGATGAAGTCATCGAGAAAGATGCCAAGTACCGCGAGTGCCTGAAAGAGGTCGAGTCTCTCAAGGCCGCCCGCAACAAGCTCAGCAAGGCCAACGGCCCGCTGTTTGGCCAGCTGAAGAAGTGCACCGACGAGGCCAAGAAAGCCGAGCTGCAGGCCCAGATCGACGCCAACAACGCCGCCGTCAAGGCTGATGCCGACAAGATGGCCGAGCTGGAGGCTGAGGAGGGCAAGCTTGCCGCCCGCATCCAGGAGATCATGTACACCATCCCCCAGATGATCGACCCCAGCGTGCCCATCGGCCCCGATGACACCTACAACGTGGAGGCACAGCGCTTTGGCGAGCCTGTGGTGCCCGATTTCCCCATCCCGTACCACACCGAGATCATGGAGAGCTTTGACGGCATCGATATGGACGCCGCAGGCCGCGTGGCCGGCAACGGCTTCTACTACCTGCTGGGCAACATCGCACGCCTGCACGAGGCTGTGCTGGCCTATGCCCGCGACTTTATGATCAACAAGGGCTTCACCTATGTGATCCCTCCCTTCATGATGCACGGCAACGTGGTGCAGGGTGTCATGTCCTTCCCGGAAATGGATGCCATGATGTATAAGATCGAGGGTGAGGACCTGTACCTGATCGGTACCAGCGAGCACACCATGATCGGCCGTTTCATCGACCAGACCCTCGACGAGAGCAAGATGCCCCTGACCCTGACTTCCTACAGCCCCTGCTTCCGCAAGGAAAAGGGTGCCCACGGCATTGAGGAGCGCGGCATCTACCGCATCCACCAGTTCGAGAAGCAGGAGATGATCGTCGTCTGCCGCCCCGAGGAGAGCGCCGACTGGTACGAGAAGCTGTGGCAGATGTCCGTGGAGCTGTTCCGCAGCATGGAGATCCCCGTGCGCCAGCTGAACTGCTGCTCCGGCGATCTGGCTGACCTGAAGGTCAAGAGCTGCGATATCGAGGCTTGGAGCCCCCGCCAGCAGAAGTACTTCGAGGTCTGCTCCTGCTCCAATCTGGGTGATGCACAGGCACGCCGCCTGCACATCCGCATCAAGGGCAAGGACGGCAAGACCTATCTGGCCCACACCCTGAACAACACCTGCGTGGCACCTCCGCGTATGCTGATCGCATTCCTGGAGAACCACCTGCAGGCCGACGGCAGCGTTACCATCCCCAAGGTCCTGCAGCCCTACATGGGCGGCCTGGAGGTCATGGTGCCGACCAATAAGAAATAATTTTCCACAGAGGTTTCTCTGATGGTTGAAAACACCCCCGCCTGTGTGCAGCAATGCATCGGCGGGGGTGTTTTTGTGTGGAACGAAAAAAGTGAATTTTTTTGAAAAAAGATGTTGACAAAATGGGTCTGGTTGGATATAATAATAAAGCACTGTTCAAGTGCACGAAATAAATATGGCGGTATAGCTCAGTTGGCTAGAGCATTCGGTTCATACCCGAAG
>ERZ1673743.1774-NODE-1774-length-21548-cov-5.115293_pt1 | contig 21548 bp, 20 predicted proteins | sample MGYA00580197_ERZ1673743 | MGnify/ENA primary metagenome ERZ1673743 (study PRJEB41218, sample SAMN15661795) | gut metagenome | host: Homo sapiens | place: Canada: London | collected 2015-08-20/2019-03-30 | study: EMG produced TPA metagenomics assembly of... | reverse complement strand
GTTTCAAGAAACAGCACAGGGCATTTGCAGAGTTTATATCAGGTATCGACGACCATATTGACACCAAGAACAACCGCAACAAGCAGTGGTATGCGTCGGTAATGCTCAATCGTCTTATGTTCTGCTACTTCATTCAGAAGAAAGGCTTTCTGAATCTCGACGTTGACTACTTGCGCAATAAACTTAACTTTGTAAGGGCTAACGAGGGAGAGGATAGATTTTATAACTTCTACCGTAGTTTTTTGCGCAGTCTTTTCCATGACGGTTTGAACACTCCAAAACATTCCCGCGACTTTGAGGCAGTCTTCGGGAAGATTCCGTATCTTAACGGCGGCATGTTCGACGAGCATCAGCTTGAAACAGACTACGCTGACATCGACATTCCAGATGAAGCTTTTATCGGACTGTTCGACTTCTTCGACAAATGGAACTGGCATCTTGATACCCGTCTTACGGAATCAGGCAAGGACATCAACCCTGATGTGCTCGGATATATATTCGAACAGTATATCAACGACCGAGCTCAGATGGGTGCATATTACACAAAGGAGGACATAACGGAGTATATCGGTCGCAACTGTATCCTGCCGTATCTTTTCGACCAAGTGCGAGTTTCGACGAAAGACTCTGCCAAGGAGTTTGAACCGAACGGATATGTGTGGAGCACACTACGCGAAAGCGGAGACCGCTATATTTTCGATGCAGTCAAAAAAGGATATAAGGATTTCGATATTATCCCGGAGTCCATTGCCCGAGGTATTATCACCAAGAATATGCACAAGGAGTATTCCGAAACTCCGGTCGGTGAATTGCCCGACAGCCATGTCCCGCTTGCCGAACTTCGCTCGGAGTGGAATACACGCACGCCGGACCAATGGGGATTGCCCAATGAGATTTGGCGCGAAACCATCGACCGCTTGCAACGTTGTGGTGATATTCTCGGAAAAATAAATCGTGGAGAAATCACTTCTATAAATGATTTTATCACTTATAATCTCGACATACGCACCTTTGCCTCCGACCTTATTGCGCACGGAGATAGCCGTTTTGTTGGCTGGTTCTATCATAACCTGCAAAAGGTAACCATACTTGACCCGACCTGCGGCTCAGGCGCGTTCCTTTTTGCAGCTATGAACATTCTTGAACCGTTATACGAAATCTGCATAGACCGTATGCAGGAGTTCAACCGCGAGAGCCCCGCAAAATTCAAGGAGGAACTTGCCGAAATTACAGACAAATACCGTTCCAACATCCAATATTTCATTTTCAAGTCCATTATTCTTCGCAACCTCTATGGCGTAGACATTATGGTTGAAGCCACCGAAATTGCCAAACTGCGCTTGTTTCTGAAAATGGTTGCTGTCGTTGATGTAGAGCGTCGCGCTGAGAATCTCGGACTCGACCCGTTACCAGACATTGATTTCAATATACGTTGCGGCAACACCCTCGTCGGCTATGCCAACAAAGAGCAACTGGATCACGACCTTGTCCATGCCGAAGATATTCTGCAAGAACTTGCCAACCAAGACTTCAAGCAGCAGATTAATGATGAGATGCACAAAGTAGCAGCGGCTTATCGAATTTTTGTCTATCAACAGTTGCGCCAGGAGGAGGATATGATGGCTTTTAAACAGGCCAAACACGACCTACGAGAATTGTTGAAGTCCCTCAATGATAAACTAAATCATCGACTTCATTCCGCATCTTCTCCAAATATGGACTATATTGAATGGCTTAAATCACATCAGCCCTTCAACTGGCTTGCCGAGTTCTACCAAATCATTGAGGGTAACGGCGGCTTCGATGTCATTATTGGCAATCCACCTTATGTCGGATATACAAGAAAAAACAAAGAAACTGGTAAGGCTGTAATTGAGATTTATCGCATAGCAAGCTATTATAAGACTTTGCCAGCTTCAAACCTATATGCCTTTACGATTGAGCGTACCAAAGACATTTTGAGTATAAAAGGAAGAGAAGGTATGATTATTCCTATCTCAGCATTTGCTAATGATAGTATGAGTACTCTCCAAAGGTTTGTTAAGGAAGAGTTTGGGAATAAATGGATTTCCACATTCCACCAGCGACCGGCACAACTATTTGATGGCGTACTTCAACGTCTGTGCATATTATTAACCGATTGCGCAAATTCAAACTCAGTATTTACTTCTGGAATCTACCGTTGGTATTCGCATACACGGTCTCAATTATTCCAAAATGTTTCTTATTCGAAAGAAGACCAAACAAAGCAACAACATATCGTAAAAGTTGGTACTCCAATAGAATTATTTATCTTTGATAAATACTCCACACATCGAATTACTTCAGACTATATCGCGGCTAATCGCAATAAGAATAATGTTTTTTATCGTACCGCTGGCGGAGGTTATTGGGTTACATTTTTGAATAATGAATTTGATTGTGATGCAGTAAGCAACAAACAAACTTCAATCCAAGAGGCATATAATGCCAAGGTATTAACGGCTGCATATAATAGTAGTCTGTTTTGGTGGTATTATGCCATCAATTATGATCTCTTTAATTTTAAGGACTATATGATTTTTGGATTTCAATTTGACTATCCTGAAATCCTTGCAGATGAAATAGTCTCACTGAGCGATAAACTCGAAACTAATTTGAGAAATAATGCTCTATTCTATGAGATTAACAGTAAAACCAAGGGAATAAACAGAACCGAGACCTATCAAAAATCTAACTCAAAACCCATAAATGACGATAAAGACACTGTTTTGGCTCGTCATTACGGTTTTCCGATGAGGAACTTGATTTCATAATAAACTACGACATCAAATATCGCATGGGAGACGAACTTAACAATTCAAATGAATAAATGGAAACACTTGGCAACATTTTGCTGCTTGACTTCAAGAAGATTGGCTATTTCGCTTCGAACAATATAACCTCTCTTTCAGTGCTACCCACGCTCGACTGGGCAGTGAAAGTTGCCAAACACGAAGACGTTGCCATTGTAAGCGGTTTCCATTCCAAAATGGAGCGTGAAGTCCTCGACTTCCTGTTTCGAGGAAAATGCGGAATTATCTGCGTCCTCGCCCGCTCTATTTATAAAAAGATTCCAGACAAGTTCCGCGAAGCATACAACTCCGGACGAGTCCTATTTATTGCCCCATTCAAAACATCTACAACCAGAACATCTCGTAACCTCTGCCAACAACGCAATGAATACGTAGCCTCCATCTCCGACGAACTTGTCTTCTCATCCCTCACCCCCGACAGTTCATTATACTCACTTTCTGTAGGAACGCCTAATATTATATTATTATAATTTTCTTTAGGAAAGTTTTGGATTGCAATTATTATCTTATAATGCGCTAATCATTCTTATTCTGTGGAAAACCAAAATAGCGTAACATATACTCATACGCTTCTTTGTTAAATTGCTGTGCCGGATCATTTGCTCGAGTGATATATGTCTGGATGTTTTCTTCCAATAGTTCTTTTATTTTTTCATAATAACTGAGAACATGGAATGTCCCATTTATATTTTGAGCTGTAACAACCCCTAAAGCTGTAGAGGCAATAATATAGCCAAAAATATACATGTTATTGTCTTGGTGTGCAGGAGGGAAAATATCGGAAGCATTAAATGGTTTCTTCATATCTCTTGAATAGACACATGCTAACAAGGATAAATTTCCCACAAATGAACCTATATTTACATACCCCCTCACTATATTATCAATAGTTTCCTGTGAGGCTTGATTTTTAGCGTCTGCAATTTTATTTTCGGCCGTCATATCTCCTTCATCGCCTGGATGGCTTGATGTAATATCAGGAGATAGATTTTGTTTAATCGAAGACTCGGAAACTTGAGGGTTGCGTAGTCCTGCTCGATTCATTTGACTCACGCTATCTCTTGTTTCAATAGAAATGTTTTTCACTTCATCAAGTTTGATTAAAACATTAGAAAGTCCTTGGGTTAATTCTTCAGATTTTTTTGAGAATTCTGAAACCGACTCTGTTATTTTTGAAGACGCCGAGTCAATTTTCCCGTATTGTAATTCTCCCTTATTATTAGATACGATTGCATATATGATTGCAACTACAGAAAGTATCAACGATGAAAGCGTTGAAGCAAAAGAAATGTAAGAAATTATTTCAACAGAATGATCGCTTTGAATACATATATATGTAGCAAGCTCAATAATTAGAAAAATACAAATGCCACAGATATAGCATAAATGTAATTTCTTGTCTTTTAAAGACGAGCCATACTTGAGTCCAATAAATACTAAAGCAATAATAGCTACTAATATGGATAGCAGATTAAAAGTCGGAGATGTCCAGAAGTTATTCATAATGCAATTTTTCGTCAAATTCTGTTTTATTGTTGTCTATCGCGTGGATGATTTCGAGTTTGAATTATCCGAGCGCGTACTTGCTTAGCCTTCTCGCTCTCTGTAAGAAGCATACCCATATTGAGGACAGCACGGAAACTGAATAGTCCGAGTTGAGTAGTTTTGGTCATCTCATTTATGACATGACCAAATTGCAACTTTAGCTCTTTCAACAATTTACCCCGACATAAAAAGTAGCCGTTGTATTTCAGCTCCTCTTCATATTGGGATATGTAACGATTGATTGTCGAGAGGTCTACCTCATAAAAATCGGCTACCATTTTTTTTAGTAAAACGGTATTCACCCTCGAAAAGCATCCCGGTAAAACCGAGATTCTTCTGAAGGGCATCCACTGCATAGCGGTTGTTTAACACGTTCTGCCGTTCTATGCTTGATACAGTAAGGTCACTCATAGTTACAAAGTTATGAATTTTATTTTGATTATCAGCTATATCAGCTAAGTAAAACTCGTTTAAGGAACACCCATGCTGTGGCAATTGAAATTGTTAAAAGAACCGTTTTGACGACGTGTATAGCGACATTTTTTTTTGCGACATCAGGCTTGCCCGTTTTGCGGGGCCGGAGGTTCAGGCATGGCGATTGAGGGGGGGGAGATGCACAAAAACAAGGCCGCAAGTCGGTGACTTGCGGCCTGTTGGCGGAGAGGACGAGATTCGAACTCGTGGTAGGATTGTATCCTACGTCGGTTTAGCAAACCGGTGGTTTCAGCCACTCACCCACCTCTCCTTGAGGTTTTCGGTTGCAAATTTACAACTTTTTCAGTGCCCGGCAAGGGGTTGACGCATTTTTTTGAGTTTTTTGGCGGTTTTTGTGCGCGGCACACGAAACTCTCGCGATTTATGTTTAATTTTGCATCACAGAGGTTGCCCGAAACCGCCCCGGCCTGTCTATCATGCCGGGCGGGGGGAAACTTCCCGGGCGATGCCCGGAAGATTCCCGCGGAATACGCGGCCACCTCCGTCACCGCAAGACTCAGACCTGCCTATGACTGCCGACAGACAACGTGACCTCATGCTGATCATAAACCCCATTTCGGGCACCGGCTCGAAAAAGGGGGTGGCGCAGGCTGTGACCGAACGTCTGGCCGAGGCCGGATGGCGTGTCGACGCCCGCACCACGGCGGCCCGCGGCGACGCCACGCGCCTGGCCGCCGAGGCCGTAAGCCGCGGATATTACGGCGTTCTGGCCTGCGGTGGCGACGGCACGGTCAACGAGACGGCGCGCGCCCTCTGCGGCACGCCCGTGGCGCTGGGAATCCTCCCGGCCGGTTCGGGCAACGGCCTGGCCCGCCACGTGGGGGTGCCGATGGACATCGACCTGGCACTCGACGTCATCGAGGCCGACAATGTGGTGGCCTCGGACTACGGCACGGTCAACGGCCGCCCGTTCTTCTGCACTTTCGGCCTGGGGTTCGACGCCGCCGTAAGCCATCGGTTCGCCCGCCAGAACCACCGCGGACTGCTGACTTACATCCGCTCGTGCGTGTCTGAGTACGTGAAATACCGCCCGCAGACCTACACCGTATCGGCCAACGGCAAGCTCCTGACCGAAAAGGCCTTCCTGATTGCCGTGTGCAACGCCTCGCAGTGGGGCAACAACGCCTATATCGCGCCGCAGGCATCGATCACCGACGGCCTGCTCGACATCACCATCGTGCACTCGGGCTCGCCAATCGACACTGCCGTGATGGGAATGGACATCTTCACCGGCTACATCAACAAGAACACGATGGTGCACTCGTTCCGCGCGCCGGCCGCCGTGATATACCGCAACGCCGTGGGCGAGGCCCACATCGACGGCGAGCCGATGATGATGGACAACATCCTCGACATCAAGTGCCACCACGGGCGCCTGCTGATATTCACCCCCGACTCGCGCCAGTCGTTCAAGCCCATCATCACCCCCGTGCGCGAGATGGTGAAGGATGTGCGCCTGGGGCTGCACCACCTATTCTCGCGCCACATACTCAAACACTTCGACAGCGACGAGGAACTATCCGACACTTTCGAAGAACGGTCTGACCGCCGCGCCGCCCGCATCTGGGAGGAGGACGACGACGATGACCGGTAACCCGCTCAAACCCATACCCCAGCAATGGAAAAAGACTCGCTCATATACGTGGCCGGACACCGCGGCATGGTAGGCTCGGCAATCATCAGGCAGCTGCGCCGCCAGGGATTCAACAACATCGTCACCCGCACGCACTCCGAGCTCGACCTCACCCGTCAGGACGCCGTCGAGGCATTCTTCAACGAAGTGCGCCCCGAATACGTGTTCCTCGCCGCCGCCAAAGTCGGCGGCATCGAGGCCAACCGCAAGGCTCCCGCCGACTTCATGTATCAGAACATGATGCTCGAGATGAACGTAATCCACGCCGCCTGGCAGAGCGGATGCCGCAAACTGCTCTTCCTGGGCTCGTCGTGCATCTACCCCCGCATGGCGCCACAGCCCATGCCCGAGAGCTGTCTGCTCACCTCGGCACTCGAAGAGACCAACGAGGCCTACGCCCTGGCCAAGATCTCGGGCCTGCGCTACTGCTCGTATCTGCGCCGCCAGTATGGCGCCGACTTCATCTCGGTGATGCCCACCAACCTCTACGGCCCCAACGACAACTACCACCCCATGCACTCGCACGTGGTGCCCGCGCTGATACGCCGTTTCCACGAGGCAAAGGTCAGCGGCGCCACCGAAGTCACCTGCTGGGGCGACGGCTCGCCGCTGCGCGAATTCCTCTACGTAGACGACATGGCCGACATCTGCATCTTCCTGATGCAGAACTATTCGGGCGAGGAGACCGTAAACGCCGGCTCGGGACGCGAGCTAACCATACGCGAACTCACCGAGCTGGTTGCCGCCACCGTGGGATACACCGGCCGCATCCTCTGGGACACCTCGATGCCCAACGGCACCCCCCGCAAACTGCTCGACGTATCGAAGGCCCGCGCCCTGGGCTGGACGTACAAGACCGAACTCGCCGACGGTCTGCGCCTGGCCTACGAAGACTTCCTCAGCAACCCCATGCGCGCCGAGCGCTGACCCCCTCCCTGAAAAAATCCGGAGCACCGGCGAACAAAACGCCCCTCCGGATTGTTACACCCTCAACAACCAAACTTACAACCCTATAACCGACCAAAAATTATCGTCATAACAACCTAACATGAACACCTCTTATCTGTTTCTCGCCACCGGTTTCGAGGAAATCGAGGCACTTGCTACCGTCGACATCATGCGCCGCGCAGGCATGGACATCAAAACCGTGTCGATCACCGGCAACAAAATAGTACGCGGCGCCCACGGCGTAGCCGTAGAGGCCGACTGCCTTTTCGAGCAGACCGACTTCATCACCCCCGAATGGCTCATCTGCCCCGGCGGGATGCCCGGCGCCACAAACCTGGCCGCCTTCGAACCCCTCACCACCCTGCTCAAGGCACAGGCCATCTCGGGCAAGATAGCCGCCATCTGCGCCTCGCCAGCCGTGGTGCTCGCACCCCTGGGCATCCTCGACGGCCTTGAGGCCACCTGCTACCCCGGCATGGAGAGCGGCCTCGACAAAGCCATACGCCGCGACGCCCCCGTCGTGGCCCTCGACCGCGTGATCACCGCCAACGGCCCCGCCTCGACCCTCCGTTTCGCCCTGGCCATCGTGGCCAACTCGATGGGCGAGGCCATCGCCCAGCAGGTCGGCTCTGGCCTCCTCTACTACCCCCGCAGCGTCAACTTCTACTTCTGACACCCCTTGCGCCGCGGGCCCTCTCCTGAATGCAACCACCACAATGACACAAGCGCGAAACCCCTGCACGGCACCGCGTTCGTGTCATTGCGGCTTTAACACACATTATCAACAACACACCATCACATCATGCGAAAATTATTAGCAATCCTGATGCTTGTCTGCATCTCGTCAGGCGCCAGCGCCCAGGCCTATGTGGGCGGCACAGTCGGCATCGGCGTAGAGCACGCGAGCGCCGACGGAGGCTCTCTCACCAACTCCGCATTCCTCATAGCCCCCGAAGGCGGCTATTACTTCAACCCCACATGGGCCGTCGGCGCATCGGTCGGCGTTAAATACCAGGATCTCGGGGGCACCGGCGTCACCACAGTCTCGGTCCTCCCCTACCTCCGCGGCACATTCGCCCACGCCGGCATAATCGACTTCTTCGGCGAGCTCGCCATGGGCTACGAGCACCAGTCGGCAGGCGGGTCGGGAGTCGGCGGATTCGTTGCCGCCCTGCGCCCCGGCATGCTCATCAACCTCAACGATCATTTCGCCCTCACCCTCCGCACCACCCTGCTCCGCTATGCCCACTACGACGGCGTCAACGGCATCGGTTTCGCCCTCAACACCAACCTCGAGCTCGGCCTCCAGTACACCTTCTGACCCCCGGCCCCGTTTCCGCAGATTATTCGCGGGAACCGGATAGACCGATTGTCTTCAGCATTTCATTGTATCAACCCAAAGAGTACATGATTATCAAAAGCAGACTGATACCAAAGGGGTTCTGCGTGAACCTGTTCGGCACGTTTTGGGCGAGAGATCCAGGTTGGATTGACAAATACGTAATCAATCACGAAAAGATCCACACCGCACAGCAGCGTGAACTTCTGTTCGTTCCGTTCTATCTCATCTATCTGATCGAGTGGTGTGTGAAATGCCTCAAATACAGGAACTGGAAAGAAGCATACTACAACATCTCATTTGAACGCGAGGCCTACCGGCATGGAAACGACCTCACCTACCTCCCTAACCGGAAACATTACTCCTGGATTCATTTATTCTGACGTTTCCGACATGCCTTTGACGATGTGAATCAGCGCCGACTACCGGCCGGAAGATATTGCAGATTCCGGTTTGTAACTAAAGAAAGCACATCGCTTTGCGATGCTTGGATGATAATCAGCCATCTGATTCAACATGTCAAAGGCATATCCCTACTATTTACAGTGTTTTGCAGTACCCTTTGATGGCACCTGTCCCGGAGGTCATTCGCCGTAAGCGAGGTGGATAATATCGGCCGGGTAGAGTATATTGAAGTGTTCGGGGTTGTCTTTGGGACAATCCCGAAGAAAAAGCACGGGAACTACCTCCTTGCCGCGGGCAGCCGGGAATGCCTCGATTTTGGAACGCAGTTTACGCATCAGTTCAACAGAAATCTCGGGATTAGTCCATTTACATTCACCCACAAGGAGCGCAGTCCCGTCGATAGACTCGGCCACGACATCAAACTCTATCTCGCGGATACTCCCCGCGGTTTTCACACTCCCCCACCATCGCGACGCCTCGCCCCAGCGATGGCCATACAGCAGGTTGCCGCTCACGGCCTCGCGACAGAGATGCTCCCAATGCCGGGCAATATATTCGCCAAAGCCACGGTCAATCTGCTCAAGCACATGGCCACGGCGACCGCGGCCGATTGCCGACAGATTCGGCACAATGAAAGTGTAATAGAAGTCCATCATTGGGTCGTTGATGCGGTACACGCCCTTTTTCGATTTTTTCGGACTTTCACCAAACGGTATTTCACGCCTCAGGTAGTCCATCTGGATAAGACGGTCAATAGGTGCTGAAAGCGCCGTTGCCTCACGTCCCATACGCGATGCGATTTCCGACAGCCGCGTCGCCCCGGCTGCGACCACCGACATAAGCGACTCTGACTGTACGGTGGCCGACATATCATCGAGAAACAACCGCTTTGGTTCGTCATAAAGCACCGACGCCTGCCCCAGCATTGTTCCGCTGACGGCCTGGCGCAGATCAGCGTATTCCTCACGCAATTCCCAGTATCGGGGCACTCCGCCCCACACGCTGTACTCCTCAACAGTCGCCACGGGGTCGGTGTGCAATGCCTCAGGTAAATAGGCTATCGGAATCGGATGTATGTCAAGAATGGCATGCGCTCTGCCGTACAGCGGTTCTGACTGCGAGAGCACCATGTTCTGCATCATGCGCTGTGAACTCCCGCAAATAATCAGGTTGAATTTCATATCCCCCGAGTCAACAAGCCGCTGAATGACCGACGGCAGTTCCGGAGCATGTTTCACCATGTACGGAAACTCGTCGAGGCACAGCGTGAACTGCCGCTGTGAGAGGGTATTAAGCATCATAAGCAGATCTTCCCACGTTGCATACGATGCGCGCGCAATCTCGGGAAAACGCCCGGCAAGCTGATTCCTGAGCATGTCACGCTGCACGGCATCGACAAAATCACCTGCCATATAATAAATATCATCAGGGCCGAGCACTCGCTTAATCAATGTTGACTTGCCAAGACGGCGACGCCCGTAAACCACAACAAACCTCGCGGGTGTAGCTGGATTCAATACACGCTCAAGTTCGGCTATCTCCTCTTTCCGGTCGAGAAACTTCATAATTATATTTCTTAAAAATAATTTTTTGCAAATATAATAATTGATCCACATTTTACCAACACGTCACAAAAAGATTATGTTTGCGAAAAATAATTTTTCGCAAACATAATCTTTTTGTGGGACCGTGGGGAGGGTCAGGGAATCCAGTAGTAGGGAGGACGGGCGCGGTGGGCGGTGACCCAGCGGTCGAGGTCGGCGAGGGTGGTGACGCCGTCGGCGATTACGGCCTCGTAATATTCCACACCGTGGTAGCCGCGGTCGGCGGGTGTCTCGAACTTCAGGCGCAATATGGTGTCGCGCCGGGCCGGGGTCATCACCTCAAGGATGCGGTCGGCCATGCGTTCGAAATAGCCGTCGTAGCGCGTTCCCTCCTCGATATGGATGATGTCGATCTGCCAGTCAAGGTCGTCGTCGGCACGGAATGTCACATGCCAGGCGATGCAGTGCTCGTCGGTGGCCAGACCGTTGATACAGCGGATTTCGGTGACACGCGGATCGGCGGCCACACGCGCCATCACGGCGAAACTCCCGGCGGTTGTCACCCCTGCCGAGTAGACGTGCAGGTCGATGTCGCGGTGGGCGGCGAGCAGTCCCATCCTGAGCGAACCCACGATGTTAACCCGGCATCCGGCCTCGCGCCATATCCGGGCGATTCCCGAGGCATCAAGCACCTCTGCGGCCCTGCGCCGCATTGACTCGGCCAGGGCATTGATTTCTTTCTGATTCATCTTGTTGCGTTTTGATAAATCTGCAAAGGTAGCCAACGCGCCCCACACCGCCAAATCCCCGCTGTCACCACCCCCGTTTTTCACCCGGATTTCCCCGCCATTTCTCCCCATGTGCCGGCCCTCTCCCCGCCGAAGTCTTTGGATTTTTACGGATTTCGCCGATTTAATTGTTTGGATTTTTACGAAAAATGGCATTTTAATTGCTTGGATTTTTCAATTTTTATATCTTTGCACCCGAATAAACGTCTGATATGCCATGTATTACCCCCGATTAATCGACATACACCTCAAAGAGTGGGCCGCAAGAGCCGAACACAAACCGGTTTTACTGCGTGGAGCCCGCCAGGTAGGCAAGTCCACAGCTGTAAGAAATCTGGGCAAGACATTCGAATCGTTTGTCGAAATCAATTTTGAACGACAACCGGAATACAAGTCTCTGTTCCAGGAAAATCTTGTGGTGGAGCGTATCGTCACCCAGATATCGGCACTCTCGGGGCAACCGATAGCGCCGGGAAAGACGCTGTTGTTTTTCGATGAGATACAGACCTGCCCGGAGGCCATCATGTCATTGCGTTTTTTCAAGGAGGATATGCCGGGGCTGCACGTCATAGCCGCCGGCTCACTGCTTGAATTCGCTCTCGAGGAACTGCCGACATTCGGCGTGGGACGAATCCATTCGATGTTCATGTATCCCATGACGTTCGATGAGTTTCTTGAGGCCAACGGAGAGAACCTTCTTGCCGGAACGCGCAACAGCGCAGATGCGGCAAATCCATTGCCCCAGGCGCTGCATGACCGGCTCGTGAGTCTGCTCAGAACCTACATGCTCGTCGGTGGGATGCCCGAAGTCGTAGCCCGATGGGTGGCGACCCACGATTATCTGCAGTGCCAGGAGGTACAGGACGACATTGTGGTGAGCTACGAGGATGACTTCCCGAAATACCGGCGACGTGTAGACCCCGTCTTGCTGAGACAGACAATGAGAAGTGTTGCCGTGCAGGCCACGCAAAAATTCACATATGCGGCCGTAGGTGGCGGTTTCCGCACCGACGAGGTAAAGAAAGCGCTTGACATGCTGATATTGGCCGGAATCTGCGTACCGGTCACGCGCACTGACGCCAACGGGCTGCCACTCGGCAGCGAGGCCGACATGACCGACCGGAAAATGCTGTTTCTTGATCCGGGTCTGATGCTGAGACTGCTTAACATGTCGTTCGGTAATGTAAGTGAGCTTACATCGCAGATTCTGATTGGCGACGCTGTCAGTCTTGTAAACAAAGGTCCAATGGCCGAACTCATAGCCGGACTTGAGATGCAGCGTTACAACAGTCCTAACCTGCGGCACAATCTTTTCTACTGGGCACGACAGGCCCGCAACGCCCAGGCCGAGATAGATTACCTGACCACGCACGGTAACAGCGTGTTGCCCGTCGAAGTAAAGGCCGGGCAGAAAGGGGGTATGAAAAGCCTGTGGCTGTTCATGCGCGGCAAACACCTGCGACAGGCTGTGCGCTGCTCGCTTGAAAACTTCGGCACTTTTGACTACACCGACGCTGAAGCCGACAATGCGGTCAGACAAGTCACCGTATGCCCCCTATACGCCATGTCGATGCTCGACAGGCTTGTTCCGTAAACAGAATCATAAGCTATGGAAAAAAGAATCGAGACAGAAAGGCTGGTGCTGAGGCCATGGTGTGCTGGGGATGCCGGGGCACTCTATGAACTGGCGCGCGACCCCGAGGTGGGAACGCCGGCCGGATGGCCGCCGCATGAGTCAGTCGAGCAGAGCCGGCAGATAATCGAGACTGTGTTCAACACCCCGTATGTCTATGCCGTGGTGCTGAAAGAGACTGGTGAGCCCGTGGGATGTTGCGGGCTGGTGGCCCCGACGCCCGAACACAGCGCCACCGTGGCCGCTGACGACGCTGAAATCGGCTACTGGCTGGGGCGCGCATTCTGGGGGCGCGGACTTATGCCGGAGGCTGTGACGGCGGTGGCCCCCCAGGCACGTGCCGAAGGACGCCGGCGCCTCTGGATCGCCTTTTACGACGGCAACGATCGCTCGCGCCGCGTGGCCGAGAAGTGCGGATTCCGCTACCACCACACCGAAATCCACGGCGGTGTAACAGAGCATTTCCATGTCAGCGAGTAATTTACAGACTGCGGGAATCACCATAGCGCGCGTCGACGGCGACCGATGCCCCTGTATGCCGCTGCTGCTTGTCGGCGATGAGTCTGAGGAAATGATAAGCCGCTATCTTGACCGCGCCACGCTCTATGCCGCGCGGCTCGGCGACCGGATGGTGGCGGTATGCGCCGTCACCGACGAGTCACCGTCGCTCGTCGAGATAAAGAACCTGGCCGTGAGCGCCGACATGCGGCGCCGCGGCATCGGGCGCGCCATGCTCACATACGTCGAGCGCCTCAACCGGGGCAAGACAATACAGCTCGGCACCGGCGAGACACCCTCGACCCTCCGTTTCTACCGCGGATGCGGCTACCGCGAGACCCACCGCGTGCCCGGATTCTTCACATGCAACTATGACCATCCAATCATCGAAGAGGGGGTCACCCTCCGCGACATGATCTATCTCGCCAAGCAGGCATGAACCGGCGGTCAGAGCCAGGCGTTCTGGCGGTCGCGCACGGCAAGCGACTCGCTGAGCAGACGGATGAATTCCTGGGCCGAGCGTTTGCGGTAGCCGTCGCGTAGGGTATGCACGCAACCGGCCATCTCGTTTTCCGGAAAATCGAGAGGAATGGCTTTCACCCCCGACTCGTTGTGTATCGTGGCTTCGGCCAGCACCGTCACCAGCGAGGTCCGGCGGATTATCTTCAGCAGGATGTTTACCTCGTTCAGCTCGACCCGTATCTTCAGCCCCCGGCAGCCGGCGGCAACCTCGTCAAAGGCGCTGCGCGCCTGCAGGCCGCGTGCCGGGAGAGCCAGCTCATAGCGCTCGAGCTCGCCGAGGGTGATACGGTCGCGCGAGGCCAGCGGATGCGCCGTGCCCACAATCGCCGCCAGATAGTTCTGGAAGAGGATGTGCGACTCCACCCCCTCGACCGGCCGGTTTGGCCGGAACGCGAGCACGAAATCCACGCCGCGCCCCTTGAGCATCTCCATCAGCTCGGCCATCGGCCTGTAGTAGATGTTGAGCCTGATATTAGGATACATTTTGCGGAACGTGATCAGCGTTTCAGTGAGTATGGGGCTGAACGAGTAGGTCACGCCAATGTCGAGCGTGCCAGCGGCCAGATGATTCACATCGTCGATGCGTGTCACGCACAGCCGGGCGCAGTCCATGGTCTGACGGGCGTATGGCAACATCTCGGCCCCCGCCTCGGTCAGGGCCACGCTGTGACTCGACCGCGCGAACAGCATGGTGCCCAGTTCACCCTCAAGCTGTTTGATCTGCTGTGACAGCGTGCTTTGGGTCACACACAGCGCTTTGGCCGCCTCTGAGAAACTCAGGGTCTCGGCCACTTTCACAAAATATTTCAGCTGACGCAATTCCATCCCTCAAAGATACATATTTTCATTCAAGTACAAACCAACGGGTTACAGGAACTTCCGGTGCCTGGTGGCCTGGAACGATATTTTCTCGAACATGAAGATCGGCAGCGTGGCACCCACAACCATAACAAGCAGAATGGCCAGACAGGTCATGCCGTTCGATGCGAAGAGGTAAAAATAATGGTTGAACGTCTCTTCACCGTTGCCAAAAGCGCACAGCGCCAGTGCCCCGAAGGTCTTGTAGGCGTATATGCCCGGAATCATAGGCAGCAGTGCCGGAAACAGGCAGGTCTCGGCCGGCACCCTGGCCGCCGGCGACAGGAACACCGCCAGCAGTCCCACCACGAACGCGGCCACCGCCGTGGCGGCAAGTATGTGCATGCCGGGACCGTACTGCGCGTTCATCAGGAAAAACCGCACCGAGTGCCCCAGCGCGGCTATAATCGCGCAATACAGATAGGCCCTCAGCGGGGGCCGGCTGATAGCGGCAAAACCGATAGCGGCTATCGCCGCGAATAATGCATCCTGTAAAATCTGACCAAGAACAGTCATCGTATCTCCTCCTTTTTTATCACATAAGTTACATAAATTACATCCGTTACATAAGTCACATCCGCCACATGCCCCCACTCAGAACATCCCGGCGTCCATCAGCGCCATCCCCGCGCAAAGCCCCGCCGAGAGGCAGCAGGTCAGTATCACGGCATCCATGAAACGCCCCAGCGCGCACACATAATGGCGGCAGATCATGTCGCTGAACGAATTCAGGAACGGTATGCCCGGCACCAGATAGAGTATGCTCGTGCCAAGCGCCACCGCCGGCGTGGTGCCGAGCGAGAAAAGCATGTCGGTGGCGCCGAGCACCGACGACACGAACGCACAGCAGAATACCGTGATGCGCGCGTCGACACCATAGCCGGTCATCACCTCTTTCAGCCCGAACCCCGCAAGAGTCGCCACCGCCACCACAGCCATGGCCACCGCATCGCCGCCGAACAGACGGCAGAACGACGCGTTTGCCGCCGCCACAAGCAACGGCAACACCCACCGGCACCGCGGACGCGGCCTGATGATGCGCCTGAACAGTTTCCGGGCATCGTCAAACGACACCTTTCCGTCGGCCACATCCCAGCTCAGGCGGCTCAGCAACGTATTGATATTGTAGCTGACAGGCGTGCGCGCCACATCGGCCGATGCCTCGCCACAGCATGCGCCCGCGCTGTCGCGCAATATCACCTGCACCGACCCGGTCATCACCGTCACACGCGACTCACAGCCGAACGCCCGCGCCATGCGCGCCACATTCTTCTCCAGACGGATGCAGGTGGCGCCGCATCCCGTGAGCCACGACGCATAGTCGGCCAGGAAACGCGCCACCTCGCCGCGGGGTGCCGCGCCACATTCACAGGTCGTCGTCATCATAGTCGTCATCTTTTTCAAGCGGATCACCCGGGATAAAGAATTCCTCGCGCTCTGTGCCTACCGACACAAAACGCCGGCGCGCGTGACGCTGACGCACAGGCGCATGAGCCGCGGCTCCGTGACGTGCGCCGATTTTCATTACCAGGGCTGTCAGACACGCCCCTAATGTCATGCCTGCGATCAGGCACCATACAAACAATGCTGTATTCATGATCTTTTGAATTTTTCGGCAAAGTAACAACCGGCGGCGCGTTCCGGCGCCCGTTTTCATTTGAAAGATTCGATAGCCGCTATCGCCCGGGCACGCGATTTCAGATTGTCGCGCCTATTGCGTATCTTTGCAGCCGATGTAACTTTCAACACAGACTCATGACTATAAGCGGCGAAAACATACTTCTGATCGGCTCGCTCCTGCTGGTGGCGGGCGTACTCATCGGCAAGACCGGCTACCGCACCGGCATGCCGCTCCTGCTGGTGTTTCTCATCGTGGGGATGCTCTTCGGCACCGACGGCCTGGGCATACAGTTCAGCAACATGCACGACGCGCAGTTCATCGGCATGATAGCGCTGTGCGTCATCCTCTTCTCGGGCGGTATGTCGACGCGCGTGTCGGCCATACGCCCGGTGCTGGGGCCGGGACTGGTGCTGTCGACCGCCGGCGTACTGCTGACGGCGCTCATCACCGGCGGATTCATTTTCTGGCTGTCAGGCATGCCCTGGACCAACATCCACTTCGCCCTGATTCCGTCGCTGTTGCTGGCGTCCACGATGTCGTCGACCGACTCGGCCTCGGTGTTCGGCATCCTCGGCTCGCAGAAAGTGGGGCTGAAACACAACATACGTCCGTTGCTCGAACTCGAAAGCGGCTCGAACGACCCTATGGCCTACATGCTCACCATCATTCTCATCGAGGCGGCCACCCTCGGGGGCGACCTCTCGGCGGGGATGCTCGCGGGCCAGCTGGCGCTGCAGTTCGGTGCCGGCGGCGCAATGGGTTTCGCCATGGGATACGTTGTGAAACACCTGGCCCGCGCATACCTGCGCATCGGCCGCGGCAAGGGGAAGGAGGATGCCGGACAGGCCACGGCCATGCTGTCGATCATGATCATCGGCGCTGTATTCTTCACCTACACCGCCACCACGGCGGTAGGGGGCAACGGCTACCTGGCCGTCTACATCTGCGGCATCGTGCTGGGCAACATGCGTCTGCCCCACCACCGCAGCATCACCCGGTTCATGGACGGCCTCACCTGGCTGGCGCAGATCGTGGTGTTCCTGATGCTCGGGCTGCTCGTCAATCCGCACGAGATGCTCGGGGTGGCGGCGGTGTCGGCCCTCATCGGCGCCTTCATGATACTTGTGGGGCGCCCCGTGAGCGTGTTGCTGAGCCTGCTGCCGTTCCGCCGCATCACGATGAGGACGCGCCTGTTCGTGTCGTGGGTGGGGCTGCGCGGAGCGGTGCCCATAATCTTCGCCACCTATCCGGTAGTGGCCGACATGCCCGGGGCCTCGCAGATCTTCAACATCGTGTTTTTCGTGACGCTGGTGTCGCTGCTCGTGCAGGGCACCACAGTCATCGGCGCGGCGCGGAAACTCGACCTTGTGGATGACTCGGCCGCGGCCGACGACGATTTCGGCGTGGAGCTGGCCGACGAACATCAGGCCTCGCTGCAGACCCTGGTGCTCACCGACGCCCACCTGGCACAGGGGAACACCCTGCGCGACATAACCCTCCCCGAAGGGGGCCTGGTGATGATGATACAGCGCGGCAACCGCTATATCGTGCCCGACGGCAAACGCCCCCTGCGTGCCGGCGACCGGCTGCTCATCATCCGCGAGTCGCAGGAGGCCGCCGGCTGACGGCCTGTATCTCCCTCGACCTTCCGGGCGCCGGAATTTTGATAAGATTTACCGCCAAACAGGTTACGCGCGAACCGCCTGTTACGGCTAACTTTGCAACATGAACCGACATATCACGCTGAAAACCCTTACATTGCCGGCAATCACGCTTGCGGGTATACTCTCCGCAAGCGCCGGCGCCACGCCGACACCCGAAACCGCGCACACTGACTCGACCAAGACACTCCGCGAGGTCATGGTCGTCGAACAGGCCGTCAAGGCGCCCGTGACGCTGTTGCCGCTCGACGTCACCGTGGTCGACAGCAAGACCATAGACAACAGCGCCGAGTCAAACCTGCTGCCCGTGCTGCAGAACCGCGTGCCGGGGATGTTCGTGACCGAGCGCGGACTGGCCGGATACGGCGTGAGCGGCGGAGCCGCCGGGTCGGTGTCGATCCGCGGCGTCGGGGGTGGCAACAAGGTGCTGTTCATGATCGACGGGCAGCCGCAGTGGGCCGGGGTCTTCGGCCACGCGCTGCCCGACACCTACGTCACCAACGATGTGGAGCGCGTGGAGGTGGTCAGCGGCCCCTCGTCGATGCTCTACGGCTCGGGGGCCATGGGCGGCTCGGTGAACCTGATCACCCGCCGTGCCGGGCGCGAGGGGTTCAGCGGCGCCGTCAGGGCCGCGGGGGGCAGTTTCGCCACGCAGAAATACAACGCCCGCGCCGGATACCGCCACGCAGGGCTGCGTGTCATGGCCGCCGCAAGCTATGAGTCGACCGACGGCAACCGCCGCGGCATGGGCTACTGGCTGGCCAACCAGTATGCCGCCGCAAGCTACAGTTTCTCGCGCCACTGGGAGGCCGGCGTCGACGCCATGGTCACCGAGACCCGCGCCGACAACCCGGGCGAAGAGGGGCGCGAACTCCCCCTCGACATGTGGACGAAGATGGTGCGCGTCACTACGTCGGTATTCGTCAGGAACCGCTATGAAATCTCGTCGGGGGGCGTGCAGGCCTACTACAACTGGGGGCGTCATGACATCGACGACGGCCTCGACCGGCAGAACCGTCCGCGCACCTACCTGTTCCATTCGCGCGACTACAACACCGGCATCACCCTATACCAGACCATGCGCCCCTGGGAGGGGAACCACCTCAGCGCCGGGGTCGACTTCAAGCACTGGGGCGGACGCGCCTTCAACACCGACAAGACCGACGGCACGGAATCGCCCATTGTCGACCGCCATGTCAACGAAATCGCCGGCTACGCCATGATGCAGCAGGCCCTGTGGCACGACCGCCTGAGCCTCAACGCCGGTGTGAGGCTTGAGCATTCGTCGCAGTTCGGCAACCGCTGGGTGCCCCAGGCCGGATTCATCCTACGGCCGCTCGACGCCACCACGGTGAAGTTCAGCTACGGGCAGGGATTCCGCTCGCCCACCATACGCGAGCTTTACATGTACGGCCCGCGCAACCCCGAACTGCGCCCCGAGTCGATGGACAACTACGAGGTATCGGTGCGCCAGCGCCTGCTCGGACAGCGGCTCGACATCGGCCTGGCCCTCTACTACATTAACGGCGACAACCTCATACAGCAGGTCATGGTCGACGGCGCGCTGAAGAACATGAACACCGGCCGTTTCATCAACAAGGGGTTCGAGCTCGACGCTACATACGCCATCACGCCGCGCTGGGCGGTGACGGCAAACTATGCCTACCTGCACACCTCCACACGCATCACCGGCGCACCGCGCAACAAACTCTACGGCGAGGTAGCCTTCACCCCGGGCCGGTGGCAGTTCTCGGTAGACCTGCTCGGCGTCTGGGACCTCAAGACCGAACAGACCACACAGAGCTATGCCCTGCTCAACGCCCGCGCCGCCTATACCATACCCCTGCGCACCCCGGTGACCATCTTCGTCAAGGGCGACAACCTCACCGCCGCCCGCTACGAAATCAACCACGGTTTCCCCATGCCCCGCGCCACCGTCATGGCCGGCCTCGAACTCCGTTTCTGACAATACCCCACCGGGCGAACCAGTCCACCACAATCCCACGCCTACCGCTCCCGTTCCTTTAATACGGAAAGAAAAAACGAATAAGAGAACAGAAAGAAAAAACCAGACGAACCAGTGGAACCAGCCAAGTATGCGGAACATCTCTGCTGGTTCCCCCGGTTCATCTGGTTCTCTATGAAGGAAAAGAACCAGGGAAGCGTGCGGAACATCATTGCTGGTTCGCCTGGTTCGTCTGGTTCTTTAAAATTCCTCCGGGTCTTTAAGCAGGGGAATGAGGGTTACCGCTGTTGGGGGAAATCCGTGGTTTCCACGATTTTCGCGAATCCGCTCCACCCTTTGGCGTTGGAATATGCCTCTTTCGCTCCGACCGGAACATAGAGTGTGCTGTTCTCGCACCCCTGAAAAACAGGTTCATCATAACATACCGGTGGTATGGGTGACTTCGAGTATACATTGCCCGAGATAGCATTATCGAAAGCTACGATGTCCAGTTTTTTCAACGAAACCGGGAAAACCACATCTTTCAGCGTGGCATTCTTGAATGCCCCAAACCCGATTGACTCCAATCCCTCGGGGAAAAACAGTACATCCTGCTTAATATGGTCACATCCCATGAATGCACCTGATTCGATTCCGCGAAGTGTCGACGGAAACTCCACCTCTTCGATGCGGGTGTAGCCGAATGCAAACGTGCCGATTTTCTCAAGATTTTTCGGGAACACAAACCGCGTGAATTTAGGGGTCATCTCCCATTCGTCGAATATGCTCGCCGGACGGGCGTCAACCGATGCCGGCGCGCCGTTGACGAAATCACAGAAAGTGTAAGCGGGGATGGTATTGTCCTCAAGGTTTGCCTCACTGAGATCTATCGAGACAAGTCTGCCATCGCGACTGGCGTAAAGCAATGTAAACAGATCCGGGTAATCCATCGGGCCTTTCACATCGATTGCCTCAATCTCCAGAACCCTTTCTCCTAACACGGTGCGTAGTGTTCCGGCCTCGGTCAAGGTGACTTTCTCCCCCTCGGGAAGGGGATCCGGGTCGTCGTTGTCAGAGCAACCGGTCGGCAGACATGCCACCAGGCACACTGCAAGCGCATATACAAATTTCTTCATGATGAATTGGGTTAAAATTCGCTATGTCATATCGGGCCCGAGAGACAGACCCGACATGAATCTCCGGGGGCAAAATTACACTCCCCAGTTTCGCTTTCCAAATTTTTTGTCTGAATTCGCCTCTTTTTGCTGCTTTGCAAGGT